>Ga0255784_10000054_pt1 | contig 81644 bp, 89 predicted proteins | sample 101ome_14_FD_179982 | JGI IMG/M metagenome (GOLD analysis project Ga0255784, IMG submission 179982) | Coastal salt marsh microbial communities from the Groves Creek Marsh, Skidaway Island, Georgia - 101403AT metaG (version 2) | ecosystem: Environmental > Aquatic > Marine > Intertidal zone >...
GATTGGTCATGCCCGATGGTTCCATCGTTGCGCAAGCTGTAGAACTACCCAACGATGAATTCCTTGTATTGGAAAACATTCAGGAAGGTGACACCCTCCTCTTCTATGCAGAACTCGACGATTATACATTCATGACCGACATTGCTATTTACTCCTGGTCTGAACTATTTTACGACGATTGGGATTATGATTACGAAGAGAACATGCTGTTCGACGCATATGTTGGTTACGATCGCATACCTGCACCTTGGGATTACGACATGGAATTGACCAGTTATTGGGGTTCAGTCTTCAACTCATGGACATGGCCAGAACACAACATCATGTGGTACTCCATCGTGGCCAAGCAAGACATCGAGGAATTGGAAATCATCGCCTCTTGGGAAGTGGCCGAAGAGCCACCAAGTCTTGATGAAATGACCCAGTTGTTCAATGGTGTCCCCATCACATCCCAAACCGTTGAATCCGATCGTGATAACTGGGAGGCGGCATTGGAATACTATTACGTTAATGTTACCGATTCACTCACAGAATTGAAGATTGAAACGTATGGAGGAAAAGGAAACATCGACCTTATTCTCTCCTCTGGAGGACCGATTGACCCGAATTACTACTACTATTACGGGGAACCATATTTTGATGATTATACTGTAGCAGAATATCAGCAAAGCAACATTGCTTGGTCAACCAATGATGGTAATGGTGAAGAGGTTAATTTGTTTGATGTCGAACCTGGAATATACTATATCACAGCCTTCACCTATCGAAAGGCTTCTGATTTCACAATCGTCGCTGATTTCACGTATGCACCAGACAATGCAGATCCATCAACTGCTATCGAATTACAACCTGATGTTGCATATGGGCCAATGAGTGGTTACAACGGTCTTGACCAGTATTTCTTCATTGAAGTGCCAACTGGAACCGAGCGACTCGAGGTTGACCTCGACGGTGGATTTGGTGAAGCCACACTCCACATGCGCTATGAAAATACACCTACGGCAAGCGAGGCAGATCATCATTCAGGAGCGCCAGGTGCAGGAGACAAGATTGGATTCAACAACCCAACTCCAGGCAAGTGGCACATTCTCCTCGACTCTGAAAGTGTGTTCAGCGGAGTGTCGATCACAGCATCCTTCGAAGACCTCTACATTTGGGAATACGACGGTACACCGATTGAGTTGTTCAATGATGAAGACGTAGACGGACTCAGTGCACCTGCTGGAGAAGAACTGTACTTCTATGTCGACCTCGAGTCCCGTTCAGAAGAACTCATCATCACCACGTATGGTGGTGAAGGTTCCCTCTACATCACGGCTGATGGTGAAGTGGACTACGGTGATTTCTTTGGATTTGATGACTTCGATGGGTTTGATTTCATGGATGAGGAACTCTTTGAAGAAGAGTTCACTTCCTATGGCGAAGGTACGTATCAGGAATTGTACATCTACTCGCCTGCAGCAGGACGATTCGATATCACTGTTGTTGCAGAAGACGATTTTTCCGACGTCTCCATCGTCGCTTATTGGAAGGAAGGCACCCGCCCGAATCCAAATCCGGAACCTCCGCTTGTTATCGATCCTGAAGACATTTATGCGTGCGATGATGGACTCAAAGAATTCTTCATCGATGCTGACCTCAACGGAAACGGCTTGTTGAACGCTGATGAATTCCGTCGAACTGGAGCATCAGAAGAAACACAATTCTCGGACGTTGATACAAATGAAGATGGGATGATTGAATTCAACGAAGTCGTTGCATTTGCCTGCACGTGTGAGAACGAACTCTATTCAATGATCGATCAACTTCCATACAAGACATCGACTGAATTCTTTGATTCTTTGGTGTTGAAGAACGCATACGATTCTGAAACATTAGACATAAACAAGGATGATTTTATTTCTCATGATGAACTTGAAAAAGCTGTTGAAACATGCAAGACGACGTACAATCCATTCGATAGCGATGGCGACGGAGTTCCTGATATTGACGATCTGTTCCCGAACGACCCTGCAGAATCCAAAGATGCAGATGGCGATGGAATCGGTGACAATGCTGATTTTGCACCAAGCGTAGCCAACGATATGCTCTATGGTGCAGGTGGTGCCATCTTCATCGTCCTCATAGGTCTGATGGTTCTCTTCCTCCGTGGAGGCGGTGGAGGCAATCAGCGAATGGATGAAGAATGGAACAAAACAGATGCGTTCTCGGAACAGATGTTGAACAGGAGCAATAATAGTACTGAACCTTCATCGATTCCAAATGCACCACAATTGGATGTTGCTAGCGATACGTTACCAGGTTATGCGCCTTCATCCGTACCAATCTATGATTTTGGTCAAGCCAATCTTGAAACGGATTCAGACCAACCACCATCAAGTTTGATGGGAATGATGGATTCAAACGGTCGAGAGCACATTGAATATCCACCGAACAGTGGACGACTATGGCATCGTGACGATCCTGATTCGCCTTGGATTAAGGACTAATCTTGGTCTTTTTCTTACGCAGTCCAGATGCATCCATCAATCGAAGAATGTGTCGATGCAATTCAGGAAGTAACTCGAACATCGCAATCGCCATCACAAACATGGCAAAGAGCGATACGACTCGTGCAGCATAAGAATGTCCAAATTCGAACATGCTCAAACCAAGGTATTCCCATCCTTCGTAAGAGAGATGCATCCACACAAGCCCTGCATTTCGGAACAGATTGAGAATGTGAATGATTGGTACCGTGAAAAGTAGGGCTCGAATACGGCGCTTTCGGTCGACATCAAGGACTGAAATCGCTCCGATAAATACGATCATCGATTGAAGCGCAGTACAAGCTAATACAAAATTAATGCCAATGAATCCACCATCGGCCATAATCAATTCTGTTTGGAACGGGTGTTCTGCAAAACCGTCGGTCATGAACCACTTGTTGCCATCCCAATCGTCCCACAAAAAGCGACCTTCAGATGTATTGACATACGTTTCACCGAGTTTGATATCCACTGTCCCGGTGAAGGAGAGGAACATAGCGACTTGAGAAGCAACGAACCAAATCGCTAAAATAGAGAGCCATGGAATGTGAGCGACAAGTAGGTAGGGCCCTCCTGCATAAGCAACGCATCCACGTGCCCAATTGAGGGCTGCTCGATCACGTTCCGTCAATGATCGAGCTTCTGCAATCACCAATGCTACCGAAATCGGCAGTGCAAGCGCCGTCATGATGGTAAGTACAAGATCTTCAAGTTCGAAGTAATACAAGGAGTCGTTGAAAAAATACAAGCCGACCAATATCCAACCACATTGAGCGAGGCGTGAAACACCTTCATTGTGCCGTCTGTGCCATGATATGGCGAGAAAAACCATTCCTAGAGCGCCTGCGATGGTGGCAACCTCTTTGGAAAGGAACATACCATTCCTAGAACTCCTCCAAATAGAAACGTTTGCCCATTAAGTCCAACAACTGGCTAGATATCGAACGGCTATGGATGGACCCATTGTCGATGGTTCTGGTTTTGCCGAAGGGCCAATCGCTTTCATCGATCGTGATGGTGTTCTCAATTATGGGCGAAATGGCTACGTCAATCATCCACATGAGCTGCAGATTATCCCAGGTAGTGGAAAAGCGATTGCGCAATTACGTTCGAAAGGATATGCCATTTGTGTTGTCACAAATCAATCACCCATTATGCGGAATCTGTGGTCTGTTGAGCGACTGCATGCCATTCACGCAGCATTGCGTGAACAACTTCTCGATGAACACCCGGATGCGGTAATTGATGCCATCATAACCTGCCCACATAGAAACAGAGATCGTTGCGGTTGTCGTAAGCCATGGCCAGGAATGTTGGTCAAGGGGAACAATCTCCTTCGGAATGAGCGAAGAACCAACGGAAGGATTCATTGGGCGGGTGCAAAACCAAAACCGTGGCACCAACTCGACGCCATGATTGGGGATCGCAAATCCGATATGGGGGCTGGCTGGGCAGTGGGTGCGAGAACATTCGAGGTATCCGATCAATTGGGCTTGCCACAAGTGATTGAACGAGTTCTGGATAACAGCGATCAGGGTGATGATTACAATCCCATGAGGTGGTAATTTGGGATGGTTAGGACTCGATGATACTGATTCTCTCAAGGGAGGCTGTACTACGGAAGTTCTCTACCGCCTCATCCAATCCCTTCCTCAACATGTTGGAGTTGGCCAAGCACGGCTCGTTCGTCTCTGGCCATTCGCTCGGCGTCGAACCCGTGGAAATGCTGCAGTTGCTGTTGAATTGTCAACCTCGGACGAACCCGCATTGCTTGCATTCCTTGATGAGTATTGGGTTAACCATCTTCTACCGCTCAAGGGAGTAGTAGAAGAGAGCGAACACAGTGAACGAGAACAGTATCCTTCAGATCCAGGAATGGTATGGTTCACAGATAAAATCAATGATGAAGAATTCTATAGAAGAGGCCTAAGGGGAGAATTATTTCTTGAACAATTGCCAATTCCAAACCACTCATGGGGAGGTCATGGCAGAATTGGAGCCACACTGGCAGTCCTATGGCCTGCAAAGAGGACAACCTTCGAGGCCATTGCATGGAGAGAATCCACCAACAAGAATCCTCGACAACTGGATCAAAATGCAATGAACGACATTGAAGAAATGGCAGAATCATTCCTGTGCCGCGACGAACGACTTGGTACGAGTTTGTTGGCACCAAGGGGTGCGTCTCCCGTCCTGTTTGGGATTCGCACCTGGACTCAAGATGCGGCGAATGAAGCGCTGGAACTTCTTCTCAATGCGCCCGAAACCGAAGCCACTTCAGGTTCGATGGTGTTTGAAACAAATCATGCAACCAACGATCATCTGGATGAACCAATCGAGATTCGTGTTGAGAAGGTTGAGATTCTCAAGGGAGGTCACACGCTGATTCATTCCGGTGAGCATCGTTGTGTAGCCTTCAAGGAATCAGGCGAAATTGCTAGAATTTGTCAACAATTGCAACCACATGACATCCTTGAATGCAATGGACTCATGGCACCAGATCGTTCAATTCACATCGAAGTTTTACGGATTCGACACCTCGTCACCAATCAGAATCGACCCTCCTGTCCCACATGTGAAAAAGCCCTGTCATCCATGGGTGTAAATCAAGGGCTTCGATGTAAAAAGTGTGGATTTAAGACTGAAGATGCATGGACCGAAACACATCGTGATTTGCCTAGGAATCAATGGATTCAACCTCCTGCCTCATCACGTCGGCATTTGGCGAAACCCCTTGCCGAATCGCCAACAGTGCAAAAGAATCTTTAGCGGCGAGTGCAAGTGGTATCCATGGCAGAAGACAGCACCAAGACCATCACTACCGTAATTCTCATTCTAGCCTTCCTTGGAATGATGATTTTTGTTGCCATGCGAGCACGAAAGAATCGAGAAGAGATGTTGAAGAATCATGCACCAAAAGTTGCTGGTGAAGATACGTTGGAAGGTGGTGCTCGACACCCCCAACGCTTTGATGAGCCCGATGATGAAGCCCTTGAAGAAATGGCCAAACTTCTGGGCGAAGATTCAGAAGACGAAGCCTGATTCCTCGATTTTTCCTTCGCTGACAAGTCCTGAAATGTCAAGCTGAATTTTCTTCTTCGGATTGGAATACAATCCCCAGATTTCAAATCCGTTTTCTTCGAAAACAGATTTTGAACGTGGTCTGTATGCTTCTTCAGCCCCTGTCACATCTGTACCTGACTTCGAAATGAGCAGGAGTGTTGTCTCTTGCTTCATTCGCTTTGCAAGATCGAGAACGGCATCGAGGCTTTCTTTTTCAATTCGACCGGTCGGAGCACACCAATCATCGAGGACAACCAAACCAACCCTTGGCAAACTACGTTCAGCTTCAACGATAGCATCCACGCAACGATCCATAGCTCCGATGAGATTGAGGGCGTGAAATCGACTCGATTCTACGATATTTAATGATGCAAAGAGTTGAGAGAAACGTGTAGCATTGGGCATCTCGGGTGAAGCCCACAAGACCCTTCCACCTGATTGAATCTCATCGACTGCACAATGAAGGCCAAACGTGGTTCCTCCACAGCCACCTTCGACCGAGAGATGAATACGTTTTCCACTCATGTCCATCGACCATCGCTCCGCCATATTCCATCGTGGGAGTCTTAGGATTTGATTGCGTTCATGCAAAATGCTCTTGACCTCCCTCCGGATGGTTATCACATGGCGGGAGAAGTACGGAAGGGAGAACGGATTCCTCGGAGAGACCCGCCTCCTTACGAAGAAGCGGAAAGTTTTGGACGAGCCATAACACGGGACGGTTTCTTCAATACCTCGATCAATGATGCAAATCAGTATGGACCAATTGGTATGATGATACTGCTCTTCATCGTTGCAACCATTACAGGTGCAGCCATCAAACTGCTTGAATCCCTTTGATGACGTTTTGAGGAAACCATCAAAACTGCCTTCAAATCCGTGCAAGAAGCGATATATTCAAACCCGTTTTTGCAAGGTCTTGCTCATGAGTGATGGATCTGTCAATGTTGAGAGCAGAACCTCATCACAAGACAAACGCTGGACAATTATGGCCGCACTGCTCGGAACAAATACCGCAGTGATGCTTTTCCAGGGGATGGAGCAAGAGGCAAACCCGACACAAATCCGCGAAGTAGCCTTGACCATCATTGCTGCAACGCTTCCATTCCAAGCGATTTATTTTCTGATCTACACCTTCATGTTGGAAAACAACGGGAGATTAAGCCATCACATGGTAAAGAAACTAACGATTGCTTCGAACATTTGCCAAATGTTCGCCTATGTTTCCTTGGTTGGGGTAGCCATGTTGTGGTACAACCTTTCGATTTTCGTCGGCGTTGCCTTCCTTACATCGACTGCCTTTGCAATGATTTTGGTTCGTTATGCCATGACAACCGATGAAGCAACACGCGAAGAAATGAACCCAAATGCCACTGAGCAAGGTTCATGAAGCCTCTTCTCGACCACGAAATATGGCCTTTTGTCCACTCGATTACCGATACGGTTGCCAAGATTTCAAACACATCTGGTCTGAATCTGGCCGGCATGAACGACAACTCGAAGTTGAACGTGCTCTCATTTGGGCGCATTGGCAGCTTGGACGCGTCTCCGAAGAGGACTACAATGCAGTAGCCGCTATCGCAAACCCTGAATCTGTACGAAAAGAGCGTGTTTCAGAAATCGAAGCAGAGACTCGTCATGACATTATGGCACTAACAAAAGCCATGGCTGAGGCCGCTGGGGAAGCCGGATGGTGCATCCACCTCGGTGCCACATCCAACGACATCGTCGATACTGCTGTCGCCCTTCAATTGCGTGACAGCATCGTTCTTCTGCGTGAACAACTCTGTCTTTTGATCGGCGTTTGTGCCGATGTTGCGGAACGTGAGCGTGACACCGTCATGCTTGGACGAACCCATGGACAGGCAGCTGTTCCGATTACTTTTGGACTCAAAGCAGCCGTATGGCTTGATGAAATGAGAAGGCAACTCATCCGACTCGATGAGGCTACACCACGTATTGCAGTAGGCAAATTCCTCGGCGCTGTTGGTACAGGTGCTGCTCAAGGTGAGCATGCTCGTGAACTTCAACGACTCATCCTTACGCACTTGGGGCTTGGCGTCCCACTCGCAACGACCCAAGTTGTTGGACGTGACCGCTATGTAGAGTACGTGTCTTGGCTTGCTAATGTAGCAACAACGTGTGAGAAGGTTCTCCAGGAAATTCGAAATCTGCAACGTTCTGAACTTTCAGAAGCAGGAGAAGGGTTTGACGTCAAAAAGCAGGTTGGTTCTTCAACAATGGCGCACAAGAAGAATCCAATCAAATCAGAGAACGCTTCTGGATTGGCAAGAATTGTTCGTTCATTCATCATTCCAACCTACGAAAATGCCCTCCTTTGGCATGAACGAGATCTTGCGAACTCGAGCAGTGAACGGTTTACATTATCCCACGGAAGTGCACTTTGTGAAGATGTCATCGCCAAAACGCGACAAGTGCTGACAAACATGTGGGTTGATGCTGAACGATGTATGGAAAACATTCGAGCACAACGTGGTTTGGTCATGGCTGAAAAGGTCATGATCGATCTTGTTGAACATGGCATTCCTCGTGATGAAGCGCACGAAATTCTTCGTGAGGCATCCTTTACTGCTGTTGCAAACAAAGAGGAACTTATCGATGTCTGTAGCCGAACACCTGCAATTTCCGCAGCGTTTAGTGCGGAAGAATTGGAGGCGATGTTTGAACCAAGCAATCACATTGGTGTATCAGGAGAAATCGTTGATGAAGCGGTCGCTCTCGCTCGTGCAGCCATTCATTCAACGGAATGAATCGCAAAGATACCACGACTCGCTGTATGCTGCTCCGCACCCTCCACTCGCAAGGCTCTTGACCAGATAGGACCGCCGAGGACAAAGGTTTCGTATTCTCCACCCTCTCCGTCAACATTGAACCGATGTTGTTTCGACAATGCATGGAGTTTCTTGAGGGATGATTCTGTCAAGACATGCCCCAGCCAAGTGTGGTCTAATCCTTCACAGGATACGGAAGTAAGCATGATTTGAAATCCCGCTTCAACCATTCCTTTCAGATGCTCGATGGATGTTTGATGCCATAGAGGTGAGAACGAGTGGATGTTCAATCGTTGGCACATGCATTCAAGCCTCTGCTTTTGAAAGTCCGAACGCAGGGCACCACTTACAATTCCATCGATTTCAAGCTTCGATAAAGCCTGCTCAAGTTCCTCGATTTCATCTTCGACCGTTCCTGAAGCTGGAACGTTGACCCACGGCACATTTGCTAGAAGAGCTTGGCGCTCAACCCAATTCGTCGATGGCACTTGGAACATGTGTGAATCACCGTCTTGTATGTCCACAGTGACGATGGCAGTAATGTCCCACCCACGACACATCGCCCACCACCATGCTGCTGAGGAGTCCTTACCTCCAGAACTGAGAACGGCGATTCGCATAATCCACCCATGAACTTCAACTTCATGAGATTAAGGGAAAACAAGCCAAGTGTTCAAATGGGTCGTTCAAGTGGATAGCATAGGGTGGTGAAGCATCACCCTCATAAAGCGTCGAGGACGAGAAGGAATTGGTGAGAAAATGCAACCGAGTGGAAGAGGATACGATCATGGAATTACAACATTTAGCCCAGATGGACGCCTGTTTCAGGTAGAATACGCTCGTGAATCTGTTAAGCGAGGTACTACAACAGCAGGATTGAAGTTCAAAGAAGGGGTTGTTCTCGTCTGTGACAAGCGTATTGCTTCACGATTGATTATTCCTGAATCCATCGAAAAGATGTTCAAAATCGATGAGCACGTTGGCGTTGCTACATCAGGTCTCGTGGCCGATGCACGACAACTCGTTGCTCGTGCCCGAGTCGAGTCTCAAATTAACAGAATCACCTATGCTGATACGGTTCCAATAGACATATTGGTAAAGAAAATCTGTGACTTCAAGCAATCATTTACGCAGTACGGTGGATCACGTCCATTCGGTACAGCCCTACTTATCGGTGGAGTTGATGACGAAGGAATTCACCTCTACGAGACCGACCCTTCAGGCGCCTACCAATCCTACCATGCTGGCGCAATTGGAAGCAACAGAAACACCGTCATCGAGTACTTCGAAAAGAACTGGAAGAGTGGAATGACACTCAATGCCGCAATGAAGATGGGACTTGAAGCCCTTCGCTCAGCCAATGATACTGAATTGAACCGTGATGCGGTCGAAGTTGTCGTTGTTGACGGCGACGGATATCGTATTCTCGACCGAGGAGAAGTGAACAAACAACTTGACCGACTCAAGCCTCTTGAGGACTGAGCAGCAAGAAAATCGTTCACAGGCGTGAGGTGACCATATGGTCAGTCTCGATGATGCTGTTCTCGCACGACTCGAAAAGGGTGGAAAGCGTTACGAAATTCTCGTTGACCCTGACCTTGTCGATCAATGGAAGAGCGATTCGTCGGTCATCGACTTGGACGACTTTATGGCTATGGACGAAATTTTTCACGATGCACGTGCTGGCGAACGCCCAACTGAAGAAGCTTTGATGAATACGTTTCAAACCCTCGATGTTGAGACCATTCTCAACATCATTCTCGAAAAAGGTTCCATCCAGTTAACAACAGCTCAACGGAAAGCACGTGTTGAACACATGCGTCAACAAATCATCCATCACATCCACAGTCAAGCCATCGATCCCAAAAGCAAATCGCCACATCCACGGACGCGTATCGAACTTGCTTTGGAAGAGTCAAAGTATTCTGTGGATCCGTTCAAGCGGCTTGAAGAACAGGTCAAAGATGCTATTGCTAAACTCAAACCACTCATTCCGCTCAGTTTTGAGTCCGTGCGGCTCGCTTTCCGTATTCCAGGAAGCGCCTATGGAAGCGTGAGTCAATTGCTCCGCACGCATCAGCAAAAAGAAGGCTGGCTTGAAAACGGAGACTGGGCTTGCGTGATTGAGATTCCAGCAGGTATGAAGGGTGATCTAATCGGTCAAGTTCTGAAGCGTGCAAACGACGCTGAAGTCAAGGAATTATCCTCGTGACAAAAGGGTGTCCTTTATCATGGGATGTCGAGTGGGTGGTTCGGAGAGAAAAGTATGTCCGAAGGTCGAGTTGGCGCCGAGCAGCGCCTCGTGACCCCGGGAATGGTCATCGGGCCATCATCCGGGAAGCGAGCAGGGTCTGGTACGATTGCCGAAAACAACGAATTCATTGCCACCCGATTGGGATGGCTCAACGAACAGAACGATGTCGTTTCTGTTCTACCAATCAACAGCGCTTACATGCCACGTTCAGGCGACCTCATCATCGGCTTTGTTGCCGAGGTTCGAAACAACCTCTGGTTTTTCGATGTGAACGGTCCTTTCCAAGCACTTCTTCCAATGTCATTGGCACCTTGGAAGGTGGAATTCGGTTCAACGCGCCAACATCTTGGCATTGGAGACGCTGCTCTTGCACGCATCCAAGAAGTCGATGAAACCCATAACATGGTCTTGACGATGAAAGGAGTTGGACTTCGACGATTGAACGAAGGAGCAGTTGTATCTATTCCAGTGAATTTGATCGACACCCTCCGCGGGCACAACAATGGAACATTGAGTCGAATTCGTGATGCAACTGATTGCAGAATCATAGTCGCTGACAATGGTCGTGTATGGATTCATGGCGATGCTGACAACATGCGTGTTGCACGCAATATGATACAGACCCTTAACGAAGAAGGGCATAAGAAAACATTCGAAGGTGCTGTGGAAGCACTTGAAAACGAACGAGGTGAACACTGATGGGTGGATATGGAGACGTAAAACTACTACGCGAAGATGGAAAAAGACTTGATGGTCGAGCAATCGACGAGATGCGACCGGTAACAATTGAGGCAGGAGTACTTCCTGCTGCTGATGGATCTGCGATGGTCACACACGGACTCAACGTTGCAGTTGCAGCTGTGTATGGGCCAATGGAAGCACATCCTCGAAAGATTCAGCGACAAGATCGTGCTGTCATCGATGTGCGTTACAACATGGCACCCTTCTCAACGGGTGACCGAATTCGACCAGGATTCAATCGACGCAGTCGAGAGATTTCCAAAGTTACGGCCGAATCCCTTGAATCGGTTGTTCTGGTCGAACGTTATCCTCGCTCAAAGATTCGAGTTGAAATCGAGATTCTTGCTGCAGAAGCTGGAACACGATGTGCGGGTATCACTGCTGCATCTGTTGCACTCGCAGACGCTGGAATTCCAATGCGCGACATGATTGTTGGTGTTGCTTCTGGTAAGATTGAGGACACTGTCGTCCTTGACCTCGATAAGGCAGAAGACAATTACGGTCAAGCAGACCTTCCTGTCGGTATTCTCCCGAATACGGGCGAAATCGCCTTCCTTCAGATGGATGGTGACCTTTCGATCGAAGAATACAATCTCGCAATGGAATACAATCACAAGGCTGCCAAAGAAATTCACGAAATTATGGTCGACGCCCTCAAGCGTCGATATGAAGGAGGTGAAGCCTGATGGTTGAGTTGGTTCCTTCCCTCTTGCGACAAGAACTTGAACGCCTTGCTGCTGACGGCCAGAGACTCGACGGTCGTGGGCAATTTGATGGACGAGAAGTCCACCTTGAGGTCGACTGTCTTTACAACGCTGAAGGATCTGCAAAGGTCGTTTGGGGTGACACCATCATCTATGCAGGCGTTAAGTTCGAAATTCGAACCCCATGGCCTGACCGACCGACACAAGGTTCACTCATGTGTGGTGCAGAACTACGACCTGTCGCTCATCGAAAGTATGAGCCTGGCCCACCATCTCCGGAATCCATCGAACTCGGCCGTGTTGTTGACCGAGGAATCCGTGAATCTGGTTGCATCGATATGGACGAATTGTGCATTGTTCCTGGCGAGAAAGTCTGGGGCGTCATGATCGATATCCACGTTCTTTCCGATGGAGGCAACATCTTCGATGCTGCAGGACTCGCAGCCATTGCAGCACTACGAACAGCCGTTGTTCCAGCAGAGCGTTTCGATGTTGGCGAAGATCACACGTTGAAGGTCAATGGAACACCAATCATGGCATCCTTCAAGCGAGCCGGTGGACGCTTTGTTTACGACCCAAGTGAAGAAGAAGAACTCGGTGGAGACGAGCGTATTCACATCACACTTGGTGATGAAGGTCACCTTCACTCGTTACAGAAGGGGCTAAAAGGAGTCTTCACTCCGGACGAATTTGCCGAGATTCTTGCGGTCGCCGAACAAAAGTGCAGTGAACTTAGAGAAATGGTAGCAGAAAAGGAGGGGAACTGATTGGCAAAGCGAACCCAGAAAGCAAAGGCAACAGCACGATTTGGCGCACGATATGGTGTAAGCGTACGACGTAACGCTGGCAGTGCATTGGCAAAGAAGAATGCGAAGTACACGTGTCCAGTCTGCCACTACCGTAAGGTTGCCCGACAATCCGTCGGCATCTGGTCCTGCGGCAAGTGTGGCCACACATTCGCTGGCGGTGCTTGGGAGCCATTCACTCGTGCAAGCGATGCAAACTCTCGTATTCTTCGTCGATCCGTTGAGGGTGCAACAACCGCTGATATGGCATTCATTGCACAGCAAGCCGCTCTCGACTTTGAGCGCAAGGCTGCTGAAGACACCTCTGAAGAGGAGTGAGTGTAATGGCGGAAACGCCGTTTTCACTTCTTTGTACGATTACACGAGCAGATGCTTCAGACATTCGTGCCATGCGTGATTCCCTTGTTTCTGAAACAGAGAGTCAAGCAACCGATGACCATGCCTTTTCGTTCCGTTTGGATGAAGCAAATGCCAAAGATTTGCGTGCTATGTGGAATACACGCATTCGCGGATTGATTGCTGCTGACGAAATTCTACAAGCGATTGAATCCGCAGGTTCTTCAACCAAAGACGATTCGAAGGAAACATGAGCACCGTCGAACAACTCCAAGTCGTCGTCTCCGAAGTCCAGAATGCACGTCATCAGGTTGCAACCGTTCGTGCACAATTGCAAGAACTGGAAACAACCATTACTGCTGTTGAAAAACATCCTGAAGGAATGGCGCTTCATCGACAACTTGGTGGCGTCTTGGTTGAGGTTGACAACAAAGACGAGTTGATTGAAGAACTGAAAACCACACATTCAACGCTGTCAGAACATGCTGTGCGACTCTCTGAACATGAAGCAAAACTTGTCGCAGCCTATGAAGAACTCAAGAAATCACTTGAGGGAGAAGCTTGAATTCACATCAAGAAGACATTGCTGCAATGAAGCAATGGATCGATTCAGCCATTGAACGGGGTGCAGTCCCTGTAGTGGCCGGTCAAAATGGCGATATGGATACAATTGGATCTGCAATCGCCCTTGCCTCGATTCATCCTTCGCTCCTCGCTTGTGGCTTGCACCTGGGACGAATTTCAAAGCGTCTTGTCGAAGACCTACAAGCACCATTTCGCAAAGTGACTCCACAAGGAACGGCTTTTCCAGAAAAACTTGGAGGTATCATCATTGTCGATGCTGCTGCCCCAGACCAAGTTGGTATTGACTTACCTGATGTACCTCGTTTGATTCTCGATCATCATGCTACAAACGGATGGACGCTACGTGACGGTGATCATATGTTACAATGGGATGTTCGTGCAACAACTGAAATGGTTGCAACCTACATGTTCGAACACGCCATAGAGGCGCTTAGTCCCCCAGTTCGCAAAATGTTACTCGCTGGGATGATTACGGACACGGCTCGTTTCAAACATGCCAACACAACATCGTTTGAAGTGACGACAAAACTCCTTCAAGGAACCAAGATCGACTATGCCAAATTTTGTGAGTACATTGAACGGGAGGAGACCTCACCATCCGAACGAGGAAGTTTATTGCGAGGACTCGGAAGAGCGAAATCACACGATGTAGGAGCCTGGAGTCTCGTAACGACCTATGCAGGTACGCTTGAAGGGCGACTCGCATCGATGTTACTTGGCATAGGTTTCGATGTATCCCTTGTTTCACGACATCGAGAAGGTGAGACACGACTCACTGCAAGGGCGACACGCAAAGCAACGTTGCGTGGAGTTCATCTTGGCGCCATCATGCAAACCATTGCTGAACAACATGGAGGCGATGGAGGAGGGCATGATGGGGCAGCAGGCTGGACGGGTCAAGTGGATCGCATCCGTGCCGAATCTGCTTTCATTGCTCAACTTACACTCCAAAGAGAGGTGAAACAATGAGGCCAACAGCCCCTGGAATGTACATTTCCAAATGGAGAGAACAAGGACCTGTATCGCTCGATGTTGCTGAAACTTGGCGTGAGGAAAGTGGTTGGAAGGATTGGATGGCCATCATTGAAGCAGCTCTCTACCTCGATGCTGCAGAGTTGGTCGAACTCCTCCTGCCAGAGTTAACACCTGCACAACGTGCAACCTTTGATTTAGTTCGACGAAGAATGCTCGGTGATCAGCGACTTGAAGATGCCATTGATCAAGCCTTGGAGATTTGTCGACAACCTGAAACTCGTGATCTGGCTCTTGAAGGGCGTTTGCGCATGGAACGTGGATTGCAACGCTTCGAAAAAGGTAATTCAGCAGGAGCTGAAGAGGATCTCACCTGGGCTGAAACTCGATTGAAATCTGTTGCAAAAGCAAGTCGCGACCATGACCTCTCCTTGCTCAACAAAGCAGCGTATCACATGGCATCAGGTGAAGATTTGATGGCTCTACAAGTCTATGGTGATATCTCCAGAAAGGAAAATCATGCACATGAAACAATTGCAATTTCTCGCATAGGTGCTTCACGGATCCATGCTCGATACGGTAAGATGTTCGATGCTGCCCGTAACGCTTGGAATGGGCATGCCCATGCTATACTTGCAAGTCAAGTGACCATGGCCATTGAGGCAGGAAGCCTATTCCTCGATTTGTCCATCGATGAACAAGACGAAGAGGCTGTCCGATTCCAAGAACAGGTCGATGAATCAAAACCACGTGATGCGGGTGAACAGGCACCTCAACTACGGGTTCATCCCGCTGATGTCTCAGGTGTCTTCGATTGGTGTATGCAACACTTGAATCGAGAACTCACAGGACACGATCGCCCAGATCTTCGAGCAATGGTCATGATGGGGCATCGACTCGACCGATTGGATGAATTCGATTGGTTGTTGAATGAACCAGGTCAAATTGATGATTCGATGTTGGTTGCTGTCGTTCTTGGTTGCTCACTGAATGATGCTCAACATTTGGCATGGACTGAGCGAATGCAATCACTCATGCCTTAATTCTATAGAATCAACCCAGTTGCTCAAGTCTATGACTTCTTGCACATCCCAATGCGTGAATTCTGGTAAAACTGTGAACCATTGTACGGTGGAAACATGTTGATCGTTGACGTTCCACATTGGTTCTGAGAATGGCAGATCTTCATCATTGACTTGAACCAATCCGACCCAACCTTTCGGATAGTAGGTCTTGTTCCAAGCAAGAAGTGTCCCAGTACCGCCGACTTCTTCCATCAACTCTCGATGCAGGGCTTGCTCGGGAAGTTCGCCTTGTTCAACATGACCGCCCGGGAATTCCCAACCCCGTTCAGGATGGTAGACCATGAGGATTGAACCTGAATGCAATACCGACTTCGGATTGCTCTTTGGAACAACATACGCTAACACAAATGTAGGAACCACACGAACACCTACATGAGCGAACGACATTGTTCAAGATAGGATTCGGCCCACGATTCTCCGGATGCTACGAGACGTCGTGCTAAGAAGAATGCTTCAGAAATATTTGCTGATTCAATCAGTGCGATGAGTTTCTTCTCGTCTAGATTGAGTTCTGGGACTTCCTCATCTTGGTGTTGTTCTGGAATGCTTTCAGGGAGTTCTTGGCGGACACGTTTGTTGAGATGTTCCATTTGTTCAAGGAAAGCCGTCCTATGTTCGAGTTTAGGTCCGCTCCATGGAGTCTTCTCTCCACCATCCATTCGTTCCGTTAAGCGATTCAAAAATTCATCACGCACCAATAAATGAGGCATTAGTGTTTGGACATGGTCGTAACATAGCCAAGCAGAATCAATCTCTCGTCGTCGTTCATGTAGACGACCCAGTTGCATCCATAGTTCATGATTCACGGGTCGATGCGCAAGAAGATGCCGACTCAATTCGATGAACAGATCTTCAAATCCCTGCAAGCGCAAATGCTCGATTCGGCGACCATAGACAATGTTTGCACGCTGGTCTCGAAAATCCAAATCTCGGCAGCGGTCTGCAAAATCAGCGATTTCCAAAAGGACTGCATCGCTCTGTTCATCCCCTCCTCCTCGGGCAACAAGGGCATCCCACCATGCTTCGGCTGTAAGCGGATCACGGGCAAAGGCTGCCTCAAGAAGTTCCAAACCAAATTCAAGGTAATTCAACTGTTTCAATTTTTCAAATTGTTCCGTATCGCGCCCGAGAACTGTAAAAACGTCCTCTAAAACGATGCCTAAGCCTTCATTGTCCTTCAAGCCCACTTTGATATCGGCTAAGCAACGCCAATTTCGTTCGTCTGTAAAATCGTGCAAAAGAGCTTGTCGAGCGTTTTGTTCAGCCCATTGCATGTTGGATTCTTTTCGCTCAGGATCGGCTTTAGCAAGTCGAACAAACTTTTGTGCTTGCGTGCGGTAACGATTGCCAAGATTTCTCCTTGGATGCTGCAAATCATCATGAGCAGATTGACGCATGACCATCCCTACTGGACGCTCATGTACCCTTCTGGGTTATCTGAATGATGGATGGTTGCATCAAATCCAACCTTCGAAGTGAGACCATCTTCGTACCGTGAAGGATCAAGGCTGGATCCTTTCTGATTTGGGAAAATATGCGTATCTCGGTCAGGTTGCCAGCGAGTGACCATCGCCCATTCAACCCGCACAGGATTGCTGATATCAATGTCCTCATCAACAACCGTGACCATCTTCATCGAACGGTGCCCGGCAAGAGCAGCTTCGATGGCCTTCCGCCCATCTTCTTCCGATGACTTTCGAATCTTCACAACTGCTGCAAGCCAGCCACATCCACCCTCAGTCATGTGAACATCAATGCAGTCAACAACCTGCGAAACTGCTTCCTTGATGGTTGGCGAACGTGGCAATCCCATCAGCGTCTTGTGTTCTGCTTCTCCTGGAATAAGCGCATGGAAAATAGGATGCTCACGATGAAGGATACCATCGACTTCAATCACTGGTTCTTGACGTACATCATCGACTGTACCCGTGATGTCCACATAAGGACCTTCATCGTCGTCCTCCAACGTAATGCGCCCCCACATTGCATATTCTGCATCAGCAGGAACTTGGATACCATTCGGTAACTCAACCAATTGAAGTGGTTTGTCGTAGAGTTTTTCATGCAATGCTGCAGCAATAGTCAGTTCATCGATTGGTTCATCAAACGACATTGCGCCAGCAAGCAAAACAACAGGATCAGGGGCGTTAACGATTGCAATGTTGACTTCCTCACCACGTTCACGTGCCTGGTCGACCATGGTTCGCAAATGACGAGGTACCAGTCGCACAACAAGGTGGTTCTTGTCACGAAGGAATTGCCTGTGGAAACTCATGTTTCGTTGACCATTGACTTCTGCAATAATCACGCTAGCAGACATGTAACGACCCCGGTCTTGAGGCCAATGGTATGGAATTGCGACGGAATGCAGATCAACCTCTTCTTGCATATGGTCGAAAACCGGCGATTCAGCAGGTGAAACGAGTTCTGGTGTCGATGGATTCTTCATCGCCCAAGCCAGAGTATCAATGTAGACTTCCGGTTTAATTCCGATGGCTTCACAAAGACGGTCGCGTGTTAACATGTTTACCGAAATACGTTGTCCAGGCACTTCTTTGATGTTCTCAAACAATAAATTTGAGTGTGAGCGGGACGTGCTGAACTCCCAAATTCCATGGATGAGACTCATCTCATCTTCGATACGTTCAGCGTGCGAGAGGTGGTCACGAAACGCCAAGGTATCACGTCCTCAGAACTTTGTCTGAGTATCTTCGAGGTAACGTGGACTGTCTTCTTTAATCGGCTCTGCACTGAAAGCCATCATGTTCATGCCGGAGAACACTCCGATCAGACCAACTGCGTGCGCCGTAAGAATGTCCACATCAGATTCAACGAGCCCAATCCAGTGATTGACAATGACCAACAATCCAAGGAGCATGGTCAGCAGTGCCACGATTGGTCGGATACTTTGTGGAATCATGTTTTCACTAACAACAACTTGTTTATGATGTTATTCTTCCCTGCGGACGGTGGAATCCTTACTTCGATGAAACGGCGACTTGATATATGAAAGCAAAGTCGCCAAAACGCTCGAATGAGGTTTGAACATGGGTAGAGGACTCTTTGCAGGTGCAAAAATGGCCAAGGACCGTCAAAAATTTCGTTGGTCTGACCGACGATACAAGAAGCGCATGCTCAAGTCTCGCGCTAAGCACGATCCTCTCGCAGGTTCCACCCAAGCAAAGGGTATCGTTGTCGAGAAGGTCGGTATCGAAGCCAAGCAACCGAACTCAGGAATTCGTAAGGCGGTCAAGATTTCACTCATCAAGAACGGTAACAAATTGACCGCTTTCGCACCTGGTGACGGTGCAATCAACTTCATCGATGAACACGATGAAGTCATGGTCGAAGGTATCGGTGGACGCATGGGTCGTTCCTACGGAGATATTCCAGGAGTCCGTTACAAGGTCATTCAAGTCAATGGCGTATCCCTCGATGAAATGGTTCGAGGACGCAAGGAGAAGCCAGTCCGCTGAGGTGTTTGTAATGTCAGAAGAAGCAGTAGTCGACGAACGCCCTATCGCTGGAATCGGAACACTTGTCTTTGGCAAGTGGGATGCAGCTGAAGTTGTTTGCAATGACCCTGGTCTTGCACCATACGTTAACCTCACAACCGTCGGTGTACCACACACTGGTGGTCGTCACGCCAACATGTGGTTTGGAAAGTCCAAACTCAGTGTCGTCGAGCGTTACATCAACAAACTCATGCGAACAGGAGCTTACACTGGAAAGAAACAATCCGCCATGAAAGCCTTCGAAAATGCTCTCGATGTTCTCGCTGAGCGACGCAAGATGAATCCACTCCAAATCTTCGTTGATGCGATCTGCAATGCAGCTCCAATGGAAGAAATCACACGAATTAAATTCGGTGCCGTTTCTCAGCCAAAGGCAGTTGATTCCTCACCATCTCGACGACTCGATGTTGCACTAAAGAATCTCGCAAAGGGTGCTCAGCAAGGCACGCACAAGTCGAAACGAACCCTTCAACAATGCATCGTCAATGAGCTCAACAAGGCATCTGAAGGCGATGCAACTTCGTTTGCTGTAGCCAAGAAAGAAGAAGTTGAGCGAATCGCAGCATCCGCTCGATGAAACCGCATACGGCGACGAATTTCGTCGAACTTTTGCGACTCACTTAAGAACCCCATTCAAGTGGGCGAATTGAACCAGACAGGTGGACACCATGGGACGAAAAGAAGACAACATCAAAAAGGCTACAGAAGTTATGCACGTTCTTCCACAGATTCGAAATCTGTGCATTGCTGCGCACATTGATCACGGAAAAACAACCCTTTCTGACAACTTGATTGCAGGAGCTGGTATGATGTCCAGTGATTTGGCTGGAGCTGCACGTGTTCTCGACTTTGACGAGCAAGAATCTGCTCGTGGAATTACCATCAACGCCGCATCCGCTTCCATGGTTCACGCCGTTGAAGGAACAGATTACCTCATCAATCTCATCGACACACCTGGTCACGTCGACTTTGGTGGCGACGTTACTCGTGCTATGCGAGCTGTTGACGGTTGTTTCATTCTCGCCTGCGCTGTTGAAGGCCCAATGCCTCAAACTGAGACCGTTGTCCGACAAGCACTCAAGGAGAAGGTGAAGCCTGTTCTTTTCATCAACAAAGTCGACCGACTAATCAACGAACTTCAGGTAACCCCAGAAGACATGATGAACCGATTCCAAGAGACCATTACCAAGGTCAACAGACTGATTAAGCAATTCGCTCCTGATGAATTCAAGAAAGAATGGCAAGTTAGTGTTATGGACGGCACAGTTGCATTCGGTAGCGCATACCACAACTGGGGAATCACCATCCCATACATGAAGAAATCTGGCGTTAGTATGACTGATATCTTCCAGTATTGTAACGAGGAGAAGCAGAAGGAACTTGCACAGGCTGCACCAGTTCACGAGGTTCTTCTCGACATGGCTGTTACGAAGCTCCCAAGCCCAGTTGAGGCTCAACCATATCGTATTCCGAACATTTGGACAGGTGACCTTGATTCTTCGATTGGTAAGGCAATGATGGCCTGCGACCCTGATGCAGAACTCGCCATGATGATCACCAAGATTTGGATGGATCCACACGCCGGTGAAGTTGCTGTTGGACGTATTTACTCCGGTGCAATTGCTCAAGGTGAATCCGTCTTCGCCATCGGTGCTGCAAAGCCAGAACGTGTTCAACAAGTCAGCATGATGGTTGGTGGAGATCGAATCACTGTACCAAAGGTCGTCGCTGGAAACATTGCGGCAATCACAGGTATCCGAAGCGCTGCTGCTGGTGTAACGCTCTCTCGTGACAAAGACTTCACACCATTCGAAGCCATTCGACACTACTCTGACCCGGTCGTTACCGTTGCTGTCGAGCCAAAGAGCATGAAGGATCTTCCAAAGTTCATTGACGCACTACGCTCTCTTGCAAAGTCTGATGCTTCTCTTCAAGTGACAACCAACCAGGAAACTGGTGAAGCGTTGCTCGCTGGTATGGGAGAACTTCACCTTGAGATTACAGTGTACCGAATTGAAGAAGAACAAAACATCAAGGTCAGTGTAAGCCCACCAATCGTTGTCTACCGTGAAGGTGTTCAAGGAAGCAACCGTGGAAATGCGTTTGAAGGAAAGTCTCCAAACCGCCACAACCGTTTCTTCTTTGAAATTGAAGCACTTCCTGCTGAAGTCGTCAGCGCTCTACGCAACGGTGATCTTGGCGATGGACCTGTTCGAAGCAGTGATGCAAAGGAAACTGGAAACAAATTCGGGGAACTTGGCATGGATAAGGATTTGATGCGAAAGATCTACGCCATCAATGGAACCAACGTTCTCGTCAACGATACAAAGGGTATTCAAGGACTCCACGAAACCCGTGAATTGATTATTGAAGCGTTCAATGAAGTCTGTAAGAAGGGTCCAATCGCTGATGAACCTGTTCAGGGTATGTTCGTCCGATTGACGGACGCAAAACTCCACGAAGACGCCATTCACCGTGGTCCTGCACAAACCATCCCTGCAGTTCGTAACGGAATCAAGGGAGCTATGATGCGTGCAAAGACGGTTCTTCTTGAACCAATGCAGAAGGCATTCGTCTCCGTTCCAAACGACTGGCTTGGTCAAGTCACACGTGAGGTCACAAACCGACGTGGAATCATCGAGGACATGCCTAGTGAAGGCGAGGTGACAACCGTTGTTGGCGTCCTACCAATTGCTGAGACCTTTGGTTTCTCAAACGACATCCGTGCTGCATCGCAAGGACGAGCTGTTTGGAACACAGAGAACCTTGGATTCGAAATGCTCCCACCACAACTCTTCGACAAGGTTGTCGGTGAAATTCGAACCCGTAAGGGATTGAAGCCTGAGCCAAACCCAGAATCCTATTATGCTGATTGAGCATGGTTTCAGGATCCATTGCAGGCCTGTTTACTACAACAAAGGGTGGTGTACCCAAACCACGTGTTGGGTTTCTTGATGTTACAACACTCGGTATTCGAAACGAGGTTATTCGTGATACGAAACACCATGGTGGAACTGAAAAAGCAGTATGTTTGATCAGTTCTGAAACGATGGAATATTTGCAATCCCTTGGCCATCCAATAACTGGGGGTTCAACGGGTGAAAATCTCCTTCTGAACGTCCCACAGGAAGCACTTTATCCAGGTGTTCAGATTTCATTTGAAAACGTACAACTCGAGATTACGATGGCTGCTTCACCATGCAAGACCATTCAAGATTCTTTTACAGGTGGTGATTTCAATCAACTCTCTGATAAGAAGTATCCTGGACAGACGCGTTGGTATGCGCGAGTTCTCGTGGAAGGCACGATCGAAGAGGGAGAACAAGTAACGATCAACTCAGACGCTTGAGTTGAAGGTCAGTTAATTCTCGCAATGCCATCATTGCTGGACCATTCGGTAAACGGTCTAAGCAAGCATGTGCACGCTGATGATACTCGTTTGCCTTTGCACGAGCATAAGCGATTGAACCGAGTTCATCGAGGGCAGCAATTCCATCTTGAATCATCGATTCAGTTGCATCCTCACACGTTCCGAGTACGGAAAGCAGACGTGATTTTGTATCCGAATCTGGCTGTGAAAGTGCATGAATGACCATCAGCGTTTGCTTCCCTTGAGCAACATCCGAACCCGTGGGTTTACCAAGTGTTGCCGAGTCAGAGAGCACATCAATGAGATCGTCCATCAACTGGAAACAAAGACCGACGGAGAGACCCCATTCGGCGAGACATTGGACAACTTCTTCATCAGCACCTGCAACCCGTGCACCAAGTTCTGCACAAATCAGGAACATGACTGCTGTTTTTCCTTCAATCATCTCTAAGTATTCTTCTTCTGAAACACGATCCCTTGTTTCAAATTCAATGTCCAACTGTTGTCCTTCAGAAACGCGTCGCACCATCCATGCTATTCGATTGACAAGCGATGGAATGTCCTGAAGTTCAATGTTTGCTGACATGACCAATCGTTCAAAAGCAATAGCAAGCATTGCATCTCCTGCGTTGATGGCCGTCGGCATATCGTATTCGATATGCACTGCGTTTCTGCCACGACGAATCTCATCATCGTCCATGATATCATCATGCACAAGGGTAAAGTTGTGGATTGTTTCAATGGCCGCACCAATATCGAGTAGACCAGAATGCGTGTCACCTACTGCACGGCCAACCAGCCATGGAAGTGTTGCCCGCATTCGCTTTCCTCCTCCATGAATCAAATGCATCATCGCATTAGCCAAACGTTCGTGTCGTGATGCTGTCAAACTCTCAATGATACGCTGTTCAATGAACGGTTTGACTTCGTTGATGCTCGTAAGTAAGTCAGCGCCTTCTGCATTGGGTAGCATATGTGTTACATCGCCCATATCATGAATCAATCCATCTTGGAGTGCCTCACAAGCAGTTTGATTGCCGATTGCTTCCCACCATTCCTCGTTCATTAAGCGTGCAGCAATGCAACGGAACCAAGGGGCGATGATTTCGTCACTTTCCACATCGATCAACATCGCATCCAGTTCTTCAGCATTCACCCACTTGATTGCGGCCACCTCATTCGGATTTGGATTGAGGTCGACATCAGCTTGTATCATCAAAATGTGATCGATTTCACGTTCAATCCAATCCGCATTCATTCGGGCAGAATAACGCATTTTCGTAATGAAGTGAAAATCGTTGATGTCAACGGAATCGGGTGAAATACCAAGTTCCTGTTCGAGTTTACGGATGGCTGCAATCTTGACGCCACGAGCGTTTGTTTCATCCATTTCGTCCTCACTTGCAAGAGGATGTGAGCAACACGAGTTTGCCCAAACGCTTGGGAATGTAATCTTGTCATGTGCTCGTTGTTGCAGAAGTAAACGTCCTTCTGAATTGAACAAAAGAACACTAAATGCACGATGAAGCGAGCCAGATTGAAAGTGGCTGTCCGCTTTGCTCATTGGTCCGACAACAACATCGTTCTCATCGACTTGCAAAACCGCTTCTGCCATCATGCTGGCTTGGGTCGAATCAGAGGATTGCGCAGCCAAAAATTCCGTGGCATCGGAATCGATATCTGCCTCAGGAACGTCCCCGCTCGCATAGTTCGTCATATGAGCCCCAAACTTTCTCTCGGCAGGCGCTACATAGAGAGTTCGCCTCAAACGACAGGGAATTGACCCTACTTACGTCGAATCGACCAGTTCTTGCGGCCTAGACCTTCAAGAGCCATTCCCGTCATACCACCCCAAAGCAATGGAGATTCAATCTGAAAATAGAACATTGGAACCATCACAAGGAGAGCAATGATCCAATGATGGAGCCAAATCGAATTTGTTCGTAGATGGAATGTTGTGTTTTCAGTAGCCCACCGAACAATTGCAAAACCAACAACGATACCGAGTGAATACAATTCAAATTCCACGATTCACACCTCAAGGTAAAATCGTCGTACCTCTCCAAGGTTCGCCTTGAACGAGAGCTGCAATTCTCGTTGGATGTTCTCCATTGATGAGATAGACTCCGACTCCTGATTGAGCCACCAAATGACCTCGATTGATTTTCAAACCAATACCTCCTGTTACATCGATGTCTGATTGATGCAACCCTTCATACGCAATATCTGGTGACCAATGATCGATCAAATCATGTTCATCTGCGAGGTGAGGTGGTACCTTGAGTAGCCCATCGACGCCACCCATTGCGAAGATAAGCGATTCAATCTCTGGAAGTTCGAGTGAAAGCCTAACTACGAGATCATCGCCAGAAAGGATTCCAAATTGATCTTCGCTATCAACATCCACTACATCACCAAATGATAGGTGCACCTGATTTGGTTTCGATAATGAAAACCTCTCAAGTGAACCGTTGAACGTTGGACCTAGATTTGTTGCCCATTCATGAGGTGGATGTGATTGTGTATGCAACCCAACACGTTCCAATTCCGAAACGATGATTGAGTTGAGTTCCAACATATCTTTTCGGACATGTTCAACGGCTTCGGTTTGGGATGAACATGCGTCATTTTCTACTACAAATCCAGGCAAATGACCTTCATGAAGACGCCATCGTTTTGCCTTCAAGTGGCCAAACGAACCCGCACCATGCACAATAATGACGTGAACGCCTTGCTCGGTTATGGAGTGGACGGTGGAGCATAGATTCCGAATGATTTCGATGTTTGCAACGCATTCTTCATCTTTTTTGGTGATGAGCGCACCTCCAAATTTGATGATAATGCGCCTCACCATGCCATGGCCAAGAATTTGACCTTCATGAGTATGCCTACAAAACACAGGATTCAATAGGCTGCGTTGTTTGAGGATGCCATGAGCGATGAAGGCCCAAGCCTTGATTCCTTCCTCCGACACCTCCAAACAGAGGTTGAGGCAGCCAATGAGATTGCTGACAAAGCTGAGCGAAACATTCGCCTGTTGCAACTCGAATCATCCATTCAAGAAGCAATTATCTTCGCAAACCGATACAAAGAGTTGCAAAATCAAGGCGTTGACCCACTTCTCTTGGTCGACCCAAAGGTTCAGCAGGAACGTCCTGCTCCACCTGCTACGAAAGGACAAGCGATTCTACTCGGATCATCTACCTGCTCAACATGTGGTAAACTTCTCGAGAACGATCTTGACTTCTGTCCGGCTTGCGGAGCAACGAAGTGATCACTCTTCTTCTTCTCGAGTCCAGCGTGCAACGGTATCAACAATCATCGGATCGTCATCGCCAACGCGATAGAGGTACTCTGGAGGAACTTCATCCGTCAAGAAGACAGTCTTCCCTGCACGATAGATCGTGTGTCCATCAGCAACTGCACGTACGGTATCGACTTCAATAATGGCAGGGCGATCGATTCGAACGTGACCTGCTTCGAGTGCGTTAACGATTGTCTTGGAAAGGTGGATGTGGTTTCGAGTACCTGAGGTAATACCAAGCTGAACGATAGCATCGGCCTCATTCGGTTCACATGGCCAATACAATGCCTCTGGAATTTCATCGGTTGGCAAGTCAAGTTCGATTTCAATGGAATGACCATAAGTGGCACGAATCATTTCGCCTTCGACCTGATATCGACCCTTCTCATCGGCATTGGCAATCGCTTCAAAGTGCCATCCACGTAGCCAATGATAGTGGCGTCGCTGACCAGAAATGGAGTCAGCAAGTTCTCGTGTGCTTACCCATCCGTTAATGTCCATTTCAACATTGAACTTCTCCGGTGCGTGACGCAAAACAAGAGCAAGCATTCGACCGAGGCTACCTGCTTCTCGGTCGCTCATGATGAATTTTCCTTCCTCGTTACAGACGGGGCAGTTGGTGCCACTAAAGTGACCGTGCTTTCTACATTGGCGCAGCATGGTCAAGGCCTATCGACACCCATTCATGAACCCTGCGGGTGTTTTGACCGACTCTATCAAATGCTTGATTCATCTGGAGAGAACATGGTCGATGTGGCAATGGTCGGTGCAGGCCAAACGAAATTCGGCAACCATCCTCTCGGATTGAAAGGTATGTGGGCAGAAGCAATCCAGAAGGCCATTCAAAGTGTCGATAACGGGTTCGATTCACCCGATGTCGAGGAAGCCTTCATTGGAAGCATTGCTTTTGGAGGATCGCAGTTAGGGAATACGGCTGCCCTCCTCACCGAACATTCCGGTATGGAAGGCGTAAGCGTGCGTCGTGTCGAGAATGCTTGCGCTTCGTCTGGTTTTGCTCTTCGAGACGCTTGGATGGCCATCAAGAGTGGTCAAGCCGACGTCGTGGTTGCAGGTGGAATTGAGAAAATGAACGACTTGTCTGCCTCAAGGAAACGCTACTGGCTCGGAGTGTCGGGTGATACAGAATGGGAACGTCTCGCAGGCTTGACCTTCCCTGGAACTTATGCGCTTACAGCTCGTAGATACTTTCACGAATTTGAATCAACACACGATGACTTGGTGCATGTTTCCGTCAAGAACCACATGCACGGTTTTGAGAACGAAGTTGCCCATCTTCGGAAACAAGTCTCGTTTGAGAAAGCCCAATCAGGATTTATGGTTGCAGACCCACTCACGCTCTATGACTGCTGCCCAACGTCCGATGGAGCATCTGCTGTAATTCTGGTTGCGGATCACTTAGCACACAAGTTCACCGATACACCTGTTTGGGTCAAAGGTTCTGGTGCGGGTTCCGATCATTTGGCTCTCCATGACAGGCCAAGCATCACGCAACTGAGAGCAACGCAATCTGCCGCAGCAAAGGCCTACAAGACGGCGGGCATCTCTGCATCTGATGTAGACCTCGCCGAAGTTCACGATTGTTTCACAATCGCTGAAGTGTTGGCCACAGAAGATCTCGGATTCGCAGGTCGTGGACTCGGAGGAACGTTCGCTCGAGAAGGTGAAGGTCGAAGGAATGAAGGAAGCGTCACCATCAATGCCAGTGGAGGACTCAAATCAAAAGGGCACCCTCTTGGAGCTACAGGAACAGGACAAGCCGTTGAAATCTTCAAGCAACTTCGGCACCAAGTCGAGCCTGAGAGGCAGGTACGTGGCGCAGAAATCGGGTTGACACACAATGTCGGTGGTTCAGGTGCGACATGCGCAGTCCACATTTTCGGGAGAGAGAGATGATGCCAATTCAAATCATTTCCAATGGCAGTCAACACATGGCTTGTAGCCAATACGGTCCAAACTGGGCGGGACCAGACGGCGACAGATTGACTGTTCTCATTGCCCTGTTGAAGGAGATACCGGCAGAATCCATTAATCTGAATGGTTTTGAAGAGCATCTCGAATATCCGCCAAGCGTGAGTGTTCAAGCCATCATCGAAGCAAGTACCTCTTGGATTGTTGATGAGGATACAGGCATGTACTTACATACTGACAAGGAAGCGTTTTGTGTCGCAGTTAGTCCATCAAAAGATGTGCCAAATTGGCCTGAGTTTGAAACACAAGAATACGACAAAACCATGCAAACGGAACTCAACGATCAATGGAAAATTGAGGTTGAAGGTGTCAGTCAAGGAGCTTACGTTTCCCAAGCGCAGCACACGATCTCGGTTCCATCAAGACTGGGTTTGAAAGCCCAAATTGATGGTGAGCGAATGGTTTGGCCTCCACGGCAACTCAATGCTATGGCGCAGCGTATCGATACTGAAGGGATGCAACTGACTGAAACGGCCACAATTCTCACGTGGACGCGTCTCAGTGCCGCTGGTGCACCTTCAGAATTTTCAAGCCGGGCACCAATTTTGGATGGTGTTGCGACCGTGCTTGTCGAATTTGATGAAGGCCCTAAGGGTGTCTTTATGATGGCAGATGACGAATCAGGCAAACTGGAGATTGATGAACGTGTGGATTTTGTGTTCCGAAGGCTCTACGGTCAGGATGGCATGATGCATTATGGTCTCAAAGCCGTTCTCTCAAAATCCTAAAGTTTCGGATAGAAGCCTTCATAGAAAGTCTGTATTGTGGCAAATCCATGGCTGGGTTTGGTGGCATTCGGAAAGGAAGGAAAGAGGCGGCTGACAATCTTTCGATCAATGAAGAAGGAGATTGCGCTCGATGCGGTGGAGAAAGTCAGCCCTCCACAATGGAAGGTTATCTTTCTTGCAGCCGTTGTTCTTACGAGTGGGCGGATCCATCCCATGTTTCTCGAAAGGTCAGAGGCCCTCCTCCAAACCATCGACGTGATTCTGAATTAATTCAAGAATTCAAGGCAGAAATGGAGCGTGGCGACCTCAAAGGCGTCTTAGGAGTTGATTCAAACCTTTCCGAAGAACAAGAACAATCACTCAAGCGATTGGAAGATAAGTGGATGAGTGGGATGCAAGGACATTTCAACGCAGCTTCTGAAGATCGAAAGCCACTCATGATTAGTTTTGATGACGACGATAACCTCGTTTCAACCGAAGTTGCTGCACTGACCATTGTCTCAAATGGTTTCGATGGTGGTGAAGAAATACGTCTTGAATATCCAGGTATTGGTACCGAGTTCTATGCCTACAATGAGCGAAGCCCAACAGGATGGAAACGCGGCCGGAACAGCGAAGACACGGCACGCTCGATTTCCAGTGTCATCAACCGCTCATCGCGACTTGTCTATGCCAATCTCGAAGGAAATCGAATTTCGTTCGAATTACGAGATGATAAGTTGAAACCCGAATCGCTTGTTCTGTTTGTTGACGATCCTGGCGGCCAAGATATTGTCGCAGAGAAGGGTGGTGTTGTACTCGACTTCCGAGATGTGAATGTGTTGGATGATTACCGCAACGTCATCGCTCTGGTTCTCGAAGATGGTATCATCTCGCCAAGCGAAGATCAGATGATGTGGGTTATGCGCCAACAATTGGGCGTCACTGAAGAACAGCATGTTGCGCTCGTTCAGGAAATCTTCGGGGGTAATGCACTCAAGGAATGTCCAAATTGCAACCAGATGGCAGAACTCTATCCTGAGTACTCGGCCTGGTATTGTCAACCTTGTGAAAGTTGGCTCTAATTTTTGTTCTATAGAAATTTTTGTTGTATGTTTTCAGCAAAAAATTGCGAATGTGAGCGAGGGATGCTTCATAAAGTGGACAGTGTTCCGTAAAACTGGCGAACGCTATGGCAGAAGATGTATTGTATATTGGAATTGATTTGGGAACGTTTCGTTCGGTAATGGTCTCCTCAGGGAACCACGAAGAAGAAGAGCTCACTGTGATTGGTACTCCAAAGGATCCAATTGCTCGTAACTTCCTCAAGCGAGATGTTCTCTTCGGAGAGGATGCGTTGAAGAACAGACTAGCTCTGAACCTCTTCCGCCCCCTCGAACTCGGTGTCATCAAGGATACTGTTGAAGACCGCCAATTCATCGCTCACTTCATTACCCACTTGATTGGTCTAGCAGACCCAGAAGAACACGACCGTGTTGTCGCCGTTATCGGTGCACCTGCAGAAGCCAGCCACGTCGACAAGACCGCTATTTTCGATGCTGCTGCAGGAAGCGTCAATGCTGCTATGATTATCTCTGAGCCGTTTGCTGTTGCTTACGCTCTTGACATGATCGAGCACACACTGGTCATCGACATCGGTGCAGGAACAACGGATCTTTGCCGTGTTTACGGTACAATCCCCGGCCCAGGTGACCAAATGCACACTGGATACGCTGGTGACTATGTTGATGCTCAAATCATCAAAGAAGTTCAATCCAAGTACAACGGTGCTCAAATCACCAAAGACATGGCTCGACGATGGAAGGAACAGTACTCCTTCGTCTCCACATCCACTCCGGATGACCCAGTTATGGTCGACTTCTCGATTGAAGGTAAGGCAATGAATCTCGATATCACGGATTGCATTCAGCGAGCTTGTGAGTCGATTGTAGACCCAATCGTTGAGAATGTTAAGCAACTTATTGCTGAGTCAAATCCAGAGTATCACGACCAGTTCCGACGAAACATGGTTCTCGCTGGTGGTGGATCCGGTATCCGTGGACTTGGAGCACTTATCGAGCGTCGACTCTCCGATATGGGTGATGTTAACGTTCACGTTGTTGATGACCCGGTTCGACTCGGCGCAATGGGTGGCCTTCGCTTGGCTATGGAAGTTCCAGAAGACATGTGGAAGAACCTTACCCTTGCATCACGTTGAGTTGTTTCCATGAACAAAGGCGTAGCGATTGCTGGTGTCGTTACGCTCCTTCTTTCAGGGATATCCCTCATCATTGGTATTGTTACTTTGATGGGCTATGAACCAAACGAGGAAAACACGCTCCACGACACTCGCATCGCTGGTAAAACATTCAATCATTCGGGTTATCCGACCTATCTCGATGTCTTCGTTGTCGGTGAAGCATCCTGTTTTGATTATGTCTATGAAAACGACCTGCAAATTCTCAACAGCTCGGGCGGGAATGTGTTCTATGCAAACTGTGACACTGAATATGCTTCGACAGATTACACGTACGTAGGCTCTTTCGAATCAATGCAAGCAGAAGATTTCACGATTGTTTTCGAGGGTGACCTTGTCATTATCGATGGTGAATCTGTTTTCGGTAGCCTCTTTGCCGTTTGCTGTGGCATGGTGTGTGGAATTGTAGGCATCATTGCTATGATTGTTGGCTTAGCAACAGGACGAAACGCACCTCAAGTGATCTTGAACCAGCAACCTGATGGAGCGATCTATCAACCGAACCAAACAACAGTTCACCAATACATCCCTCCCTCTGGTGAGGAAGCAACTCAGCAACAGTTAGGTGAACAGCAACAAATCCAGGAGCAGCAAAGCATCCCCCCGGCATTTGATGAAAACCCCAGTGACGGCCCTGTTTACCAAACAGATTTTGATGGTTTTTCATTTGAACACAAAAAATCAGACTGATGATAGCATGATTACGAAACAATCCAGAATTGTGATCTTGACTGGTGCTGGAATCAGTGCCGAGTCAGGGATTCGAACATTTCGAGATTCGAACGGATTATGGGAAAACCATCGAATCGAAGAGGTTGCAACACCAGAAGGTTGGAGAGCGAATCCCGAACTCGTTTGGAATTTTTACCAGCAACGACGTCGGCAACTATTGAACGTTGAACCAAATCAAGGGCATTTGGCACTCGAAGAACTGGAAAACCATTTGGAAAACTTCCTTTTGGTCACGCAAAATGTGGATGATTTACACGAACGTGCTGGTTCAAAGAATCTCATTCACATGCATGGAGAACTTGCAAAACTTCGTTGTGAAGAGTGTCAGCATGTTGAAACGCTGATGCAGGACCAACATCTCTTGGACGCATTCCTCTATTGTAGGCAGTGCGATGGACGTTTGCGTCCCCATATCGTTTGGTTCAATGAAATGCCTATGCAGATGCCAGAAATTGAAAAGGCGCTCTCGGAATGTGATGTGTTCGTGGCGATTGGAACAAGTGGGCATGTCTATCCTGCAGCCAATTTTCTCCATATGGCACGAAATCATGGAGCCCATACCATTGGCGTCAATCTCGATCCACCCGAGAACGTATACTTTTTTGATGAATTTATTCAGGGGAAGGCAGGAGAGGTTCTCCCATTCCTTGTTCAAAAATGGATTCATGACTAGAGCGAAAATCTCTCGCCAATCTAAGGGTCGAAAGGGAATCTTTTTGCAAGGCCTGTTCGAGTTGTCAACATGCGAATGCGACCTTTACTCACCTTGTTTTGTGTCGGCATGATGGTCTGTTTGTTCGCTTCACCCTTTGTTGCCGCTGAAAGTGAAGAGGAGGATCAGATGATTCGCATCATTATGCTCCCTCCTGAAGCAGAAGCAACGGGTATGTATGTCGACGAAAACGGACGCTTCTTTGTGAACGCAATGCATCCTGACCCGGACAATTATGATGCAACAATTGGTGTGATCAATGGTGTGGACTGGAATAACCTTCCTGAAGAAGTTCCCTCGCTTTCATCATCGAGCAGTGCTTCGGACATTTGGCATGGTATTCGAACCGGTTATGGCGACTACCAGGTTCTTCTGCAAGCAGGAGATACAATGGATGACGGTACAATCGCTGGAGGAATTTACTCAGCACACGACGGCCAACAGATTTTGTTGAGTCAAAAACCCGATTACAATGCATTTATCCCAATGAATTCCGATGGAACCAGCGGATATCTCTACACTGCATGGGAGGATCGTCCAGCGGGCATTAGCCAAGTCGAACTCGAATGGAATCCATCATCAAGCGAATGGGATGTTCTCTCAAAGCAAATGTTGAATCTTTCAGACATCAATGGAGCTTGGGTTCTTTGTTTTGGAAGCGTTAGTCCTTGGAGTACCCCATTGTTCTCTGAAGAATTGTACTTTGATGATACAGAGGATTGGAACAACGATGGATATCGATATCACTCAGACCAACTACGCCTTGAGCAGTATCTTGGGCATTATCCAAATCCATACGATTATGGTTACATCATCGAGATGGAACAGGCAACATCGACAACGCCTGAATTGGTACGACACCTTACGATGGGTCGTTTTTCTCATGAGAATGCTTTGGTCATGCCCGATAACAAGACGGTCTATCTGACCGATGACGGCTATGAAACGGTCTTTTTCAAGTTCGAGGCAGATACAGCAGGTGATTTGAGTGAGGGTACGCTTTATTCTGCAAAAGTTACACAAGATTCCACATACAATTCTGCTTCAACTGGGTTTGACGTCGAATGGCTGGAACTTGGATCTTCATCAAACGATGAAATCCAAGGTTGGATTGATGATTACGACGGCATAACAACTGCTGATTATATTCAAGGAGAAAACTCGTACATTACCGATGAAGAAATCAACAATTGGGCAGAGGATTATCTGAATCAAGATTTGAACAACGATGGGACCATTGGTTATGCCTTGGATGACCGTGTAGCTTTCCTTGAAACTCGTAAGGCAGCTGCAGCAATAGGAGCTACTGATGAGTGGAACAAAATGGAAGGGGTCGGTTTTAATCAAAACGCTGGGGACAATCTTTACCTCGCCATGTCCAGTATCGACAATGCAATGACCGACGGACAAGGTGATATCGATGTTTCAGACAACCTTTGCGGTATCGTCTACCAGATGACGATGAACGAATTGTGGAATGTTAACAGGATTCACCCCGCCATCATCGGAGGACCATACATCTCCTCAAATCAATACCAATGTGACACGAACAACCTCTCTGGACCAGATAATCTCGTCGTCCTTGATGATGGTAGTGTCCTCGTTGGTGAGGACACTCGTCGCCATGAAAGCAACATGGTTTGGCTATGGAGAGAATACAATCCGCCTGTTATCGACGTTGATGAAGAGATTCAATTGAACCATCTCCACCCTACAAACACACCTGAGGATTTGGATGAACCATGGGCATATGCGTACCAAGCCGAAGTGAAGGATCTTGCCCAAGGTACGGTCTATACTGCCATTATCGTTGCCAAAAACATCAGCAGTGGTGAATGGAATGGAATATGGTGGTGGGAAGACATTCAATCGAGTGGTGAACAATACGATTTGATGCTGTCTATGAACCGTGGATGTTATTCCATTGAGACTACATTGTACGAGAAAGAGGATTTGAATTCCGAACCGAGTACGGCTATTGTGTTATCCTCCAACCAATCGGAAGTAATCGTTGGTGACGGTACGTGTTTGGATGGAGTCTACACAGAAGCGGTCAAAACCGTCCCTATTGAAGAACATCAAACAAAACAAGAGAATGAATCGACTCCAGGGGTTGGGGTGTTGTCAACAATCGTTGTCATGACCGTAGCGATGATGGTTGTATTCAGAAAGAATCAAACAACTGGGATTTGAATCAAGTTCAATAGGCATCGCCTTCTGAAACACATGTGGGAACCGATTCGTTTACGGAACTGAAGTGGTTCAATCACTTTTTGCAGGGTACACCTGGTGATCAAGAAATTGGTGGAAAGCCAAGGCAAGTTCCTCATGCATGTTGGTCTCGTGTTCAACCTACTCAGGTTCCAGATCCTGTTCTTCGTCTGTGGTCCGAAGAGATGGCGACAGCATTGAACGTCAAACCTGATGCATCGGACATTCTTGGCGGGAATCGAATCGTCAATGGAATGGATCCCTATGCACAACGGTATGGTGGACATCAATTCGGTAATTGGGCTAATCAACTTGGAGATGGACGTGCAATTACATTAGGAGAGGTGGACACTGGAAAGCAACGTCTTGAGATGCAATTGAAAGGACCAGGAATAACACCATACTCGCGATTTGCAGATGGCAAAGCTGTACTGCGATCCTCGATTCGTGAGTTTTTGTGCAGCGAAGCAATGCATCATCTTGGAATTCCAACAACGCGGGCACTCTCGCTTGTCACAACTGGAGAGGATGTGGTTCGAGATGTCATGTACGATGGGAATCCTGCTCCGGAACAAGGAGCCATCGTCTGTCGAATCGCTCCGAGTTTTCTCCGATTTGGTTCCTACCAAATCCATTCAATGAATGGTGATATCAACACGCTGCGAACCTTGGTTGATTTTTCGGTCAAACAACACTTCCCGAACCATACGACCGCCAGTGATGAAGGTTTGGTGAATTGGTTGAAGCACGTTGGTGAAGAAACCGCCCACATGATATCGGAATGGATGCGGGTCGGATTTGTCCATGGTGTCATGAACACCGACAACATGTCCATCCATGGGTTGACCATCGATTATGGTCCGTACGGTTGGATTGAAGATTTTAATCCAAATTGGACTCCAAATACAACTGACGCACGAACAGGAAGGTACAGATTTGGCCAACAGGCACAGATAGGTGCCTGGAATTTCGCTCGTTTGTTGGAATCGATTTCCCCTCTTATGGAAGAGCCAGAGCGATTGTACCAATGTCTTGACTCTTATTACAGCGCATATGAGGGCGCAAACAATAGCATGTGGTCAAGAAAACTTGGTTTCGATGAATTCTTGGAAGGTGATGAACTTCTTGTTAAGGAACTCACCGCAAACCTTCAGTTGGTCGAAACGGACATGACTATTTTCTTCAGATTACTCTCAACGCTTGAAGAACCAGTCATCGAACACCTCGCGTTTGCATTTTATGATCCAACAACCATTCCACGCGATGAATGGAATCAGTGGTTGCAAAAATGGTGGAATCGAACAAACGGTCAACCAAACCGGGAAGCAATGCTCGCTTCAAATCCAAAGTTTGTCCTCCGTAACTGGATGGCACAACTTGCTATCGATGCAGCAGAGAAAGGGGATTATTCGATTGCTGAATCACTGTACGAATTACTCAAGAAGCCATACAACGAGCAAATGGAACATGAGGAACAATGGTTCCAGAAACGACCTGAATGGGCACGACATCGTGTTGGATGCTCGATGCTTTCTTGTTCGAGTTGAGGTTTATTCCTCTTCCCAACCATGACGTTTTGCAAGTTCCTTACTCACAAGTGGTTTGTTGCAGTGTGGACATGAATCCGAAGGCGAGAGAAGATCGGGACGGATGGCAAGAACTGCCATACAACTTGGACAAGCAGCTAACATTTCTCCATCCTCGAGATCGGCTTCAGGCGTTGGAATAAACGTTGTATAGCCTTGTCTATAGAGAGGAGAAAAATGATATCGTACACGTTGAAATGAACTGTATGATGCATAACCCATGATGAGCATAAACAGAAGACCACCCGCTGCACCTGAAATGACTGCGAACAAATTGACCAAAAAGAACAGGAAGAAAATGACCGATGCAAAGGCGATGATGAGTGCTGCAGGCCAATATGCCCAACTTCGTCGAGAACGATACGAGAACCATGTTGATGTCGTTATGAACAAAGGTATAGCCCAGATGAGTATTGCACCACGTCCGAAATAGACCTGTGCGAATGTTGAAAATTCAAATGCTAACAAAACGATGATCAAGCTATCAATCGCTAAGATAAGGGACGTGCTACGATGGGTTTGATCGAAGATGGCTGAAAGCGTTGCTGAGGCACGCTGTCCTCCCGAACCAGCAAGGACAATATCGTCTCCTCGATTCCCTGCCATGCATCGTCGAATCATCACCCGCTCATGAAGGCTTGTGAACAGCGAAGATGTCTTGATGGTCAATACGTTCGCAAGGGCATGAGCGTCCGTGATACCGACGTGGAAATACGTGGCTCCAGCCTTGCTGGCAAACGTATACTTGTTGGCGTCACAGGTGGAATCGCAGCAGTTGATTCGGTACGACTCCTACGTGAAATGCGAAGGCATGGAGCGGAGATGCTGGTGATCATGACGGAAAGTGCACGACGTGTCATTACGCCACTCGCCATTGAATGGGCAAGCCAATGCCAGGTCATCACCGATTGGGATGGTGACATGAAACAACTTGAGGATGTTGATGCAATTCTTGTAGCGCCTGCAACTCGGAACACAATTGCTGCTCACCTGCATGGCATGCAGCAAGGACCACTGTTAATGGCACTCAGTGCTGCACGTTCACGAAACACCCACGTACTGATGGTTCCGAGCATGCATGCAGACCTCGCCGATGATCCAGTCACCGATGACATCGTTGACCGTTTGCGCGAGGAAGGCATTGATGTGATGTGGGGCGACCTAGAAGAAGGAAAGCGAAAGACGCCGAGTCACGAACACATCGTTGCCAGGTTTGCTCATGGAATCAATTCAAAATTGTCGCATCGAAAGAATGTCGTGATTACACTTGGTGGAACTTACTCGCCAATCGATGATGTACGTGGTGTGCAGAACACTAGCTCAGGAGCAACAGGTTACGGTCTTGCAGATGAGTTATACCGATACGGACACGATGTGACGTGTGTTGTTGGGAAAACAAGTGTTGCCCAGCCACCATGGTTACCCCTTTGCATCAAAGCAGAACAGCCTGATGAAATGCTTGCAGAACTGAAAGCGCTTGCAAACGATGAGATTCAAGCATGGGTTCATGCCGCTGCTGTGCTTGATTACGTTGTTGAAGCGCCTGCTGAAGGAAAGTTGGCTAGTCAACAAGGACCGCTACAAGTCAATCTCGTTGAAGGTGCAAAACACATTCAAGAATTGAAGGAAAAGGTTCGAGGTTCAACACGAATTGGATTCAAATTAGAAACTGGAATCAAGCAACGCGATTTAATTCATCGGGCAACTGCTCAAATCGAACATTCTGAAATGACCGCTGTTGTTGCAAACCGATTGGAAGATCTTGGTGACCAATCAAAACCTCGAGGATACCTTGTTGATAAGCAAGGAAGTCATTTTGTCCTTGAGACACAAGATGACCTCAATGATGCACTACGCACCATCATCGAGCGAGGCGATTGATGTGCGACGTTTTGCAGTCATTGGCCATCGAGCGATGAGCAAAGGGAAATTACCCCTGAACGACCTTGCAGGAGGGGCTGGTCGAATGGATGTGCTCATTCGTGCCGTTATGTCCGCATTGTTGACTTCGCACGGGCTACGAGACGATGTCGAAGTTGTCCTCCATCTTCAAGGAGGGCCAGGGCCGCAACGTCGATTGAAATTTGTTGGTTCCGAGCTTCGGGGCTTTCATGCTGAAGAGCGAAGCGTTGCTGGACTGATTGCCAAAGCCATCCGAGAGCCTCTGCCAGCCATTGGTCACTGGGTCGAGCGTACACCTGGTCTTTACGATGGAGGAGGCAAACTGGCCCATACGATTGCTGAATGGAAGGATTCGACATTGATACGACTCGATGCAGATGCTGAGCGTCTCTGGAAACAAGATAGCCCAATTCCAATCCAATCAACACCGAATGAAGATTCGATAGCCTTCTTACTCTCGGACGATCAGCCGTTAGATGTGGATCTAGGCATTGCCAGGTCGCTCGGAACAACTTGGCTGCAAGGACATCATGCAATAGCGATTTGTCATTTCCTGCTTGATGAGGGCGTTCATCTCAACCTCTGAACCAAGTCGGATGTCCTGTCTCGTCAGAACGAAGTGCATGTGCGAGTAATTCGTCATCAAGTGCAAGCGGATGTGTCTGTGGCCAAGTTGGAAGTGAAGAAATACTTGCATAACCAGATGCGACCGAATCACAATCCCCATTGTCGACTGTTTCCGTATCGATATAAGCCGCTCCAATGGTGAAGGTCGATTCAACTGAACCTGCTTTACCCTCTCCGAATTGAACGGCATTTCGGTACCATCGCATTCCCAATCGGGTTGTTTGGTAGGCACCATTCCATTCTGGAGGAACATTCAGATTCAGCATGAGTTCTCCATGATGGAATGCGCTCATGAGTTGTTGATCTGCTTCACGTTGTGAACGTTCGGCTGCAGGATTTGGCCACGATGAGACGTGTTTTGAACGAGCATCAATGTGAGGACGACAAAGGTTCTGAGGTACTTTTGGGACGAGGGGAAGAACGCGTTGAACAAGTTCAACAGTCGCATCAATACCGACTTGCATCCCTTCGGGGTCAAATGAAGTATAGGAACTTGCAATCGCTGGAATGCCATACAAACCCGCTTCACGGGCAGCACCCATCGTCCCACTGTGATACGAATCCTGAGAAAGATTTGGTCCGAGATTGACCCCAGAAAGAACGAGCGAAGGTTGAATCTCTGGAAGTACATGATTGAGGCCTCCGTCAAGAGCAACAATCATCGTATCACATGGTGTACCGTCAAGTGCAAACAAATGAACGCCAATCGATTCATCAAGTCTCCACTTGTGAATCAATTCATTTCGATTGTGAAGATCGATCGGTGTTCCGAGATTCAATTGCATACTGCAGGCAGATTTGTTACCGGATGGTGCAAAAGCGATGATTGGAATCCCTGCCTTGTTCATAGCTTTGACAAGAAGTTCGAAGCCCGGGGCTTCAATTCCATCATCGTTGGTCAAGAGAACCCATTTTTTTTCCATCATTCAAACTCCTCTCCATGACCTTTGTTATCAAGTAATGTTTGATTCGTAAGGTGTTCTCCATACACAATGGAAATGATTCCAAGCATCAGGATGGGACCACCAATCCATGTCCACATACCTGGGATTCCCGTCGAGAAAAACATCCAACCGATGAGTGAACCAAGCACTGGTTCGAGCGTTACGCTGATCGAAATCAACAGCGGAGAAACAAACTTCAAACAATAATTCAAACCCGTGTGGCCAAGAATTCCAGCGATGAACGCAAGGAGTACAAACCAAAGCAGCGTTTCATGACCTAGGTATCCAAACGCTCCAAAATCGGAGTAATCCGATTCAAGAAGATATGAGGCGGGAACAAGGAGAAGACCTCCGATAAGTGTCACGGGGAAGGCATACAGAAACAGTGGCATCCATTCCCGCAGAATCCGGCCACAGACGATGTAACCTACAACAAAAACTGCACCGAAAAAGGCCAATTGATCGCCGAAGAAGGTCACAGAACGGTCACCTTGGACATCTCCAGCATCCAGCATTGAAATGGCAGCACCTGTGAAGGCAGCAATTCCTCCAACCAATTCCAATCGGTTTGGTTTCCGAATGAAGACGAACATTCCTATCAATATGACGAGAGGATGTGCCGTTACAAACAACAGAGAATGTGTTAGGGACGTGTAGTCAAGTGAAGTTACCCAGAATCCAAAATGCAATGCCAAGAAGATTCCACTTGCCACAATGATTTTTGCCGTGGACAAATCAAACAATTTCGACTGAATCTCCGAATCAATTTGGTTCAATTGCCAAAGTGCAAGGGGTGCAAGGATCAAAGCCGTCAGTTGTAAACGCCATGAAGCACGCAACAGGGGCGGTATTTCGTCAACATGTGTAAAGATCGCACCTGCACTTGAAACACCGCAGATCGCAACACCGAGAACCAGCCAGACATGTGCGGGGATTGTGCCGCTGCTCATGACGGTCACGACTCGTTGACCAATTCAGCATCCATAACCGGTGGAGCACCGATAACACCTGCTCGCTTGAAGAGAGCATAGATGATCCATCCGATTCCAACGTTGAGTCCAATGAATCCTGCCATTCGACCAATGTACCATCCTGAACTGTTCGGATCTGGCACAAGTGTGTCAATGAATGAGAGAATACTGGATTCCGTTCCGAAGAATGCCTCACCGGTCAAGAGACCTGCAGCGACCATGAAGGTGCTTAGGAGAATCAACGCCCGCTTCTTCTCAGCAGCTGTTGCTCCTTCCTCAGCCTTGATCGCCTCAATCTTTGGCTTGAGTTTCTTCTCTTCCCACTTGTCACGACTGTATCCACCGATGAGCATTGGGAGCGTATGTGGAACGTCGAGGTACATACCAAGACCGAAAGAAGTACCCATACCAGTAACCCATTCAACAAACATTCCCAAGAGGAAGCCAAGTCCGAGAAGGTACAAGTCACCCTGGCCTTCAGCGAAAATAACCGAGAAGGTTGCGAAGGCGTTTGCTTGTGGAGCAATCAAATCAATTCGACCCTCAGCAAGCTGAATTGAGAGGAAGATAGCAACCGCAGCACCAATGATTGCTCCGGGGACAACACCCATGATGTTCCCTTTCGAAATGTGGTACGGACGGTTACCGATGTAGAGGCTGTTCTTGTAGTCTCCAATAACCGTTCCAGACATTGAAATTGCTGATCCAAAAACGGTTGTTCCAACAAGTCCGAGGAGGACAGCATCTTGCTTATTCAGTCCAAGAGCCGAATCGAAGTTGAGGAAGATACCAAGAAGCATGAGTAGGACAATGAACGAGGTTCCTGAAACAGGTTCAATACCCGTCTCACCCATAACACGGACGGCAATCGCTCCCAAGAGGAACGTTGTCATGATTAGGACTGTTGCAAAGATGACTGCAGCGGCAATCGGGAAACCACCAACCCAGAAGATGAGAATCATGGAGAGGAAGGTCAGCCCCATGAAGATTGGAATGTGCATAAGCGGCCATTCGTACCAGCCTTTGCCTTCCATGTATTCTTGCGAACCTTCCCCTTTGAAGGCTGCACCAATGTCCTTGAAGATGTTCGCAAACGTTCGCCACATTTTCGCCAGACCGAACATACCACCACCGACGATGGAACCGATAGCAATGGTTCGAACCGTCTTTGAAAAGGCGATCATCTGCAGGGCTTGACCTCCTTCACTCGCATAGGCTTGGATAGGTACGTTGGCTTGCATGGTTGCATCGTAGACAGGGAAATTTGCAAACACTGCAAGCGGAACAAGGAAGAACCAACCGACAAGTGTACCGAGGTTAACCAAGAACGCTACACGTGTTTTCATGAACCAACCAATGGCGAACATGGAAGGTGTCAATGCAACACCAACATAGGTGTAAGCAAAAGGATTCCATGCGCTGTCTTCTGACCATTGTGTGTATTTTTTCGACGAACCGTCTTCATAAATTCCAGATGGTTGGTGGATTTTTCCTGCACTGTAAAACGAGGCGAGTCCAACATCACCGACGTGTAACGTTTCTGCAAGATAATCCATAACGGAGAGTTTCTTATCAGAAAGCCAAATCAAAGGATATTCGATGAGGAACATTCCAATCATGGTGATTCCAGTCCATAACCCGATGGTTTTCAGTGACTCACGAGCGTGTTCGACAGCACCTGTATTGACATCAGAAGCGATATCCAGCATCTTCAACGTTGCTTCAAATCCAGGTAGTGGGAGAGGATCCTCAACCAGCCAAACACGTCTAAAAATGATAAAATACATCACGCCAAGGAAGCCTGCGAACATGGATGCAACAATGGCAATGAAAGCAAGCCTGAACGCTTCACCATCCTCCAATGTGATCAATGGCCCATCGGCAAGTGAATACTGAGCTTTCGATGCCAACAGGAAGATTGCAGGGAAGGTGAAAATGAACCCCGTCGATGCGTGGGTCGCACCTGTTGTCGCAGAAGTCGCAATGTTCACTTCGGAAGGTGACCACTTGAGTGCCATACCCAACAAGTACGCAATGTACCATGCTGCGGAGATAGCAAGTCCGAGTTTCAATCCAATATATGCAGTAACACCGGAGAAGATAGCACCAATGGCAATTCCGATCATGACTTTGGATGGAGACCAATGCGATACTTCGAAGGATTCATCGAGGTTTTTCTCTTCGAGATATTGTTCCAAAACTCCTGTGTTCAGGTTGTTGTACATCTCATCATCAAGCCAAGTCAATGTCCCGTCCTCAATCGCTTTGAGTCCCTTTGCAGTGACCGGCTGACGGTATGCTGAGCGTTGAACTGTTGAATCCGAAGAAGATTTCTCGTCCATAGTGTCCACTCCCAATACAATGCTGGTGACGCGGGCACTTGAATACAGTTGCCCTCGGGAATTTCGAATACACTCACAAAACGTAGGGTTTATTCGTACGGATTGTGATTGAACTATATGAGCGGAACAACAGGCGAGGCGAAACTTTTGCGACTTGGGGCACAAGATTTGAACAACGACGGTCGAATCATCAACCTCGTTATTGCTGGTTCAAGTCGGTTCTACGACTACTCTGTTATCGAAGAAATTCTGGATCAATGGATTGAGATTGAGGGCTATCCTGATCTGATTATTGTTGGCGGGGCTAGTGGTGTTGATTATCTTGCGGAACGCTGGGCAACCAACAATCACATCGAGTTCATCATGTTCAATGAATTCTGGGACAATCCACGTCCAGGACTCGAGGATTCAGGACGAGGTGAGGCACCATTGGAATTGACCAAAAAACTCCTCGAGGCAGCAACACACGTCCTTGCATTCCTTAGCGAAGGTAGCAAGTGGACGAAAGTGGTCGCAGATGAGGCACATCAACGAGGCATTCCTACATACGTGCATCACTTGGATGAGTCCGATTGAGAATGTTTGATGAAACGTGCGGGTATTCCCGCCCAAACTTCGCCATCTGGAATGTTCTTCCGCTTCGGAAGTACAGCCCGACTACCTAAGATGCAATTCTCTCCAATTCGAGAACCTGGACCAACCATGGTTGCACCACCAACGGTAGAATTCGCTCCAACGATGACCTTCTCAAGCACAATATTACCATTCTCGACAAGGTGTCCATTGATGGTTGCACCTCCGCCGACGACGACATTGTCGCCCAACTCAACCAATGAAGGATCGTTGATTGTGGAAGAATTGATGTTCACATTCTTTCCAATTTTGCATCCAGCCAAACGATAGTATGCATTTGCGAAAAACGACGGAACAATATGGTTCAAGAACGGTTGAGTCGAACGATGAAGTTGACCACAAATCGCCCAACGGATGGTTGTCATGGAGGCTAAAGGCGCTACGATTCGATCATTGATTCGAAGTCGGATGATAGCCTGCAAGGTTCCTGAAAGAAGCAAGAGAAACATACCCCATGTCAGAAATGCAATTGAGGCAGAGAAGCCAATGAGGATCAAATCCGGCCAACTCTTGTCACCTGGACCAAAGGATGTCATCCAATCAAAGACGTAGATTGCTGGGGCAATGGGTAGACCCCAAACGACTCCCATGAGGAGAATCATCACGATAGAAAGCACGGCTTGTATCTGTGTGAAGCCACGCATGGCGTTCACCCATCATGCATCGCTCTTCGCTGCAGCTTCAGCGCGTGCGTCCTCTTCTTCTGCAACACGGATTCCTTCCTCGAGGTCAACCCGACTGGTGAGGTAAGTACCTGCAAGAATAACAATCGTGATGGACAAAATCGCAACACGACTATCGAATGTTGTACTTGCGATTGCATACAGCGCAGTTCCAATCATGGCAGCCGATTTTCCAAGGAAACCAAAGAACCCATAGAACTCAGATGCTCGAGATTTCGGCGTTAGCATGGAAAACATCGACCGTGCTTGTGCACCTGCAGATCCCATTGCACAACCCACGAACATTCCGAGAATAATCCACTGCAGTGAAACACCAAGGTTGAGAGGTTTCCAAACATTATCACGCATAAGTTCTGCCCAACCATCGACCATCCCGCCTTGGTCAAGCATGGTTGGATGACGATCACCGATTTCATCCGAACCTGCAATTGTATCATTTCCTCCGAGGACGATGATGGAGAATCGGTGGTCGCTTGTGTTGTCAAAGGCGTTAACTAGTGCAACAGCATCTTCTTCGGAAATCGATTTGACATCTTTTTCTTCAACGGTTGCTTGGTCTGCGAGGAGAGATGCTCCAAATACACCGACTCCGACGAGCAAAAACGCTGCAAACAATCCGATAATCCCCATCTCTTTATCCTGTATGAACTTGATTCCAAATCCAAGCAGACCAACCATGGCCAAGATGAACAAACAGACGACAAGACCTTTGCCGAGCGTACTATCTCCTGCCTCTTCAACCGAATAATCAGTTTCGGGGAAATGTGCTTGGAAGTTATCTCGGAAGGCTGCATCTCCTTCTGAATCCTCTCCAATCCAGCCTTCATAGCCTCGATCGTAAAGGGTTGTCATCTCGTACATGCCAGATTCATCATTCCATTCAAATTGGAAATCATAACGCTCTGCATCATCCTGACCTTCGAGTTCAAGCGGAGCAAAGCCAGCAGCAGTAACTGACACTGCACAATAGATGAGCAAAGCTACCATCAAAGCAAACTTTGTTCCTTTCTTTACAGCGAGTTTCCCAAAGACGAACGTCATTGGAACGGCAACAATGTTGACGGTTAACAACAGCATGATGTTCATGCTCGGATCGATTCTCAAAACCGACTCGCCAAAGGCACTTGCCATGCTTGCAATGGTGTTGACACCGTCGTAGAACAACAAATACGCAATGAGGAAAAAGGCGAGTACCTTGAATTTACGAATTTCCTTTGCCGTTTGGAACACTTGACCATAGGCAATCTTTGTTGCGCTCACGACACGGGCAACATTGTTTTTACCAAGTTCATGCCATTCCATATCCGTTGGAATATCTGGTTCAGGAGTCCATTTGAAAATAAGTGCACCGAAGCCCCACCACCACAATGCCGAGGTGACGAAAATGACGGCGAGTTTGAAATCAGTATCCCAATTAAATGGTCCAAGAAGGAGAATCAGGTGGAACACAAGGAGGAGTGAACCTCCAGCAAATCCGTAGATGTAACCCCATGTCGACAATTTGTCCTGTTCATCTCGAGAACCGAGATACGGCATGAAGGAGTAGTAAATGACGTTACCACCGGTAAACCCAATCGTACCGATCGTGAACATCATGGCGAGAATAATGTAACCGTCCGAGCCAAAATACGGTGCTGCACCCATCAGGGCACAGAAGATAATACCTGCTGCAGTATACCATTTGAGCAATTTCTTCTTGATGGGCATCTTATCAGCAATCACCCCGAGAGCGGGTGCAGTAAGGACAACAAAGAGCATCGAAATAGTCAACACCGTTGCGTAAAATGAATCTCCAGATTGCGTACCAGTAGCCTTGTTGTACAAATTAGCCATCAATGCTGGAGCAATAACGGTCATCACGGTAAGAGCGTATGCTTGGTTTGCCCAATCAAAGAAATACCATCCTTTGATTGCTTTTTGGTCATCATCGCTCATCGATGAAATCATGTCTTTTGCTGTATGCATGTCGTCTGAAATGGCCATTTCGCTCATGGTATCCCTGGCCTATCATGTTCGACTTGGTTTATGAAAACAGCACCTGCATGGTTCTGATGTTTCTTCGTTTGACTGGTGTTAACAAATCTTCAAACCATGTAACTCTTAGCAAACGGTATGAGCAAGGAATACCCTACTCTTCTCGTTACAGGATGTACAGGTTTTCTTGGACGACAAGTCGTACAAGAATTCCTCTCACGTGGATACAACGTTCGTGGTACGACGAGAACAGATGAGAAAAATTACCACCAGATTCTCGATGCGTTCTCCGCAGGTCAAAACTTCGAACTCTGCACGCTTGATCTTACAGACGATGCCGGCTGGAAGGAAGCAATGGAAGGTATCGATGCTGTCATTCATACTGCATCCCCATTCTCTGCCTATGAACCAAAGGATGAGATGGAGTTGATACGACCAGCAAGAGATGGAACACTCCGAGTTTTACGAGTAGCGTATGAATCAGGAATACGTAAGTTTGTGATTACATCTTCGACTGCAGCCATATCTGGTGCAACTCCAACAACAAAAAATCAAACCTATACAGAACGAGATTGGACCGATTTGAACAAGAATATTTCCGCTTATACGAAAAGCAAAACATTGGCAGAACAAGCTGCAAGAGAATTTGCATCAACACACGAAGGTGTTGATTTGACAACCGTCAATCCGAATGTCATTTTCGGACCACTCCACAGTGGAACATCTGGAACAAGTTTGAGAATCATTGAATCGATCGTTCAAAGTTCATATCCTGGATTCCCGAAGATTAGTTTCGCACCTGTTGATGTTCGAGATGTTGCTTGGATGCACGCTGAAGCATTAGAGCGAAGTGAATTGAATGGTGAACGATTGATGATGGCTTCAACACCAATCACCATGCCTGAAATCGCTGGGCACTTGAAATCAAATGGGTACAAAGTTCGCACTTGGGCACTTCCAAACACGGTTGTCAAGTTGATGGCGATCTTCATCAAAGAAGCACGCCTCGTTACACGTGGACTTGGAACGACGAATCATTACGATTGCTCAAACACCATCGAAAAGACAGGATGGGTGTCGAAAAGCCACGAAGAGATGATTGTCTCGGCTGCAAAATCCCTTGGATTTCAATGATCACGGATGATCTTGTAGCGGCCAAGGGCTTCCATCCACATGATCTCTTTCCCAGCCTCGATGCTCATCTCGGCTTCCAAAGGAAGAATCATCATCGAATGGTCACGCATGTTCATTGCGTGAACTTCTACACCATCGATGTGGGTGACCATGGCGGTTCCCTTCTCAATCATTGGCACGCTGATGGAATCAGTAACTGTTCCTACGTGTGAGATTTTCTTATCGCTGAAGATGTTGACCAACTCGAGACGCGCCTTTGCAGATCCGTGCTTTCCAGGCTTGGACTTGGAGATGCTCAAAATCTTGTAAGCTTCATCGTCCACAACACAAAATCGTCCAACTTTGAGGGTTCGAATTTCTACACGGTCGGTTCCTGGCATGAACCGACGCCGTGGTGGTGGCTTATGACAGTTCGGTTCTCTATGTTCGGATTTCACAGTTCTCGAACGTCAAAACGATGACCGGATTGTTCGAACGAATGACCTGTAATCAGAGCATGAAGTTTTGCTGCAACATCATCTGGATTGGTCAAATCTCCATCGCGATGATACCCTACAAATGATTCAACCAAGGGAAAATCCTCAGGACTCGATGAGCGAATTTCGAGTTGCATATCAGTGTTCACAATACCAGGGGCGATGGCAATTGAGGTGATTCCATCCTTTGCTCCTTCTTCTGCCAAACATCTCGACCACATATCAAGTCCAGCCTTTGAAATGCAATACGCTGACCACGAATGAAGCGGACGTAGCGCTGCACCACTCGAGATCGTCGTCACCCGACAATGCTCTGAAGCTTTCATTTTCGAATACAGACCTCTTGTGAGCCTTTGAACTCCAGTAATGTTGACGTTGATGTTTCGTTCCCAAGATGCATCATCCGCATCAGACATAGGCTGAATTGGCGTAATCGTTCCCGCATTGTGAACAATCCCATCGATGATTTCCAGATGCTCCATGGACTTGAGAGCAGCATCGATGGATTCCGAACTTCCAAGATCGCATTCAATCGAAAACGAAGAGGATGATATGGCTTGGATTTGAGCACATGCAGCGTCGAGTTCATCAGACGGACGTGAAAGAAGAACAACACGTACGTCATCGTTCGCTAACGACAGAGAAATAGCACGACCAATGCCCTTTGATGCACCAGTGACGAGGAATGTTTTCTTGCCCATATACGGCTTAGGGCGAGACATTTAATCATGGTTTTGAGATTGTATTCAAACAGGAGTATATTTACCAACAGGCGATGTTGGAGTTATGTTCGATTTGCCAGAGCACCTCTCTGAGCGATGTCAATTGGCGAATTCGAAGACCGATCTGAACGGTCAAGGACCTGTTGTCGTATGGCTCAAGTCATCCTTGCGTACGCATGAGAATCCTGCTCTTGATGCTGGGCGAATCATCGCTGCACAATTCAATCGGGCTTTGCTCGTCTACCAAGGAATCGATGAACGCTACCCACATGCCAACGCCCGTCATCACAACATCCTCTTTGATGCTGCAATCGACATGCATCATGGCTGTCAGCAACTTGGTATCGATTATCTCTTGCATATTGCCAGAGAAGGCCATCGGCCATCGATCATGAAGGAATTCGCTACGACTGCCAGCCTCATCATTACCGACTTGTTTCCTCTACCACCATGGAAAAACTGGGTTCATCGAATCGCAACAGAAGCACAATGCCCTGTGATTGAGATTGATTGCCATTGTGTTGTTCCTATGCCTGTTTTCGGGAAATCTGTTGACAGACCTTTCCGTTATCGTGATGCTACGAAAAAATTGAGGAAACGAAGAGTTGGTGCATCTTGGCCAATTCTTGACCTTGAATACCCACAATCATGGCAGGGAAAACTTCCCTTCAATCCGGTCGACATCGCTACACTATCGTCTCCAAATCAACGATTAGCATTGTTGCGTACGTGCAACATTGACATGTCGGTACACCCTGTCTGGGAACAGCGAGGAGGAGAGCGTGCAGCTTTGAACCGTTGGCAAGACTTCCTCGTAAACAGTTTGTCTGGTTACGCTCGCAGACGTAACAATGCTGCTGACCCTGAAGGCGTTTCCAGACTTTCCATGGCCATCCACTATGGTATGATTTCGGTGATGAAAATCGTGCGTGAAGCACACGAAGTTGGCACAAAGGCGGCTGAAAAGTTCCTTGATGAATTGTTGATCTTCCGAGAACACGCTTGGCATCATGTCTACTCGAAAGAGGAACCGTATGGGTCGCATAATTTGCCGAACTGGGCACTGGAATCGTGGCGAGATACTTCAGACGATGTTCGCACAACGCTCCTTTCGAAAGAAAGGTTTGAACTCGGGAATTCTCCAAATCGCCTCTGGAATTTGTGCCAGACATCTCTGTATCGACATGGCGAACTCCACAACAATCTGCGCATGACATGGGGTAAGGCAACACCACATTGGACACCGACTATGGAGGATTCTCTCAACATTGGACAATATTTGAACGATAAATTTGCTCTCGATGGTAGAGACCCTTCTTCGATTGCTGGGATTCATTGGTGCCATGGTCTGTTCGATCGGGCTTTCCTTCCACCACTACCGGTCATGGGCGTGGTACGAAAACGTGAATTGGAAACCCATCAATCACGACTTGACATGGAAACATACGAACGACATGTCACGCGTCTTGCTTACCAGCAAGAGCGCCCCTTTGTGATTGTAGGTGCTGGATTTGCTGGTGCACGTGCAGCACAAGTACTGACCAACTATGGTTACGATGTTCTCGTACTCGACAAAGGAACCATACCTGGGGGTCGATCATCAACCAAGCGCAGAGAAACTGGAGCATACAATCACGGTTGTGATGCACTTGATGGAGAAACCTATGCTGACTTGTCCATCAACGAGATGCTCGAAGGGACTGATGTACGTTGTTATACACGAATTTTCTCCATCGAAACACAATCCGATCACGTCCTTCTCGAAGATGAGAAAGGATTCACGTGGGAAGCAGAAGCGGTCATATTGACGTGTCCAATTCCTCAATTGTACAAACTGATGGAAGGCCGTGTACCGTCCGAATGGAAAGAACATCCCTACATCTCTAATTGGACACTGATTTGTACGGGAACAAGTCCAGCAACAACCAAATTACTCGATTACACGTCAGATTCTATAGATTTAATTCGAAAAGGAATTGACCATGAAGAATCCAATGTTCTTATTGTTCAGATGGTGAATGAGTGGAGCAAAAAACACCTTGAAAAATCCAGAGATGAAGTAACAGATTTGATTCGTCAAGAGATTCAATCTGTGGATCAAGATTGGTTGGAATCTGCTGTGTACCATGCCCATCGATGGAGATTTTCTCGACCAACAAGTCAACCAAAGGCTATCGATGATGATCGAATCACGTTTGCAGGCGATGCATGGGCGGAACCAATTGGAACCGTGCAAGCTGCGTTGAAGTCAGCGGAACAAGCAGCCCTTGAGCTCATCTGGAAACGCCATTATGCAAAAAAACAGCAGCAATCAATTTCAGTGCAAACAACACTGTTCTAGGGTGGATTGTTTGAATACACATCCCACGGCTTTGAGCCTCGTTTCCTGAACATTGATTTTTGCATCGCCTTCAAAATCATCCATGCGAACTTGAACGCACGCTTGATGCTTTGAAAGGGATGAAACACATACCACAGAGGGTTTTTCCAATTTTTCAAAGGATACCGTAACTGTCTCAACATACCGGGGGGAATGTCTTCATTGACACCGTAGACCTCAGGCCTCCTCTTTTGGGGCATGAAGTAGGTTCCAAACAATTGATCCCAAATGGGTAGAAACGTTGAGTAATTCGTCCAAATAGCATCGCGCTCGTTCGTGTGATGCCAATGATGAAATTCTGGTGTAATGATGAGACGATGCAACCATTTCAATCTCCAGCGAACATTCGCATGCAAAAACAGGCCAAGAATCAATTGAGCTGCTGCAAGAGCCCCCGTTAATTCAAACGAAAATCCTGCGGCCACCAAGAACACGAAGGCAGGTGCAAGGATGGTTCCATCCAAAGGATGTCCACGGAATCCACTGGCCCAATCCAAATGTTCTGTTGAGTGATGAATAGCATGGAACTTCCAAAGGACTGGTATTTCATGATAAAATCGATGCGTCCAATACACCAGCATATCGAACAAAAGAATACCAATCAAGGGCATGTATTGCTCAGGGATTTGATCGACATAGGGTCGAAGCAGCAAACCAGGTATCCAAGCAAGACTGAGAATTCCTACAACTACAGCAACAAATCCAGTCAGTAAACCAAGCAAAGGAGAAGCAAGAGCGTAGCCAATATCCGTGTCGAGATGTGGCCTCCTAATCTTCTGACCTTTGTGTCGAGGAAAGAGCTTCTCGAACGGTACAACGAGGACAAAAAGCAGCAATACGACGAAGATACCCTCAACTGAGATGTACAGTGCAACGGCAATCAGTGTTAACGTCATCAATCGTAGAATCATGGATACAAGACGAGTTCTGAAACCAATTGTCTCATCCATAGCCTACCACTTGACCTGCGCCTAATAGAAATGTTTAGTTCGTGAGTACTAACGAGAGGTGATAAACCCCCTGTCGTTGGTTTTGACATGGCATTCATGGCTTGTTCAACCTGCCTTAGCATCCGCATTTATCCTTACATGGGTTTCATGACTGGACAACAATACCAATGCCAAGATTGTGAAACCATCTCACCCATTGTCATTGAATTCGAAACAGAGGACGATTTCAATGCCTTTCTCGAGGCTCGGCTTGGCGATCAAGAGGAATAAAATCCTCGTATAGAGCCTCATTAACGTCCGAATCTTCATATGTGAAAAGACAAACTTCACCCTGGATGGGATGCATATGATTGAGCGAAAGCAGGATGCACTAAACGGAGCAATGCTCCGAGCACTCATGGCCGAACACCTACGAGAAGAGCGAGAAAAAGTTGAACATCAGCCCATCCAAGATTCATCCTTTTCGACATTGGCATCCCGAATTGTTGACGATGCACGCAGTGGTATGACACACAAATCTGCAGCCTCGAACCTTCTTGCTGAGATCGGACTTGAGACACCAAATCAAGCCATTGAACAATCACCAATGCGTCATGTTGGTCAGCGGGCTCAAAAGATACCACTTCAAACCCGCAAGGTGCGTAAAGTCAAGCGAACTTCCCGCGCACCACCCCAAACACGAGGTCGCCCTTCGGTCGGACACGAAGAAAGAAAAAGAAGCATCCGACTTCCTCGCACTTGAGACTAACCGTCAAAAAGGGACAACCCTGCGGAGGGTTGGGTGAGACCATGATTGACCTTGCAAATCCAAGCGAAGAGCATCAAATGCTTCGTGAAATGATTCGTGATTTTGTTCAAGAATTCGTAGAACCGCAAGCGCATGAATACGATAAGAAAGAGCAATTCAACCTCGACTTGTTCAGAGAACTTGGTGAACTTGGTCTTCTTGGAATCACAGTGCCAGAAGAATACGGTGGAGCGGGGCTGGATGCGGTTGCAGCAACCATCGCTCATGAGGAACTTTCCTACTCCGATGCTGGGTTTGGACTTGCTTACTTAGCACACTCAATGCTTTTTGTCAACAATCTTGCTTACAATGGTTCGGAAGAACAGAAGATGCGAATTCTTCCAAAGGTTTGCTCTGGGGAATGGATTGGAGCAATGGCAATGTCAGAACCGGATGCAGGTACAGACGTTCTTGGATTGTCAACAACCGCAGAAAAGAACGCCAATGGTGACTGGGTTCTCAACGGTCGAAAGATGTGGATTACCAACGGTTGCATTGACGATCAAGGCACACCTGCGGACATCGTTTGGGTCTATGCTCGAACAGGATATGACGATAAGGGGCGGGTCAAACTTTCAACGTTCCTCGTCGAGAAAGGCATGACAGGATTCAGCGTTGGACAGAAAATCTTCGACAAGACAGGAATGCGTGCATCCAATACGGCTGAACTTGTCTTTGATGATTGCATCGTTCCTGCAGCAAATCTCGTCGGTGAAGAGGGCGGCTCCATGATCCACATGATGGGGAATCTCGAGATTGAACGCCTCACACTTGCAGGCATGTCCGTTGGGATCGCTCGACGTTGTCTTCATGAAATGAACAAGTATGCGTCAGAACGCGAAGCATTCGGCGTTCAAATCCGTTCCTTTGGACAAATGCAGCGTCACATCGGAGAATCTTGGGCAAAGTACCGAGCCATGCGTGCATACGTTTACGATACAGCCAACAACATCCAACTTGGAACATCTGGTCAACGTCTCGATTCTGATGGAGTCAAACTGTTTGCAACAACAGCTGCAAAGGAGATTGCAGATGCAGCCATTCAGGTCATGGGTGGTTATGGATACGTTGCAGAATATCACGTTGAGCGTTTATGGCGCGATTCGAAACTTCTTGAGATTGGTGGAGGAACCCTGGAATCGCACCAAAAGAACATCACTCGAGATCTTTCAAAAGATTCTGAAGCGATCAATCGATGACATTATTCTTCTTCAAGAATGATGGCATTTATCTCTTCATCGATAAATGATATATCGCCGTTGATGATTGATACAACAATCAATACAGCAGCAGGTAATGTGATGATTCCAAGCAACGGGAAGATGACAGTGAATCCTGTCATAAGACCAATTGATGAAAAGAAAAGGGGCATTGGAATGTCTCGATCCTCGTATTCAAGTATGCTCAACTTGACCAGCCGTCGAGGCTGTGGAGCATACGAGGCCGTTCCCTGACCGCTTTGCTAATTCTCTTCGTCAGAACCGGGCTCAGACTCTGATTCGGTTTTAATTTCAACCATCTTGTTTTCGACAACTTGTGGTGCAACCATCATACTCGGGTTCATTGAAGTCTGTGCATCACGTTCCAACTTCATTGTAGCAATTTCCAACCACTTTGTTCTGAGGATCTCATATTCCTTCATTTGAGTGTCATACAATTGTTCTGCTTTCTTCTTCGCTGTTAATTCCAAGCGAACAACAACAAGCCACAAAACCGCTGTTGCTGCGATGAAGAAGTACTTGATGAATTCATATTCGTCTTGCGAGGTGATATCAAAAACCGAAGCACGAATCATGACTCCTACGAGGCCTGCAGTACCCAATAACGCCAATGTCGTAATCATGAGTTCGGTCGTATCTCGACCAATTCTACGGCGCATCTTTGGTAGTTCTGGTGCCCTATCGAAGGTTTTTGGCATATATTACACTAATTAAGGACGGATATAATCGTTTGGTGGTTTGGAATTAGTATTCGACTGGAATCGGGTCGAGTGTTCTCCACAGATACCAACACGCCATGGTACGGTAAGGAGCCCAGCGTTTTGCGACCTCTTCTGCTTCCTCCATCGTTTCGACTTCAGGAAACAATCGTTTGATGGCATTGACCAATCCGATATCTTTCGGGCTGTACACATCAGGCAGAAGCAGTGCGAAGATCATCACCATTTCGGCCGTCCAAGGGCCAACTCCTTTGAATTGAATGAGATGTTTTCGAACCTCGTCCACTGTTGATGTTGAATATGGATAATTCAGGAGTACTTCGGAATCAATGGCTAATCCAAGGATGTAGCCGCTTTTTGGCCGAGTAATTCCACAAGCTGCAATCTCTTCTTTGGTGAACTTGCGAACGTTGTTGGGGGTGACGCTTCCAACCATCGCCTCAAAGCGGTTCCAGATGCTCTCTGCTGCGATGACACTGATTTGTTGGCCAATAATCGAGCGAACGATAGTGTAGAACAAATCGCCTCTTCCTTTGAGACCATCCGTACCATACGTTTTGATGCATTCAGCCATGATAGCATCGTTTTGAAAGTGCTCAATGGCTTCGTTCCACCAAGACGGTTCACCCTTCTCCATGACCCTACCACGAACACAGAGGTTTTGAGTGCTCGTCCATTGCCATGGATATGCGAGATGAACTTCTCACACTTCTGCAACTGAAAGATATCTCTCGGACTGGTTGGGTTCGTTCTGGGGTTAAGAATCCTGAGTCAGTAGCTGCTCACTCCTGGGGCATGGCTGTCCTCGCTCTGCGTTTGTGCCCACAACATCTCGATCTCTCCAAGGTTCTCTCGATGTGTCTTGTTCACGATGTAGCCGAGATTGTCGTAGGCGATCTCACACCTCACGATACCATCAAGGGAAAACAAAAGCATGACTTGGAACGTGCAGGTATGCTGAAGATTGCCCCACAATGGATTGACTTATTCGATGAATACGAACAGGGAACGAGCGAGGAAGCAAGATTTGTCAAGACCATGGACAAATTGGACATGGGTTTGCAAGCGATGAATTACCAACAACAAGGTCTTGATTTAAGCGAATTCATCACCAGTGCACGCTCAAAAACAGATACAACAGAATTCGCATCCTTGCTTGAATGAGGCCCACAAGCCGACAAGGACAAAAACAAGAACATCTGCCCACAGTTCACAGCCCGATGGTGTAGTGGTCCATCATGGTGGGTTTTGGTCCCGCCGACCTCGGTTCGAATCCGAGTCGGGCTACTTCCCGCATACGCAACTTCATCAATCGCTTTCGTTTCGATGATACCATGGCAATTCAGAACATCGCCGTTCTCGGCGCGGGACAAATGGGAAATGGAATCACACAAGTTGCAGCAGCAGCAGGTTACAATGTAACCATGGTCGATATTCAACAAGAATACGTTGACAAAGGTCTTGCAACCATTGAACGATCGCTTGGCAAACTTGTATCAAAAGAACGCATGACACAAGCGGATGCTGATGCAACACTCGCCCGCATCTCACTCTCAACCGATCGTGCTGACTGTGCGGATTGTGACCTCGTTGTCGAGGCCGTCCCTGAGATTGTTGATTTGAAGACATCCATCTTTGCAGAACTCGATTCAATCTGCAAGCCTGAAACCATTCTTGCTTCCAACACCTCCTCCATATCCATCAGTACGATTGCAAATGCAACCAATCGTCCGGACAAGGTCATTGGTATGCACTTCATGAATCCAGTTCCAATCATGAAACTGGTTGAAGTCATCAACGGTGACAAGACAAGTACAGAAACCAATGCTGCGGTCATTGAAGCATCTGAGAAGATGGGTAAGATTGCACTCTCGTGCAATGACTCACCAGGTTTCGTCTCCAACAGAATCCTCTGCCCAATGCTCAATGAAGCCATCCTCACGCTGCAGGAGGGCGTTGCAGAACCCGAAGCCATTGATGGTATCATGAAGTTAGGAATGAACCATCCAATCGGGCCACTTGCTCTCTCTGATCTAATCGGCCTCGATACTGTCCTTCACATCATGAACGTCCTCTATGAGGGACTCAAGCAAGAGAAGTATGCACCTGCACCACTCCTCATCCAGATGGTTGAGGAAGGCAAACTCGGTCGAAAAACCGGACAAGGTTTCTACTCGTATTGAACTCAATCTTGTCCAACAAGCTTGTAGTTGTCCGAGAGAGGTGTTGCACCTGTCTCCATGGAGATGATCTGTCCATCCTTGAAGCGCATGAAGGATAGCACAGCCTCGGAATCCGAATCGTTGGCAAAGTGCACAATCGAATGAGCAACACCGACTTCTTCGTTCTCAAACAAAATTCGATCGTTTTCAGAGGTGACATGTCCTGAACCTGCAAACTGCATCATGTCGGACTTCCCCATGGTCATCCCACCGACGTGCGGATTGAACACGAAATCTTCGTGAACAAGTGCATCGAGTGCTTCAGTATCTCCTTTTTCCCAGGCTTCGTTGTATGCGGCAATAATTGACATAAAACACTCAAGCGCAACTATCGTATAAATACGATGCTCCTTCTTGAATTAACAAATCACTGCAAAAAATTCATCATCCCTTGTCCTAACGAAATCATATGATTGATGGATATTTATCTTCGTGTAGTTCGAAAATAACTGGTAGGTCTGTGATTATTCTTCTTATTGCATCGATTATTAGCATAGTTTGGTGGTATCTGTTGTACGTAAAGAGAATAAAGGCTATACCACAGTGGAAGGCTGGACCAGGAAGACCTCCTAAGATTGATACCAGGGAGCAGGATTACTTAGATGAAAAAATGAGACAAGCATTCTGGGGAGGCAACCATATTGTCAATACTCTGATGCTACTTAGCATCACAATCTCGATACTATCACTCGTCTTGGCAATCCTCACGCTCGCCACAGGAGATTATACTGTCATTGGAGTAATAGACTATTGGTTATCTATCGGCGCATGTACGGCTCCACTCAATGCAGCAAAGAATAGTTCACGTGCTAAAATCTGGCATACAATACTCGTTTTTGGAAAAGTTATCGTCGTGCTTTTTACAATGATTCTCGATTGGTTGGTTTCTTTTGTTCGGCAAACATTTTCTTCTGATGATTGAGTAGATTCTTAGTTGTTCGAACCATCAAGAGTTGGAATGGAGAAGGAAGAGCACAGCGCAGTGAGTATTGGTGGGGAGGAATAGCATACTCGTTTTGTATTGCAATTGTCTTCTCTATTTTGATGATTCCAGCAAGCTTCATGTTCATCGATTCTTCTTCGACTGAAAGCGATCTTGCTATGTTTTCTTGTTGTTTACTGCTGTAATTTTGGTATTATACATTCCAATCTTGAGTCAAACTATTCGACGATTGCATGATGCTGGCTATTCAGGCTGGTTCATTGCTCTCGGTTTGATTCCTTACCTCGGTGGCATCATTCTGTTCGTCTTGTGTGTATTACCTACCCAACCTCATCCGAACAAGTCTGGTTGAGTTTTGGGTGTAGTCTTCCACATACCACGCAGACCCTTCGAAATTTCCGTAGGACATGGGTTTCGACTCACAAGAGTTTGAACCTCGTAAAGTTTGTACGACATGCTATCCGGAATCAATTTGGAGGAACAATTTCTCGTCCATCGCTCATTTTTGCGAAGCGCCTTTGTTCTCGAGGATGAACGATGTCCGATGGACCCCATGGCCATCCACCAAATTCTGTTCGTCGATAGTCGCTAAACGCTTGATAGATCTCTTCAACGGTGTTCATCACGAACGGTCCATGTTGTGAAACGGGCTCTGCAATCGGTTTTCCTTGAAGAACAAGAACTCGAACATCTTCCTTGTCTGCTTCAAGAACTGTTGGAACATCAGCATGCAACTCCATACCATACCTTGGCTTGAGTTTGTGCGATTCGACTGTGGCAGTGCCACCGTTGATGTGATACATCATGCGATTGGCTTCTGCTGATGCAGTAGGCAGTTCAACTGAACCTCCTGCTTTCACTGTGAGAATGTACAGAGCAACTTCGTTCTCTGGGTCGTTCGCCCATGATGCACTTGGAGCTGATGGGGCAACATGTTCGTTCCAACATCCTGAAATGATGCGCACGTCCCCGCCATCCAGTTGGATGTGAGGAACTTCATGAGCCCAGATCATCTCGTATCCGGGTTCAGTCATCTTGTCTTTCGCAGGCAGATTAATCCAGATTTGAAACAAATCGAGTCTGTTTGGTTTGTCTTGATTGACCAGTGGAAACATTTCGGAATGTTGTAGTCCTGAGCCAGCCGTCATCCATTGCACATCACCGAATCCATAACGTCCTGTTGAACCACCTGAATCGAAGTGATCAACAAGACCATCAAGAACCACTGTGATGGTTTCAAAACCGCGGTGTGGATGTGCAGGGAAGCCTGGTACGGTTCGACCGTGATACATCTTCCATTCATTGGCTTCATCAAAATCTGAGCCGATATGGCGACCAATAAGTGGCTCGTTTGGTCCTTGTAGATCGTTTCCTTCAGGATACAGATCGAGATGGTGGACACAAAACAAGAATGGGTCAAGCGTGTTACGTACAAATCCCATCGGTCGGTTCGAGATGACAGCCTTGCCCATGGATGATGACTTGGAGAGATGTTCTTTAATCGTTGTATGAAATTTCAAAATGAACATTTGAATAGGGCAGTTTCACAATTTGTACCATGGAACATGACGAAGTATACCAACGCATTACATCCATTCTTGATGGTGAAGACGACTGGGTCACTGCGATGGCCACCGTTACGTGTGAATTGCACAACGCCTTCGATCACTATCATTGGACTGGATTTTATCGAACAACATCGCCTGGTCTGCTCAAAATTGGTCCGTATCAAGGTGGACACGGATGTCTTGTCATTCCATTCGACAAAGGTATCTGCGGAGCTGCTGCACGGACGGGAAAGACACAAGACGTACCCGACGTCAATGCTCGACCTGAGCATATCGCATGCAGTTCAAGCACCAACAGTGAAATTGTTGTACCCGTTAAGAACGCAAATGGAGAGGTTGTCGCTGTTCTCGACGTCGACTCAGATGATTACGCTGCATTCTCACCACAGGATATTGAGCTCACCGAACGTGTCTGTGAATGGCTAGGAATGACATACCATTGAAATTGATTCGAGAAGATTTATCACACTTCTTGAGCGGTTGTTTATCATGGCCTCTCCAGGAGATCTCTTGCATGGATTGCAGGGTCTCCCTAAACTTGCTCTCTCCTATATTTTCCGAGGAATGGATACAATAAATCCTGTAGAATCGAAAGATGAACGGATCCGAATGCTGAAACGTGTGGAATTCTACTCCGTCGTCGAAGCAGGCGCCTTGGGTCTCTTGTCTGGACTGCTCCTGTTGCTTGTGACCATATGGATGGAATCCTATCGTGGTATGATTTTTGAAAACACGTTCTGGGATGGAATAGCGATTCTTGGCATCATCATCGCCTTTGGTGTTGTTATCACCATGGCAGAATTAACGGTGATGTACGTTCTTTCCATCCGGAATGCTCGAATGATTGCATCTTTGAACGAACAGTCCACATCGGCCGAGGACATCGATGAACAGGTCATGGTTGCACTGGTCAATGCTGGATTGCAAACCCCAAACAATACTGGTGAATTCTTTGGAATTAATCCCAGAAAACACATCTCAAGATGGCAAGTTGTTTTTGCTGCAATTTTCCTCAAGACAAAGGTTTCAGGTTCGAGAGCGATCATCAAGATGATGTGGAAGCGCTTTGCAATCCGGGTCTTTGGTCGTACCGTATCGAGAGGAGCGCTTGAGTTAGCATCGCTTCCTGTCTTCGCATTTTGGAACATGTGGGTCATGCGTTCAACCATTCGTGAATTACGGATGCGGAGTGAAATGCCTCTGCGAGAAGACGAACTTGTAGCATACATCACCATGGATTCAATCGATTCAACGGGTCTCTGTTTAGACACCATAGAAGAACATATTTTCTGTCTTGGTGATGTCCACCCGAACGTTGAGCGATTGTTCAAACGCATTTACGAGGACAACAGCCTTCAGGCTTGGAAATCAACGACAGAACAGCGCTTTGCAGAACGTCCACTCGACCAGTATTCAAAAGCGCAACTTCATCTCGCCGTTCGAACCCTTTTGGTTACCATGGCCATCGACCCACGAACACGTAGGAAACAAAACAGACTGTTGAAGGAGCTTCTTGACATGTGTGAGGAACCAATCGAAGTGAGGCCTTACGACATTACCAATGCTATTCTCGACGGAAAGGATTTCCCTCGATGGGCTGCCTGATTGTAAACAAAATCGATGCATGGTCTCGAGCAAGTTCTTTTGTAGTATATTGTGTGTTTTCAACCCATGAACGGTGGTGAATTAACGTCAAGCAATGATGGTTTCTTTCAGTCACCGAAATTGATTAGCATGGTTTTGCTGATTGTCTTCATGATCGGCCTGAGTGCTGGTGCCATCCTCAACGGAGACAACTTGTTGGGCAAGTCCGATGATCGCCCATTCCAGATCTCCGTCGATAATGCAATTGGAGTGAACCAATTCATTCTCATCGAAGTCGATGAAGGCGACAACGACGAAGAAGTCGTCATCGAACGTATCTTCCACGTCTTCACATTTGAGGCAACAGACCGTGGAGGTCTGATTACATGGGATTTTGGCGATGGTTCTACAGCAACCGGAGCGGATACAACACATACGTTTGAGACCCCAGGGATCCACATCGTCGAAGCAACAGAATCCATCAATGGAGAAGTAACAACACAAACGATGACGGTCACCGTTCACTTGGAATCAGAGGCTGAAGTTGACAATATGGAGTGTGTGTGTGCACCAACTGCAAAGGACACCATTATTCCACTCTCCGACCACGAAGGTACCTCAACTTTAGAGGGATTTGTCCGTGTTGAGCACGATGGCAGTAGTGAGTCTTGTTCTTTACGCAATCCACTGCAAGAGTGCCATGTTCGTGTTATCCTTCAACGGCTCTCCAATGGAGACATCGTCGAACAATCTATTCTGTTCGATGATACCTTTCGCAGCAATGAACATGTGGTTGATTTCAACGTTGAAAATGTGAACCTTGGACAAGGAGAACGGCTACAGTTACGACTTGAAACCGATCAGGTTCGAGATTGGCATAAGCCAACTGCTGCATGGTCAACAACTGCACCAATTCTCGATGCTTCCCTGTAATGACTTAATCAATCTCCTGTACAATCAAAGTTCGTGAATTGATTTTCAACAAGACAGAAGTGATTGCTCCAAGAAGTAAGATGCCAACGTAAAACAAGGAAGCAGTGCTTAACATGACGAAGTACTCGGTAAAATATAATCCTGCCCAATATGCAGCAGCATGACTGAGAAGGAAGAAGGAAATCAACGACAACGTGTCCTCAATACCAACCTCCTCACCTAAGCGGTAGAGGATAAAGCCCAGGGCATAAAGCGGTGGGAACAAGATCATCATCCCCATCCATGCGATTGAAGGGTCTGAACGTGCCCCAAAGAAGCCTCCTGTAACGATAACCTTGCTTGGATTGAATTCGAGAAGACCCAACGGTGTGAGGAGAGAAAAATTGTACCAGATGCAATACAAGAGTGATATCGCTAGCGTGGCTTTTGCAACACGGTTGTGGAGGGATGATTGTTCAATCATTGGAGATTCATTGATTATTCCAATCAACTTCGGTAGCATTCGTCCAAAGAAGAGAGTGGTAAATGCTGGGAAGTAACCCCACGTTGGCCCCACCCAAGCGAGGAGTATGATTTCCGAAGGGAAGAGGCCGAGGCGATCTCGAATCCATGTCCGCATGTTTGGCAGGAACGAAGCGATAGCGCATAACAACATCAGACAAATCAAAACCCAATCAAAGCGTGTCGATTGAACAGCTGATAAACTGTATATTGAGAGAAGAACTACGATTTGCTCCCATTGTATGTTGAAACTTCCTTCGTTCTTTTCGGTGTTCAGTAAGAACGCAAAGAGCGTCACGATGAGGAATGAAGAGACAAGGCTTGATGGGATGGATGAGAGAACAATGCGTTGCAGTGGTTTGTAAAGAAGGTCGATGTTGACCAATGCTTGCAATGAGAGTCCAGTGAAAAAGCGAGGCATGTAATCGATAAGTTGGTAAAAATAAAGGAAAAAGAAGACGTAAAACAGTCCTCTTTCCGATGTCGTGAAGCGTTCCTTGCTCAATTGAACGAGGTAGATACCAAACGGAGCTGCTGCAATGGTGATCATTGAAAATCGCATTTCTGGATAAAAGAACAGAAGCATCGACAATCCAACGATCACAAATGGAATTTCATTTCGATGACGAAAGTTCTTGTTGACAATGAAATAAAATGCAATCAACAAGACGGAGAACGAACCGAGAATCTTACGAATCCACCGACCTGAAAAGGCTTCACTGGCATCCCTTAATTCGAAAAGGAGCAGATACAATCCAATAGCGAAAGCCACCAAGGATGCGATTTGAAATCGACTCGATGTTACTGAAACAAGTCCTGAAGGAATAAAGCGATACATCATATAGAAAATCGAACAACTCAGAACTACGGTCAAAAGGATTGAAACGATGGGGATGGTAACAGTATCATCCCCCAATACGTCCCAGTCGGGTTGCTCGCCTAGACCTTCCAAACCAGTACCTAATTCCTCCTCAACCAGTTCGTTGTGTGCAAGAACATTCATCCAATTCCATTGCTCAATGAGATCTTGCTGTTCAGCATCAACATCCAACGCTCCTATCGGAATTTTGGCATCGCTGGTCACTGGTAGGTCGAGTTTTAACAACGCCGAGAGGAGCATAGAAATGTCTCGTTGTTCAATTGGTTCGTTGAGTGTTGTTGGTGTGCGAATTCCTTGTCCGTGAGCGAAAAGGTAGACTTCTTCCGCAACTGCACCAGTTCCAAGTGCATGACCACCGTATTTGGTGAGTCCATGGTCGGCGGTAAGAATCACAGTCCAGTTCTCTGGTGCATCACGGAATATTGCTTCCAATTGGCCATCAAGTTCTTGCATTCGCTCCTTGTATTTGATGGATTCAAGGCCGTAAATGTGAGCAGCGTGATCCGTTCCACCAAGATGGCTGACCATGAGATGGTGTTCACTCGATTCAAGCCATTCATCTACAACGGCCAATGCTTCATTATCTGCCTCGCGTATGTCCTCAAACCCATAGTCTGCAGATGTACGGTGCGTGAAAACGGCATCAGGATAGAGATTGTTCCATACGTAAAATCCAGAGAAGGCAACAGAATCGCCGCGGAATGCCGCGTGATAGAATGGATCGTTCTTTACTTCGTTACTCACTTCCCAATTTCGGATGGCATCCAATGGAGAAGCGTGACGTCCCGTGGCCATCTCTTTGACACACGCACCAGTCAGTGTCAGTTCAGAGGTTTCTACAGGAATTTTAACCCCATACGAATCGAATGATGCTATGAATGGCATCATCTCTGGGTCATCGAAGACTGTCCTTGGAATTCCATCGACAACGATCAACAAGACATGGTCTGTGAGTTGTTCAAGATCCTCCGGTGCTGGTGTTGTATCTTCTGAATATGGACCAGATGAGAGAATTCCCGGAAGAGACGCTCCAATAAGGAACAAGGCACCGAAACTCATTGCGAGAATAAGTTTCATCGAGGAAGTTACCACGAACTCAGTGCGAAGGACTTGCTCATTTAATGTTGCCAAAGATTTGATGCAGAATGTATCTACCGTAAAGAGAACCTACTGTGCGGGAAGATGTTCCTGCTCAGCGTTGATGTTTGTGATTTCGTTGAGAATTGTTGATTAACTGTTGGCCAGCAGGACATCGAGTCACTGAAGAACCCTATTGGGGATGGGAAATCCATTACCACTGCCTACACACTGAAACAAGAGTTCTCGTTCTGGAGACTGTCTGCAAATCCCATTGTGCTGCAGGAAGGAATGATGTAAGGATGGTTGTGTACTCAATCGAGTAGACAATTTGATAGATAAGAATCACAACACAGGTCTATGAGGCTGTTCCTAATTATTATTGCACTTCTTCTCGGAGGAATTCTCGTTGCAGCAGTGATTGGCATTCAGTACGAAGATACGATTGAAGACATACCAGTGCCCGCCGATGGAACTGGATGTGCTGTTTCTGAAGAAGTCCTACCTAAACCTCCATTTGGCAGCATTATTCCTGTTGAAGTTGACATGGATTGGGACGATGAGAGCATTTGGCTTGGTATTATATCGGGCCAGGAACGGGATCGGCTGATTGCTGCTTCGACGCTTGATTCAGATGTCATTGTCGAGTGTGATACAGAAACGATTGAATTCCTCGCTGGAGGGCCAAACGCCCAGTCAGAAACAGCATTCACTTGGGAAATGCACGAAGATGATCGGTATGCGATTACTGGTCAATCAGGTCTTCTCGATGAGAACTCCGATGGTGTTCTTGATGGAGTCATCGGAGATGATGAAAATGAAGCGTTGGTGACGTTTTTTGATCTCTCTGTCAATGCGCATGCTGCTGCGGGACCGACGTTGTTGGTAGGGCTTGGAATCCTCGAAGCATTGACCATCGTTGCAGGATTCATGAAGGCTACAAAGTAGAAAGACAATTGAGTGCTCGTACCGGGAAACTATCTGCAAATACCATGGACATGGGTACAAGCTAATTGCTAAGCAACAACTGCGATTGATATCAATCGCCTCGCTTCTTTAGCCTCTTCATGTTGTTAATTGAATTTCTCAAGAGAAGTGATACACTGCTCAACCAAACATTTAGGAACCCCTCGCTGGAGGTTATTGTATGAATAGATTATTGCCGCTCTTGGTGTTTCTTTTTTTATCTGGCTGCATTTCCGGCTCTGAATGGGAACGGGTGGATGTGATCGCTTTTGATGAGGCCATCTCGGAAGATAACGGTGGCTTCCTCTTGGATGTTCGAACAACTTCAGAATGGGAACAAGATGGGTATATCGAAAACGCAACGCTGATCCCCCATACGCAGTTAGAAAGCAGAGAAGGTGAACTTCCCCAAGACAAGGACAGCCTGATTTTGTTGTATTGCCGAAGTGGAAATCGGTCTCAGGACGCTGCTCAGACCCTTATCGATATGGGCTTTACCAACCTTATTGAACTCGAATCTGGCATTACCGGATGGAAAGACGCTGGCATGCCCGTCATGTATGATTGAGGTGGAAGTGTGTTAAAATTTCTCACCCGTATCTTTGGAACCAAGGGACCATCGACAAGAGAATTGTTGGTAGAGGGCGCCATTGTCGTTGATGTTCGTTCTCCACGGGAATACCAGGGTGGACATGTGATGGGGAGTCGGAATATCCCGCTTCAATCCATTTCTGCCAAAGCAGCCTCACTCAAGAAACAAAAGAAGGTGATCATTACGTGCTGTGCCAGTGGCATGCGTTCAGGAAAGGCTGCAAAATTGCTCCGGCAAGTTGGATTAGAGGCTCACAATGGAGGAGCTTGGCAATCAGTTGAACGTGCTCGACAAGAAAATTAAGTGCTCGTACCGGGATTTGAACCCGGGTCAAAGGAATGAGAGTCCTTTATGATGGGCCACTACACCATACGAGCGTGGTAGTTTTGCCTACATAGTCCTCTATTTAGAAATGGCGTCCTTGATGAATGACGTATCGTTCACTTTTCGTTTTCTCACTAAGGAGGGAAACGGGACACTGTTCTACGGTTTTACTTTCACTTTTCGTTCACCTCTCAATTTTCTGTTGATATACGGCCGCCTGAGAATCTCGCTCCATGAACAACAACGTTCCGACAAACTTTGCTGATCTGACAGCAACGCTAACCAGTACTGAGGAGCCCCTCTGGTACCACCGAACAACAACAGTGTACGCTTCCGGAAACGGAAAACTACCGGGTCGAAGCAAAGACATGACATGGACGCCATGGCACCAGCCAGGACAAACAACAGTTCCAACCGTCACTACGAGCATTCGTAACCTCATCAAGCGAGCTGCCCTTCGAGGTGAGGCCTGATGTCGAGAACCAAGCGCTTGCGAGATGCCATTGACGAGTATCTTGAATCCGTTGAGGAAGCCAACACCAATGATATTCTCGATCACGTTAACCAGCGTTTCCGCTGGGGTGCAACCATGAATCAACTTGGCAATGTACTTGCACGTGACCGTCGTTTCATCAAGGTAGGTTTTGATGAAAACACCGACATCGGTGGCTTCCGAATGCGTGTCTGTGTCTGGGCTCGTGCAACTGCCTGAAAGAAAAGGAACAAGTGTTAACGACCCTTGGCTGAACCATGGCCAACAAACTTGTTGCATCGATTCAGTTGATGCGTATCAAGAATCTAGGTTTGGCCTTGATAGCGACTCCACTCGGCGCCGCGTTTGCACTGCTTGATTTTGAAGAACTGCTCGATTATCCAGAGGTTGCGTTAGCAACGCTGTCCGTTCTTTTTTTCATGGCTGCAGGTAATGCTCTGAATGACCTTAGCGATGTTGAAATCGATAGAGTTGCGCATCCGGATCGACCACTCGCCAACCAAACCATCACCATACCTGAGGCAAAGATGTTGATTGGTTTTCTCTCGATGATGAGCCTTGCATCACTCATGGCTTGTGCATACTTGATGGATGACGGACAAGAATACACTGTTGGAATATATGCTCTGGCAGTGCTTCTCATGCTCACGTACGATCATGGACCAAGGACGAAACAAAAAGGATTGATTGGCAACATTTCCATCTCATTCCTTGTGGCGGCTGTCGTTCTCTATGGCGCCTCCTCTATAGAGGGATTGAGGGTGGCTCTTTGTTGGTATGTTGCAGGAGTTGTGTTCTTTGTCAACTTGGCTCGTGAGATCATCAAAGACTGCCAAGATATGGAAGCGGATTCAGGTTCGAGAGAAACATTACCAATGAAGATTGGAAAGGAAAACTGTCGAATGATTGCTTATGTTCTCACACTTGTTGGGATTGTCTTCCTCTACATACCGTATTGGCAAGGACCATTCACCTTTGGGCAATTGGTTTTGCAATCCCCCGCAATCTTCATCCTCATGAGTTTAAATGGACCAATGTGGAAAGGTGAAGATTACGTTGCAGCAACTCGGCTTCGAATTGCTATGCTCCTTGGCCTGCTTAGCTTTATTGTAACAATTCTTGTCTAGACAAGACCCATGAATTCACCCATTGCATCCCAAGCCTCAGGTGCGATGAAATAGCATAAGAGGGACATTTGTGCCCACATACGATTTTCTGCTTGATCGAAGACAATTGAATGCTCATGATCCATAACCCAATCTGTTACTTCATCACCACGATGAGCCGGTAGGCAATGCATGAAACGCCATTCATCATCCATACCCGAAACCATTTCTTCATTCACTTGATATCCAGCAAACGACTTCATTTTGTCTTCAAGATGCTCTTCACCCATAGAGATGAAAACATCGGTATAGACGACATGGGCATCTTTGACGGCTTCTTTTGGGTCAATCGTTCGTGTTAATTCTGTGCCATGCTCATTGGCGTATGACATAGAGCGTTCGACGACGTCTTCTGCTGGCTCGTAACCTTCAGGTACAGCATATCGGAAATCGATTCCAAGCATCGTACACGCAAGCATCAAATCGTGAAGTACGTTGTTTCCGTCACCAACCCAACTCACAACCAAGTTCTCTCGATCAGTAAAATGTTCCATGACGGTCATCAAATCTGCAGCGGCTTGACAAGGATGATGTTTTGCAGATAAAGCATTCAAGACTGGAACAGTAGCATGTTTTGCAAGTTCTGTTACGTCCTCATGACCAAAACATCGGTACGTCATTCCACCGAGGAAACGTGAAAGAACCTGTGAAGTATCTCCAACAGTCTCAGACTTCCCAAGTTGAATATCGTTCTTCAACAACGTTAGTGCATTACCTCCAAGTCTGTGAATACCAACTTCGAAAGAAACGCGTGTACGTGTTGATGGCTTTTCGTAAATCGATCCAATCGTCATTGTATACAAAGGCATGAAATTTAGAGCAACTTCGTCTCCTTGTTTCCACAATCGCTTGAATTCGATTGCCCAATTGAGAATTTGCTGAAAGTCTTCTTTGACGTCATCAATGGCGAGCAGATGGTTGACCATGAACAACGGTCATCGAGACAGATTACAATGTTTTTCAAACAAAATCGTCAACATCTTTCTCATGTTCGATGTCGCTAGCAAATCCGTCTCTCGCATCATTCATACCACCAAACATAGCCTGTGCAAAGGTAAGGATGTCTGCAAGACCTTCCTCTAATTCGCTTGAGAGAGGAGTCAAGCCTGGACTTTGAGCGAATTGTTGCATCAATCGCAATTGATTGATGGCGAATTCGGTTCGTTGACCACCTGCCTCATCATACAGTGCCATTTCAAGAATTTCCAATCGCTCCGACCATTCAAGAATCTTGTCGAGTTCATCAGGATCGAGGAGGTCACTCTTCGAAAGGAAATTTTTCGTTGGAAGTCCAAGTCGAAACTCCACAATTGACGAAAGAAGCATTTGAGAAACAAACCCTGACGGGGAACGCGAAAGCATTGGGTCAAACAAGTAAATGATTGCTGACTGTTCTCGACCAAGAACCTCAATCAGGTGGTTGCTGGCCTCACGGAATGCAAACAATTCAACTTGGCCTGGCGTATCGACAATCATCATTTCTCCTGACAGAGCATGGAGTTGCTCTGCTACATCACCAGCCTGTGAGGCAAGAAGATCAGCAGCAAGAATCTGAGCTCCGTTCGGACCAAGATCATACTCAGTCATGACCTCTGTTAATGAAATTAAATCACGAACGTCAAATTCAGCATCATAATGCACACGTTCTGCACCGGGGTCAAGATTGACTGCGATAACATCTGTCTCAAGGAAACGAGACCATCGCTGAAACGAGGTTACGAGAGAGGATTTTCCAGCACCTGCTGTTCCAACCACAAACAACACTGGTGGGGTGCCACTATCTTGTCCGACCATGTCGATTCCTCATGCCCAACATACATGAAGTAAGCGCCAAAAGCGTCTTCTGCAGCAAAACTAACCAACAGAACGGTTATGTGCTAGACATCAATGGCAAGGATGCACATTGCCGCACGGAGGAGAGAAAATGACTGACGATGAAACAAACAAACCTGATGCACCACCCGGTATGCCACCTATGCCACCTATGCCACCTATGCCACCTATGCCACCAATGAACGATGCACCACCGGCTCCTCCTGGCATGCCACCAATGCCACCAATGCCTGAAGCACCTCCGGCTCCTCTTGGCATGCCACCAATGCCACCAATGCCTGAAGCACCTCCTGCTCCTCCTGGCATGCCACCAATGCCACCAATGCCTGAAGCACCACCGGCTCCACCTGAAATGCCGCCAATGCCTGAAGCACCACCGGCTCCTCCTGAAATGCCACCAATGCCTGAAGCACCCCCAGCTCCACCTGAAATGCCACCAATGCCTGAAGCACCACCGGCTCCTCCTGAAATGCCACCAATGCCAGAAGCACCACCGGCTCCTCCTGAAATGCCGCCAATGCCTGAGGCGCCTCCAGCTCCTCCAGAAATGCCGCCAATGCCTGAGGCGCCTCCAGCTCCTCCAGAAATGCCGCCAATGCCTGAAGCACCACCGGCTCCTCCTGAAATGCCGCCAATGCCTGAGGCACCACCAGGCCTTGATCTGCTAACACCCGTCGAGCCAGCACCTGCTGAAGAAGCACCAGCAGCACCACCTGGTCTGGATCTGCTTGCACCTCTTCCTACTCCGGCTACTGAAGAAGCACCTGCTCCTGCTTTGGGAATGGATCTTCTCACACCGCTTGCCCCAGTTGAAGAAGCACCAGTGGAAAATGCTCCAAGCGCAGATCCACTCCTCGCCCCACTTCCAGCCGTTGAACCCGCTATTGACCCATTGATGGGAGCAGATGAGAATGCTGTTCAAGTTGGGGAAATCGCAGGTGCAACCATCCGTTCAAGTGTTGAAGTAGACGAAGTTCCTGGAGACAAACTCGAAGGAACCCTCCATGAGGTTGAAACAGCAACTTTAGCAAGTGATGGTACTGTCATCAAGCAGAAAATCCAAGGTACGCTTACTGTCAACAATCCATCCGCTGAAGATCGAATTTACGACATTGACGTTTTGCTCGACAACGCAGACTCAACCGACATCGGTGGGGACCAAATCTCAGTCGATGAGCTTGAAGCAGGTAAGAACTACGTCAAGGAGTATTCCGTATCCGATGCACAAATGTTGGTTTTGCGAGAATCCCTTGACACGAACCCGGCTCGTGACAACGAACGTTCACTCAGCATCGCATTGTCTGAAGAGGCTGGAATTGTTGCCCTAACGATCGAAGTTGAGAACGTCTCAGGCGTTCAACTCAACAACGTTCTTGTAACACGAAACATCCCTGATTGCCTAACGTTCAACCACAGTGCTGCTTCGACCATTGAAGCAGGAACTCTGACCTGGGCTGTTGGTTCATTGAATCCTGGTGAAAAGCAAACATTGGCAATTGAAGGAGAAATCCTTGTTACGTCTACAAGCACCATCAAGGCCGGAACTGCAGAGGCAACCTACGAAGCAGATTCGACACTATCCAACCTTTCGTTCCGTGACTTGGATGCATTTTGCCGTGGATTCACGTACATGCGTGTTCGAGAAGATGAGCGCCCAGACAATTGGATTTGTCAGACCATTTTTGAGAACCGTTCGTCCTTTGCAGTCGATCTCGTCAAACTTCAAGTACGAATGAAGGGAAGCGATGACCTTCTATTCGATGTAAGTGATGTCAAGGAAGATGTTCATCCACAAGGAAAGTGGGAAAGTGAAGAGCGTACTGTCATGGCGACCGCTGAACCAGATTTCACATACGACCTTTCATACACCGTTTTGCCCCGAGCCACTCGCAAGACTGAAGGGACGTTGAAGCTTGAGGAAAACACCTTCACTGTCGTGGATGCTGAAATCTCCAAGACTTACTCGAATGACACGCTCCGCTCGTTCAGACAACAAAGAGTTGAAGCGAATATGGTCATTAAGAACACAGGTTCCGCAACAATCAATTTGATGCGAATTACGGATGATATTCCTGGTCTTTTCGAAGCACCTGACATGGATTCGATGACCATTAGCGTCAATGGCAAGGAATTGGCCGAAGACCAGTGGAAGGGTGAACTCTCAGCAGGAATTACACTCGAAAAGGAACACAGATCACCAGACGGCGACGGTCACACGATGACGCTTACCGTTGGCACAAAGGGTCCGATCGGCCTAAAGCCAGGAAAGACCATGGAGGTTTCATACAAACTGAACGCTCCAGATCCATCACCTGCCAACGAGCGTGTTGATGCTCCTGCACGATTCCAATTCAGTTCTGAACAATTTGGTCCAGTTTGTGTTCGTGATGCTCCCGAAGCTCCAAGCGTTCGCGTAAGTCACCTCCGACGAAACTTCTCCGCTGGAAAGCAAGCCATTCCAATGGGTGGAAAAGGTCGATACGAAGTTCTCATCTTGTTCGAGAACAACGGCGATACCGCTCTCCAAGATGTCTTCATCCGAGATGTGATTCCATCGAACTTTGAAATCAAAGACTGGCACATTCGTGGCGCTGGAGGCGACAAGCGAAGCGATGTTGAGATGACGACAAACGAGACCGAAGATGGTGTTGAAATCACATGGAAGGTTCCTGTTGTTGCAAAAGGCGAGCGTTTGGATGTCTCCTTTGAGATTAAGGGCGAAGGCGAAATCGACGCAGAGGCGCTCAACCGATTCCACGGTGCTCACTTCGGTGATGAACTTGAAACCGAAGATGATACTGCTGAGGAAACCGTTGAAGAAGTTCCCGAGGAAGTTGCTGAAGCTTCTGAAGAGACGAGCGAGGATGATGGAGCAGAGGAAGCCGAAGAAGCAGAAGCACCAGCGATTAAATTCCGTGAGGACATCATGCTTCGAGTCATGGAAGAGTACGGCATTACAGACCGTGATGCCTTCCTTGCTCACTCAATGAACTTCGATCTTGATGAGAATGGTTACCTCAAGAAAGCCGAATTTGTTGCGGCTGCTGAGGCATTCAACGCTGATGCTGAAGATTCAGGAGAAGAAAGCGACGCAGAGGATGCTCCTTCAGAAGAAGAGGCTGCAGAAGAAGAAGTAGCCGTCGAAGCAGCAGAGGAACCTGCACCTGAAGAGCAACCCGATGAGGCTGCTGAAGCAAAGGATTGTCCAATCTGTGGCACTTCAAATGCACATGATGCAGGCGCATGCATCGCTTGCAACTACACATTTGAGTGATTCAAAACGGTAGTTTCCACTGTGGCCATTCCTCGTGGTCTGAAGAACTACTCACAATGATAATTACGTTACGTTTTGTGTCTTCAAGCAGTGTATTGAGAGGAGTTTGCGTGGATGGTGGAATCACACCATCGCGCAAATCGACCGCTAACCAAGCCGTTGGATATTGCGTCAACCAAGCGTTCAATTCAGCTTCGATGCCAATAGGCGGGACGCCTTGTCGTACGCTTGCTAGGAAGCCCCAATTCGAGATTGTTCTTCGCTCATCATCCGTCCACAAGAAGATGCGTTCGCTGAAACCAATTCGTTCAAGTTGGTTGAGCGCTTCGTCCTCTGTACAACATACTGGGCGACCAGGCATAGGCATCGGCACAGGATATTCCCATGTTTTCGCTACGTCAAGGGGTTCCTTTCGGCGCATGGTTGACAGGAAAACATCCTATCGTTTGAATCCAACGGAAGACTAACCTTCATGACCCTTATGCTGCACAGATGAACTATGGCGAATCGTGCGGCTCCTCCTCCACCACCTCCAAACGGTTCGATGATGACCATGTTGCTGGTCATGATCTTGATGACCTTCCTGATCATCAACCCAAACATTCGCAATGCATTAGGCAACATGGCTGATCCCATCCTTGCTCCGGTTCTACCAGAGACTGAATTCTTCATCTTGACCGTCTTGATTCTCGGAACCTTCTCAATGACATTGAACACAGTATTGAGAAATTTCTTTGCCGACCCAATTGAACAGGCACATATCGGTCATCGACAATCGCAAGTTCGAAAGATGATGAACGATGGAAGAATGAGTCGCGACCCTATTCTCATGGAAAAGGCCAACACGTTGCGGGAGCAAATGATGCCTGAACAACTCAAAGTTCAGATGAGTGCGATGCGCCCGATGATGTTCACGATGATTTTCATCATCGGTATTTTCGCATGGCTTACAACCGCAGTCGAATCCTTCCGTGTCGACTACGTATCCCTTCCATGGGCGCCACGATGGCACCTTCTTGACGACAAATTCCTCTTTTTCCCCGCATGGATTTGTGCCTACATCTGTATGAGTGCTCCGCTGGGACGAATTGTGGATCGACACATCAAACTGATTCGATATCGGAATCACCCGGTTGTTCTTGCCAATGAAAAGTTGAGCGAGCCATTGCTTCACCTTGTTGTGAGTGATGATGGAGCAAAATCGAGGCAAGCGACACAACGGAGGAACCGTTCTCGGAAGAATGGCCCAAAGAAACAGGCCAAGTCTTCTGAGAAACAAACCCCGTCAAAGTCTGAAAAGAAGGCGGAAACGACCTCTGAAGTTTGTCCAGAGTGCATGAGCGATGACGTTCGCCGTAAAGGTCCTCGAAACATACGTTGCAACGTATGTTACCACGAATGGGTGTAACAATGGTTCGGATAACCATCTCTGGTCATCCAGGGAGCGGCACGAGCACTCTCGTTCAATTGCTCTCTGAAACGAAAGCATGGTCGAGCCTCAATGGAGGAGAGTTGTTCCGTCAAGAAGCAAAACGGAGAAACATGACACTCGCCGAATTTGGACAATTGTGCAAAGAAGATCTTGAGGTAGATCGTGCATTGGACGCCCTATTGAAGGATGAAATGCTTCGCAGTGATGAAGACGCTCCTTCCATCATCGAGAGTCGATTATCAGGTTGGTGGGCTTACCAACTTGGGCTTGATGTACCCCGCATCTGGCTTGACGTGGATGAGGAAGAACGTGCGCACCGTGTTCAGGCACGTGAAGGTGGAGAGATTGATTCCATCATTGAACAAAGCAGGATTCGAGCCGATGTTGATGCGCAACGTTTCCTTGAATTGTATCAATTGCTTCCCGAACAGGAGGAGCCATACACGCACCGAATCGACGCTAGCAGCCTAAACCCTCAAGAAGTGCTGGCTCGGGTTCTTGATATTGTGGAGGAATTGGAATGAGTGGAATCATAGTTCTCGATGCGGAAGTTGAAACAGATGATGCGATTGGTACATACCCAGATCAACGAACCATTGAGCAACGTTTGGAATCTGGGTTCTTTCTTCTTGACAAGGGTGCCGGACCAACATCCCACCAAGTTGCTGCGTGGGTTCGAGACATGCTCGAATTACCAAGACTTGGTCATGGAGGAACACTCGATCCATTTGCAACAGGTGTTCTTCCCTTAATGGCTGGAAAAGCCATGCGTCTCACGAAGCAAATTCTTGAGCACAACAAGACCTACATCGCCGTCTTTCAATTCAAGAATGAGGTAGAACAAGAGGCACTTGATGCGGTCATGAATCAATTGACTGGACGCATTTACAACGTACCACCAGAAATTTCTGCCGTTCGTGTCCAAGTTCGTACACGAAAGATTCATGATTTTTCACTGCTCGATCAATCCTCAAAACACATCGTTGCTCGTATTCGCTGTGAAGCAGGAACCTACATTCGAACCATGGCGAGAGACATGGGCTTGTTGCTTGACCAACCCGTTGAATTGAGGGAATTACGACGAGAAGATTCTGGACGTTTTTCGCTTGAGGATTGTGTCGAATTGCATGAAATCGCAGATGCGATTTGGCTTTGGAAGGAATGCAATGAGGGAGAGGCACTCTTGCGAATGCTTCATCCGACCGAAAAGTTGCTTGCTGGATTACCTCGAATCGTAGTCAAAGATAGTGCAGTCGCTGCACTCGCACATGGAGCCCCGTTGCTTCGACCTGGACTTGTATCCATTCCAGACGACTTAAGTTCCGGACAAAACGTACTCGTTACCAGTATCAAAGGCGAAGCAGTTTGCTTCGTCCAAGTGAACACTGACAGCGAAAGCATCACCAAAATGGAAAAGGGTGAAATCGCTCGCCCATCAGCTGTACTGATGAACGATGATGTCTATCCTCGTCGTTGGTGATCATGCCTCAAAGTACTCTTCGTAGATGAACTCCTCTGTTTCAATTCGTATTTTCAATTCTGACATGTCCCCACATCCGTCCCATCAGCAATGCTGAACGACCCCCACAGTCTTGGAACATGGTTCGCAAAAATTCTCACCGTTATGAATGTTCACGTTCTTTTGGACATTATCCGACAACACGACTCTGTTTCCAGAGTGAAGTCATCAGCCAAAGAATACCGGGTCATCGGATTCCATCCACTGTGGATGTTTGACCATACAATTCCTGAATGTTTCACTCTCAAGCATCATCTCAAGCCAGCGATGGAGATGTGGAAGTGGGAGTTCATCGAACCATTGTCGATTGGTATTTGCAAATTGCCTGACGAACGGTGAAAGCGCATAGTCGGCAATTGTGCATTGATCTCCACAGAGATATTGATGCCCAGACAGACGGGTGTTGTATTCGTTTAAGAAAGCAACAACATGGTTTCGATGCTCTTCGGGAGCGAGAGGATTTTCGTATCGATTGTTGTACTTATATCGATCAAGGTGATACTTGAAATCAGCATCATTTCCATCGACAAGTTGCATCCAATCGCCGACAAGGAGGGATTCATCAAGTGCCCACAACATGATATCCAGACTTTCCTCAAGCACGGTTCCATCTTCAAGCAACAAAACTGGAACCGTTCCTTTTGGAGAGATTTCAAGCATATGTTCTGGACGGTCTCTCAGAACAACCTCGCGTAGTTCAACTTGAATTTCGGCAACGAGTAGTGCCATTCGTGCACGCATCGCATAAGGGCAACGTCGGAAGCTGTAGAGGATTGGATGGGCCATACAATCACTCATATTTTCGAATCTTTGCAGGTGCGAGGAATGTGAAACCGGCAACAATCAAGACCAAAGCAATGAAACTGCCAACGTAGATCGTTGTCGTTGAAAGACCTGCATCAACATCCTGATCTTCTGTGGACGCCGGCTGAACAAGCGTCAAGGACGCTTCCCTGTCGTTATTGGATTCGTTTCGCTCATCAATCACTTCACCACCGTCGACAACCGCATCGACAACCATGTATTCTCCATCGATTGGCGTTTGGAAGGAGCATTCACTAACTGCAATCTCACCAGGCCCCAATGTTGGAATTGAGGAGATATCAGCCGTTTGACCGTTCACCGTACAACGTATAGTAATCATCTCTGCACTTGCATATCCATAATTGCCAACGTAAATTCGTGCCTTCAAAAATTGTCCATTTTCAGCAGTTTCCCGCTCAGCAAAAACACCATTTGCATCATCTCCAATGACGAGGTCTGTAATTTCAAGGTCGGGCAATGAAACAACCTCAAGGTCGAGCACACGTTCTGTACAGGAGGTTGCATCACACAACGTCAACAAGACCGATGTGTAACCAGGTGTAGGGGCTGTCAACGTGATGGTTTCAGCATCCAGATCGACCTCAACCCATGAACGATTTGCACTGATGCTGATCGCTGTTGTCGATGTATCCACATCAGACCAAGCAAATGGAATCGTCGTCTGAAGTGCATGTTCGACCTGAACTAATGCAGGGAATTCATTCAGAACAGGTGCATCATCCACTGCAGCAACGAAGATGTTGAACAACTCCGTATGTGTATTACCAGCAGCATCCATGACCGTCATGGTAATTTGCGAACTGCCCGATTGCTCGGAAAGAAGTGAGATTCGAACCTCTCCCTGATCCAATGAAACATCGACCAATGCTGGTTCAGAGTTAGCAAAGCTTACTCCAAGGTCTTCCGGAAGTCCTCGATCGTCGGTACATCGTGTAAGAAGCGGAACGAACAAACCCCCTCCATCTTCAGTGAGATATTGATCACCGACCAGCTGGCATATTGGATCTTCATCATACAAAATATCGTATCCACCGCTGATTTCTATAGAATTAATTTCAAGTGCGGTTGTACTCGCACTTCCATCAGAATCCCAAGTAAACCACGTTTTGATGGAAACAGCAACGTTCGTATGTTCATTGATGAATGTATGACCAATAGGAATTTGGTGAGAAAATTGTCCTATCTCGACTGGAAGATTCGCTACAGTGATGTCGTTCACTGTAATCGTCCAACGAGAAAGTGTCGCATTGATTCCTGAAGCATCACCATAGATTCGACCGTGAATCAATAGCATTGGATCGTTGATGTCGACATGTACTGAAACGATGCATGCAATGTCCGTTGATATTCGGATTTTGATGTATTCCGCATTTGAAAGATCATCTTCAGCGTACATTGTAAATCCACTAAAGGCAAGACCATCAGAGGATGTTGCATACTGAACACTTACATTCGCCTCCGTTCCTGTTTCATTGACAACATAGTGGATTCTGCCAAAGGATTGCTCAGCAGGGACTGGAATCGCTTCACTTGTCCAGGTACCAATGGTTTCACCATCTGTCGAAACCAAACCACACACGGACAATGCCATACCAGTGTACTCACCTTGACTCAAATCAACATCAAGAACAGGCAAAGCATGTCCGTTCGCTGTCGAGGTTGCTTGAGCAACTTCACCGCCATACCAAGGCGTCTCCATCGTGACATCGATACCAATGGCATCCAATTCCAGTCGAGCATCATCGGTTTGTCCTACCGAAACATAGTCCATGGTGAATTTTGCATTCGAGAGCATAGCCCATGTCCATGAATCAATGTTCGAGATATCGAAACTGTAGTGTGTACCGTTGATGTAATCAATGGATGAACCTGTGTTCGACCATGTTCGTAGAATTTCGGAACCATTCGACCAATCCATGGAGAGTCGTACCGAGTCGATGTTCAGTGCATCTGTAATCTTGAATGCAAGAACAACACTCACGCCTGTAATGACATATTGCGTGGACGATGTCACATCAAAATCTTGTACACTCATCACAGGCCCCGTTGACCACATGTACAAACCATCTGGAGCACCTACGACGTTATCTGATTCCGATGGACTTGTCAGACCCCAATACGACAACGTATCGGTATTTTGTGGACGTTCATGAACCATCGTGATTCGTTGATCAGCAACCATTGATTCTGTATACGTAGCGGGTTGGGACGTAAATGAGGTGGTTGCACCAACAGTCCACTGACCAGAATCCGTCAAGTCTCCTTGTGGAAACAAATCGTACGTCGTCGTCTCATGAACCGAACGTGCTGAAGTGGTTGAAATCAGCGGGGAAGTGAGTGCAAGACTGAGAACAAGAAACAATACAACCGCATTCCACTTTCGTCGCATGACCACAGGATTGGGTGGTAGCATTTCAAACAACGGGTTTCTTGATACGACGACGATTTGTTGAAATACCACGCCCATGACGGACAACTCCCCATGGCTGTGGTGGTGTAGGGGTTAGCACGGCAGATTGTGGTTCTGCCAGCCCGGGTTCAATTCCCGGCCACGGCCCCACTCATTCCAATTCGTTTGAATCGATGGTATGTCCCATTCGTTCCACTTTGGTTTGCAAGTACTGCAGGTTATCTTGACCCACGCCTGCGACCAAAGGAACAGTCTTTGCCACAACAATTCCATATTGTTCGAGTTGGTGGACCTTATCTGGATTGTTGGTCAATAGGGCGACTTCTTTGATCCCGAGATCGTTCAACATCGTGGCGGCAATTTGGTAGTCACGGCCATCGGCTGGGTGACCTAAGAGTAGGTTGGCATCCAATGTGTCAGCACCTTGATCCTGCAAATGATACGCTTGGATTTTCGCATGTAATCCGATACCACGACCTTCTTGGCGAAGGTAAAGCAAGCATCCCCAACCGTTGTCGTCAATGGCTTTCATCGCAGCATCAAGTTGTGGTCCACAATCGCAACGAAGCGAGGAAAAAGCATCTCCCGTCAAACATTCTGAGTGAACTCGCATCAGCACTGGATCTGGGCCAACCATCGACCCAAGCATCAACGCAACGTGGTCGAGACCTGTTTCTTCTTCATGGTATACGTGAATGTCGAACTGCCCCCATTTCGTTGGAAGTTTCGCTATGCTGGGCACTTCATCAGTCATTTCCTTTCACCTCAATGAGAAACGTATACTCGCCTTCGTTTGATTCTACGGAAAGCAGTTCATGAGGTGTTCGGCCAAGCATCAATGGGATATCGTGAAGCGTTTCAGGATCGCTTGCAAGAACCTGCAACACTGAGCCAATCTCCATCGATGAGAGGGCTTGCTTTGCTTCAGCTACGGGAACCGGACAAAAAAAGCCGAGAACATCCAAAAGATGGGTCGCATCTTTGCTCTCGACCATGCTATGTTGTCCAACCCCTGCTTTTTGAACACATCCACAGTTTTGGTTCAATTGACGCAACACGTTGAAGAGGAGCGCATGCAAGCATCATCCAATGGGTGAATCTGCTTCCTCAAGTGCAAGCGATGACATGAGTTGGGGTGAAGTAGCCCAACTTGGTCTTCGTTATGGAAAGATTCCGTTCGCACTTCTTGCAGTTGAAGCACTGTATTGGTTCATCACCCAACCCTCCGATACACTCGCTTTGATACAGGTCACAGAGGCATACATCTGGAACGAAGTGACACAATTGATGTTTGGAGAAGGGGCCTCAACATTAAGCACTCACAACGGTTGGATGACTCGAATTGACTTCCACCATGAATCGTTTCCTGGTGCCCTGAATTCTGTTGGACTCTACGTCTCCGATGAGTGTGCTGGCGTCCATGAGATGATCTTCATCTCGACGTTGGTGTTGATGACCGATGGTGTTACACAGCGAGAGAAATTCAAAGCTGTCGCAGTCATGTGTGGCATTGTCTATGTGCTCAACATTGTCCGCCTTGTTGCCTTTTATCCAATTGCAGTCGAGGGATGTCTTGCCAATCCAAATCAACCAGAATGCTTGAACGGCATGTGGAATTTCCATACGTTCGTCTATCAATGGGGATTCCTGATTGTCTTGTTGCTGATGTGGCTTGCTTGGTTCAAATATATTGGAGGGGCAAGCCGAACGATGAAAGCATCTCAAGAAGAAAAGGAGCAGTGGCGTATCGTTATTCGTAAGCGATGGGAACAGAAGCATTTCGCCCTCATCGGTGTTATGGTTGGGTTCTTTGGCATCGCATGGTTCTGGATCAATGGAAATTCAACCGCTATGGATGCAAAAAGTGTCATCGACTTTTGTGCGTTTAGTGATTTAACAACGCCGAGCTGTTACGAGGCTCAAAACACATGGGATAATGCCATCCAAGGTGCCTGGTCGTTTGCGGTACTTGGTCTCGTTCTTGGCGCAGTTGGATTCTATGACATTGAGCGAAAAGATTCGGAAGGAAATTGGCCAACATATGCATCTGAAGAAAAAGAGGTTACCAGCCTTGAACCCAAATCCAAAAAAGAAAAACCTAAGGGCTCATGGAGAAATCGTTCATCAACAAGTGAAGAAGAATGATCAAAGAACTTCTGCGTCAACTTTCTGAGAGCCAAATGGATGCATGTTGATCGCCTTCATGGCCAATCCTAACTTGCTGCTGTGGATTGATACAACTGTGGATTCCCCTTCAAATCGTACATCACCAATAGCGAGGGAATCGCAACGAAGATGCTCTTCAAACCATGAGGCGATTTGCAAAGGAGAGCCAAGTTGAGCAGCGTTTGCAGATAATCGAATGTTTACGAAACCATAGACATCAGCA
>Ga0255784_10000061_pt1 | contig 76666 bp, 49 predicted proteins | sample 101ome_14_FD_179982 | JGI IMG/M metagenome (GOLD analysis project Ga0255784, IMG submission 179982) | Coastal salt marsh microbial communities from the Groves Creek Marsh, Skidaway Island, Georgia - 101403AT metaG (version 2) | ecosystem: Environmental > Aquatic > Marine > Intertidal zone >...
GCCCGAGGACATCCTCGTCAATGGCAAGCCGCATCTCGGCACCGATCGCTTGGTGCGTATTTTGCGCACGGCGCGGTTGTATTTGCAGACGATGGGGGTGGAATTTCGATTCGGCGAGAGATGCGCGCGAGTGAATCGCGACTCGCGCTCGGGCGAGGCGAGCGGGGTGACGCTCGCGAACGGCGATGTCGTTCGCGCCAAGGCTGTCGTGCTAGCCGCGGGACACTCCTCTCGCGGTCTCATGGAGGCGCTGCACGACGAAGGCGTAAAACTATCGTATCAATCCTTCGCCGCAGGGTTTCGCATCGAACATCCGCAGGGCATGCTGGACACGATTCAATACGGCGCCAAGTACGCCGGGTACGTCGACAACGGAAAGGGACCGCTTCCCGTCGCCGATTACCGCGTCGCCAACACCGTCCCGCACGGCATCGCCGCAGGTCGTGCGTGCTATAGCTTTTGCATGTGTCCGGGAGGACAAATCGTCCCGACGTCGACGGTGAGCGACGAACTATGCATCAACGGCATGAGCTTTAGCAAACGCGCGAGCAAGTGGGCCAACAGCGGATTGGTGAGCACGATCACGGAGGCGGACGCGGCGCCGTACGCGGACGACGGGTACGAACCTCTGTGCGGCGTCGCGTTCCAGCGTCACATCGAACGCGAGGCCGCCATCATGGGCGGCGGCGATCTGGTGGTGCCCGTACAAACCGCCGAAGATTTTTTGAGCAAACGCGTCTCCGACGCCGCGTCGCTTCCCTCGAGCTCGTACCGACTCGGCGTCACGCCCGCGCCTTTGCACGAACTGTACCCGGCCGAAGTCACGGCAACGATTCGCGAATCGCTCGTGCGTTTCGACAAGCAACTGCCGGGATTTGCCGGACCGCGCGCGTTGATTCACGCGCCCGAGGCGAGGACATCGTCGCCCGTGCGCATCGACCGCGATAAAGAAACCATGTGTTCGGTGTCCATGGTCGGCTTGTACCCCACGGGCGAGGGCGCCGGGTACGCCGGTGGTATCGTCTCCGCCGCGTGCGACGGACTCGCGGCCGCCGAGGCGATTTTACGCGCGAGGGCGTAGGAAAGAAGTGTACTCGTGTAGAACAATTATCAATACATGCTAGTCTCGCGCTACGTATCCGCCGCCGCGTCTGGGCAAATCCCACGCGCGATCGACTTCGAACGCGTCCACGCCGCTCGCATACGGCGGCGCGTCTAAATCTTCATCGCGTATGGCGACCAGCGTGGCGTCCAAAATCGACCGAACCGTCGTATCCAGTTTTTTCGCTCTCTTTTGAAGCTCCTCGTCGACGAGTCGTCGCCACGTCTTGTTGTTGGCGCACCCGTGAAATAAGTTTTGAATCGGGTGCATCATGTGACGCACGCTCGGGATTCGATACCCATCCTTGGCCGTGCCGTACCTACCGACGGTTTCGTCCGCGTACACGGCGTACTTGTCGAGGAATTCGCGCCGAGACGCGCACGGATTGGACTCGGCGCCGAACACCTCGACGTCCGCCGTGCTCAACAAACCCCACGGATCGGCGTGCGCCTGACGCCCGATCATCACGCCCGCGATCTTCCCACCGTCCGCGGGCGCGCAATTCATCGCGTTTCGCACATCCGTCAACGTCTTCAATCCACCGTTTAAATGAAACTCGCACTCTGGAAAATCTCTCGCCAACGCATACGCCCACTCGTGTTTCAACGGCGGCACCGTCCTATTCTCCGCCGGCGACAGTCCATCGAGCAACGCTTTTCGAGCGTGCACGTAAAACCTCCTCACCGGCGTCTCGCGCGCGATCGTCTCCACGTAATCACACAGATGATCATACGAATCCGCGTCGTCCACGCCGATGCGACACTTAACGCTCACCGGCGTCCCTTCCGGCGCGTTCTCCGCCATCGCTCCCAGACAATCCGCCACCAATCTCGGCTCCATCATCAACGCCGCTCCAAAACACCCCTTACCCGCCACTTTCGGACTCGGACACCCAGAGTTCAGATTAATCTCTTCGTATCCGTACGGCGCCGCGATCGCCGTCGCCCGTCCCAAATACTCGGGCGTCGATCCTCCCAACTGCAACACCGTCCCGCAGTGCTCGGCGGGATAATCCAAAAACCGATCGATCCTCGTCCCGTCCTCGATCGCGTGCGTGAGCGTCTGATCCACCTCCATCTCCGTCCACAACCACGCGTGTCGGGACAACAACCGACACATGACGCGAAAGTGCGGCGTCGTGTACTCCATCATCGGCGCCACGCTGAGCGCGCTCGGACGCTCGGGTCGCGGTCGCGTCGCCCTCGCGACGTCGACGTCGACACCATCGACGCCCGGACCGCGCACGTAGCGCTCGGACGCCCATCGCCAGGTGGGCGTCGTCGTCGACGTCGACGAGGTCGAGGCGGCGGCGATCGCGCGTCGACGTCTGGAGACGGACGCCGCGACGCGCGCGGTCGTCGAGCGCGCGGACGAGGACGCGCGCGACGCCCGTCGCGTCGTCGACGCGCGCGAGGACGGTGACGCCACGAGGGCGCGCGCGACGCGGTGCATGTCTCGCGTCGACGTCTGGCGGTGAACAGTCGCCAGAAATCGACGACGACGATGTCGGCGCTCGCGCGGACGTCTCGCGTCGACGTCTCGACCGTCGCGTCCGCGCGACGGTGGTCGCGATCGGCCTCGACGTCTCGACGCGCGCCGCGCGCGCGCGCGACGTCGGACGACGACGACGACGCGGTCAAGACGGCGTTCGCCAAGGTGTACGCGCCCGATTCCAACAAATCCATCCATTTCGGCGTCTTCACGCGCGACGTCGACGCGTCGGCGGTTCCGGACGATGACGAACGCGCGTCTCGTCGCGCGCGCGCCGCGCGCGAGCTCGCGGTGATCGACGACGAGGAGCGGGCGAGACGTTTGGTGGTGGGGAAAGCGGCGAGCGCGGCGACGGCGGCGACGGCGGCGGCGCAGCTCGCGTTCGGCGCGAGTCGACCGGAACGGGCGTTCATCGCGATTCCGTTGTTCTTCGCGCTCGGTTTCGTCGGTTCGGCGAAGACGGGGGCGTGAAACATCGCGCAGGCTGGCGTGTGGGACGTGGACGGGTCCGGCTTGCGCGAAATCGAAGACGCGTCGTTGGCGAGGGCGATTCGGGAGAAAGTGAATGATTTTAACCTCAAGAGCGCGATCGCGGTGGCGGTGATCACCGCGCTATACGTCGCGTTACCGGTGCGGTCGTGATGCGGGTGAGAGAGAGGTAGACGCGTCGACGGTGGACTCGGTGACGACGAACGCGGGAGACGCGGATTTTCCGCGGCGCGTTCGTCCGATTTTTTGTCATCGTCGACGCGCGCACGCGTTTGTAACAAAAGAAACTGGCGAAATTGCTGAACCGTGCGAATTAGTTATTAATTATAGCGTCGAATCGTCGCGACGACGACGATCACATCACTCGCGCGGCGGCGCGACGGATTTGACGTGTAAATCCGCGTATTGCTCGTCGCTCACCAAGCCAGGCGCGCGCGTGAGTAAACACTGTCCCGCCGCCGTCTTCGGGAATGCGATGACGTCCCGGATGGATTTCGCCCCCGCGAGCATCATCACCAATCGATCGAGCCCGAACGCGAGACCGCCGTGCGGCGGCGCGCCGTATTGAAACGCCTCCATGAGATAGCCAAATTTGTTCTCAGCCTCGTCGGCGCTCAATCCGATGGCGGCGAAGACTTTTTCTTGCGTGTCTCGTCGATAGATGCGCAGGGAACCGCCGCCGATCTCCACGCCGTTGTACACCAAATCGTACGCGATGGCGCGCGCGTTTGTTAAATCGTCGGGATTGGCGCGAACGTCGTCTTGATTGGGCGCGGTGAACGGGTGGTGCATCGCCTCGAAGCGCGACTCGTCCTCGTTGTACTCAAACATTGGAAACTCGGTGATCCACGTCACGGCGTGCGCGTCGTCGGGAATGAACCCGTACGTCTTAGCGACGTATTGACGCACACGGTCGAGGGTTTTGTTCACCAACGCCTTGTGACCGGCGGCGAAGAGTAAGAGTTCACCCGGTTTCGCGCCGGCGGCGGCGATCATCGCCGACGCGTGCGCCGCCGTCGCCTCGACCAAACCCTTGGCGCCCTCGAGCGAGACGCCGTCCGCGGCGACGCGAGCGAAGGCTAACCCTCCGGAACCGGCCGCGACGGCCTCGTTGAAGACGTCGCCTTTGGGTTTGAGCTTGGAGTTGGGGATTTTCCCGTCGTCGTTCACCACGAGCGCCTTGACGGTGCCCGAGGCGGCGGCGAGCGCGTCGGAAAAGATTTTAAATTCACACCCCTCCAAAGCCGCGTCCAAGGTGGCCATCTCCAGTCCGTATCGTAAATCAGGCTTGTCGCTTCCGTATTTTTCCATCGCCTCGGCGTACGTCATCTTCGGGAAGCTCGCGGGGAGGTCGACGTCGACGCCGCTCTTGAACGCGGCGCGCATCAAATCCTCCGCCAGCTTCATGATGCCCTCGTCGTCCGTGAACGCCATCTCGATGTCCAACTGCGTGAACTCGGGTTGGCGATCGGCGCGTAAATCCTCGTCTCGGAAACACCGCGCCACCTGATAATACCGATCGACGCCAGCCACCATGAGCATTTGTTTAAACAGTTGCGGCGATTGCGGCAACGCGTACGCGCCCCCCGGTTGCAAACGACTCGGCACCAAATAATCTCTCGCCCCCTCGGGCGTGCTCCGCGTCAGCGTCGGCGTCTCAACCTCTAAAAATCCGTACTCATCCTCCAACACGCGTCGCAACGCGCGCAGCGTGTCGTGTCGAAGCTTGAGATTTCTCGCCATCTCCGGCCTTCGCAAATCCAACACGCGATGTTCCAAACGCGTCTCCTCCTTGATCTCCTCCTTCTCCCCGCTCGCCTCCGACACCGCGAACGGCAACGGTTTCCCCACCGTGTTTAAAATCTTTAATTCCGTCACCACCAGCTCCACCGTGCCCGTCTTTGTCTTTTTATTCACGCTCTTTCTCGCGCGCACCGTACCCTTGGCGCGCACCACGCACTCCGGTCTCAGGAGCCCGAACGTCTCGCGCACCTCCTCGCTCGCCTCCTCGCTCGCGACGATCTGCGCGATGCCACTGTGATCGCGCACGTCCGCGAACGAGATCCCGCCCATATCTCGAGACTTGTCGATCCATCCGCAGAGCGTCGCCTCGACGCCCACGTCGCCGTCGCCGAGCGTCCCCGCCAGGCGATCCCTGCTCGGCCACTCGAGCGCCCCCGGCGTCGACGCGCGCGCGGACACCCCGCGCGCACCGCGTCGCGCGCGACCTCGCGCGGGCGCGACGTCCGCGCGCGTCGGCGCGGGCGTCGACGAGACGACGCGCGCGGACGCGGACGCGGTGAGCCCGCTGGCTGGGACGACGTGCGCGGCGCCGGTGAGCCTCGCGCGCGTCGACGCGCGACGCGAGGACGCGAGGAGCGGGCGCGCGAGCGTGCGCTCGAACCTCGCGAGCGTCTTGGACATCATCCGAGACGCGCGACGAGGTGTGACGACGCTGGGCGCGCGGGTGGCGATTCTTCAGGTTTTGGGAAAGAATCAGAACGGGACTCCGTGACGCGTCGTCGCGCGTCGCGTCGAGAGGGATGCGATCGTCGACGACGACGGTGTCGTCGTCGTCGTCGTCGGCGGCGGCGTCGACGGTGGACGCGCGTCGCCGCGCGCGCGCGAGACGTCCGGGACGTGCGGCGGTAACGACCGCCAGTCGAGGCCGACGCGCAGTCTCGACGCGGGCGAGCGACGACGCGGGCGAGCGCGATGGATTCGGACGCGACGCCGGCGTGTGGGCGCGCGCGCGGTTCGTGACGCGGGACGCCAAGACGCGCTTGGCGCTTCCGGGGAATCTCTCGCCGCAGGTTGGCGAGCGACCGTTCAGCGACCAAGTGTTCGGATTCGCGTTTTGCGTCGCGACGTTTCTGGCGTTGGGACGCGTGGACGATTGTCTCGTCTCCACGCGAGGCGTGCCGTTCATGATTTCGTCGTGGGCGTCGCTCGCGGTGTTGGCGTTCGGGACGGTGGACGCGCCGCCGTTGCGGCTGTGGAACGTCGTCGTGGGCCAAATCGCGAGCGCGGCGATCGCGTTGGCGTGCGTGGGAGCGTTCGGGGCGGGGTCGCATCTCGCGCGCGCGTTGGCGTTGTCTCTGTCGTTGACGGTAATGATGCGTCTGGGGGCGATTCATCCGCCCGCGGGCGCCGTCGCCGTCGCGGCCGTCGACGGAGCGTACGTCGACGCTTTCGGGTTGTGGTACGTTGTTTTTCCGGCTTTCACCGGGTCGTTCTTCATCATGTTCATGTCCAGGGCGTGTCAATGGATGAAGAAGAGGTTTGAATTTGAATTTTCAGACGTCGCGCGCGCGTTCGCGCGTTCGTAGACGGTGTTGTTTATGTAATATAGCTTTCAAGTCGCGTCAGCATGCTTCGAGCGCGCGCGCGTTTCGTCGCCATCGCGCGGGCGACGTCCCGGGCACGCGCTCAAAAAACCGAGGCACGAATACCTCCCCGCGAGATTCACGCTCGGCTCTCGCGCGACGTTCGCGCTCCTCCACGGCTCGCTTGGCGCGTCGCGCGTCGTCCCATCGAGACTCCTCCATGGCTCGAAAGCACTCACGCCACACGACCTCCGTGTCTCGCGAGTCATCCAAACGCGTGTGCCGAACGATGTTCCCTCTGAACGCGGTCGGATCGGTGACGTCGTATCGCGCGATGACGTCGCCGATCGTCGAACGCGCGACGACGATTTTCCCGTCGTACCGGCCGTAAATGTCGCACTCGGCGACGCCGGCGGCGTTGAAAATTTGACCTCGAACCGAGCGTTTCGATCCGTAGGCGTACTCGGCGACGTACCCCGTGCGTTCACACGTGACACGCCACGTGTGTTTACGCTTCATTCTCGACGTCCACCGCGGGACGAATCGCCACTCAAACGTCGGCAAATCGTACTCGTACGCCTCGTCGTCGAGGTCGCGGAGGAGGATGCGCGCCGAGCCGACCAATTCCACCTCGATGTGCGCGCCGACGAGGTGTGGACGAGGCAACAGTTGTCCCTCCACGCGCACGTTCGTGCGCTCGTCCTCGGTGTAGTGCGCGGACACGGGCGGGTGATGCGAGACTTGTTCCCACACGGAGAAGAAACGCTCGCCTCCGGCGAAGACGACGCTGTGGGTCGCCGTCTCCCCCAACACGGGGTTTAACGGCTTACGCAGCGACACCGGCGGTTCGTTGTCGCTCAAAATCGCCAACACGATCGCCGCCATACGATCTCGCGGGCTCGCGCGCGCGTCCACGCGTCGCAACGCGTCAAAAAATCGAATCGTCCTCGACGGCGCGTCCTCGGAAATCGAAGACTTCTCATCCGTCACCGCTCTGAGCACGGAATTCCTCGCGCACCACCGTATTGGTGTGCCCAGAAACGACGTCAAATCCACACGTCGACCGCGCGCGATGATCGAAGCCATCGCCGCGAGCGCTCTCGCGTGCGCGCGCACTCTCGCCGCGTACGAACCGCCGCGACTCTCGAATTCCATCGCCGCGCCGACGCGCGTCAGCGTCTCGTGCGCGCCCGCATCCTCGCTCGCATCCTCGCCCGCGTCCTCGAATCGATCGAGACAATCGTAAAATCTCTCGTCGTCCGAGGAATCGTCGTCGACGCGCGTCGACGTAGACGCGCACGAGAAACACGCGCGAGTCACCATGTGACGTCGTCGGCGCGGAAAAGTTCACACGATTGGTCGATTCACTTCCCGCGTCATCCTCGCGCGCCGCCGCGCGCGCTCGCCGCCGCGCGCGCGAGACGCGCGATCTCAAGTATCGCGATCGTCGTCCTCGCGCGATCGTCGTCTCTCGCGCGCGCGACGCGATCGAGGAGGACGTCGACCGCGTCGTCGGGCGGCACTCTTCGTCATGAGGTACGGCGCGCGCGACGGTCGCGACGCGCCGCGCGAGAGACGACGACGAACGCGACGCGCGAGAGATGACGACGCTCGATGACTGACGACGTTCACCCGTCCCGCGCGACGGACGGCGCGCGCGACAGTCGAGACGACACGGATGCGAACGGCTCGTTCGAGATGACCGCGCCTCGTCCCGCCGACGCCGAGCGCGGACGCGACGACGACGACGATGGGATCGAGGACGGAGCCGATCTCGAGCCGGTGCGCGTGGATTTCGAATCGATGAACGAGCGCGAGCGTCGCGTGCAGCTGTGGAAGGATTGCTTTTGGGATCTCGAAGCGAAACTCGCGCGGTGGTTCGGGCTCGAGGACTCGAGGTACGAGTACGAGCTCGCGGTGGCGGAGGAGGAGCGCGAACGAGAGGAGAGAGCGCGCGAGGCGGCGGCGCGCGAGGAGGACGCGCGCGCGGTGGGCGCGGAGGACGGTGAGGCGACGCGCGCGTGAGCGCGAGAGACGACGGGCCGCGGGACGCGGGACGCGACGACTCCTCGCGCCCACCGCGCGCGCGGTGCCCGCGAATCGATTCAGCCATTTGTAATTGTAACGACGCGATGCCGCGCTCGGCTCGAGAGACGTCGACGCGGAGGAGGCGCCGACCGGCGCGAACCGCCGACGAAGACGCGCGCGCCGCCGAAGTCGCGCCCACGCCTTCGGGACGCGTCAGAAACGCGCGCGCCGCGCGTTGTCTCGAGACCTCGCCGGCGAGGATGCCGAGACGTGCGATCGCGCGCATGGCGCTCGCGGTGTTTCTCGTCGCGTGCGCGCTCGCGTCGCCCGCGCTCGCGCTCGAAAACTGTGGGGACAATGTGACGAGTTTTCGACGCTGGGCCGATCTGCGCGCGTTTCGTAATCCCCCGCTTCGAGGCGCGTTTTGCGTCACCCGTCTGTCGAAAGACGGCGTCGCTGGGTGTTCGAACGACGCCGTGACCTCGGCGCCGCTGCGACGATTGCGACCGGACGGGTCGGACGAGACGATCGCGCTCGCCGGCGAGAGGGTGTTACTGGCGACGCCGGCGGCGTGGCAAAATTTGATGCGAAAGGCGTTCGCGAGCGACGCGGCCGAGGCAAAGGCGCTGCGATCGAAGATTAAGGGCGTGTTCGTCGAGTCCGTGTCGGCGGATATCGAGGAGGAGAGAGGATGGGCGAAGGGGTACGCGCCGGGGCCCGCGCATCGCGTAAACGTCACCGGAGGCTTCGTGGGGGGCGTCGACGCGACGGGGATGGATTTGAGAGGCGTGCCGATGATGTTGTTGGATCGACCGAGCACGGTGTTGGCGAGAGCACGCGCGGCGGATAACGCCGAGATGGAGTCGAAGGGGGCGTCCGAGTCAAAATTGTGGCGCGTGCAGACGGATGAGCGCATGGCGGGTTTGGGGAAACAACCCACCATCAATCCTCCGAATTCGGTCACGTGTTTGAAAGCGGGGACGTGTCTGCCGATCGGAGGATACAGTGTCGTCGCCACGCTGCCGTCTCTGAGCGATCCGAGCGCGCATCGAGGTAAGAGCGTGATCATCCTGGCGGCTCGCATGGACGCCGCCGGCTTTTTCAGAGATGCCACGCCGGCGGTTAACTCCCGCATGACTGGTCTCGTCGCCCTGATGGCGGCCGCGACGTCCATGAAGAAGATGTACGCGCAGCTCACGCCCGAACAGATCAAGCATCCCGTGGCGTTCGTCGCGCTGAGCGGCGAGGATTTCGGCAAGCTCGGTTCGGATAGAATCATGCGCGAGCTGGTCAAGTCACCGGAACATTCCAAATTACCCGGTCTCGCCGGCCGAAAGATTCGAGCCATCATCGAACTCGGTCCGTTGGGATTCTCTGAATCGTTCGTGGGCGAGCGCACACCGACCATTTACGTCCACGGCGCGCACGAAGGAAACATGCTGCGTCGCATGCAGATGATTGCCAATACGTTTGATTTTGAAGAGACGGCGGAACTCGGCGCGCCGAAAATCATGGAGACGTCCGCGCCGACGTTTTCTATCCTTCAAGCCGACGATTTCGAATCCGCGTACCTGTCGGAAGATCCCGACGCGCCCATCGACGCGTTTGGCGGAACCTTCATGGACGCGGGCGCGTTGCGAGTCGTCAACGTCAAGCGCATGGAATCCGTCGTTCACGTCATCGCGCGTCTCGTTCGACAGATTGCGTTGACGAATCCGGACGCCGAGCCGCATTTAGACGTTCCAGCGTCCATCTCGGCGGTGAACAACCTCGCGGAGTGCCTCACGAATGACGATTTCGGATTGTCGGCGTGCGAGCTCGGGAACAAGTATCTCGCGGGCGACGCGACGAAAAGGTACGACGAGTACAGCGGCACGGCGCGACTCGGAGAATATAGCGACCCGACGACGCTTCCGACGCGGTATCCCGAAACCTTGATCGGTCTCGCCGCCGACGCGCAGTCGCACGCAGACAAGGGCACGTTGGCGCGCTTTGTGTGGAACTATCTCGCCGAGGCGACGTCGAGCACGATTTCTCCGGCCATGTGCGACGCGCGCGGCGCGTGCAGCAACGGCACCGCGTGCGTCGGCCACTCGTCGAAAAACGTGGGCGAATGTCACGCGACGACGACGAAATACGTCGTCGCGCTCTCCACACGTCTCAGTTTCGACCACAAGTCTCAAACGTGGTCCGTGCGCGACCCGAGCGACGCCATGGAGAAAAACGCGCCGCTCTGGACGGAGAGCAACTGGTCGCCGAGCATCGGCGCCGCGCTCGTTCAACCGGATTCGACCATCGCGTGGTTCAAGACGAAGAACGTCGTGCTCGCGTGCGCCGTGCTAGCCATGACGGTCTTCGCGTCGTTACAGTTGTGCGGTAAGAGCGGCGGCGCGCGAGACGGCGGCGGCGCAGAACGAGATCGTTTATTAGGCGGCGAGCGCCGCGTGGAGGGTTTCGGATTCGTTCGACGAGGCGAGACGTCGTCGGACGTTGAGCGTGCCGCGCCGCCGAAACCGCCGCCGACACCGGCGCCCGCACCGCCCACACCGGCGCCCGCGCCCACACCGACGCCCACACCGGCGCCCGCACCGGCGCCCACACCCAAAGCACCGCCGCCACCGCAACCGTCGAAACCATCCGACGCCCCGGGACCGAGACGCTGGAAACGATGACGAACGCGAGCGAACGACGGAACGAAAAACAAACCACAGTCAGTCGACAATCAATCAGTCAATAGGTAGCGCCATGTAACAGTAACGATGAATGAATGAATGAATGAATGAATGAATGAATACACGCACGATCCTACGCCACGTCTAATACGCCCATCGATACGCGTCGTCCGCGACGTCCTCGACGACGCCCACCTTTTCAAACCGTCCCGCGGCGGCCCACGCCTCCAACCCACCGAGCACCTCGTTCGCGGTTGTCCGGCCCGCCTCGTCCGCCATCATCGCCTCGTACATCCGTCTCAGATTCGGCCCGAACGCCTCCGTCCATCCGAAATACGTCGGTAGTAAAAACTCGCAGAAAATCAGCGTCGGAAACACCGCCGCGTCGGCGGACGTCGGCTCATCTCCGCAAATAAACGCCCCCTCGACGCGTCCCGCCAAACGCTCCAACTCGTCCAACTGTCTCTTCAACTCCTTCACCTGCGCCGCGCGCGTCGCTCGATCCATCGGCCCGCGATACATCGCCCCTTGAATCGGTCCGATGTATAAATCGTGCGTTCGAGTCGCGAGCGCGCCCGTCGCGCGAGACTCGGGCGTCGTCCCGCGCGTCTCGAGAAATTTTCGTCCCTCCGGCGAATCCAACAGGTATTGATTGATCACCTCGCTCTCCCCGAACGTCATCGATCCGTCCGCGAGCGCGAGCGCGGGCATTTTCATCTGTGGATTAATGGCGGCGAAGTCCGCGCCCTTGATGCCGCCGTCGAACGCCGACGTCGGGTCGACGAGCTCGAGTTTTTCGTACAGGTTGAGCCAGCGCGCGAGGATGCGACATCGCGCGCCGTTATTGCTCACGGGAACGTCGTAGAGCACGCCGATGGCGTCGGCACGCGCGCGCACGATCGTTCTCGTCGTCGTCGATCGCGCGGTGGCGCGCGACGCGCGGACGTGGGTGACGGAGGGGAGACGCGCGTGGGCGGACATGGAAGCTGGGCGCGCGTCGTGTTTTGGGGAACGGGACTGGTTGACGCGCGCGTGGACGCGGTCGCATCGTCGAGGTGGGTGAAGACACCGGTTCGTGGACGGTGAGTGGACGCGCGATCGATCGGTGCGGCGCGCGAGCGGTGCGGGGACGCGCGAGGGACGGGGGCGTCGGCGCCGTCATTTCTTGGAAAGTGCGCTCGGCGCGTGATGGGCGACGCGACGCGGGAGAAGAAGGAGAAGAAGGAGAAGAAGGAGAAGAAGGAGAAGAAAGAAAAGAAAGAAAAGAAGGAGAAGCGCGCGTCGGCGGCGGACGAGGAGACGAGGGATGGGAAGCGCGTAAAATCTGACGCGGGCGAGCCGTCGGCGGCGGCGGCGGCCGAGTACGCGACGTTTGAGAGTTTCGAGGCGACGCCGTTCGACGCCGCCGTCGTCGCGCGTTTGAAATCGGCGTTTCCGTCCCCGAGTCCGATTCAGTCCGCGGCGTGGCCGGCGGCGTGTTCGGGGAAGGATGTCATCGCGGTGGCGAAGACGGGGAGCGGGAAGACGCTGGCGTTTCTGTTGCCCATGTTTCACGGAATGAAACGACGCGGTGACGTCGAGGGGTTAGTCGTCGCCCCGACGCGTGAGTTGGCGATTCAAATTCAGGCCGAGTGCGAAAAGTTCGGCGCCGAGCACGGGTTTCAGAGCGTGGTGGTGTACGGGGGCGCAAGCGCGCACGAGCAGAAAAACGCGCTGCGAACGAAAAAGCCGTGCATCGTCATCGGTACGCCGGGGAGATTGACGGATTTGATGAGTCAGGAGGGTGTGTTATCGCTCGAGAAGCTCTCGGTGATCGTGTTGGACGAGGCGGACAGGATGTTGGACATGGGATTTGAACCTCAAATTAAAACCATCTTCGGGGCGACGCCGACGAATCGACAGACGCTCCTCTTCTCTGCGACGTGGCCGAAATCCGTGCGCAAACTCGCGGCGGGATACCTCAACCAGGATAAATCGCGTGTGCAAGAGATTTTTATCGGCGAGGGCGCGGCCGACGGCGAATTGGCGGCGAACAAGGCCATCTCGCAGAGATTTATTCAAGCGCGAGACCACGAAAAGGACGAACACCTCTACAATCTCATTTGCGAATTCCCCGACGATTCTCGCGTCGTCATCTTCGCCAACACCAAGCGTCGAGTGGAAAACCTCGCCAAAACCTTCGCCGCCGAGGGTTTCGGTACCGTCTCCGTGCACGGCGATAAATCCCAAGCCGACAGAGAGGCGTCGCTTCGCAAATTCATCGAAAACCGCGCCCCCCTCATGATGGCCACCGACGTCGCCGCCCGAGGCTTAGACATCAAGGGCGTCACCCACGTCGTCAACTACGACATGGCTCGCGACGTCGAATCCTACGTGCACAGAATCGGCCGCACCGGACGCGCCGGCGAGCTCGGCGCCGCCGTCACTTTTTGGAACGTCGACTACGACAAACCGTGCGCCCCCGCGTTGTGTAAAATCGCGCGCGACGCCGGCCAAGTCGTCCCGGACTGGCTCGCCAAGTTTGAAAAGACCAAGGAGAGCAAGCAATGGCGCGTCGCCGACGCCCACCTGTGACGCGACGACGCCGTCACCACGGCCTGTGTCTTTGTAGTATGAGTATATAGTCTCACGGCCATTTTCTCTCCATTTTCAAACTCGTCTGTCGTTGATGATGGATGGATCGCTCGACACTCGGCGCCCCGCGTCTCTCCCCGACGAGCGCGGTCGCGCGGCGTCCGTGCCTCCGTCCGTCGTCATGCCCACCGACGCGCGTCGCGACGCCGCCGTCGCGCGCATGGCGAACGAACGTTTTAAACTCCACGGGCTCTCGCTTCTCGGCGACGCCATGCGCGCCGTGTTGGCCCACGTCTCTCGCGCCGCCGACGTCGACGAGCGCGACGCCGTGGACGCCGTGTTGAAACATCTCTCTCGCGCCGAGCTCGCGAGCGGTGTGGTGACGCGAGAGACGATCGAGAACGCGCTCGAGGAGATGCGCGCCGAGGGGGAGATCGACGCCGTCGGCGCCGAAGACGCGGATATGGACGATCCCGATGGACGCGCCGGTGTCTCGGCGACGCACGACGCGTTGATGATGCAACACACGGAAGGGTTGATCGTGTGCGACGCGTTTAAGACGAAACGATACGCGTATGATCCACAAAGACGCACGTTTGACGAAAACGTCGCTCCGAGTAAAATCGAGTGCGCGGCCGAGAGCAAGATTGATTTGTACCGCGATCGGTTTTTATTGCTTCAGCAGCGTTTGGCGAGATCGAGAAAGTTTGAGCGATCAACGCTTCGCACGACGGATCGCCGTGGGATCGAGTTGTCGTCGATTCAGTCCCTTCTCGGGTCGCACGCAGAGCGACGGTTCATCGCGGGAAGTTTAAGTCAGTTGGAGGACGGTCGGTTTCACATGGAGGATTTAACCGGTACCGTGCGCGTCGATCTCACCGCGTGCGAGCGCTCGGCGGGATTATTCACGGAGAATTGCGTCGTCATCGCGGAGGGCGAGGTGCGACCGGACGGGGTGTTTGAGGTGATTGAATTGATGTTTCCGCCGAGCGAGTCGCGCGAGGCGACGAGAAACGCGACGAACGCGTTGGATTTTTTCGGCGCCGGGCACATTTTACGCCCGAACGAGTTGGAGGAGTTGGAAAAGAAGGAGCGCGAACGCGAGGGTGAGATGTTCATCGTGCTCTCGGACGTGTGGCTCGATCAACAGCGCACGTTTGATCGATTAGAGAAGATGTTCGAAGCCTACGACGCGCAAGACGACGTCCCGGGATTGATCGTCTTCATGGGTGATTTCACATCCACGCCGTTCGGATCGACGCACTGCGATTTCACCGCGTACAGGGATGGGTTCGATCGGCTCGCCGACTTGTTGGAGGAGTACCCTCGCTTACGACAAGAGAGTCGATTCGTCTTCGTTCCGGGACCGGGCGATCCGGGGTTGAACGCCGCGCTCCCTCGTCCGGGATTACAACCCTCGCTCGTCGGCGCGCTCGCCGAAAAAGTGCCTCGCGCCCGCTTCGCGAGCAACCCGGCCAAGATTCGGTACTTTTCCCAAGACTTGGTCTTCTTCCGCGACGATTTACAAGCCAAGATGCGACGAAACTGTTTGATTCCACCAGACGACGCCAAGGCGCCCGAAGACGGCGCGGCGGACGGCGGCGCGAGCGACGCCGTCTTTAAGCACCTCGCCGCCACGTTGGTGCAACAGGCGCACCTCTGCCCGCTTCCGATGACGCAAAATCCAATTTATTGGGAGTACGATCACGCGTTGTGGTTGTATCCAGCGCCGAACGGTATATTTTTAGGTGATCGAACCGGTCGACAGGCGGTGGTGAATTTCGAACAGACGTCGCTCGCCAATCCGGGATGTTTCGCCGACGACGGGTCGTTTTTGGTGTACAGACCGGCGTACGGGACGGTTGAATTCTCCGCGGTACCGTAGCTCATTCTCCTTCCTTCCTTCCTTCGTGTACATACTACTGCTACAATTCACTAGACATTCTCTATTCTCTATTCTCTCTCCGCGCTCCGCGCTCCGAGTCGCGTCGCGAGCGCGCGTCGACGTTCGTATCCGCTCGCGCGAAGACTTCTCTTTTCGTGCCACCCCGGGAAATCGCGTCTCGGCTCAAATAGTTTCGGATGCGCGAACAACGCATTCTTCGCGTCGTCGTACTCCTCGTCCGCCTCGCGCTTGGCGTCGGCGTACGCGCCAGGCGTGAACTCGACGTCGCCGAGCGCGGCGAGTCGCGCGTGCGCGGCGAAAAACGCCGCCTGACACGTCGTCGCCGACGTCTCCTCGTCGTCGAGCGCCATGCCCGTGCGTCCGTTCAAGACATCCTCCCGTTCGTCTCCCAGCGACCACGACATCGCGAACGGGGTGTCGAACACCGCGCCTTCGTCGACATCCATCGGCGTCTCGTCGAAGACGACGCGCGTCTCCATCGTCGCCGGGTGCGTCGTCGCGAACGCGCCCCGGCTCGAACGAAACCCATCCGCTCGACAACACAGCGCGCGATGCGCGTGCGGTTCGGAATATTTCCTGCCAATCGTAATCGAGCGCACGTACATCGGATCGCGCACGTGTCGACGCAAAAGCGCGCCTTGATACCCGACGACGTTCCACACGCAGAGCTTGTCGCTGCACGTCAACGCCTCGCCGCCGTCGCCGCCGACGGGCTCCGTGCCCGGCGCTAATTCCCCGCGCTCGAGCATCGCGCGCACGCGCTCGCTCGGTGCGTCATCTTTGGACCGTTTCACGCTCTTCACGCACAGCGCCACCTGTCCGGCGTCGCACGCCGATCGACTCAGAGGCGCGTGCGGCTCGCTCGGCGTCTCGGCGCGTCCCAAATCGTCGCGCCGCCGTCTCGCGCGCCCCTTGGCCCAACGTCGCACGCACGCGTTCCCACACGGCGCCGAGCTGACGTATAAATGTAAAGACACGTGCGCGCGCATCGCGAGCTTTGCCACGCCGTTTACCGTCGCGAGCGCGAAAAAATCCGATGCGCTCTCGCCGCGCGTCTCCGCCGCCCGCCACGTCCACCGCTTCAACGCTCTCCTCGCCAACACCTCGGCGTGCGCGTCGATCACGCGCGCACCGCGCGGATTGTCGCATCGCCGACCCGAGGTTTTCGTGCCCACGCCCAGCGCGACGCACGTCAACGCGTCGGCGAGTGCGTCGTGAACGATGAATGCGGCGAGCACCGTGCGCAACGGGCGCGCATCGCTCGACGACGTCGGTAAACGCTCGTACGCCTCCACCGCGCACGCGGCGATGCGGTCGGCGAAGACGCACGTGCCCACGCGCGGTCGCTCGGCGAGACGCGCGCGTTTCAGGGGAGGGTCGTCGTCGGGCATGCGGCGGAGTGGAGAGGATGAATGGTTTTCGTCTCTTTACAAATTGAAAAAGCGTCCCCGTCCCCGTCATCCCTGCTTGCCGAGCTCGATCTTCTTGCGAATCATGGCGATCGAATTGAAGAGTAACCCGTCGGCGATGCCCATGACGGAGTACACGCCGCCGATGATGGCCATGAGGGAGGTGATGAAGGAATAAAAGGGCGCGCGCTCCTCGGCGACGACGATTTGCATCGGACTGGGTTGGTAGTGGAATTTCGCCTTTGGAAGCGGTTCGTGCACGGCGTGCGCGTGCTGAGTGTACTCGTACACGCTGAACGGGAGTTGGTAGTGACCGCGAGGGGTGATGGTGGTCAAGACGGTTTGTAAATAGTGTTCGTGGGAGATGTGCTTGTCGCGAGAGACGAAGCGTTCGCCGGCGAGTCTGTCGTGCCAATCGCCCGCCTTTTCGCCGGCGTGGAATTTATCGAGATACCGACGACGATCGTCGCTGAGTTGATGGCCGAAATAAAAGTGATTCACCACGTGCGTCATGTTCATCTGTTCGCCGTGGAACGAGTGATCGGGAGACGACGCGCTGATCCACAAGTGTCCCGGAACTTTTTTCACCAAGACGAAACCGGTGATGGCGCACCCGGGACCGACGATGCGTCTCTGCACGTCCACGCTCGCCGGTAAACGCAACTGCAAGTTTTTCTCCTTTAATTCCTCGATCGGCGTGTCCGCCACCGGTTCGGGCGTCGGCACGAGCGTGTCGACGAATTGCGTTAACCCGTCCACCGTGCGAGGTCCTCGATAAAACGCGTGCTCCTTTTTCCCTTCGTGCGTCAGAATATCCGTCCCGTGCGTGAAAATTCGAATCGTCGGGTACCCGGTGATGACTTGCTGCATGCAGAAGTTTTGATGCACCACGCAATCGATCTTCGTGAATAAAACGCGCTGTTTCGTGCCCGGAGGATACTTTTCGTGCACCGACAGCCCCGCCGCCTCGTACACGGGTTCGAGGCGTTGACACCACGGACACCACGGCGCGTAAAAATTCACCAACACCACCGCGTGCGTCGGATCTTTCACCATCGCTTGCAACTCATCAAGATCCGCAATCTCATACACCGCGTGCGCGCGTCCATCCATCGCCGTGTTCGACTCTTTCAACACGGCGAGTTCGCGTTTATGCGCCTCGACTTTTTTCGCCGCCTCCTCGCGCTCGGCGTCGCTCGCCGCCAACACGCGCCCAACCTCTCGATCCCACTGCAGAGGTCCGATCGGATTCATCTCCGCGTCGATCGCGCGTTTAAACACAGTCTTTGTGAGATTAAACCTATTCAATCCCATCGCGTCGCCGACGTCCACGCTCGCGAACTCGCACGACAACGCCGGAAACGATACGTTAAAGTTGATCCTCAGCAGTTCCCCATCGATCGACCTATCCACCACGACTTTCGTCTCAAACGTCGTCGCCGTGTAGGAATAAATCTCACTGACGAGTAAATACGTCATCAAGACGGCGCTCAGGATGGAGATGACGCTCCCACCGAGCGTGCCCTCGCTAAATTCCCTCGGCACTTTGCGATAGAAATCCACCGACCGAAACGCGCGTCCGAGTTTCGACGGCGTCGAGACACCGTTCGCGCCGCCGAACGCTCCACCGCCGCGCACCGCCTGCGGACGCATCATGTCGACGAAACGAACGTCGACGACGACGAGGTCGCGCGCGCGCGTGTGTCTCATCATTCGTCATCACGATGACGATCCATCGTCATCGTCGCGCCACCTCGAGTCCCTCTCGCGCGACGAGTCCCGACCCACTCTCTCGAACGCCCCGACGTCTCTCGCGCGTCTCCCGCGCGCGTCTCCCCGCGCGCGTCGTCGCGATGGATGTGAAAAAATTAATCTCGCGCGACGACCGACCGTTGACGTCTCCCCCGACGTCGCGCGTCGACGTTGTTGACTTCCGAAGATGAAGAGACGAAATGCGTGGACCGACCTCGCGGACGGATGACCGATGGGCGGGACAATTCGACGCGCGCGTCGCAGCGACCTCATCTCGCTCGAACGCACCGGTGCGGTGAACGCGAAAGAAATACACACAGACATCATCGAACGCGGCGAACGCGTCGAGGGAACGAAAACAGCGTCATCATGCGTGAAGTCATCTCGATTCACATTGGGCAAGCGGGCGTGCAGACCGGCAACTCGTGTTGGGAATTGTATTGTCTCGAACACGGGATTCAACCCGAGTGCGTCGAGCGTGCGAGCGAGCGAGAAGACGCATCGTTTGTCTGGCGTCGTCGTCGTCTTTGTCGTCTCGTCGTCGCGCGCCACGCGCGCCTCGTGGAGTACCTCTCTAAAAATAGCGCGTGCGCGCGCCTCTTTGACCGACGGACCGACTGACGCTCTACGTTCTTCGTTGACTCGACGACGACTCTTTTCAAACACACAACAGTGGACAAATGCCGAGCGATAAGACGATCGGGGCGTCCGACGACGCGTTCAACACGTTCTTCTCCGAGACGGGCGCCGGGAAACACGTGCCTCGATGCATCTTTCTCGATCTCGAACCGACGGTGATCGACGAGGTGCGCACGGGCGCGTACCGTCAATTGTTCCACCCGGAACAGTTAATCTCTGGGAAGGAGGACGCGGCGAACAACTTTGCGCGCGGTCACTACACGATCGGCAAAGAGATCGTCGACTTGGCGCTCGATCGCATTCGTAAGTTGGCGGATAACTGCACCGGTTTGCAAGGCTTTTTGGTTTTCAACGCCGTCGGCGGCGGTACGGGGTCCGGTCTCGGGTCTTTGCTCCTCGAACGTCTGTCGGTGGATTATGGCAAAAAGTCCAAGCTCGGGTTCACCATTTACCCGTCTCCGCAGGTGTCCACGGCGGTGGTCGAGCCGTACAACTCCGTCTTGTCCACGCACGCGCTCCTCGAGCACACCGACGTCGCCGTCATGTTGGACAACGAAGCCGTCTACGACATCTGCCGACGCTCGCTCGACATCGAGCGTCCGACGTACACCAATCTCAACCGTCTCATCGCGCAGGTGATTTCTTCGCTCACCGCCTCTCTGCGCTTCGACGGTGCCTTGAACGTGGACGTCACCGAGTTTCAAACCAACCTCGTGCCGTACCCGCGCATTCACTTTATGTTGTCGTCGTACGCGCCCGTCATCAGCGCCGAAAAGGCGTACCACGAACAACTCTCCGTCGCCGAGGTGACGAACAGCGCGTTCGAACCGGCGTCGATGATGGCCAAGTGCGACCCGCGTCACGGCAAGTACATGGCGTGCTGTTTGATGTACCGCGGCGACGTCGTCCCCAAGGATGTCAACGCCGCCGTCGCGAGCATCAAGACGCGTCGCACGATTCAATTCGTCGATTGGTGTCCGACCGGGTTCAAGTGCGGGATCAATTACCAACCGCCCACCGTCGTCCCGGGTGGGGATTTGGCGAAAGTGCAGCGCGCGGTGTGCATGATTTCCAACTCGACGGCCATCGCCGAGGTGTTTTCGCGACTCGATCATAAATTCGACTTGATGTACGCCAAGAGAGCCTTCGTGCACTGGTACGTCGGTGAAGGCATGGAGGAGGGTGAATTCAGCGAAGCGCGTGAAGATCTTGCGGCATTAGAGAAGGATTATGAAGAAGTCGGTGCGTCCAGTTCGTTCCACCCAGATGGCGCGGAAGAGTTTTGAGCGCTCGACGGCGTGATATCGTCGTCTCGCACGCGCGGTTCGAGCGTCCCTTGACTTCGCGCAGCCCGCGTGAGCGACGCGCGCGCGCGAATCGAACCCACATACAGTACATATATACATATCATCATCACAAGTTTGTTTGTGTATTCCCTTAATTCCTCGTCGCCCCTCTCTCCCCGCCCCCCGTCTACTAGAGTTTTTCGCACACGCGCAGCTTGGCGGATCGACTACGCACGTTGACGTCAATCTCCGCCGCCGTCGGCACTTTGGGTTTCCGCGTGATTAATTTCACAATCTTCGGCGGCGCTTCTCGTTGCGTCAGCAAGGGGGCGTACCGACCGCGCATCTCCGCGTCGCTCGGCGGGTCGGCGACGCCGGCGAATCTTCGAAACGTCTTCTTCACGATGGAATCCTCCAAACTGTGAAACGAAATGATGGCTAAACGCCCGCCCGGTCGCAGCGCCTCGATCGCCGCCGGAATCACCTCCTCCACGGCGCCGAGTTCGTCGTTCACGGCGATTCGAATCGCTTGAAACGTGCGCGTCGCCGGATGAATCGACCCCCACTTGCCCGGAACGTTGCCAATGGCGTCGACGAGCGCGCGCGTCGTCGTAATCTCCTCGATCGCCCTCGCCTCGCATATGCGCTTGGCTAACAGACGCCAGTGTCGCTCCTCGCCGTAGTCTCTCAGAATGCGTCCAATCTCCTCCTCCGGCCACGCGTTGACGACGTCTCTCGCCGTCGTCTCGACGCTCTCGCCCATGCGCATGTCCAACGGTCCGTCGTTCATGAATGAAAACCCACGCTCCGCTCGATCGAGGTGCATGGAACTCACGCCGAGATCCAACAACACGCTATCCACGCCGTCCACGCGAAGCGCGCGAAGCGCGTCGCGCATCTGTCTAAAATTTGCCTCGACGAAACTCAATCGCAACCCGCCGTCCCGGCTCTCGTCGTCAGCTTTTCCCCGCGCTCTCTCTCGCGCCCGCTCCAACCTCGGTCTCGCCAGCGCGTGCGCGCTCGCGTCCACGTCGAACCCGATGAACCGTTCCATCTCCGGGTGCGCCTCGATCATGGCGCTCGCGTGTCCACCGGCACCGAGCGTCCCGTCGACGTGCGCGCGCGTCTCGACGTCCCGAAACACCTCGAGCACCTCATCCATCATGACGCTCACGTGCGGCATCCCATCCGCGTCCGTCGAGTTAGAGTTGGACGCGACGCGTCTCGTTCCGGTCGTCGTCGTCGTCGTCGCGCGGCGTCGGCGTCGGCGTCTCGACGCGTCGTCGTTCAACGCACCGCCGCCGCCTCGGCATCGCGTCGAGGTCGTCGCGCGTCCCGCGCGTCGCGCGACGTGCGCGAGACGCGCGGCGTGCATGACGACGACCGCGACGGGGAAACGAGCGCGCGCGTTCGAACGCGCGCGTCGGTCGTGCGCGCGTCGGTGGGCGCTCGAGCGACGCGCGCGTGAATCTCTGACGTCATTAGTCGTCGGTGGGCGCTCGACCGAGACGACGGCGTCGCGCGGAGTCGCGGTGCGTCGTCGAGACGCGCGAACCTTGACGCGTTCGTGAACTCGACTCGCCCGTCATGGGGACGTCGTCGCGCGTGTTGAGTCCCAGAAACGCCGACGACGACGGGGCGAAGAAGAAACGAGATGCTGAGACGCCGTCCAAACCGCCGCCGGTGTCGCCGCGCGACGTCGGCGCGGAAAACAACGACGACGACAACGACGTCGTCCTCGACGATGGATTGACGGCGTTCGAGCGCGAGCGTGAGCGCACGATCGCGCGGAACAAGGCGCGGATGGAGGCGCTGAACATTTCGACGCTGAGCGCCGACGTCGGCGGGAAGAGCGGCGGCGCGGCGCCGAGCGCGCGAGGCATCGCGGCGAAGCGTAAGCGGGATCGCGCGGTGCCAAAGGAACCGACGCGTCGATCGTCGAGGACGAGGAACATCGCGCCGGAGTTGGCGAGCGGGGTGGATCGAGAGCGGCGCGACGGTTCGGTGGTGCTCGCGGATGGGGCGACGTATTTGCCCACGGGCGAGCGCACGGAGGCGCCGGTGAAGACGCGTCCGAGCGGAGAGGTGGCGCTGAAGAGTGAGAATGGAAGCGAGAAGACGGACGCGGCGTTCATCGAGACGTTGAAGAGGACGATGGGGGCGTTCGCGGAGACGAAGGTGCGAGACGCGAGCGCGCGGGTGAGCGAAATGTTAAAGAATAAGTTGACCCTGCGCGACGTGGACGTGGCCAAGTGCGTGCCGAAGGGGGTGACGCACTTGGATTTTAGTCATGACGAGTCTATGCTTCTCGTCGCGTCCGGAGATAAGGAGGGACACATCGGTCTGTGGCGAGTCGACGAGACGGCGAACGAAGACGACGAGGACGAGGACGGCGATGACGGCGTGTTGTACTATAGAGCGCACGGTGCGTACATCTCTCACTGTAAGTGGGGACACGGCGCGCTTCGCGGAAAGTTGTTCACGTGCGCGTACGACGGCGCGGTGCGCGTGCTCGACCCGCAGATGGGCGCGTTTCAAGAGACGGTGTACTCGGAGGAGGATGAGTTTTCGGCGTGCGACCAATTTGCCGACGGCAACACGGCGCTCGTGTGCGACAACGCGGGGAATTTGCACCAATTGGACGTGCGCGTGGGTAAGTTTACGTCTCCGAGCCTGAGCATTCACGAAAAGAAGATCAACACCGTGCACGTCGATCCCGGGAACCAGTTTCGATTCGCCACCTCCACCAACCAACTCGTGAGCGTGTGGGACGTTCGAAAATTGAAAAAAAACGCCAAATCGCTCCACGATTTGGTGCACGCGAAATCATCGCAAGCGGCGTACTGGTGTCCCGACGGTTCCGGCGCCCTCTTGACGACGTGTTACGACGACGCGCTTCGCGTCTGGAGACCCGCCGAAGACGACGCCAAACCGACCGTCGTCGTCAAGCACAACAACCAAACCGGTCGTTGGGTCCTCCCGTTCCGCGCCGTTTGGTCCGCCTCCGGCGACGGCATCCTCTGCGGCTCGATGCAACGCCACGTCGAGATTTTCCACCCATCCACGGGAAAATCTCTCGCCAAGTACCAATCCGCCGAGCACATGACGGCCATCGCCAGCCGCCTCGCGTGTCACCGCACGCTCAATTACGTCGCCGCGGGCACCGCCAGCGGGCGCGTGCACGTCTACCGCGCGTAGACACGCGATTCATCACGCATCGCTTTGAAACTTCACGCACGCACACACGCGCCTACGTTTCCTCCGCGCATCCTTTTCGCGCGCTTCTCGCCGCCGCCGCCGCCTCACTTTTTTTAAACCACCAAGGGGGCATCATGACTCCATTCCCACCGCACACGCGCGCGCGTCCGACCTCGGATCGCCCTCCGCGTCGACGTGCGCGCGCCCACAATGTCTGCGCGCGTCTCCGCCGTCTCGTCGACGCCGTCGCGCGCGTCTCGTCGCGCCCGCGTCGACCGCGGGACGACACCCTCGACCACCCAACATTCGCAATGGGCGGGACACCGTCATCGCCGCCGCCGCGCTCGACGAGCCGACGTCTCGAGCGACGCGGTCCCGAACGGACGCTCGCAACACCGTAACATGAGCGGACAGCACCCCGTCGCGCCGCACGGACCGAGATTTCACGAGTACGGCGGATTCGACATCGACCCCGAGGTGCAACACAACCGCGTCTCGTACATTCGCGAACGCATCGAGGCGGTGACGAAGGAGTTCCCGAGCGCCATCGGGATGGATGATTTTTTATTTCGAACCGAGGTCATGTTACGGAGATTTGGATTCACGACGGATAATTCAATCGCGTTGACGAGTTTTTGTCGCGACGAGATTACCTTTCCGCTGAAGAATGCCATCGACGACATTTTCGGATATTCTATGGATTTGGACGGTTTGGGTGGAGTCATCAGCGCGGGGACGACTGGATTGGGCGCTGGATTGAGTCACTCGCCCACCGATCATCTCACCGGGAAGGAGCGGTACGTGTTGTTCGCCATGCCGCACGTCGCCATCGACGCCGAGGGGCGCGTCGGGAGCATTTTACGCGCGGGACGTCGCGGACAATCGTGCGCGTGCGGCGCGTTGATTAAGATTCAACCCCTCTTCAAACAGCTCAAGGATGGGAAATTAAAGATGAGTCTCGAGGAAGGTGGACACGACCCGACCGATCCAGAATTTTCCATTCTCACCCGTCGACTCATCACCGCCGTGGACGTGGATGAAATTCCCTCGAACGGGTTGCCGCTCGCCGACGTCACCCGTCTCGCCGACCGCGTCGCCCGTCGAGATCTCGACAAGCTCATTAGCGAGACGGTGGACACGAGCAAAGCGGATTACGCCGTCGTCACCGGTATTCAGATTCATAGCACCACGGCGAATAACCGCATTTGGCACCCGGCGTTGGAGTTCATCGCGCCGACGTCCATGTACGTCGTCAAGGACGGCGTCCGCAACGATTTAGACGTGCTCTCCATCGATCCTCCGACGCCTCGTCAGCTCTTCCACATCGCCGGCGGCGAAGAGATCGCCGATCTTCCCATGCCCAGGAGGTCTTGGCCGGGGCTCTAGCGCGTCGATTGAACAACAAAATTCTTTCCTCTCCAAATAATCTCTTCTCGTTTCGCCGTAATCATCATCTTCTCTTCCCGCGTCACACGACGTCGCGTCGCGCGACCGCCATGCGCGCGCGTCCGAACGACGAAAACGATGCCGAGATGCGTTCGTCGCCGGAACGCGACGACGACGACGCGACGCCGACGAAGAGCGCGCTCGCCGAACATTCGATTCGATCCTCTCGCAGCGAAACGTCTCGACGGTACGCCGGCATCGTCCCCGGCGGCGTCGTCACGCGCATCGGACGCGCGGACGAATGCGCGAGAGATCGAGCGTTACACTCTCGCGCCGAAGCCCTTCGTCGCGCGCTGCGAGAGACGGACGCCGAGGAGGACGCGGCGGGGACGAGCGCGCGTCTGTACGAGTACGCGAGCGTGTTGCAGGAACAGGCGGAGCGGCGCGGACTCGAGGGTGATGACGCCGGAATGCTGGAGGAATTGACCATCAGGGCGTGCGATGCGTACGCAAGGGCGATGACGATCGATCCGGGTCGTCAGGGGGTGCTGTATAACTGGGGGATCGCGTTGGGGGATCGCGCGGAGCGGGCGAGCGGACGCGGCGACGCCGAGGCGGCGAGACGGTTGTGGGACGAAGCGATCGATAAGTACGAGCGCGCGGTGAAGAGTGAGGATGTGTCGACGGTGACGACGCAACAAGCGGCGCAGGTGTTGAATAATTTAGGATTGGCGTATCAGAGCAGAGGTGGGTGCGTGGATTTTCCGCAGTCGGCGAGTAGTTACGAGGCGGCGCAGAGAGCGCGCGAGGCGCGGGTGACGTTTTTGAGCGCGGGTGTGCGAAAGTTTCGACGCGCGATTCGACTCGATCCGAGTTTTGATCGAGCGGCGTATAATCTGGGAACGGTCGTGTACGCGTTGAGCGTGGAGTACGCGTCGATGGCGCGTCTGTATCCGCGAGACGGTACGCTCGCGCCGATGTCTCTGGATTACGCCGCCGCCGCCGCCGTCTACGTCGGACTCGCGTTGGCCAACGATCCACGCAACGACGTGTACGCGACGTCGTTCGATATCGTCAAGAATCATCTTCCGGCGCCGTACATCATCGACGACGTCTTCGAGTACGCGACCGACGCCGCCGCGACGGTGGATTTCGTCGCCGCGCGTCTCACCCTCACGTCGCGCGCGCTTCGTCTCCGATCGATCCGATCCGACGCCGACGCCGACGCCACCGACGGGAATCAACGAGATGAGGAACGGACGAAGAAGAAGACCATCGACGACGACGTCCTGTGCGACCTCCCGCTCACCTCTGTCGCCGCCGTCGACCCTCTCGAGGACGCGTCGTTCGCCGCCGACCGCGCGCGCGCGCTCGTCTCCCTCGCCGATCCCACCGCCGACGCCATCCTCCTCGCCCACCGAAACCCACGCGCGAGGGACAGACTCATCGACGCCGTCCTCCTGACGCGAGGACTCAGCCTTCGCGCGCGCGCCGATCGCGTCGACGCGCTCCTCGACGCGGCGCCCCTCGACTCGAGAGGCTGAGAACCCTTTGTGAGATTCATGACCCACGTGTACCCCCTCCGACTATCCGTGTACCCCTACACATCGACGAATCACAGACCAGCAGGCTTGAAAAAGGTATTTCTTCATGGTCGCCCCGGCGCGGCGCGACGTCAGACCGAGACGACCGCGCCTCGCCCGCGCGCGTCGTTCACGCGCGCGAGCCACCGCGCGAGACCGACGCCGATCGCGTCGTCGCGCACCTTTCCCTCGCCCGCCCCCCGCGCGCGACGGTGACCGACCGACGGACCGACCGGTGCGACCGACGAGCCCTTTTCGACGGCGGTCGGTCGTGCGATTCCGCGCGCCCGCTCGAGCGACGCCGACGGTGACGCGGTGACGGACGGACGGACGGACGCGTGAGGACGGACGCGCGATGGGTTTGATGGGTTTTGCATTTTGGCGCAAGACGACGCCCGAGGAACGCGAGGAGAAGCGTCGGCGTCGATTGTTTAAAAAGAGAAAGGGGAAGACATTCGCCGAGGCGGAGCGAGAGGTCGAGGCGAGCGTGCGGAGCGCGCGCGAGGCGAGCGCGAGCGGACGCTCGCGCGATGGAGAATGGAGTTCGAGGAGCGGTGGAAAGTTTAATTACGGAAGCTCGTCGCACGGAGGGCACGGGAGGGAGCGAATGTACGACCCGGACGGGGCGCAGACGTTTGGGCGGCAGCACGGAAGCGAGGACGCGTTGACGCTGTTGACGGGCGCTGAGGCGCGGGAGATACCGGTGGTGGCGTTTTCTGTGCACACGGGGAACAAGAGTGAGTCGTACGTGCGAGGACCGGACGGGGAGTTTCTCGAGGCGAAGGGTGATGAGTCGTTTCATCGAGGTCTGTCGTCCATCGCGACGTCTCCGAGAACGGTGGTGACGGTGCACTCAGCCGAGGTGGAGGGCGACTCGGCATGCATCGGCACGGCGGGACAGAGGCGACGGGGGAGCTTTAATTCTTTGCTATTACTCGAGGCGCAACAGTTGAGCGTCGGTAATCTGGACGGCAACGAGGAAGAGCCGATGGACTATAACAATTAAATTCAATGTGGCGGCGCCGAGAAAAAATACGTCAAAGCGCGCGTCAAAGCGCACGCGCTCGGCTAGCACCTTAGTCACTCTGCACCACTCCTCCGAGCGGGTCGTGTATGATGTAAAAATAATAAACAGAGTATATCGTTGTCCAAGCCGTGACGCAGGCGTTTGGTTGGCCTACATAAAAAATCAATTAAAAAAAGCTGCGCTGCTAGTGAGAGCATCTCCGCGCCGCGCCGAGCGACGCTCAATTGGAAACGAGAGCTTGCATCTGCGCGATACGCGAGCGAACGACGGCAAGATTTTCTTCGAGGTCGCTCAATTCCTTTCTCGCCTTTTCGACGACCGCCGCCGGCGCCTTGTCCACGAAGGATGGCGAGTTCACCCGACCGGAGAGACCGTCGATTTCCTTTTGCATCTTTGTCTGTTGCTTCGTGAGACGCGCAACCTCCTTCACCGGATCTGCCAATCCCGCGAGCGGGAGGTACACCTCTAATCCATCGGCCACGATTATTTGAACGAAATTCTCCGGCGCGGCGGCGACATCAGCCGGCGGCGCGCTCGTCACCGCGGTTTCGGCGACGTCCAAGCGCGCAAGCGTCGAGATGAGATTAATCTCGGCGCCGTACGCGGCATTCGCTTGCGCATCCGTCGCCACGATAACGGCAGGAATGCGTTTCGCCGGTTCGACAGAGTACTCGGCGCGCGCGTTACGAATGCGCGTCACGATCATCTGAAGGTTCTCAAACGAAGACACCGCTGGGGCGTCCACGAAGGCACCAACCTCGGGCCAATCTTGGCCGATCAAAGCCTCACCGCGGTGCGGAAGCGCTTGCCAAACCTCCTCAGTAACGTACGGAACGAACGGGTGTAACAGCCTCAACGTTCTGTCGAGAACGTAGAGCGTCACCGCCTTGGTGACGCGCGCCGCTTCGGCGTCGTCGCCGTACAAACGACTCTTCGCGCCCTCGATGAACCAATCCGCGAATGAATCGTAGAAAAAGGTGTACATCGATCGACCCGCTTCACCAAAATCGTACTTATCCTGCGCGGTGGTGACGTGATCTACGGTGGCGTTCAACTTGCTCACGATCCATCGCTCGGCGAGCGGCAGTTTCGCGATGGACGCCTCGTCGGCGCACAGGGCGGCGCCTTCGTCAACGAGCGCTACTCGCTCTTCATCCGTCATCTCTTCCATACTATACAGCACAAACTTACCGGCGTTCCAAATTTTGTTCGTAAAATTACGGTTGGACGCCAAACGATCGAGGTTCAAGTTCAAATCTTGGCCGGGCGTTGTGCCCGTGGCAAGCGTAAAGCGCAACGCGTCGCACCCTTGATCGGCGATGACGCCCAACGGATCCACCACGTTCCCGAGGGATTTACTCATCTTGCGACCTTGTGAATCTCGGACGAGACCGTGAAGGAACACGGTGTGGAACGGCAGCTTACCAGTCATACCGTAGGACATCATGATCATACGCGCGACCCAAAAGAACAAAATGTCGTGGCCGGTTTCGAGCACACTCGCGGGGAAGTAATTCTTCATGTCGGGCGCCTCTTCGTTCGGCCAGCCGCACGTACTGAACGGCCATAAGCCAGACGAAAACCAAGTGTCGAGCACGTCCTCTTCGCGGTGTAAGACGATGCTATCGCCGTACTGTGCCTTTGCCTTTTCTTCAGCCTCGGCATCGTTTCGTGCGACGACGTATCGCTTTGATGCGCCCTTTCCGTCACCCTCGCGAGCTCTCGCCAGATCTTCCGCCGAATCGTGCACGTACCAGACCGGGATCTGATGTCCCCACCAGAGCTGCCTCGAGATGCACCAATCGCGAATATCAGTCAACCAAGATTTGTAAATCTTCTCAAAGCGTTGCGGGATAATCGTGAGCTCGCCCGTCTCCACCGCTTTCAGCGAGGGCTCCGCCATGGTGTTCATCTTGCAAAACCATTGCTCGGACACGATGGGTTCGATAATTTCACCACCTCGTTGCGATCTCGGGACGCGATTGGTGTACGGTTCGGCTTTGATGGCCAAGCCTTCAGCTTCCATGTCCGCCCACAGTTGCTTTCGGCAATCCGCGCGATCGACGCCGTTGTACTTGCCGCAGTTTGAGTTCATGGTACCGTCCTTATTCATGATATTGATGATGTCCAAACCGACACGCTTGCCGATCTCGTAGTCGTTCGGATCGTGACCGGGCGTGATTTTCAACGCGCCGGTACCGAATTCCATGTCGACGTACGAGTCGCCGATGATCGGGACGGTGCGTCCGCCCGTAAAAGGCACGACGCACTTTTTCCCGATCATGTGCTTGAAACGATCGTCCTCTGGATTCACGGCGACGGCGGTGTCACCCAAAATCGTCTCCGGACGCGTCGTCGCCACGGGAAGGTAATCGTCAGGGCCGCCGCCCTCGACGGGGTACTTGAAAAAGTACAACGTCCCCGGCTCTTCTGAGTACTCCACCTCCAAATCACTCACCGCGGTTTGCAGCTTCGGCGCCCAGTTCACCATGTACGTACCCTTGTAAATCAATCCTCTGTCGTGGAGCGTGATGAACGCCTCGAGCACGCTCTCCGAGAGCCCGTCGTCGAGAGTAAAGCGTTCTCGGGACCAGTCACACGAAGCTCCGAGTCTTTTGATTTGCTGTTGAATGCGACCTCCGTACTCCGCTTTCCATTCCCACACCTTCTCGACGAATTCTTCGCGAGACATATCCGTGCGCTTGACACCTTCGCTCTCTAATTTACGTTCGACCACCAGCTGCGTGGCGATGCCGGCGTGGTCCGTCCCGGGCAACCACAACGTTTTCCGTCCGCGCATGCGCGCGCTGCGCGTCATCACGTCCTGAAGCGTGACAAACATCGCATGGCCCATGTGCAACGCACCCGTGACGTTCGGCGGCGGCATCGGGATCACGAACGGCGCGCCCGTCGCCGATTCGTTTGGTCTAAAGTACCCTCGCTCTTCCCACATCTGGTACAGCCCCTCCTCGACCGCCTCGTGCTCAAAGTTCTTCGGCAAGTCACCGTGACGCCTGCCGGGAGACGGCATCGTCTTCACCTCCGCGCTCGTGGGGTAGCCGCGCGCGCGCACGGCGAGACGCACGGGGGCTTTCCCGCCCCGAGGCCCGGTCGCCGGCGCCGGCGACACGCGGGCGGGGGCGACGCCCGCGAGCACGCGCGTGACGTTCGCTCGCGCCGGCGAACGAGCGTGACGCGTAAGCGTCGCTCGAGCGAGCGTGCGCAGACCGCTCGCCATGGTGCGCGCGGTGTGAGTCCGCGTCGGCGAAGAGTGAGGTCATCATCCGCTGAGGGTTTGGGAGTCGTGAGTGAAAAACTGTGCGTGACGTAACATGTTGTCTCGTATCTCGTGTCTTGCTCTCGACGGCGTCGAATCGATCGCTTCGCTCATTCGTCGTCGTCGTCGTCGTTCTCGTACTCGGAGAGCGCCGCTCTCGTCCACGACGTCGGGACGCTCTCGATGCTCACGGCGCCGACGGCGTCGATCAAATCCTCGGCTCGGTCGACGTCAGCCGGAAGCGCTTCCCGACCGTAGCGTCGTCGAAGGGCGTTCGTGGCGAAAATCAGCCGTTGTCTCTGCTCGGCGTCGAGAAAATCATCGCCGTCGAAAGGTAAGAGCACGTGGTCGATCTTGTGTACCATGGCACCGCACGACGACAAGTCGGATTCGACGACGCGCGCTTCGGAACCGAGTCCCGCGATTTCGATGGGTCGTTCCGAATTCAACACGACCAAGGGCATGACGTTATTGAGGTAATCTTCCAATATGGCGTCGTCCCCGCGCAGATTTTCGAGATCTTTCATCGTCAACGAGACGTTCGGAACCGCGTGATACGCTAACATCCACGCGCGCATCGCGCGATCCGAACCAAACGTCTCGATCAAATCCTTTCTCGCCGCGTCCCAATCCTCCCACTCGCGCAATTTTTGCAACGCCTCGTTCGTTGGCGCGAAGAGTGTGAAGGTGAGCGTCGGGTCTTGGAGCTTTTCTTTGATTCGAGGCAGCGTATCGATGATTTTCGTCAGCTCGGACAAATCCGGCTCGCGTCTCGTCGTCTCGTACGCCGTCACGCAGTGTCCATTCTCCGGAAGCACGGACGGCGGCGGCGCGTCGACGAGTAATTTCCGTCCGATACCGACGCGATCGGCCGCGCGCGGACCGAGACCGCGTCCGGAGATTCGACGTCCACCGACGGCGCGGCCTCGATACCTCGCCTCGGCGACGCCGGCGACACAGACAAAGACAAAGACAAAGACAAAGAGTCCGAGGGTGCAGAGCGCGCGCCTCGACGCGCGTCGCGGCGACGCCGAGGCGTTAAAACGCGACCGAGGGTGCGTCGTGGGCGTGGACATGTGCGTGTCGTCGTATTCGCGGGCGGGTCGCGCGGCGATCGTCGCGGTGTGCGGGGAGGCTCGGCGCGGGACGCCCGCGGCGTCGTTTCCCATCCCGCGGGCGGGACGAGAAAGACGCGGCGGCGACGGTTCGATGTTTCTTATATCTTATTTCAAAATTTTTCCGTCCACTACAGGATGGACCCGTACGACGCGCGAGGCGCGGTGCGAAGCTCGGTGCGTTCGTCTCGGTCGCGCGCCTCGGTGGAATCGAGCGAGGACGACCCTCGGCGCGAGACGGAGACGACGCTCGACGCGAGACGGATGACGGCAAAGGCACCGGCGCACAGGACGACGGCGCACAGGACGACGGCGAGTCTCGCGACGGTGGAGAACGCGGCTGGTTCTGAGAGCTCAAAGGGTGAAGGCGCGTCGTTCGCGCGAGTCGGAGCTCGAGAGAGTCTCGCCGAGGCGACTGTGCCAGTCGCGGCGCTCGCAGTGTTCCTCCAGCACTTTTTGAACCATCCGTCTACGGTTACGGCTGGAATTCCAGCGCCGTCTTTGATTCCACGCACTTTGATCATATATTGGCCGACATCGTGGTCGCGGAACTTGATCGAAAACGTTCCCGTGCTCGTCGTGTTGAGGCAGCGAATTTCATACGGCGGTACGGTCACGTCGACGACTTGACTCATCGCAGTCGCTTTCCAGCACCCGTTGTAACGTTTCTCGACGTACACGTTCACGTTCGAGCAATCAATGTTTTCGGCAAACTTGACGCCAAAGTACTGTTGAATACCGAACGTTCGCGTGATCACCGGCGCGACGGTGTCGACGGTGAGTAAGAGTTTCTGCTCAGAGATGTATTCGTGAACGGATGTGTCCGCGAGAGCGTCAGCCCCGGTACAAAAGTTTTTCAACCGCAACTCGTATTTTCCATCTTTGAAGCCGCTCAACAGTTTATCGAACCTTCCCGCGGTGTCCCACTCGAATCTGCATCCGTTTCCTCGAGAATGCGGGCACAGCAAATTGAACTTTTTGTCTCGTTCATCCGAGCGTTCATCTTTCGCGGTGATCCATTCGCCTCCAGTCACCGGACGATACTGCAATCGCACGTATTTCAATCGCGTGTTCATGAGTGCGTCGCTCGGTCGCTCGCGGTCATCGGGCCATAAACTGTATTGATCGGGATTGTTCACCACCAGGTTTAACACAGATGACGTCCCGGTGGAAACGGTCGACGTCAGGTACGATGCGACGGTCGCCGTGTCGAACTGCACCCTCGGACAAGACATTTCCCATCTCATGTGATCTAAATCTTTCGTGAAAGCGATCGGTGAGCGGTACAGCTGCGAGAAATCCATTTCGCACAAACTTTCAAGACGCAACTGCATGTACCGAATATCTCTCGTCGCGTATCCAGGCTCGACTCCGAAATTCATAAACATTTGTGAAGCCCGCTTTTGATCGGTCAGAGCGTCACCGTTGATAAATTTAAGAGGCATGTACGAACCGATCGATAACTTGTTGCCGTTGATGGTAAACTGAGAGTCTGCCAGTTCGGTGCCTTCCCTGGGCGCCGAGTTGACGACCAGTAAAACGGCCGTCACGACGTCTCGAGCGTCGGTCGGGTTCGCCGTCGCCGCGGTCTCCGCGTCGCGAATGAGCTTCTCGACTTGCGGCGAATCTTTGGCGATCGTGCTCTGAGCCTTGGATTTGACGGTTCGCGCAACTCCAACGGCATCATTAGGATTTTCTTCGGCGGCAGCACGCGCTTCGGCGAGAATATCAGCGAGTGATTCCGCCAAGCCATCGATGACGCGCAGCGCGAACTCGGACGCTTCCCTGTAGGGGGATTTGTTCTCGATGATGATTTCGAAAATAGCCCTTTGATTCGGGTTGAGTCCATTCATAGCGCGCTTTGTAGCCAAAGGAATCATCAAGCTGACGTCAGATTCACGGAACACCGTCCCTAATTCTCCCGGACACTTACTTCGGCCGCCCATCGTCGCAAAGACCGGGGTGCCGAAACGAAGATCCGCGCCGACGCTCAGCACGAATTTATCACCAAACTCTGGGTCGCCGAGAACGTATTTGGACACGACACGACCTCTTTTGTTCCATGCGAACGTACGTTCGTGACCGACACTGCGTGAAAAGGCATTTTTGTGCTCTCCCTCGAACTTAAACGTGGGACCGGGGTCAAACTTCGTCGAGAATTCGAACGAGTTGCCCAACTCGAATCCCCCCGATATCTCCATCTCGATCCCGTACGAGCTATCATCCAACCCTTCGTCTGATGTGAATGAAAACTCGACAGAATGACCGCCTCCGGTGAACGTGAGCAAAATTGAACCGCGCTCGTCTTCGTCGACGTTCACATTTTTCAAGCCTATCGGCGCTTCGCCTCCAGCCAGAGACGCCAGGATTCGCTCGTTGTCGTCTCGCGACAAAGACGAGCCTTCGTCGCCCATGGTTGAGTCACCTCCGCCGCGCAACCTAGCGCGACCGGAACCTTGAGAAACCGAATCTCGCGCGCGTTCGTTCATGCCAAAAGAATAAAACAGCTCACCTTCGCCATCCGTGAGCATCGAACCGTATTCCTCTGGCACGGTTTCGTCGTCGGGCGCGAACGCGATTGAATCTTCGTCGATGAATGGCAGCAGACGTTTCACAGACGAGTACGCTCCTGGAATGGATAAACCAATACCATCGAGTAATGCTGCGGCGGGAGTGTTTAGGCTGGTGCCGACAGCAGCGATTCCGGCTTGTGCAAAATCCACGCCTACGCCTTGCCCCCAAGCCTCCACCAGCTCGAACGCAGGCCCTCTTTTACTGGACAAATCCCTGTGGAACTCATCCGCAAAATCTTGGATATTGCTCGCCACATGCTCTCCTATCACAGAGTCTGATCCAGTGAATGTGCCAATCAGCTCTCCGACGTCATTTTTATCGATCGGTGAAGACCATTCTAGCGTGCGTTTCCAAGCATCAATTTTCCTTTGAATGTACGCCTTCCAGTCCTCATTCACCTGCTTCATCTCGGTCGAATCGGTTCCAGCACTCAGAGGTCGCAGCGAATTGTCTTCTTTGATGCTACCCTCACTCGCCTTTGTTAGTAAAAACTTCAAGTTTGGAATAATCTGAGATTCAATCGCATGCGCGATCACAACGTAAGAGGTCGGTTTACGGGGATACCAGCTCAATTCGCTCTTCTGTTCGAGACAGTATTTGTCAGCACTTTTTCGGCTCAAATCGAGCACATCAGACTGCACGTAGACGATTTCTACGCCAGCACCGACGATAGCATCGCCTGCTCTCCCAGGAAGTGCGGCATCCTGACTGCTTCGCAGCACCCTTTGAGTGGTGAGTTTTATATCCCAGCCGTCGTCGCTGCTCGTTGTCACGGAGAACTCGGGACGATCGACAGAACTGATCACACCAAAATCACCTTCAACCTCACCTTCGATGATTTTTGTCGTCGCTTCGGCGGTGTATCCCAAATTCATACCAACCTCGAAAGAACCCGCGAAGCCGGCCGCGTCCTTCGACTCGAGGCTACCGCCGGCTGAGGCGGCTCTGGTATCCACGAGCTCGTACTCGATTGTCACTTCCGTACCGGAAGCCAATTCAGCGAACGAATCGCCACCGGGTGGATCGTGTACGACCGTGTACACCATGCCTTCCAATGGGACCGTCGCCCAAAACGCACTGTCGCTCAAACCGCCACCGCCTCGGGGTCTCGATCCGAGAGCAATCAGTTCGCGTTTCGCCGTCGCGGTGACGGAGACGAATAGATCATTGCGCGTCACATCAATTCGAATATCACGACGGTGGTTACCGGCGAGGTTTGGTTGGCCAGCGACTACCATCATACTCGTGGTTGCCTGTGTTTCGTTGGCGTGCCCTGGGAAAATGAGAAATCCATCAGACGTGAGATTAACTTCAAAGTCACAGGACGCCCCGCCGCCGCGATCCGTATGACACTCCGAGTCTTGAACATTCGACACGTCTTGTCGAATTTTGATCTTCGTGCTACCGGTACCTCGCTTCGTGTTCGGTAAAGAAGTAAAACACGTGTCGTATCCACCATCTTTGGCGTGCACTTCGAAAACTTTTACCCGTATCTCAGATGATGACCTGACTATAAACGGCAAGTCTTCCGTGTGAGACGAACCGACAAAGTGGAGAGACGTCAGACCACCCGTTGGCTCTGAGGGGTCGTAGCACACTTCGTCCGATTTTCTTTCATCGATGACGGGAATATAAGCGCTCGGCACATCGACGCAAATGTAGCCATGATACTCGTAACGAATTTGCTGCCATGCGCTCTCGTCGCGAAACAACGCCAGTCGCTCGCGCGAGTTTCTCTTCACAAAGAAGTCAACGAGACTGACTGGCTCCTTTTTGCAGCTGTGGAACCATGGTTTCTGTGCGATGTGACCATCGAGTTTGTCGAGAACGTCGGTTGGACCTGAGTCAAACATGATGGAATAGTCCATCGCTGCATACGGCCAGACTCGAGCGTTCGCCGGGCGCGGGTTTTCGGCGTTGAACGTCTCATCGGTTATTCCCTTTAGGTTAGTCATCCAACCGCTGATTTGTTCAGTTGTAACGTATTGAGATGGGTGGCATCCATTTATTGGCGTAACTTTAAACCGAGCGCCGGCGTACAAGCGATCACACTGGCCTTGATACAGGCCAAGATCAATGTTTGCTTCCGTGACATCCGTGAAGAAGACGTAGCTACCGTCTCTTATTCGACGAAGGGTGACCACATGGGGCTTACCATCGCACGAAGTGACGTCGGTAGCATCTTCAACAGAGTGGCCAGTGAAGCACAGCGAATGACCAGGGAAGCTTGCGTTGATGGAGAAAGATTTTCCTCGCGTCACGGCGATATCAAACCATCCTGATTCATCTGTGGTGTACTCTTCCGGTTCGCCTTCGCCATCGATTTCCTTCACTTGTATCGTAGCGCGATCCAATCCGCATTTCGTTGAGCCCGCGGTCCTATGCGTCGGGAATAGAATGGCTCCTCGAATAGTCACGGTGGTATCATCGCGGAAGTCTTTTTCGGTGACGCCGCGATGCCGCACGTCAATCTCGCTTACTTTGACTTTTGCGCCCGAAGAGAAAAGGTGCCCAAGCGACTCTTCGTCATCCGCCGAATCGCTTTTTGATGTCCCATTTTTATCAAAAACGTGCACGACATCGTGTTGCTGTTCTTTCGCCATCAGCGAAGCATCATTCCGAAATTGTTGAAAGAGCTGTTCTTCAGACTTAGTTGCCGCATTCTTTAGCGATAATGATTTTCCATTCGGTCCGAAGCCGAGGATTGGAAGGATGTTCGCAAACTTGGCGTCGCCGTTCGCATCGACAGCATCAGACCGGAAAGTTAGACTAGAGATACCGTATCCTCCGCTCGTGTCCGTATCTGCCAGTGGAATTTTGATGTACGAAGCATACCATCGAGTTGCGTAATCGCTTGGTTTTGCGTCGCAGGTTCCCACGATGTAGCGCGCCGAATCGGCGACGGCCCGACACATACCGTTAGAGTCCCGTGAAATAGAAAACTTGACCATCTGGCAGTACCTGGCGTCCTGGTAGGCGGCCACGTATTCATTTTTGGATTGTCCAAAGACAATTATATTGGTGGACGTCTTTGGTCGGCCTACGTACGCAATGTACGTGCCGTGCATTTGCATTTTCAAAGGATGGATTTCCTCCGGGGACCCACACTTTTTCAACAACGCGATATTTTTTACGGCTTGGGATGTTTCGTCGCACGGTTCTTGAGACTTGGCGACAATATCAACTGCTTTCGAGTGTCGCACAAGCGCGTTCCACGCAGTCGTGTTTGCGGGCAACACTGCAGACTTTTGTCGCATCAGCACAAATCTCTCACAAGACGCAACGTTCGACAGCGAAGTGAACGCCGACAGGTATTTTGCGTGAATAATCGTATAGACGACGAGGACATCAACGACCAACTTTTCATCACGCATGTTTTGTGAGACGGTGGCGTACTCTTTGGTGTCCAACGTCCCGTCTTTGTCGGAATCCATTTCATTCCAAAGTTCATCACTGATTATCGCGTGACCGTTGATCGGGAATCCAGCAATATTCTCGACGTGTGACTGGAACTCGTCTCTTGAAACGTCGCCGGACTCGTCGAGGTCAGCTTTTGACAGGGGATACAACACACCAGACGCCGACCCCTGCGTGTTCTTTCGAAGTACGAGTAGAATTTTATGAGGATCCTGCGACGAGTCGACGAGTTTCGCCTTGGATGGTCGGAACGTCTCTTCTTTGTAAGCGCCCACGAGCATTTGCGTCTTGACCGGAAGCAGCCCAGATGTTTCTCTGACACTCATTTCATATCTGCCGTCGGAATCCGTGACTTCGCTGTACCGACAATTTGTTCTCGAGCCCAAAGCCATGATTTCCGTTATTTCCGCTTTGGCACCACCGTGAGACGGTATCGCTGCTGTGATGTATTTACCATGGAAAGCTTTCAGATGAGTCCCTCGACAATTATACGAGAAGCAGGAGTGAGATGATTCTTTGTACGTGAGCGCCGAATCGAACTCGCACGCCAGGCCATGATTGCCGGTGTCGCCGGAATCGTAATCTTGCACGTAAGCGTCCGGAATAACATCATCACTCACCGTGCAAATCTTGATTTGATCGATGGAGCTCCATTGGGCAAGTTCTACGCGCAAAAATTCTCCAGGTCGCACGATTGATGATCCACGCTTTGGACTTGGGTCACCGTCCGTGACGACGTACGTATCTTGCGCGGCCGATTTAGAAATGTCTGCCGTGTGTTCGGCTCGCATGTAAAGCGCCAAATTCACCCGTTCGTCTTCATTTTTCTCTGAAAGCAAAGTTCCATTCGGAAGAGAAAAATCTGCACAAATACGAACGTATGGCACGGGTGACGTCGACGCGCCCGCCGTCACGACGCCTTCGAGGACTCCCAGCCATGGAGCTTTAAAGTAATGCGTAGTCGATACGAAATCCAGTACTCCCGCCGTAGCGATCTTCGTTCTCACTTTATAAAACCATTCCAACCCTGGCTTCGCTCCTGCTTCTCTATCGATGTGACTTATAGAGCTGAACTTGTTTACGCAACCCTTGAGATCGCCATCCATCTGAATGATGGTTTCATAGCTCGTCGACGTGTGCTCGGCGGTATTCACTGCCTTTCGCAGCACTTCGAACGATCCCTCTTCCCAAGACGTATCACGAAAGGTGAAAACCACACCAGTCAAAGCGAGCGTCGCAGCCACATCTATGGCGGTTCCGTCGTAGTACAGCGCCGCCGTACAAAAGTAATCAGAATACGAACTCACTGGCTTGCTCGAGAGAACGGCCGATGCACAAACGACCCGTCGCGAAGCCGGCGTTGCGTGCGCGCGTTTCGCACAAAGCGGTCGGTGTCCACACTTGAACGCATCGAGGAAAGTCGCGCGGCGCACTTGACCCGAGTAAAGCCGGACGTCGTCGAATTCGACGTCAACCGCACCAAAAAACTCCAACTTTTGCATAACTTTTAAAATTTTACGAGGAACATCTGGCTGCATGCCGGTGTAGGTCTTATAAGTCGCAGATTCAGTGGCGCCGTTCACATCTCCGGTGGGATTTGCGAAAAGAACCATTCCATCGAGCTTATTGAGCGAAAATCCAACGTATTCCCATGAACCGCACGCTACGTTTGAAATGCTGAGCGTGTATTTCACGGCGCCATTCTGAGTGTAGTCGAGCACAAGATTCATCGTTGTACTTGATCTGCGTTGAAGATAGAATCGCAGCGCGTGTTTCATACCCCCGTTTTCACCAGAAAAGTGTGCGATAGCCATTTTTCGAACATCTGTTCCGGCTCCATTCGTGCAGCGACCGTATATCCACGAAGAGATGGCCACGTCGTCCACAAAATCGACAGCGTTGTATTCATACGCATACTGCGCATTTTGTGCGGGATGTGTAACACTTTCCAAACAGGACGCGCCCGCGCCCGTAGTACACGGACCTACACTTCTTCTTTTGTCGACTGGAGAAAGTTTCGGCGCGGCACCACGCTGCCCGTCGACGGGGGGAGACGTGGATTTGATACTCCCGGCATCGTGCTCGTCTTCATCGAATAAGAAATTCGCCACGAGCGACTGCTGAACGTCTTCAAAACTCCCGGATGTTGGACGCGTGTCGATGAGTTCTGTTGGCGCGTATACGTTACCCACCCTTGTAAAAGTTGCGCGCCGCGGATCGCTCGACGTCATCACTTCCTTGTCGTACAACATACCGTCGATGTACAGGCACACGTAGTCACCACCCTTCAACGCGTCGTCGTCGCGATAGCGCCAGCTCGTTCGCACGGCGGCTGCTTCCTGCGAACATTGCGGTGTCGTACTTAAACGACCTGGACTATCGGATGGATACACCGAATCTGTGAAAACGACGGTACCAGAACCGCACTCCATGTCGTTCGTTTCGACGCTCATGATTTGTGAAGGCTTCAACTCGAGCTCACCGCCGAGTGCATCGCGCCACACGCTGAGTATGTAGGTATCCGCACTATGCCTCACCAACGCGGCGATGATTTCGTCGTACGAAAGCACTCCATCCGGGGGGTCGTTGTCGTAGCGCCTGAAAATGGCTTCTCTGGCTTCGTACACTTGAGCCTCGTTGCGACAATCGGCGACGTTGAATTCATCCGCGGTGAGAAGCAGATAGCGCGCGACGTTTTCATGAATGTTTGAGTCGTGACCCGCTGGTATGGTATCCGCGCAGCCCGCGTGAAGTTGAAATGTGTGCAACTTCTGCTTCGAATGAGAGCTCACACTCGCACCACTCGCGAGATGAAAGTTGCACGAGTACGAGATCGTATATTTGCCCGATTGAATGTTGCCGTTTGCGTCAGTCATCGGAAGCGTTCTCGGAAAAAAGTCGTTCCACTGTCGACAAGGCATGAACCGCCCGAATCCTGCGGAACAATCCGCGCCGTCGCGTTGTACCTCGACGGAACATTTCAGACCAGACGCGTGGGCGTTCGTCTCGGTAGACACGTAGGACTCAAAACAGTCTTCGCCGTTGTCGCACGCGTCGTGCTTCACAGTGATTTTGAAATCAAAGTTATAGCCAGAAACTATTGACACTGGATTTTGTATTGTGACGCGCGGAGCGCTACCACTTCCTGGCGGCGGCGGTGACGGCGGCGGTGGCGACGGCGGCGGCGGTGACGGCGGCGGTGGCGACGGCGGCGGCGGGGGGCTGGGTGGAAGCGGTGGTGGTGGCGACGACGGTGGCGAAAAACTTCGCACCGTGACGAGATGCCTGCCCGATGAACTACCGCGCAGAGGAGCGAGTAACCCCTGCAGAGTTAACAGACCGCGATCGCAGGAAAACGCCGGCGACGCGTGTCCGACGCCGAACGATCGCCAATCCGCGCCGAGCGGCATTCCGTTTTGAACATCATTGACACTGAACGCGACGCCCGAGAGGGACAACCATGCGTGACGTCCGTTACCGGCACTTCTTTCAATCTCTCCGTTTGGGAACACGGTCATGCGCCACTGATATTCATGGTGATTCGCGGTAAAGACGAGCTTGCCGTGTTTCGGTCTACACCCCGCGGGAAGCGTGGCGACGACGCCATTGAAGTTTCCGTTTGTAATTAGTCCTTGCAGCGTCACGAGGCCGTCCACGCATGAATAGGTGGCTCTTGCGTACTGAGCTCCGTAATCCTCCCAGCCGTTCTCCAGCTCGAGTGGTCTATTGTGAATCGTTGAAAATACGATCCCACTCAGAGACAACCATCTGTGTGATCGCGATCCGGCAGTGTACGAAATGCATCCATTGCTCGCCTTAACATCTACCCGCGCCTGACCTTCGTGATTGTTCGTGGTAAATACGAGATCGCCACCAGAAGGTCGGCATCCGAGAGGTAGTGTTGCAAAACATTTGCCCCAATTGCTGCCCGCCACGACGCCGCTGACGGTCACCAAACCGCCAGAGCAAGAGTACGAAGGCGCGTGTATTCCCGAGTTACTGTGACGACCCCAACCATTTTGCAACGTCAACGGTATGTGCGCGCCATGATGCGCATAATGAAGGCCGGTGAGACTCTCGAATTCGAAATTCCTATGGCCTGCGAAGATGACGATTTTATCGTCTGAGAGCCAGTCCACACGCTGCATGTATTGATTTTGATTCGAATTGAAGATGAGTCTGCCCACGTCCGACTCGTGCCTACAGGTAGGCGAAGGAGGCGCAGGCACGGTGAACATGCGACCGTTCCAATCGTGCGGTACGACAAGGCCTTCGTGGACGACGAGACCACCTCTCGTGCAAGAATATGTGGCGTCTGCGTACCCATTACCGTAATTTACCCATCGGTCGAGATCCACGCGCTCTTTTACACCAGTCGTGAACGCGATGCCACTCAGAGACAACCATCCATGACTTTGACCACCCGCGTCCCATTCAATGCATCCGGTTGTTAGCACGTTTACTCGTGCTTGAAGATTGCCGTTGCTCACCGTGAATATGAGGTGATAACTCGGTCGACATTCGTGTGGCAGGTATGCAATGCACGCGCCCCAAGTTCCTGCAGCTACGCGGCCACTCACCGTGACCAGGTTGCCTTCACATGAGTATTGCAGCGGCTGCAAACCGTTGTTGAAGTTGTACCACTTGTTGTGCAAATCTAGCGGTTTTTGTACGGCGCCAAACGTGAACGTGATGCCATGCAAGGACAGCCAGTTGCTACTCCAAGCACCGTGGAACTCAACCTTACCGTCTGTGTGAATCATGATTTGCGATATACCAGTGCTCGAGCCCGAACGCACGGTGAAGTCGAGCGAACCGCTCGTAGGACGACAACCGTCCGGCAAGTACGCGATGGTGTCTACGTTGGACGGCGAGCCCTGGGAACGCTTCACCAATCCACCCAAGCTGACAACATTTTCTGCGCACGAAAATTCGGGTAAAGCGTACCCGCCATCGTATTTCGTCCATTGAGCGGCAAGTGCGAGCGTCTTTCGTCCGTTGACGGCATACGCGAGGTTAGAGATGCTCGTCCAGTGACGACGCGTCGTGTGCGCTTCGTATTCGTTGCGCACATCACCGTTCGCGAGTACGTCGATGCGATGACTGATTTCGTGCCCGTTTCCAGGAAAGACCATGCGTTTTCCTGTGGCTGGGTAACAAGCTCGTTCTTCGCCGGAGACGTCAAGACGTTCGACGAGAACAGCACTCGCGCTGTTATCCAAGTTTGCGAAATCCAGGTCGTGAGTAAGATGCAAGCCCGGATGAAACGTTCGTGAGACCCCCTCCGCGTAATCTTGCCACAGAGTGCACTTGTAGCCGGGCGCGACATAGATTGAATTCACGCTATTATCCAAACCAAGGAGCGCGTCGCGCATGTAGTAGCGGCCCACTTCAGTCGCGTCAAACCACTGACCGTTAGAATGGCCGCGGTCGTGGTGAAAGAGCGTGCACGGCGCGACTCGCTCGACGTCGACGTCGTTCGCGGCGTTATTGTATACCCAGTACGCCAAGTTTGTGTACCCGGCGTACAACGTCACCGAGTCGCCCGTGCGACCGTTACCGTCCCAAAGCCGCAAACGGTAGCCTTCTTTCACCCAAACGCTCGTGATCCTATTGTCACCGCCAGCGTCCGCGACACCCAGTGACTCGCCCTCGGAATCGTACACTTGCGTTTTACCCGAGTGACCTTGGTAATTCTCCCAAGCCAAAGCGAGCGCGTTCTCGGCGAGTTCTTCGTAGCCGGATGGTGCGTTTTCTGCTTGCACAGAGCTGATTTTATTCAACATTCCCTCGTGGTTGAGTTCGTGGTAAAGATGCCAGCCGGGATAAAGCGTGAGAGATTTCCCTTCGTAATTATGCTCCCACACCGTGCATTTGTATCCAGGCGCTACGTACACAGACTCGGCGTTATCGTTCATCGCTCCCAAGTTGGTCGAGTGATAACGTCCACCGACGCGCGCCGCGTCGAACCGCTGACCCGTTCCGGTACCCTTTCCTTGATCATTGCTGAAAAGCGTACACGGCGCGACTCGCTCGACGTCGACGTCGTTCGCGGCGTCGGCAAACGTCCAGTACGCCAAGTTTGTGTACCCGGCGTACAACGTCACCGAGTCGCCCGTGCGTCCGTTACCGTCCCAAAGCCGCAAACGATAGCCTTCTTTCACCCAAACGCTCGACGCCTGGTTCACACCCACGTCTCCGACGCCTTGAGAGTTCCCAACGCGCGTGTACCGCGCGTGCTTACCGCTCTCGTAGTGCTGCCAGATTTGGGCCAGCGCGTCCGTCGCGTCGCCGACCGTCGTCCCGAGCCGCGCCGTCCGCGCGTCGACGCCCGCGCTTTCGTTCATCCATCGAGCGGTCGACGGGCGCGCGTCGACGCCCTCGCCTCGCGCGTGCGTCCCCATCGCGTCACCGATGACGGTTACCAACACCATCCACGCCAACCACCACGTCGCCGCGGCGTCGGTGACGGTGACGCGTCGACGAGGCATCGCGCGCGTCTTTCTTCGTTCGCCCGTTCGTTCGGTCGCGCGCGGTGGACGGCGCGAACTCGCGCGAGGGCGACAACTCCGGGACGCGTCGTACACCCGTCCGTAAAATTGAAATGGTGTAGGGTGTAGGGTGTTACAAAATAAACGCGCGCGGGCTAAGAATTGGAGTTGCGTCTAACTCTTAGACCCCGTCCCGGTGCGTGCGCCGTGACGCCACCGTACACCATCCCTTGATTTCGACGAACGAACGAACGAACGCCTTTAGTTGGCTCGAGACGCCCCTCGGGGACTTGCCGCGAGCCCGCGCACCTGTGAGGGTGCGCACCGCGAGGAAGGGAATCCACTACCGCAATACATCCACGGACCCGTGATGCACGCATCCGAACGATACGGTAGGGAGTTTCTTTTCACCGATGCTTTTTTTTGTTTTTTTTTGTTTTTTTAGAGCGTCGACCGTCTCGGAATCCGACCGCGCGCGCCGACGAGCGACGCATCGCGCGGGTCCGCGAACGGATCCCTCGGCGGATCGATCTTGAGGTTCGAGCGATCGAGCGCGGGATGCGACGCCGCGCGATCTCTCGAACCGGCGCTATCGACGCGCGGTAAAACGCACCGCGTTCTCCGCGCTCGCCCGCGCGTCGACGCGACCCCGCGACGCGTTCGCGTGCGTCGCGGAGTGACGATCCCGAATAGCGTCGCGCGACGAAAACGGACGAAAACGGACGGAAAACGCCAAACGTTTCGGACCGTTTTCGTCGTCGCCTCGTCAGACGCGCGCGCGCTCGACGTCGCGCCCCGATACTTGGCGACAAGGTCCACACCGATCGCGGAACACTGGAAGAGGCGGTGCCGTCGCGCGTTCGACCGATGGAGGGCGCAGCGATGACGACCATAAAAAGACAATCCGACGGGGCGAAACTCCCGAAGGACCTTCGGACGAACCTACGCGCGCTCCGTAGGTTCTACGGCACGTCCGACGTCGGCGCAGTCGTCGAACTCCGTCGCGAGGCTGGTCGCGTGTGGCGGCGTTACCTCAAACGCCGACGCGTAACCGAAGCGGTCGTTCTCGACATCGCCTTCGGGTGGCATGGCGTCGACGACGACCGGGTCGGACGCGCGCTGCGCGCCGACGGCGACATACCCGCCCCCGTCATTCGACGCGTACTCGCGCTCGCTAGGCGGGGGCGGGCGATTGTCGACGGCGAGCTCCCGGAGAGGGAAGCCGCGGCGAGGAACGAAGCGTACGCGGCGCGGGAGCGCGCGAACGCGGGCTCGTTCATGCACATGGTGCACGACCGAATCATGAAGCGCGTCGGCGAGGCGACTGACGCTCTGCGCGCGAGGCGAGGCGACGAGGGCGCCGTCGACCGATTTCTGGGGATTGTCGTCGAAGAAGTCGGGGTCGCGCGGGATCGCCGCGTAGTCAGCGAAATCCTCTGCTACGCGTCCGGTCTCCATCGCTCCTCGGCGACGCTCACGCGGTTGAACGTTTTCGAGCGCGAGTTCGCGAACGACCGGCAAATTGTCGACATCGTCCGGGGGTTCCGGCGATGCGTCCACGATATCCGAAATGGCGCGTTCGATGCGCAGCGGCGCCCGAACGCGGCGGGCGGGGCGATCGAACGTTGAGAACGGTAAAATATGTTCATCTCGGAACGACATCAGCGCCTCCAGATGTGCGAGGACCTCATACTTAGGAGTCATCCTCTGGCGTACTGGAGCGACAAGGGCGAGGAGGCGAGCATCTCCGCCGCCGTGAACGCTGTCGATTTATGCGCGCGCGAGCCGCAGGGTCGCGCCAAGTGTTCCAAAATCGCCGACTACGACGACGGCGTCGCATTAAAATGGTGTTGGTGGATGGGTGTCACAAGCAAACTAAACAAAAGCGAGCGAGTAACCGTCCTCGGCGACGCGTTGTGTGTGGTGACACCGCGAAGACCTCGTCCGAGAACGTCGGATGCTGTTGAAGCCATCGCACCGTCCTCCTCTTTTGAACGCGAGCGAACGCGCCCGCGCGGCGCGTCTGCGCGCTCGCGGCGCGTCTGCGCGCTCGCGTTTGCGCTCGAAAGGTCGCCGACGTGTGCAGGCGGAATCGGGGCCAAGGAAGGAAGATGAAAGGAGGTGCGTCTTCATTACAGCGAGCGATGCGATGGTGCGCTGTCGTACGCGGGGGGCGGGGGGGCGCGCGTTACGTGAGCGGTTCGCTGAAGAAGCTGTTCAAGTCGTCGAGCGAAAAGTCGTTCGAGTTGAGCACGTAATCCAACGCGTCGTAGTCTTCGCCCAACGGTGCGCCGTCCGGCATGCACGGGTACGTTCCTTGGTCCGCGTACGCTTGTCGAGCGGCCGCGGAGAGCGCGCTGGTGTCCGTGGGAGCGAGCGTCGATAGACGCTTGATGAAGCTATCAGAGTACGCGAGATGTAAACCGAGCGGCATGGACGCGTCGGTGAACGCGCCCTTTGCCGACGCGTTGTCCCGCGACGCGGGCGGCGCCGGGGCGGCGACCGATCCAGGTAAGTGTTCGCTCTTACGCTTCATCTGCTTCACTTTCGTCCTGACGGAAGCCGATGGTTTGGGCTTGGCCTTCGCGGCGCTCGGCGTCGAGGCTTGATTCGCCTTCTTTGCCTCAGATTCGAGCAGCAACCGTGCCTGACGCGCGTTCATCGCCTCGACGCTGAGCATACGCAGCGGTGGAGTCGGCGAGCGCAAGCGAGCCTCCGCAATGGCCTGAGGGTCACCGTGCGTCCCGCGGCAAAACGGACGCTCAAAGTTATGCTTCATCGCCACGCTCGACGATCGCTTTAGCGTCGCCAACATCTTCGCGTTCGATTTGTCCTGAATCATCTTTCGCACCGCGTGCTGCCATAAATTAACTGTATTCTGTTTCACGAGTGGGTAACGAATGACATCCGCGACGAGCCGAGAGCCGACCGCCTCCAAGATGAACTCCTTCTCTTCAGGCTCCTCCGTGGCGCCCTGCAAGATGACGATAGCCGCCTTTTTCGCCATCACTCTTATCGCTTCCTTGGCGCTATCGTTTTCTCTATTCGTCAGCCACTGTCGCAATATCTTTGCTTCGACCAAGAGCACGTCTCTCCTCGGAGACGGCTCGCACGTGAACGAGTCAGCCACCGCCGTCAACGAGTCGTTCAACGTCACTGCTCGAGCGCGAAAGAGTCGCCGCCGCGCGCGTCCTCGTCAGTCCTTCAATCCGCGTTCATCTCGCGCCGTCTCTCACACCACACCGAGTGACCATCCCCAGTCGTCGTCATCGCGTCGTCTCGATGGTCATCGCGGCGTCGTCGCGGCGTCGTCGCGGCGTCGCTCGTCTCCGCGCACCTCTATACGACGACGCCTCCAACATCTTCACCGCCGCCTGTCTCTGCGCGTTCTCCTCGCTCACCAGCAACACCTGCGACGTCACGAACGTGTACATTACGTCAGTCTCCGCGCGCGTCTCGTCCACCACCGCGCGCCGTTCGCGCGCGCGGCGCGGATAATCCACCCCGTCCCCGCGCGCTCGGCACCCTCCCCAGCCGCGCCATCGCGCGTCATCGCGCGCGCACCTCCAACCCAGCCGGGAAATTCGGTCGCGTGTGCCTCAAAAAGTCCATCGCGGACGCGCTCGCCGCGGACACGCTCGTGACTCGCCCGCTCGTGGACGCCATGACGACGCGTCGGCGTCGCGAAGTCCCGAGTGGTTGATTCTTGTCCTCGGCTCGGCACGACGTGTTACAATGTCGGACATTCGATACTATATGAGCTCGTTGTTCACATTATGAATTATATATTTATGAACTTTGAGGGTGACAACATACTAGAGTGCGTTACTAACCATGTGATTATTTTTTATCACCCAACACGGAGAGAAATGGCGCACTCTCTCTCGGAACGCGACGACGACGACGACGACGACGGCGACGACGCGCGAGACGGCGACGCGCGACCGATGGAGGCCCAGAGCGCCGCGCCCGGTCCGTCCCGTCCGCCGGACGACCCGCGGGAACCGCACTACGCGGCGCTGATGAGGTACCAGCGCGACCTCGCGACGACGCCGCCCGGCGGGAGCGGGCGCGACGTCGGCTCGCCGGTCGCGCGTCCCGTCGCGTCGCCGCGCGAGACCGCGGCGGACGCGCTGTCCTCGTCGTCCGGGCCCGCGGTGCGACGCGCGCGCGACGCGCCGGAGGAGACGAACGCGATGCGGAGATTTCGGTTGGCGTCGGCGGTGCCGGCGGCGCGAAAGACGCCGCCGGCGGCGAACGCGCCGCGGGGACGACCGATGGTGGCGGTGAAGGCGTGTAGAAAGACACCCGGGAAGGCACCGGTGGCGTCGCCGGCGTCGTCGTCGGACACCGAATCGCGCGGGCGGTCGCCGGCGGCGGCGCCGGCGGCGCCGGAGAAGGAGACGCCGACGAGGAAGCGAACGGCGCCGGACGTCTTCGCGCCGAGCGGCGGCGCGGGACCGTCGTCGCGGTCGTCGCCGGCGAAAAAGAAGGGTAGGAAAGCGGGCGGCGCGAAGGGGGCGGTAGGGAAACAAAAGGTGAAAGGGAAACAACGCGGCGCCGCCGGCGGGAAGAAGAAGCTCACCGACGAAGACTTGGCGAATTGTTACGCGGCGATGCACAGTTTCACCGACCTCGGAGACGTGGAAAAGTGTGAGGAAATGCGGAAATACTTCGAGGTCATGGCGCCGAAGTGTTCCAACCCGTACGTCTGGTGGCACGAAGTCGTGCCCTGCGCCGCCAGAGATAGCAAGCGACCCATCGAGGTGCTGACGTGGGCTCTGGAACGCGGCGCGCCGCTCGATCCCAAGGCGGCGCTCAGCGTCTGCGAGCGCGCGCCGCATCCGCTTCGAACGACGGCGGAGGGCGTGTACACATCTGCTGTCGAGGTGTTGCGATTTTTGCACGAACGAAACTGTACCATTGACGAAGAGACGCTGTACTGCGCCGCCGAATTCGGCGAGCTCGATTGCGTGCGCTTCATGATCGACGCCGTTCCCGGTTGCCGCGTCGCCAACTGGTCCGAGCACAAGACGCCCAAAAAGAAGGAAAACAATCTCATGGCCGTGGCGGCGAAGAATGGACACCTCGGTGTGTTACAGTACCTCTACGACGTCGGATGCGATTTCGCCCCCGAAGACGCCGCCGAGTGCATCTGGCAGACGATGAACAGGTCGCCGTCCAGTCCCATCAACTGGCACGCCATCGTGCGTTGGGTGCAATCCACCGAGGAATACCGCCAAGTCAGCGATATCGTCGACTTTTACCGCCCTCTCGGCGAACCCGATCGATGATCCGACGACTCTCATCCATCCATCCATCCATCCGAACGCGTAGCTCTTCGTTCTCGTGTACGTCAAAACGGCTCGCCGTACATCGACGCCGACGCGGTGACCGCCGTCCGTCCGTCCGACCGATCGCTCGCTCGCTCGCTCGAGCCATCCATCTCATCCTCGATCCCTCGCGAGCGTCCACCGCGCGTCTCCCATCGCGCGCGCTCGTCCATCGCCACTCTTCGTTCGCGATATCGCGATATCTTTCTCGCGCTATCTCTCACCACCACCAGTCCCGCCGCGCGTCTTCGTCACACCCCGTCGTCCGTCCGCGTCGGACGTCTCGGACGCGACGACGGCGATGACGACGGTATCGGTGACGACGGCGACGACGCGCGTCGACGCGTCGGCGTCGGCGTCGGCGCGAGGAGGAGGACGAGGACGACGCGGGACGACGCGGGCGACGGTGCCGCGCGCGATCGAGCACCCGACGCGCGAGGTGGACGCCGCCGCGGGAGGCGCGAGCGAGCGATTGGCGGCGTTTTTGAGTAAAAAAGGACGTCACGCGAGCTTCGAGGCGACGCGGCGGGCGGTGAAGCGCGTGCACGAGAGCGCAAGCGGGAGAGCGGTGAGAGAGTACATGGCGCTGCCGGCGTCGCAGTACAGCACGCTGGATGGAGAATCGGTCGAGCGCGTGTCGGACGATACGTTCAAGGTTGAGTTGAGTGAGTTGGCGTTTTTAGGTTTGAAGCTGCGACCGAAACTCACGGCGAAGGTTCGCGTGCGGGAAGACGGGAGCGGGTGCGAGGTGCGGGTGGAAGATATGGAATTGACGGGGAGCGGAGTGGTTGAGTACGCGAGCGATGCGTTTGAGATTGTGAGCGTGAATAACGTGACGTGGAGTGATGTGGAGTATGCGTCTCTCGATGTGGACGAGCGAGAGTTTTTAGAGACGTGTGGGGGGGAGTATAAGGAATTTATGAGCGAGACGAGCGTGAGCGTGTACATAATCGTGCCGGGATGGTTTCCGTTCACGGTGAAGGCTACCGAGCGCACGGGGCGTTTCGTCGTAAATCAAGTGGTCGGACAAGTCGTTCCGCGCTTCTTGAATCAACTCGCGGAGGACTACAGGACGTGGTCAAGCGGCGATGACTCTCGCGCGGCGACCGGGGACGGAATGTTCAACTGCGACGTTCCCGCGGCATGCGAGGTTCCAGAACAGCGATAAACGCGAGGACGACGCGCGTCGCCGAGCAGCCATAGATTATGAATGAATATCATTAATACGATTCAAGCGTGCATATCACACGCTCGGCGGTCCCAACGCTTCCGTTTTACTCCCACTCGCGTGCGCGCGAGATGCGACGATGAGATAGGACAACTCGAGCCGCTGCAACGCCAATCCGGCCACGTACGTGACGTACGCAGAGATCCCGATTATCGCCGTCGTCGCCCAGCGCACGCGACTGCACTCTAATTCGCCCATCGCTTCATCGGGCATCTTGCACGCGTCGTAGGTTGAATAGAAGAGGGCAAACGCTTTACCGACGTTGAGCGCCAAAAAAAAAGTAGACACGCTTCGCGCGTGAGAGACGTGCGCGAGTGTTCTCCCTTTTGGAAACAATGACGTCTGACGAAGTATGACACACATGAGAAGCGCTAATCCCGCGCTTCCGATGAACTCCGCGCTCTTTTCAACGATCATGATGACGACGAGAGCGAGGCAACACGCCAACGGAACACAACTGAGGAGACGCAATCTGCGAAGCGCCGTGACGCACGCCGGCGGGATTTCATCCTCGCTCAAAACCGACTCGAATCGTTCGTCTTCCGGACGGAAATAATTTTCAAACGATTCGATGCACTGCGTCATCGATCGCGGCGCGTGCGAGTCGAGGTGTGATGTTTGCGTCTCGATATTGTCAAATCATGTGACGGTTTTCTTTGTTGTTTCAATCGCATCTTCACCAGTCTTGCGTCGATCTGTCTCGACCGCGTGCGTCTACAGCGAGCGGTCGCGAAAGTATCTCCCAAAATCGACATCGCGCGATCGTCTCGACACGCCTCTATCGAACACTCCAGGCGACGCGACATCCTTCCGGCGAAAGACGCCGTCATCGAATCGAAAAAATTTTTTGTGCACCAAAAAAATCACACCCGCGGCGGTCGTCACGCACACAATGTCTACGCCGACGTCGCGCGGGAGAACCGACCGATCCTTCCACCTCCGCGTCATCGTATCGATGAGACGACGCACGCGTCGTAAACTCGTCTCAATCGCCGCTGCGCCCGCGTCGATCGCCCTCCGACACGCCGCGATCGCGTCGACCAATCTCTCTCGAATTCGTCGCACGGCTTCGTCCACAAATCCATCCTCCGGCGCACCCGCGACGTCCTCGACGCGGCGAATTGCCGTCTCGCTCTCGCTCTCGACGCTCGTCGACTCGACGGTTTCCGAGACGTCCGAGGTCTCTGAGACGTCGTCTTCACGCGCGTCCTCCCCGTCGTCCACGTCCGCGTGGATCGCCGATGACGCGTCGACGGACGCGCGCCGCGGCGCACTCGCGTCGTCCTCGCGCGCGTCGGCGGCGTCGGCGCGCGCATCGGCGCGCACATCGACGCGCGCATCCGTCGTCACGAAAACCCATTCATCTTCCTCGTCGTCATCCGTGCGTCTGACTCCGGCGTCGCGGCACCCCGCGGACGCGAACGGCGCGTCCATGACGACAAATCCACGTTGACGACGCGCGCCGCGTCGCGCGTCGTTCGGCGGTCGAGCGCGTCGCGAAGCGTCGACCGACGGTCGCGACGATTGCGTTCCGAGAGACTTTGGCCATGTACATATATGTTCGGGCATTCGATACGTAATTATTTATGATCTGTTACATATTTATATATTAAATGTAGATGGGCTTGGGATGGCGTCCACTACGGGACCGCACACATCGACGCGATGCGCGCGGCGCGAGCGGCGCGAGCGGTCGCGCGCGCGCGCGCGGACGCGACGACGACGGTGACGGCGATCTCGTGCACCGCGACGTCGATGACGTCGATGGCGGCGACGCCGGCGCCGCGCGCGGAGGCGATGACTCGCGCGCGGGGCTACGCCAAGCCCACGACCAAGGGGTTCACGGCGCCCGCGGCGAGCGCGGCGGCGCGCGGCGGTGGCCTTCGCGTCGCGCAGTCGTCGTCCAATCTCATCGCCGAGCCGTATGCCGGGTCTCTTCGTCGACCGACGCTGATGGAGGCGCTGACGAGCTCGAAAGGTTTGAGGTTCGCGTACGAGAGCGCGGTGAGTCGAGCCAAGGATACGTACGCGCTGTCCAAGTGCACGAGAGACGTGCGTGGATTCACGCTGGAGGGATTTAAACAAGAGGCGAAACAGTTGTACGCGCTGGTGAACGCGGAGAGCGCGAACACGAGCGCTGGAAAGACGCTGGGACACGATACGAGACACGCGACGACTGATAAGACGCAGAGCGACCTCAAACGAGAGAGAAAGAGTCGCGAAAAGGGAGGATGGGCGAAGATCGATTGGTCGTTGGAAGGGATCGATGAGTGCCAAGTCGTGCGAGGGCGTTTGATCATGGCGAATCCGAACGATAGCAACGGTCCGGGATTCGTACAGCTCACGACGCGTTTTCGTTCGCGGCAGCGGTTTGCCGCTTACGATTCTTTAGGAAGATTAGTCGCGGGGAATCCGGCCGAGGTGCTGGACGTTGAAGATTTTTGGGTGTTTGAACACGGGTTGAAACTTCCGAACGCGCGCTGGAGACTCGCGGGAAGGTTGCACATGCCCGGGCCCGGGAGTTAGTTACATCGAAGTCGCCCGCCTACTATGATTCCTCGCGCCTTGGCGCGTCGCCAAACCTCTACATGACCCATCCACGCGCCTATCGCGCCGAGATTAAACCCCTCAAACCCGACGCCGCGTACGCGACCACGCCTTGTTTGGATTATCGTTCCATTCCTACTAGTCCAAGTTTAATCTATAGCGAGATAAAAGGTGTGGAATGCTCGAAATCTCGGGACCGTACTTTTGAGGGTTTCCATACAGTTCGAACAGCGGCACCGCGAGTAGTTTTAAATTCTTCGGCACCGCAAAGGAGCACTTCTCCGGGAGGTGCACGACGAAGAGCTTGTACTCCTCCTTTGGCTTGGTGATGTGCGCCGGCAGGTACGGATACATCTGCGGCTCGTACGCGGTTCGATACCACGTCGACACCTGATCACCGATATCGAACTCGTACTGCTGTAATCCGTCCTCGAGCTCGGGTTGAAGTTTATTTCGCAATTTTCTCGCCAGTCCCTCGCCCTCGCCCTCGCCCGGCCGAAGCTTCCCGCCCGGAAGTTTGAAACTCGTCGGCGTCACTTGTAGCAACAGTATGTGCGGTGTTCTGTGTTGACTCACCATACAAATCCCTCCGACGCTTCTTCGTTTCCCCTCTCGCTCGTACTGCGCCTTCATTCGCAACAACTTCGCCGCCGGCGTCGCGTCCTTCTCGCCTCGCGCGCGCTTCGTCCCAAACGTATACATCGAGAGCGCGTGCACGTCCACGACCCCTCTCGACCCGGCGGCCGCGAACACCTCACCGCCCGCGTCCTCTCCACCCTCCTCTCGCGCCTTGTCCTCACCACCGTCACCGCCCTCGCCCTCGGCGCCCTCGGCGTCCGCCGCCGCCGCCGCCGCCGCCGCGCGCTCCTCCTCCTCTTTCGCCTCCCTCTCCGCCTTCTCCGCCTCCGCGCGCTCGTGTTCGGCGACGACGTCGATGTCATCGCGAAGTTCAATCTCCACACCGTCGCTATCGCTGTCGCTGTCGTCGCTCTCGCGCGCGTCGTCGTCGTCGTCGTCTTCACCGGTCGCCGGCCCGTCGGTCGTCTCCTCCTCGCGCGCCGCCACCGCCTCCTCCTCCTCCTCGCGCGCCCCCTCGCGCGTCGATCGACGACGCGTCGTCGCGCGCGTCATCTCTCTCTCCGCGCTCGAGTCGATCGGCACCGACGCCGGCGCGCTCTGCCGTCGCGCGACGGCGATCGCGCGCCGATCGACCGACGCGACACCCCACGCCCCCGCCGCCCTCGCATTCGTCGACGCACCGCGTCGTCGAGCCTCGCGCGCGCGGGTCGACGCGCGCGATGACGTCTGCGATGATGGTCTCGACGCCGACGCGCGCGTCTCGCGTCGCGACGCGCGACAGAGGCGCGAGGCGGGGGAATAATGCGTCGACGACGTCGTCGCGTTTAAATGCATCTTCATCTACATTCGCGACGCCGCCGACGCGCGCGCGTCACCGTTGTCGCCGCGCGGTGACGATCCGATCGCACGCGTCACCGTCACCGCTCACGGACGAGTTCGACGACGACGACGTGGCGGAGGACGAGGAGGACGCGGCGGCGGCGCGCGCGTGCGGGTGGTTGGCGGCGGTGGAGCGCGCGACGACGCTGGGCGCGGCGTCGAGCGGCGTCGCGAGCGTCGTCTTGCAAGAGGTGACGCTGGGTGCGGTGGCGGGGGCGCTTCCACTCGTCGGGGCGCTGGCGAGACGGGCGAGAGAGCGGCGGGTGCGGGCGAGAGGGGAGGCGCGGGAGCGGGCGCGGAGAGAGGAGCTCGACGCGCTGCGCGCCAAGGCGAGTCGCGGGGTGACGATGCGCGAGGCGGCGAAGACGGCGGCGCCGGCGGCGGTGGAGGCGGTGAGGAAAGATGTCACGCCGGTGTTGGAGGAGTTGGCGTCGAGGTTGTCGAGCGTGGAGCGAGCGCAGATTGAGGCGGCGAAGACGGCGGCGAAGACGGCGCGGGACAGCGGCGCCGTCGCGGGCATGTTGGCGAGAGATTTAGCGGCGGCGAGGGTCGACGCGAGAGAGGGCATCGCGAGCGTGCGCAACGAGTTCCGGACGACGGCGGACGAGGCTAAGGGTGAGCTGCGAAAGGAGATGACGATGCTGTGGGAACTCGTGGAGAGCGTGGAAAAGGACACGGCAGGTTTACGACGTCCAATGGAGGCGCTCGCCGAGGAGATTCGGGACGTCGTCGAGGGCGTCGCGCGCGATCGCGACGTCGACGAGATGCCGTCGTCATCTTCGTCGTCGTCGACGGTGATGACTCTCTCGAGCGAACAGCTCGCGGAATTGCGGGCGGCGGTGGCGGACACGACGAGCGCGAGAGTGCGCGAAGCCGTTGAACAATTGTTGGGATCCATCAACGCCGTGACGTCGGAGGAAACCATCGTGCAGAGTCTGGCGACGAAACTCGACGACGCGCAGTGGGAGGCGATGGTGAAACGATTAGATTCCATCGATGAGGGCGTGCGGACGTCGTCTGAACGCGTCGTCGAGGATGATTTAGAGGATTTACGTTTGGAGATTCGTCGCGAAATTTCTCGAGACATGCGACGCGTTGTCGAGAGCGTCGACGCGTTGAAGCTCGCGTTGGAGGAGGCGCAGGCGACGTCGTCCGAGACGAACGCTCGCGGCGAGGGGAGCACCGAAGCCGCGGCCGCGGTGAAGCAGTGGGCGGAGGAAAAGCTCAAGGCGGCGGAGACGCCGAGAGAGTTGGAGGAACAGATTCAGTGGCACGCCGCCGTCGTCGACGCCGAGGAGGAAGAGGAGACGGAGAAGGAACTCGTGTGGGTCGGCGAAACCACCGCCGCGGACGCGCCGAAGAAGAAGGCGATGAACGAGGGCGTGTCTCGCGAAGAGGCGTTCGCCAATATGCAGCGGTTGTTGAATTCGAAACCGTCGACGGAGACGCCGAGCAAGAGTCCCGTCGTCGCCGAATCCGGATCCGAACCCGAATCCGACGCGGCGTCCGCCAAAGCTGTCGTCGAGGACACGGGCGATGCCGACGGAGACGATGTGTGGGATCCGTTCATCGGCGCCGCGGACGCGGAGAACGTCGCGAAATACGAAGCCGAGCTCGCGAGTGCGAGCGAGACATCTGCCGACGCCGTCGAAGCGAACGAATCGCGAGAGACTACTACAGACGCCGCGTCGCGCGCCGAGGCGGGACTGGAGGCGTTGCGCGCGGGTCGTGACCTCGCGCGCCGCGGCGGCGAAAAAGTCGACACACTCGAAGACGCCGACGAGATGTTCGCGGACGCCATCGCGCACTTTGAGCGCGCGCTGGAGATGGAGCCCACGCCGCGCGCGCAAGGCAATTTAGGTAACGCTCATCTCGCTCGAGGTCGCGTGCAGGCCACGCTCGCCGCCATGGCGTTTCGAGAGGCGGCGAACGCGAGGAACGCTCGCGTTAACGCCGGATTGGAGGGCACCGCCGAGATGTACGCGGAACTCGCCGAGGAAAACTTGATCGAGGCTGGTCGAAAGTTCCGCGCCGTCGTCTCGTCTATGCGCGACGATGAGAGCGCAACGAGCGGTGTCAAGGCTGAAGCCAAGGCGCTCGCGGGATGGGGATCCGCGCTCGCGCTCAGAAGCGAATTGGTGCTCGACAGTCGAGGCGCAACGGAGGACGCCGAATCCCTCGCGTTGGCCGCCGCGGAAAAGTACAAAGCCGCCGCCGCGATCGAACCGACCTCGCCGTCGATATACGTCGCCTGGGGAGACGCGCTACGAATGACTGCGTCCCTTGGACCGGCGGAGGACGAAGACGAACTCCTTCGGCAGGCGAGCGGGTGTTACTCGGAAGCGCTTCGATTGGACCCGGACAACGACGGCGCGAGAGAGGGATTAGACGCGCTCGCGATGTAAAAAGATATGTGGTTTCTATGAGTCACTATATTGGTGTGCCTGTCAAAGCAATTGGTTTCATTCTAAAGTAATCCCAACACGATGCGGTCGACGGGATCCATGGCGCGCAAGCGGCGTCTCGACGGAACGCCGCCGCGCTCCATGGCGATGTCTCGCAACGCCGCCACGGAACGAAGCGCCGTCTTCGACGCGTGTTTTCGCACGAACGCCGCGGGCCATCCCATGGGAGTGTCGACCGTGATCCACACGCCGCGTCCGCCGTCCTCGGCGGACGCGGCGTCGGGTTGCGACGGCGTTTGTTGCGTCGTCCAGACGTCGACCCAAATGTCGCCGGGGGGCAGGTAGACGTGCACGTGCGTCGCGCCCTTGTCCAACACGGGCGCGATGAGCATGTCTCTTCCGAGTAAAAACTGTTGCGCTAAATTCGCCGCCGCGGCGTCGTACGGATAGTGGATGAACATGGCGCGAGCCAAGGGAAGTCCAACGGTTTCGGCTTCGCGCATGAGTTCGAGCTTGTACGACTTGAGCGCCACGTGAATGTTGACGCAAAATTGTAACTGCTCGACCAATTCGGGCGTGTCCCACGGTTGCGCGTTGTGATGCGGACGATTGCCCTGGTGTGTTCGGAAGATGGCGTCTGCAAACGCGTTCAGTTCCATCCATCGCATCAAAATCTCGACCGATCGGTGCTTGAGCGGATGCGCCGTGTACCCGCCGACGTCGCTGTGCGTCAGCGTGAGTCCGGACAAACCGCCGGAGAGCGATCCGAGCACGGCCGTCTTGATGCCGTCTTGCGCGTCCCAAGAGACCATCTGATCGCCCAACCAGAACAGCGTCGAGTGTTTCGGCGATTTCGTGCTCGCGCTGCGACTCCAGAAAAATCCAGAGCCTTCCAAACCGGCGCGACGAAGCGCGCGGCGATTCAGTTCGGCCCATTCCTCGGGATACCTGTTGTGAACCTCGATCGGAAGTTCACCAGAGTGTAACGCGGCGTCAAAGGGAAGGTACTCTCCGAAATCCGCCATCCATCCCATCGCCCCCGTGGTTTTCACCATGTCGACGATGATGTTTTCGATCCACTCGACGCACTCGGGATTGGACAAGTCGAGTAAACCAAAGGTGACGCCTGGCTCCGAACCGAGTCTGTACACTTCCCCGTTCACGTCTCGCACCATGTAATTCTTCGCCTTGGCTTCGCGATAAAACAAACCCTTATCGGTGTTCGAATCCATCAGAAACGTGTTGACGTACGTCAACAGGTGCGTGCCGTTCGCCTTGACTTCTTCTCGCAACGCGTCCCAATCCAAGTAGTGCTCGGAATCGAGACGCCAATTCCACCACACGCGCTCGATGCCGATGGAGGTGTTTCGAACGCCGCCCCAATCTTGTAACCACATTCCAGCCACTTTCACGCCGCCGTCACCCAAGGTTTTATATACATTTCGAACCTTTTGAGGACCTCCGGTCATGCCGAGAATGACGCCGTCCATCGCCCACTCCGGAAGCGGCGTCATGCGACCGGCGTAGTCCGTGTACGTGCGTAAAACGTCCGGAACGGTGGCTGCGCCGATGATTTGACCCGAGATCGCGCCGGTCGGTGCCGCGACGCGAATGGTCACGCTGTCTTCTTCGGTGAAATCAAACTCGCTGTACGTGTAATTGGTGAGAAAGACGGAGCGCGCCTTGTGCGTGACGTAGTGAGGAATCGCCGTGTACGTCGTGTGCCACTTCCCCGCCGATCCAGGAAACGCAGAGTTGAACAACAACGAAAGCGGTTGCATGCCTCGGCCCATGCCCTGTTCGCCGGTGATCACGGGCACTCTGCGTCCGCGATGATTGTACGACGAAAATTGCTCTCCCAATCCGTACACGCGCTCGTCGTCGTCCATAGAATACGTAAACTCGAGCTGATTCAAATCCACAATGCGACGACTTCGACCGCCTCGCAAGACTCCCGGCACTCTATCGTCCCAATCGATCGTGAACGCGAGTCTATCGTCCCCATCGCACTCTAACACGAACTCGTATGCGGCGACGAGTTTCGACTTGGCTAAATATATCCGTCGTCGCACCATATTCTCTCTAAAGTACGCGCCGACATCACCCAACTTGGCCAACCAACGATCGATCGGTGCATCTTCCTTCACCAGCTTACCTCGAAGCGTCAAGCGCATCGCCTTGGCGTCGTGTTCAATCTCATCGATCGTCTGAATGCTCGTGCGCAAAATCGACTTCATCGTAATCTGAAAGTGTCCCGCGATCAACTGATGCACGCGTATCGGTCCGTTCGCCACCCGAATGAACGGTTTCCCCGGCAGCGTGCTCCACGACTCGGCCGTCTTCTCTTCGCACGCCTCGCTCTTCCTTCGCATCATGCACCACACTCGACTTCGCCGCCCCTCGTATCCCGCGTACTCGGCGCTCAGCGCGCGCGTCTCGCGATCCCACCTCACTCTAAACTTCGGTCCCATCTCGTACGTCGCGCTCGAGACGTCGCTAGCGATCATCCCCTCCGTGTGAAAGGCGTGGTACGCTCGTCCAAACATCGGCGCGAGCACCGCGTACGCGCACAATAAAAACGCGCTGCTCAGCAGCGGCACTCTCGGCGCGTACACCGCCACGAACCTCGGCATGGCTCTGTTCGCCGCCTCTCGCGCGCGCTTCACCGCGCGTTTAATCGGAGACCTCTGCGCGGGCGAAGTCGAGGGCGAGCGCGCCGGCGACGCGCGCGAGGGGAGGCCGTTCGCGCGCTCGACCGATGAATTCTTCTCGCGCGGGGACGTCGTTCGAGACGCACGACGCGTCGCTCGACCCCGCGCGGGCGCGGGCGAGGGCGAGGAAACGCGCGGCGCACTCCGAGCGAGACGTCGCGCGCGCTCGCGCGGCATGACGGGCGTCGACGTGTGGAGAAGACGCGCGCGATGGGTGCGGAGCTGGAAATCAACGGTGACGAGGCGGCTCGGACATTTTTTATGCCGACGCGCGCGGGACGCTCCAATTACCGTCGGTGGTGGCGGTTTCGGCGCCAACGAATGGGTGTGACTATGAATACAAATGCGTGTGCATCGATGCGCGCGCGATGGGAGGGATGACGGGCGCCTGTGTCACGGCGAGCGGCGAGCGGCGATGTTGTAGAGTCGAGCGGCGCCGAAGAGACGGTCGACTCGGACGACGTCGAAACCGGCGCGGTGGCGAAGGAGGTCCAACACTCGGTCGAGTGAGTCGTGACACTCGAGGTTGACGCGGTGAATTCTCGGCCAGTGGGCGTCGGAGACGCCCGTGAGGACGTCGAGCTCGGCGCGCTCCACGTCTATTTTGAGCATGGACACCGAGTCGAGGCCATGGGCGTCGATGACGTCGCTCACGGTGACGATCGGACGCGTGATGCGTTCGACACCCGTGAGCATGTAGGCCGCGACGCATCGCACGACGATTCGAAGAATGAATGCGGCGACGACGCTCGCGAGACGGCGCAAAAATGCGGCGCTCGCCGCACGCTCGGGATCCAACACGAACGCGCGCACGAAGCGACCGACAGAGGTCACCGCGTTATGTTCTAAACCATCGTACCCGTCGTCGTTCGCCCCGGGTTTTAACGCTTCAAACGCATACTCAATCACGTTTTCGATCGTCTCCGCGTCGTCCCGCGTCTTCGAAGACGTGCTCCATCCCGCCGCGCGAGGAAAAAAGTCAATCGTAAACTCCCCTCGCGTCGACCCCACGCCTACGTTGTGCGCGTACACGACGCCGCACCCCGACCCTTTCGCGCCACCGCCCACTGCGACCGAACGCTCGCGCGCGCCTACCAATTCAACCGCCTCCTCGTCCCGCGGCGCCGACGCCGCGCCGCACAGCGACTCGCAGTTTCTCGCCAACGCGCGAAACGTCGCCGGCACCGGTTCCAGCGCGATCACTCGCCCACCTTCGCCGACGAGCGACGCGAACCTCGCGCTCGCGAGTCCGATGTTCGCGCCCACGTCGATCACAGATCCACCGCGCACGCTCGACGCGTCGTCAAAGTCGTAACAACCTCGTCCAAAAATTTCATCATAAATAAACTTGACGTCTGGTCTCGACACGTACGCCACGCGCGCGCCGTCCGGCGTCGTCGCCGTCTTCCGCGCGTCGTCAAACGTCCACGACCCGCTCGCCAACGCGCGAACGCGCGAACGCGCGCGTCTCGGCCACTGTTCGCGCGCGCTCGAGACTTTTTTGCTCTCTCGTCGACGCATTTCCACCGACGATGGCCCCGTCCGCGCGTCGCGCGCGCGCGCGGTCGCCCTCATCCGTCGATACGCGTCGTCCGCGGTCGTCGGCGCGCGCGCGGTCGTCGGCGCGCGCGCGCCCCGCGGTCGTCGGCGTCGTTGTGACGTTTCGGGCATTTTCAGCCCGTCGCTCCATTCCCCGACGGGCCCATCGCCATGGCGTCCGACGCGCGCGTCGAACGCGAGCGAAACATCGTGGGATGGATCAGAGTGACCCCGACGTCGGTCACCGGACGCGCGCGCGCGAACGGCGGTCGGTGCGCGCGCGCGGCGTGGCGAGCCGATGACGACTCGCTGTGTATCTACGGAGGGCGCGACGGGACGCGCGCGAGCGGTGGAGGCGCGCGGGGGCGAGAGGATCGCGCGGAAACGTGCGCGCGCGTTCGTTTAGGTGCGTCGACGTCGATCGCGCGCGCGCGATGCGCGAGAAGACGCGCGAGAGACGCGCGCATTCGCTTTTGAAATTTGATATTCGTCTCCCCGAGAGGCGAGGCGTCGACCGACGGACTGACCGACGGCGCGACGCAGGCGAGTGGACGATGGACGAGACGGCGACGACGGGCGAGCGACCGATCGCGGTGGACGGCGCGTCGTACGTGCACCGACCGGCGCGGGCGTCGACGTCGACGTCGGGAGGCGAACGGTTGACCGGCGGTCGCGCGCCGGCGAGCGCGTCTCTGCTGGTGGCGTTCGGCGGGGCCGCGCCGGACGGAGAACTGACGAACGATGTGCACGCGATGGACACGGAGACGAAGGAGTGGGTGAAATTGCGCGCGACGGGTGACGCGCCGTCGAAGAGGATGGGACACGCGGCGACGTTGTCCAAGGATGGACGCGTGTTCGTGCACGGCGGGATCGGGCAAAACGCTGACGGCGACGACGAGTATCTCGCGGACGCGTACGAGTTGAATTTAGACACGCTCACGTGGTCAAAGGTACCGATGCGAGGGTCGGCGCCGACTCCGCGCGCTTTTCACACGATGAACGCCATGAGCACGATGATGGTGTGCTTTGGCGGCGACGACGGCGAGCGATTTTTACGACAGACGTACTACATGCCGTACGCCGACGCGTCGTGGCGCGAACCGGAGACGGCCGGCGTAGGGGGTCAAGGAAAAGCGGGCGTGATGTGGCCGAGCGAGAGAGCGTGCCACAGCGCCACCACCCTCGGTGACGACGATACGTTGATTCTTTTTGGAGGTTTAGGAACGAGCAGCGTCTCGCTGAGCGACTGTTGGGCGTGGTCCGCCACGGAGTTGTGTTGGAGTCCCGTGGAACCGCCCTCGCGGGAACCCGAGGCGCGATTTTTACACTCGGCCACCGTGATCGGAGACGGTCTCTTCATCGCGGGGGGGATGACGCTGAATTCAAAAGGCTTGGATAGCGGAAAGACGCATCGCACCTTTGACCACGTGCACATTCTCACCGGCATGCACTTACTGACGCATCCGTCGAGGCGTCGTCTCGCGCTCAGCGCGTCGTCGGAACCGGACGCGCGACTCGGGCGTCAGAAATCGTTTTCACAAGAATTCCCGGATAAATTGCATCCGAAGAAGAAACTAGCCATCGCGCAGCACGCCGAGCAGCTTCGCGCAACCGCCGAGGCGAAGAAGGCGGAGGCAGAGTCGAACAGGAAGGTCGCGGAAGAGAAAGAGGCGGCGCCGCCCGCAAAGGACGCGGACGTCACAGCCGCAAGACCGAAAGTGGTTTCGACGAGGATGGAAATTTCGACTCCAGGAGTGATGCTCGCACCGCCGGACAAAGACGAAGACAAGCCAGCGGTGAAAAAAGCGCCCACAAAGGATCCAGAGATTCCGATTCCGGGAGTGACGCTCGCGCCGCCGGACGATGAGGACGAAGACGATGAGCCGCGAACGAAGCGAGCTCCTACGAAAGATGTGGAGATTCCGATTCCGGGAGTGCAACTAGCGCCGCCGGACGACGAAGACGATGAAAAAGCAGAAGAAGTGAAAGTGCAGACGATCACGAAAACGAAACCAGCAGAGATTCCCATTCCTGGTGTTCGTCTGGCGCCGCCCGACGACGAAGACGAAGAGGACGAGCAGTATAAAAATTCGACGTCCAAAAAGACGCCGCCGGTGCCGATTTTTGAGAGGTCACCAGAGGCGAACGCTGACCACAACGGTGTTCCCGGAAAGTCGACACCTCCCGTGGAGGAATCACCGACGATCAAGTCAAAATCAAAGGACGTACCGATGCCCGGTGTGTGCTTGGCCCCCGACAACGATGAAGATTGGGACGTCGACGACATTTACGAGCGCATGCCGTCTCTTCAGACGAGTTCAGAGCACGAAGCGAACAACGACGACGATGCCCCGCAGAGCATGCCTTACGAATGGGCGGTGAGCGATGATAAGAAGTTTTCCGTCATGCGTGAGAGAGCGACTGGTAAAATTCTTCGTAAGATTCCGATTCCTGAAGACATGGTGGCGACGCTTCCGAAGCGAAAACGAGCGCAAGCCGAAGGGAAACCGTCGACGGCGGCGGCGGCGGCAACGACGACGGCGACGACGACGAAGCCGTTACCGGAAGTATCGACGCCAGTCACCGACGCGCGAGTCTCGTACTCGGATCGCGATCATAAAGTGGCGAAGAAGCTCTTCGAAACGTTGGAGGTTGCCAAGTTTCCCGAGCGCTACGAGACTTTAGACGAGAAGAAACGCATCGCCACGATCGACGACGCGTGGCGCGCGCTCTCGGACACGGAGAGACACGAATGGTTGGAGACGACGCGCGGTCCACCGTCTTCGAGAAAGCGTCTCGCGATCGAGGCGGTCGAACGATCCGAGGAGGACGCGAACCGATCCGCCGACGCCGCGCGGCAAGTCTCCTCCGCACACTTCACCATGTGTGCGCTCAGTGAGGCGGCGCATGCCGCCGGTATCGGAGAATTTCGCGGTGCAAACACAGCCTTACTCGGCGAATCGGTCTCCGGCGTCATCACCGGCGGTTTCGACGCCGGCTATTTCGCCACCGTGCGCCTCGACGGAGGCGACGGACCAAAAAACTACCGCGCGGTGCTCTTCTCTCCAGTCTTATGCTCGCAGCGTCTCCTCCCGAACGCGCACGGAGAGATGCGCCCCATGCTCGTTCTTCCGAGCTACTGCGATCCGAACGCACCGAACGCCGTCGTTCGAGACATCGTCTTCGGCGCGCCCGCGAGCGAGGCGTCCCCCGACCGCCGACGACTTCGCTCGACGTCCCCGGACGCCGCCTCCGACCCTCCCTCGCTCCCGTCTCCCGAGGAAAAGGTGGATTAGATACCCTCGTAGACGTCATCACTTTTATCCACGCAGACGTCTCAGTCGGTGTAACGTGCGTGTCCCGCCTCGTCGTTCCCGAAACCGTCCCGCCGCGTCACTGTGAGGCTCGCGAAGAATTCACTGAAATTCTAAAAATGTGTCGACGCGTGCAATGTAAAACGTGCGATAAACCGACGTGGGCGGGTGCGTCTTCATCGACTCGATCGATTCGCGCGACGCGACGCGACGCGACGGGACGCGACGCGACGCGACGGACGACTGACGGGCGGGTGCCGACCCGGTGCCGACGGGACGCAGGCTGCGGCATGCACATCGAGAGCGCGCTCGCGGGCGTCGCCGTCGAGGATCGATGCGCGTGTGAGCGCAAGAGCGTTTTCGGAAGCTTATTCGGCGGTAAGAAGAAGGAGTGCTCGACCGCGGAGGGCAAGTAGAGGAGGAATCGTAATCAATGATGTAACGTCTCGAGGGGAACGCGATACGTACGCGTTTTGTGTTTTGTGTCTCTTTGTCTCTACGTCGCGTCGTCGCGACTGCGAAACTCGTGGATGAGCTCGGATTTTAACGCGTCGATGGTGGACTTGGTTCGGGCGATGTCGGCGCGAACGGCGTCGAGGGACCGTTTGCGGGCGGCGTGGAGGCGAAACGCGTCGTCGAGCGCGAGCTCGAGCGCGAGCTCGTCGTCCGTCGGAACGGTGGTGCCGTCGACGACGCGGGCGATTTTTAGCGCGTCGAGGGCACCGCGATCGACGTTGACTTTTTGTTTGAGGGCGTTCATCTCGCGCGCCAGGGATCTGGCGTCGGCGGTGAGGGATTTGAGACGCGCGGCGCCGCGGCGGAGCTCGGGCGCGACGCGAGAGACGTCGCGGCAAAAGTGTTCGAACGTCATCTCGTCGGACGCGTTCGAGTCGTCGCGAATGGGCGCGGTGGTGAGCGCGGGTGCGGTGTCGATCGCGTTCGCGCTCTCGTCCTCGGCGGAGGTGGTGGCGTCTCGATGGTTCGTCTCGGTCGCCTCTCGCGTCGCGCGCTCGCGCTCGGCGACTCTGCACATGTCTCGTAAAATTTCCTGAACGGCGCGTATCTTCGCCACGCTCGACCCGCACTCGAGGACGTGATCGTCGTCGTCGACGTATCTACGAACGCTCGCGCGCAGACTCTCGAGTTCCCCCGCCGCGAGTTCGAGTCCCAAGGCTTCGGCATCGTCGCTCGACTCGGCGCGGCGCAGCAACGCGAGCTCCACGCGTAGGCGCTTATTCTCCTCCTTCAACCTCGCGATGAGCACATCCACGTCGAGCTCTTCGTTGACAAAGACTTGGTTTGAAATTTTTCCGACGCGCTGCGCGAATCGACACGTGCTCACGCTCTCATCGAAGGCGTCCTCGTCGGCGCTCGCCGTGGCAATCATGATGGTTTGACAATTTCCGCCGAGACTGTCTCGCAGAAGCGTCGTCATGAGGCTATTTCGATAGGGTACGTGCACGTGTTCGTTCCCATCGGCGCGTTCTTGAAGCGCGACGATGACTTGTTCGAGAAAGTGCAGGGAGACGTTGATGTATTTCGCCTCCTGCAGCGTCGCGCCGTCGACGCGACTCTTGTTGACGCGTTCGCTTCCCGCCAAATCAACCAAGTTTAATTTCGCGCGTCGAACCGTGTCAGCGCCGCGCGAGCGACGCGTGATGACCACGGTAAATATGCAGTGCGAACGACTGGACGCCATGTTGAGCGGCGTCTCCGCGACCGCGCGATTCGTGTCGCCCACGAAGAGCAAATCGAGCGCCTCGGCTTCGCTCGCCACCGCGTGCGACGTCAAATCCATCGCGTGTGTGCGCCCGTGTTCATCCTCCAACAGACGAATCTTCGGTAGTGGAATTTCAGACTTGCGCGCGTACCCTCGCTTCGCGCTCTCGCGCTCGTCCAGCGTCGTCGCCAATAAATCGTACCCCTGTTCCATGTAAATCTCCACGTAACTCACCTCCACCGTGAACTTTGCGTTCTCCTCTGCTCCGATTTTCTCCACGCGCTCGAAAATCATCGACAGCGCCCTCGGCACGATCCCGCGATCCTCGTACCTCGCCGTCCCTCCGCTCAGCGTGTACGTCTTCCCGCTCCCCGTCTGTCCGTACGCGAAGAGCGTTGCGTTGAACCCATTCGTCGCCGCCTCCACGGCGTCCCTCCCCACCTCCTCGAACACCGCCTCCTGACTCGCCTCCTCCTCGAACACACCGTCGAACGCGAATCTATGCATCCCTCGCCGCTCCGATCGCCCCCCACCTCGCCGTCCCTCGCTCGCCTCCATCTCACACGTCACCGGCGCGCGTCTCCCCTCCGCGGTCCGTTCGTCTTCCTCCTCCCCCTCCGCCTCCTCGCGCGCCACCGCTCGTATCCTCGCCCGACTCCTCTCGCCCGTTCGCGCGCTCGGACGCACGCGCAGATACGTCCGTATCCTTCTCGACTTCTCGTCCATCGTTCACCGTCGTCGCGTCGCGCGGAATCGCGCGGAGAAGACGAACGGTCGGGTCAAGTCAAACACGCTCGAGGACTCGACCGACCGACCGCGGTGGCGTCGAGCGCCGTCCTCCGCGGTCTCGACGCCACGGCGCGCGCGTCGAGCGCGTCGTCGCGCGCGCGTTTCGGTGAGACGACCGAAGCGAACGCGCTCGAGGTGATCGACCGCGGTGCGATCGCGCGCGCGACGACGACGCGTCGACGACGGGAGGATTCATTCCAATGGGTAGGTCGTTACGAGAGGAGGAGGAGGAGGAGGACGGGAGAGATGAACGCGGCGCCGAGTCGATAAAGACGCGCGTGTACGCGCTCTCGCACGGACGCGTCGTGCGAGATGACGCGAGGTATCGATTCGGGACGACGACGTGCACGGATGGGTACAGGGCGCGACGGGTGGGGTGTCGGGACGGGATTCTCGAGTGTCGGGTGGACGCGAGCGAGTTTGGACCCGTGTTTCTACTCGCGACCGTGGATGGGGAGGAGTACGCATCGTACGATCCCGAGCGGTGCGTGCGAATGGTGCGAGAGGGACTTCGGGATCGCTCTGTGGTCGCGGATGGGCGAGTGACGACGCCGTGGGAGGAGGTGTTTGGGTTTAGCGACCCGACGGTGGCGCGCGTCATCGAGGCGTTGGTGGAAAACGCGGGGACGACGACGACGCGGACGGGGACGCGGACGCGGACGCGGACAAAGACGACGCGGGATTGGTACACGCCGACGGATGAAGACATCGTAGAGGAGAGACGACGCGCGGTGGTGGAGCGCGCGAGGCGAGAGGCGGAGGAGGGGACGACGCGACGGATTCGGCGAATGACATCCGTCGAAAAGTGCGACGTGTGCGATTCGAGTCAAGAGTACGATCACGATGAAATCGTGCAGTGCGACGAGTGTGCGCTCTTGGTGCACATGGGATGTTACGGAATATGTAATCCGCCTCGGGGTCAGCGATGGTTGTGTCGTGCGTGCGAGCTCGGGTTGGTCGAGCCTCCAGCGTGCGCGCTGTGTCCCAACGTCGGCGGCGCAATGAAACCGACAACGTGCGGGAATTGGTGTCACGTGGCGTGCGCGCTGTGGGTGGGGGCGACGTTCGAGAATGTGGATGGCGTGGCCGAGCCGATCGAGTGTTCGAAGCTGATCGCGAGTGAGGGTGCGACGTGCGCGGTGTGTCGACAGAAGTACGGCGCGTGCACGCGATGCATCGCGTCGGGAGAATGCGACGTGGCGTTTCACGTATATTGCGCCAGGGACGCAAACGAGGGTTATGTGACGCACTCAAAGACGCAGCGTGAATTGCGAGACGCCGGACTCGAGTTTGACGCCGTGTATGACGACGCGTCGAGAGAGACGGACGCGGTGCTTTTTCCGTGCTGCGCGACGTGCGCGAAACGTCACTGGAGCATTCAACCGGAACCGACAGCGCGCGCGTCGCCCACGGTGCGTACAGACGAGGACGACCGTCAAAGCGGACTGATTCCGTATCTCGTCACGGGCGCACGCCGGAATCGTTTGGAATCGTTCACGTGGAGACTTCAATCGCGCGCCGCGCCGGCCAAGCCGACGAGCTTAAACGAGAGATTTCAGCGCATGAAAACCACCATCGAGGATCGCGTGACGATCGCGAAGAGCGCGATTCACGGATTCGGTTTGATGGCGAAGGTTGCGCACGCTCGCGGCGAGATGATTATCGATTACGTCGGTGAAATCATTCGTCCCTCTGTCGCCGACGTCAGAGAACGAGACGAGTACGACGAGAGCGTCGGTCAGGGAACGTACATGTTTTCGCTCGGCGGTGAGGTACAGATGAGATTGGACGCGACGCGCGCAGGGAACATCGCAAATCTCGCGAATCACTCGTGTGAACCGAACGCACACTCTCGAATCATTTCCTGCGACAACGCGCAGCACGTGTGTTTATTCGCGTCGAGAGACATCGAGGCGGGCGAAGAGATCACCTACGATTACCGTTATGGCGCGGACGAACCGCTCGCGTGTGCGTGCGGCGCGCCCACCTGTCGCGGATGGCTCAACTTTCTCCCACTCTCCGAATCGCGATAGCTGCTGCGTTTTCGCGCGCGTTCGCGCTCTCTGCGCCGTCGTGTCGTCGTCTGATAAACAGTATTCACTTTTTTTACAAACATCGCTCAATCCTCGCGCGCCGCCTCTGCAAAGTACGGGTTCTCCTTTGGTTCCTCTATAACCTCAATCTCGTGATCAAACTCCCACGGTTTCCACTCTCTCATCTTCGGAATCAACCCCAATTCGTCCTTTGCGATTTCGTACAACTCTTCAATTTGTCCCTCTCCGATCGCACTCTCAATCTCATCCGCGTTCGCCCCCGCCCGCGTCTTGGCCAACCGATCGCCGTACACCTCCTCGACGATCTTCCTGTACCCGGCATCTTCGGGAATACCCCGCGCGACCTCGCGCAGGACGTCCTCGCAGATCTTCGCGTACGCCTCCTTAGGGTCGTCGAGCACGTCGAGCCCGACGATCCCGGTCGTCGCCTTGGTCGTCGTCGTCGTCGCGTACGCGTGCGCGCGCGCGCGAGGCGCGAGCGTCAAGAGCGCTCGTCGAAGCGACATGTTCGTCCGCGCGCCCTCGCGCGTGGGCGTCTGCCGCGACGACGATCGAGGCGTTCGCGCGCGGGGGCGTGCGGACCCGACCCCGTCGACGTTCGCCGATCATGACTCTACGTATGAGTCATAATTCGTCATGAGTCCCTCGACGCGCCCGACGCCCGTGGATGTGATTTCAAAGGCGCGCGACAGCCCGACGGCGCGTCGGACGGACATGTCGTCCGCGGACGACGACGAAAGCTACGTCGAGGCGTCGGAGACGGACGAGGACGATGCCGTCGATGAAGTCGACGAGACGGACGAGGACGAGGCGGTGGTGATGTCGCAGCGCGACGTCAAGGCTGCAAACATTCGAGCGATGATGAATGGGACGCTCGAAACGTGCGCGCGTCCGTTCGTGCGTGGATTGACGGTGGAGGATCCGGCGGTGGTGCTGCGACGCGCGTTTAAATCACCGTTTCCGAACGCGCCGAACCGAAGCGGTGCGCGGCGATGAGGCGATGCGAGGCGACGCGGACGATTCGTGTGATTCGGGGGGGGGGACGGGACGCCGACGCCGCGCGAAATGTCGGCGCCGCCGACGACGACGAAGGGATTCGGCGAGCGCGCGCGAGAGACTGACTGATGACGGACGTGTGACGCGTGTGCAGCGGAATTGATGCGTCGATTGGCGAGTCGACGCGTGTTCGTGCCGTGGGGAGCGAAACCGAGCGACGCGGCGGCGGCGATGCCGAAACCGACGGCGCTCGCGCGCGAGGAGGAGACGATTGAATTACCGGCTGGAATCGAGGATTTGACGCTCTGGACGCCCGAGGAGGGAGTGTCGAGCGTGAATCGAGGCGGTGACGGCGAGGAGACGACGACGACGCGCGCGAGCGCGCCGAGCGGGGCGAAAGCCATCGTCGTGGATCGCATGTTGACGAGATGGTTGCGGCCGCATCAACGGGAAGGGGTCAAGTTTATGTTTGAGTGCGTCATGGGTCTGCGAGATTACGACGGCACGGGGTGCATCTTGGCGGATGATATGGGTCTAGGGAAGACGTTGCAAGGGATCGCGCTGTTGTGGACGCTGTTGCGACAGGGGTTCGACGGCTCGCCGACGGTGAAGCGGGCGCTCATCGTCTGTCCAACATCGCTCGTGTCCAACTGGGACGACGAGTGTAACAAGTGGTTAAATGGACGCGTGAAGACGCTTCCGATCTGTGATTCGACGCGCGCTGAAGTGGTGAGCTCGGTGAAATCGTTTCTCGCCCCTCGACACGTCGCGCAGGTGATGATTGTGAGCTACGAAACCTTTCGCATTCACTCGGAGAGATTTAATTTCGACGGCGCCGTGGATTTGATCATGTGCGACGAAGCGCATCGCCTGAAAAATGGTGAAACGCTCACGAACAAAGCTCTGTGTTCCGTACCGTGTCTTCGCAGAGTCATGCTCAGCGGTACGCCGATGCAAAATCACTTGGATGAGTTTTATTCCATGGTCGGGTTTTGTAATCCGGGATTACTCGGCACCCCGCCCGAGTTTGCGAAAAAGTACGAGCGTCCAATCTTGGCCGGTCGTGAACCGGACGCGACGGAGGCGGAGCTGGAGCGCGCGCAGGTTGCGAACGCAGATCTCTCTGAACTCGTCAACAAATTCATCTTGCGCCGGACGAACACGATTCTGAGCAAGCATCTTCCGCCAAAGGTGGTCGAAGTCGTCTGCTGTAAATTGTCGCCGTTGCAACAGGCGCTGTACGAACATTTCCTCACGTCCAAGGCGGCGACGCAGGCGTTGACTGGGAAGGCGACGGCGGTGTTACCGGCCATTACGGCGCTGAAGAAGCTGTGCAATCACCCGAAACTCATTCACGACATGATCAAGGGATCGAAAAACACGGGTCAAGCGGCGAGCGGATTTAGCACGTGCGCCGAGTTCTTCACGCCGGGCATGTACGACGGCGGCGGTGGACGCAGCGGTCGCGGAGGCACCGGCATGGCTCCGGGATGGGAAGAACATAGCGGTAAATTCGGAGTGCTCGCTCGTTTACTCGCCAATTTGCGCGCGGAGACGAAGGATCGAATCGTCATCATCTCAAACTACACGCAGACGCTCGATTTGGTCGGGCAGTTGTGTCGCGATAGACACTATCCGTACGTGCGTTTGGACGGTTCGACGTCGATCGGGAAACGACAAAAGCTCGTCAAGCAATTCAACGATCCGACGAGCAATTCGTTCGTGTTTTTGCTTTCGTCAAAGGCGGGCGGTTGCGGCATCAACCTCATCGGTGGAAATCGTCTGGTGTTGTTCGATCCGGATTGGAATCCAGCCAATGACAAGCAAGCCGCGGCGCGATGCTGGCGCGACGGTCAAAAGAAGAAGTGTTACTTGTATCGATTTTTAGCCACGGGGACGATTGAGGAGAAGGTGTTTCAGCGTCAGCTGTCAAAGGAAAGCTTACAAAACGTCGTCAATGGCTCTGGCGAACTCGAGCAAGCCGTCATGTCCAAGGAGGAGCTGAGAAAGCTCTTTTCATTGGATTGCACGACGCACTCCGACACGCACGATACCTGCGGGTGTAAACGCTGTCCTTCAAAAGCGGAAGAGACCGACGATCTCGTTCGCGACGCGGACGAAGAGTACAAAGTTTGGGAGGAGCAAATCGACGAAGCCGACGAACAGAAACTCGACGAATGGGCGCACCACCATCGCATGGACAAACTTCCGGACGATATGATGAAGAAATCTGTCGGTGATGACGTCTCGTTCATTTTCTCGCTCAAAGTTGAGGGTTGCGCCATCGCCGAGACAAAGAAGGCACCGCCGAAGGATGCGGAAGAGTCAAAGTCGGAAGCGCCGAAGGCGGCGACGACGATTCCGGCGGCGGCGGGTTCGACCCGTCCGGTGGTGCCATCCTACACTCGACCGACGAAATTCGTTCCACCGACGCGGCAGCCGCTTCAACCGAGAAATCCACCGCAAGTTTCCGGCGCGTACCAGCGACCGACGATCGCCGCGAAACCGAAGTCAAAGCCGAAACCTGCGGCGAAGAAAGCCCCGGCCAAAAAGGTGGCGAGTGACACGGAATCGGAAGCGTCCTCGGAAGACGAGTTGGACTCGGAAGTCTCGGATAGCGATGTGGACTCGGACGAGGCGAGCATGGAAGTGAGCGATTCGGATTCCGACGACGGTCCCGCGCAAGACGATTCGGATGTCAAAACGAAATCACCGCCCGCGAGCAAACGACTCCGAATATCGACCGGTGGTGCAGACACGGACGATGCGTCTCGCGCGAGAGCGCGACGCATGTCATCTCTGACCTCGCAGGGCGGTTTAGCCATCGGAGTGCCTCCTCGTTCGCCGAGCGACGAATCGGACGGATACTAAACGCATTTGTTTTTGTTTCGTTTTAAACCACCTTACCATTACATGTACTCACGCGATGTCGACGCGCGCGAGAGATCTGACCAACAAACAACTAAAAAGACGTTCCGTTCGTTCGACGAAATGCGACTCCTCCTCGGCGGATCGATCAAAAAAGTTAGTACGCGCCCATTTGCGCGTCCGCCGCGTCGGCGAGAAACTTCAGGCGCACGTACTGTCCAGTCATGCATCCGACCGCAGCGAGCGCGAACGCGCCGAGCGTAACGACGAAAATCGCGTTGTGCATTACCATAGTCACGCCGTACGGAAGTCCGATGCCCAAAATACCCGGTCCGAACAAAGACTCGACCAAGGATGGGAAAATCAAGGCGATATCCAACAAAATCGCCTGCATCGCGTTGAACCGGCAAAATCTCGACAAGTTTTGGTTCTTAGCGATCCCGAGATAGATGGCAAAGAACACGATGAGATTTCCCATCGGTAACGTCGCCACGCCTCGTAAAATCGGCATCAATGGCTTCAGCAAAATCACCGCAGCCGGAAACTGCGTGAAGAAAAAACGCCCGTACCGAAGCGCGCTCATGAGCGGCAACAGGTACGGCACGAGCGCCACCACGCGATCCGGCACGGGAACGATGTTAAACCCGCGACCACCACCACCGTACCCACCGCTCATGGCGCTCGCGACGACGCTCTCCCGTCGACCTCGCGTCGCCGTCGTCGTCGCCGCCGCCGAAGCGCCGCGACGCCCCTCGTCTCGTCTCGCCGACGCGCGCACCGACACCTCGCGCGGTCGACGCGCCGAGACCGCACCGAGACCGCGACCGACGCGCACCGACCGGCGTCCGAGCGTCACCGCCGGCGTCGTCCTCGGGGTCGCCTTCACGGTCGTCATCATCATGATGCGCTTTTCCTCACCTCTGACGCACGCTGCGAACGCACGAACGCACGATACGATACGACCGATCGCGCGCACGGATAACGTCTTCTATCCCCGCGTCTCCTCGACTCGACTCGACTCGTCTCGACTCGACGCGTCGCGTTCCGTCGCGCTCGAATCCTCCTCGAATCTCCCTCGAATCCTCCCCTCCACCATACAAAAATATGAAACCCCATACTGTGTCGTACAATATCCCCGTCTGCGCCGTCGACGTCATACTAATCCGAATCGCCGCCGCACACGCCGACGCCCCCGACGACGATGATGATGACGACGACGATGCGCGCCGCCGCCGCCCGCGCGCCGGTCGCGATGACCACCGCCTCCAGACGCCGCGCGCGCGCCGCCGTCGTCCGCGCCGAGGGCGGGGACGGCGAACAGATGAACCAAGAGATGTCCGGCGGCGAGATCGGCCTCGGCGGTCTCGAGGACATGATGGACAAGGCTGACGGCGGCGCGACGCCGGATTTCGTGAAATCGCTCGGTGTCAAGGAATTGGACGACGTGTTCGCCATCTTGGGCTCGCAGACGAAGGGTGCGGAGCTCGGACAGTTGGTGTTGAGCGAAAAGTTTGGCGAGACGCTGTATCGCGAGAGCGGCTTTACGTCGACGGCGGAAACCATCAACGGTCGATGCGCGGTGCGTGTGCGATCGCGATCGATGATTCCTTCTTCTTTTTTGTTGTTTTGCACCGCGTGCTCGTTCGTGTGCTCGTCGTTGGAGATGCGTCGGGTTTGTTTTTTACTCTGAAACGGCTCGCGCGCGACGACACCCTGGAACGCGCGCGAACGCCGACTGACGCGCTTTTCTGTGCATTCGTTTCTCGCAGATGGTTGGTTTCGTGCTCGCCGTCATGAACACGTTCAACGGTGATTTGTTGACGATGATGGCCAAGGTGCCGCTCGCCGTCGCGTTCGTTCTCGCCACCATCAGCGCGGCGAGCGTCGTGCAAAAGGTCAACCCGACCGGATACTTTCCGGACAACGTCAACTCGGCGGCGATGAACGCGTACTCCGGCGCCAAGTTGGACGAAGTGTTCACGTACAAGGCGGAAATGGTGAACGGACGCATGGCCATGCTCGCCATGTTGCTCTTCATCGTCACGGCGAGCGTTTTTTAAGTCGCTCGAGGACTGGTCTCGCCTGCTTTTTCGCACCGCGCGCGCCGCACATACACTGATTTTTTCCACCAAGAACAAAAAAAATAGAGTTCGTCTTTGTGATACGATACCTAAAAGGGTTTTTTCTACTACAATCGTCTAGTCCGTGCGCAGCGCCATCTCTTCCTTACGCACGCCCTCGGCGTTCATGATCCAAATGTCCACGCGATCTCCCGTGTAAATGTCTCGCTCGGTCGCCGTGGCGAAACAATCCTTGATGAGATCGATCGCCTGCGATTCGCTCAGCGGCGTCGCGCTCGACACCGCGGGCAACACCAACGGCGACACCGTCTTCAACTGATGATCCAACACGGGCATGATCAATGCTTGACCAGACCCTTGACACGAATAATTCGTGCGCTCGTACGAACCGACGGCGTCGTACGTAAAGACGGCGCCCTTCCCCTCGGCGTCCAATCCAGCGACGATGTTAAACGCGTAATACGGAAAAAATCGCCGGTAGTACAGCGTATTACTCAACATTTGCGCGAACGACACGCACCCGATCGGTTTCTTATTTTGAAATTCATACTGTTTGCATCGCGCTCGAAGCGTCTTTTTCAACGTCTGCGCGTCCGCCGCGAACCCCGCGCTCGCCATGAGCACTTTCGGGCTCATGTGATCGATTTTCTCATAATTTCTCGTCAAAATGTTATATCCAGAGCTCATTCTCGAGTCAGAGGCGCATATCACGTAGTTTTCACCAGCCACCGCGAGCACCGTGCCTCCGTTGTTGTCCTGTCGTCGAGAGAGACGTCGCCGCGTCCGGCGGTTGATTCCAATCAGTCAGTCTCCGCGCACGGCGTCCACTCGCGTCGACTCGCGTCGCGCGTCGCGCGCGTCGCGCACATCGCGCGTCCTCG
>Ga0255784_10000064_pt1 | contig 74890 bp, 73 predicted proteins | sample 101ome_14_FD_179982 | JGI IMG/M metagenome (GOLD analysis project Ga0255784, IMG submission 179982) | Coastal salt marsh microbial communities from the Groves Creek Marsh, Skidaway Island, Georgia - 101403AT metaG (version 2) | ecosystem: Environmental > Aquatic > Marine > Intertidal zone >...
ACGCTCTAGCTAATCTAGGATTATTGTGGTATGAAATCAACAAAATGGGATAAGCGTTTCCTTGAATTAGCCAAACTATGCGGATCGTGGTCGAAAGACCCGTCAACTCAAGTGGGTGCTGTGATAGTAGATGGTAATAATAGAATTGTATCTATTGGTTTTAACGGTTTTCCACAAGGCGTTGAAGATTCTGAAGAAAGACTAGTTGACAGAGAGAGAAAATATGATATAATAGTACACGCAGAGGCGAATGCTCTGATGTTTGCAAACAAATCTGTAGAAGGATGTACTTTATACACTTGGCCGTTTCAACCTTGCTCTAGATGTGCTGGTTTAATTATACAGTCTGGTATAACTAGAGTGGTTTCGGTAGTACATAGCGATGATCGTTGGAAAAAAAATTTCGAAATTTCTTGCCAATTACTCAAAGAAGCTGGTATAACATTAAAGGAATACGAGAGTGAAGAGTAGGCAGGAACAAATAGAAGATCTGGTTCAGGAATGTTATCTTGTACACCAAGAGTCTATAATAGTTCAGTTGATAGTTAAGCTAGAAGAAGAATACAGAGAGATAGCAACATTATCAACAATGGGAGAGTATGAAAAAGATTGGACGCATCAACAAGTGTTAGATTTTATAACTTTTGAAACATAGGAGATATCTATGCCGACAGTAGAGGAAATGGCTCAAGCACACCTTGGCAACGTACAAAAAGCTATAGGTGAATTAGAAGCACAAAAAAAACAGATTGAAGAAGAAATTAATAAGCTTGTTGCTTATTTAAATGAAGGTTCATCCGTTTTGACTAATAGTGAAATAACAAGCGAACAAAATTAAAGGAGAGCTTTATGAATTCTACACAGTTTTTTGATAAGTTAGACAATATTGCATGTTCATATAAGTGGACAGTTAATAAGAACAAGGTTAATGCCACAATTCAAAGTGGACCAAATGTTGGCACTACTTTGAATCCAATTACTGCATTGGCTCATAAGTCTGGATTTGGTATTTTTGAAAACACAAGAGATGGTGCTGAATGTGCCGCTAGCTTGCTTGGAATCCCAAGAGATCTTGCTAGACAATTATACAGTGCTACTATTGGCAATAAAAATAGAGGAAGTGTTCAAGTTTTTCGTGGTAGAATTCGTTCAGCTTTGGAGGTTTAAATGAATATTAATACTTGGCTAGGTTGTGGCCGTCTAACTAAGGATGCAGACTTTTCTGTGACGCAGAAGGGTACATCTATGTCAAAGTTTCGCATGGCGGTAAATGACCGCAGAAACGATGAAACTCTTTATCTTAATGTCTTATGCTTTGGTAAAATGGCTGAAGCGCTCAAAGATCACCTAACAAGAGGAAGACTTGTAGGTGTTCAGGGTAAGATTAAGATTGATGATTATCAGGACAAGGAAGGCAATCAAAGAAATTCTGTTTGCGTTATGGCAGATGAAATTTCACTTGGTCCAAATGGGGCAACCACAAAGTCTGAAGCGTCTTGAAGGTTTGTTGGATGAAGAAAGGACGAATAGCCCGATAGGAAACTGTCGGGCTATTTTTTTAAGAAATGGCACTTGACTTGCCGATAGAAAGTGGTATACTCTTAGGTAAAGGAGAACCACAATGGGACATGAGCATTCTTTAGTAGATGAATTTTTAGCAATTGGCTTCGTCTGTATTTTTTTATACCATCTAAATCAAGCTATGCAAAAAGCATCTGGCATCGATTGGGATAATATTGAATTATTTAGGATAACAGACATTTACGCAAAAGATTGTGAATTAAAAACAAATCAAAGCACTGTCGATAACAGTCGTACAGAAACCAAAAAACGCCAGACACAGAACAAAAAGAAAAAAACACAGAAAAAGAAAAAGCAAAAAAAGCCAGAAGAAAGAAATAGCAATGGCTATACAGCTTTACAGCAAGATTGTTTTGATGCTCTATCAGCGCTGGGGTTTAAATACAAGAAAGAAAAACAGTTCATTTTGAATAAAACTTTTAATGAACATAAGCCCGCAACTGTTGAAGAGTTCATAAGCTTGGTGTTTAAATGAAAATACAGAAACAGTCTATAGTCATAGCTAATTCTATGTTAGAAAAAGCAAAGAGAAGTAGGATTTCAAAAAATAAATTTTTTCACTTCGCTTTTGCTTTCAAGAAAAGTAAGCTTATAGCTATAGGTCAAAATAATCCAGAAAAAACTAATGCAAGAGCTTTCAGAATAGCAAAACATTTTGGAATTAAATTGCATTATCCATATCTTCACGCAGAAACTGATTTAATATCTAAGCTTATAACTGGATCACACGCAGATGATTCCATATCTCTTGTCATAATAAGACTTAATAAAAATGGGCAGCTAAGAAACAGCAAGCCATGCAAAAGATGTAGTCATATATTAAATGCTTTGAATTTTAATAAGGTTTACTGGAGTACTGATTATGGTTTCAGGAAATTTAAGTAACATGAGAACGTATCTTATCGGCGCTATGGATAGAGTGCCAGATGGCGGCGCTGGATGGAGAGACTTTATCACTCCAAAATTAAAAGAAATGAATATTAAAGTTCTTGATCCATGCAAAAAGCCAATAGAGAGCGCCAAGGAAGACGTTAACACTAGGCAGCAAATCGAACACTATAAAGAAACTGGCCAATTTGAAAAAATTAGAAATAAATTTGGACACATCAGAAATGCTGATTTAAGATGCGTAGATGTTTCAGACTTTGTGATTGCACAAATTGACATGAATGTACATATGTGCGGATCTTATGAAGAAATTGTTACAGCTAATAGGCAAAAAAAACCGATACTAGTATGGTGCAAACAAGGAAAGCACCAAGCACCGAACTGGTTGTTTTTTATGATACCGCACGAACAAATATTCAGCAGCATGGAAGAATTGTTGTCTTACTTAGAAAGCATAAACAGAAGACAAAACATAAAAGATCTAAAAAGATGGTTTTTTATAGGAGAATGAAATGAAATTAGAAAATATAACGCTTATAGCAATAGCTGGAAGACCCCAAGATATAGAGCAGAACAAAAAAGTTCTTAGACATTGCACAAGTCTTATAGATTTTGAAAAAGTTATTCTATTATCATGCGAAGACGACAAAGAATTTGAAACGAAAAACATTGGTCTCCTAGATACCGCTATGCATTCACGCTTCTGTGTAGAAAGTTTAACAGACTTTGTATCAACTGACTATTGCCTAGTAGTTCAACCTGACGGCTTTGTTATCAATACAAGTATGTGGTCTGAGGATTTTTTAAACTATGATTACATAGGCGCTCCTTGGCCCAGTTATGGATTTGCTGTTGGTAATGGTGGATTTTCATTGAGAAGTAAAAAATTTCTAGAAACATCCTCTAAGATTAAATATTTTAGCGATGCCCATTTAAGGGCTGGTCTAACTCCTTTTCATTTTATACATGGACACGTTGTGCCAGAAGACTGGTTTTTATGTGTCAATAAACGACAAGAATTAGAAGAAAATGGAATAGCATTTCCAACTGCCGAATTAGCATACAAGTTTTCTATAGAGTATAGCCACCCAAAATTTACGCCGATGTTTAATTCAGAAGATATAAACTCTTATAATTCTTTTGGTTTTCACGGTAACTTTAACAGAGCGGCAATGGAGTTAATCAAATGAACGCAATAAACATAATATCACCAATTAATAAGCTAGGATATGGAATATCAGGTCTAAACATAGTAAAAACTTTATCAAGTTTGTATGACGTTTCTTTATTCCCCATCGGGCCTATAGATCTTGATAGTCAAGAGGACGCCGACATAATTAAACAATGTATAATGAATTCTTATATGCCAGATTTTTCAGCACCATGCATAAGAATATGGCATCAGCACGATATGGCGCAATTTGTAGGAAAAGGTCCAAGAATAGGATTTCCATTCTTTGAATTAGATGTTTTCACCGAACACGAAAAACATCATCTAAACAGTTTAGACTTTATATTTGTTTCTTCAGGTTGGGCAAAAAGTATATGCGAAAAAGAGTTAAAATTGAATCCAGAAAATATTCTCGTTGTGCCACTTGGAGTAAATACTGATATATTTCAAAAATCAGAATCAAGTAAAAATAAAAATACAGTGTTCTTTAATTGTGGAAAATGGGAGGTTAGAAAAGGACACGACGTTATACCGCAAATGTTTAATAAAGCGTTTACACCAGAAGATGATGTTGAATTATGGATGATGTGTGAAAATCCATTCCTTACAGAGAATGAACAGTTAAAGTGGCAAGACGTTTATAAACAAACAAAACTGGGCGATAAAATAAAGTTTATACCAAGGGTGAATACATCTCAAGAAGTGTATAATATTATGAGTCAAATAGATTGTGGCATCTTTCCCTCAAGGGCAGAAGGGTGGAACCTAGAGCTGCTAGAAGTACTTGCTTGTGGGAAGAAGGTTATTACTACTAATAATTCTGCACATACAGAGTACTGCAATAAAGATAATTCTATTTTAATAGATACTCCAGAACTAGAAATTGCTGTTGATGGTAAATTTTTTAAAGGATTTGGTCAATGGAGTTCGATAACACAAAAGAACATAGATCAGTTCTCAGAAGCAATGAAAACTATTCACTTGAAAAAACAGTCTGGAAACCTTACAATTAACGAACAGGGAGTCAGAACGGCTCAAAGCTTCAACTGGAATAACACTAGCAGAAAGATTCAAACACATGTTCAATTTATTCAAAAGAAAGAACAAGCAAGCTGATGAAAACACAAGTATTTCTGCGCAAATAACATTAACAATCAGCGATATGCATGAAATACAACCAACATTAAACGTATATATCAAAGATTATAGTGATGATAGTATATTGTCTTTATGCTCATTAGTTCAGCTTTTTGGGGCAAAAGATTCAAAGAGCGAGGCGTTAGACATAATAAAAACTTTTTTTCAGAGAGATGGTGAAGGCGAAGCTTTTGAAAAAGTAACTAACATCATTACGTTTATTGATAACTCTGGCCAAAAAGTTGGAGAAATACAATCCCCGTGCATTAAACCTTCGGATCTAATGAAATATGAGTCAAAAATTTAAGAAGAAAATAGGCTGGCAAAAGTACGAAACGTTACTAGAAGAACAGTTGTCGTCTAACTTCTTGTTAAATCTATTAAGCAAACACAAGCTACACGTTGAGGATGTAGAAGAATACGACAGCGATATTGTTGATGATAAAGACGAAGAAGATTCTTCTTCAGAAGCATTCATGATACCGATAACTAGCAAATTAATAGAAGAAGCCAACATTATACAAAATTTTGATTGCTGGATTGGTCATACAAATTTTGACATAACTCAAGATATTAAAGATAGCCTTGATACCATACAAGGCGTAGAGCTTATGAATATAATGAGTAGATATAGATTTTTTATAGGAATTGGAAGGATGTTTGAGTTTAAAAATGTTCGTAGATTGATAGAAAACACTTTGATAAAGGAGAATTTTGAAAATGAAAACCATGAACATAAATCAGAGAATTGAAAAAGCTTTAAAAGACCAAGACGTTGTTAAAATAATGAACAAGGCGTGTCAAAGCTTTTCGAGGCAATTGGACCAAGACACAATCTACACATGTAAAATAAACGCGCTGTGGAAGTCTTTGGTTAACTACAACCCGTCAAAAAACACAAAGTTTACCACATATTTGTACAAGGGTGTTTTGATTGAGTGCTTGAAATCTATCAAGTTTGAAAACAAGGGTAAATTCGTCAAAAAAATATTACATGAAAATATACCTTCAAAATCTAATGACAACATTCTAATAGAATTGGTAGACATACTAGACAGCGACGAGGATAAGCAGCTACTTATAGATAAATATATGAACAAAACTATTCAGGAAATGTCAGAAAGTAGATCTTATAGCCGTGAAACAGTCAGAAAAAAGCTAAAAAAAATCTACCACAAAATCAAAAAAGAATCTGAATAGTGTATATTATGCTAGGAGAGGATTATTAAAGGACAAGGAAATGATTTAGTTCCAAAAAATGGAGATTATTATGGCTACGGTTCAAGTTCAAGTTTTAGATGGAGCATCAACTTCAGCAACCACTGAAAATAATGGTGGAACAGTTGTAAATGGTGGGAATATTCCAGCTGGAAGTCCAATGACTAACAATAGAAGCTTAGTAGATGTTGCTGACGGCGGTGACGAATACGGCTCAGTAGTAGTAAAAAGAAATTTCCCCTCTAGTAAAGATTTTCGCGGCGCAATCGAAGCCAAAGGTCTAAACAATGGCACTTTTGCTTTTTATCCTAACGCCCAAGAAGGAGAAAGAAATTTCTTGATTCGCGGAGTTGGTACGGCTGACGGAAACAATAAAATTAATAATTCTGCAAGTTCTGTAGTGGCCATGCCAGCCTCAGAGGTTGGATTGAGAAGTGTAAGCCCAATTCACCTGACCGTTTCAAGCGTACAGCTTGGTGAAGATGACGCTTCCTTTGATGTTCTAGCCAGACCTTCAACAGCAATGGTTCCGGGTAGAACAAAGGGTACAGATGCTGGTGCTGCATCAACATTTGTGAATCCTGAAGATGGCACTCCAGCAGTTGCTACGGAAATTCTTCCAAGCAGAGCAGTTCCGGGCGAACTAACCTATCATTTTGGTGGATTGGCAGCGCCAACAACTGACGAGTACAAAGCAAGAGATAGCTACGAAGCATAATTAATTATATATTCTAGCTTACGGAAAGCACTCCTAGTGGGTGCTTTCCACTCTTTCTTTCTACTTGGAGATTCTCACTGTGACCGAAATCAATCCAGAAATAATAGCAATTATCGTTGGATCAATTGGTAGTGTAATTGGATTCTTTACTTTTCTCTGGAAGAGGTTTGTCAAACCGCTTGTAAAACTCGTTAAAAATCACGATGTTTTTATCAAGTCTGTGGATGATCTACGCCTTTTAATAGAAAAAGAATTACAAACAAATGGTGGAAATAGTATAAAAGATGCTATTATAGACATGAGAGCCACCTGTAGCAGAATAGAAGGAAGACAAAAAGTAATTATACAACGAACAAAAGCCGCTTTACATTACAGTAACGTTGCTTTGTTTGAGACAGACGCAGAAGGTAGATTGGTCTGGTGTAACGCAATGATGCAAGATTACACCAAAGACATAGTAAGTAGTATAGAGGGTTTTGACTGGATTAATCTTTTCGCAGAAGAAGAAAGAGAAGAAGTGCAAGCAGAATTCTTTTCTTGCTTAAAAATGAATAGAAGGTTTAACAAAACCACAAGACTTCAAAACAATACAACGGTTAGGCTTATTGGCTACCCGTATAGGATTTCCGATAGTGAGCATGGCGGCTTTTTAATCAGTTTACAAGAAGAGGTATAACAATGGCTGATACAGACAATAATTCACCGGCTTTTAGTTTGAATGTTACAGACGTTCTTGAAATCAGTAAAAACACCGCACTTGTTGCTTTGGCTGCTGGTTTAACATATTTAGGCGAAAATTTAGCAGACCTAGATTTAGGTAATCTGGGCGTTATGTTTGTTCCAATCGCGGCAGTTGTTATTAATACTATCGTAAAGTGGGCCAAAAATAACGTACCGGAGTAAAAAAATGTTTAATAAACCTAGAGATCTACTTAATGCTTACAAGGATGGTTTTGTAGGCTCATGGTGTGACCCCGAAGACACGGACAAACTTCTTGGTGAGCTGCCGCACCCCTTGTTTGGTGTGGCAGCTTCTGATTTATACAGCAGCGGAAAAGGTAAAACGGCATTACTCTATAAGTCTGTCCAGAAATATGATCCCACGTTTGGCGGTCACGAACGACAGGTTACGGGGGATTGTGTCAGTCACTCTACACGCAACGCCGTAGACGTTACCAGAAGCCATGAAATTATTGGTGGGGATAGAGAAGATTTTGTTGCCAGAGGTGCTACAGAAGCTATTTATGGATCTAGAGGTCATGGCGGTCAAGGTATGTCATGCTCTGTTGCTGCTAGATTCGTCCACCAAAATGGCGGAATTTTAGTAAGAAAAGATTATGGTTTTGTAGATTTATCTAAATATGACGGAATGCTTGGCGCTGGTTGGGGAAGAAGAGGAGTGCCTTCTGAAGTTGTAAAAGAGGGTAAAAGGCATCAAGTTAAAACCATTAGTATGATTAAGTCTGTAGAAGAAGCTAGAGATGCCATTGCCAATGGGTATGCTTTAAGTGTCTGTAGTAATTATGGATTTTCATCACGCAGGGATAAACATGGTATAGCCCGTAAATCTGGATCATGGAATCACGCAATGGCATGGACGGCGATGGACGATTCCCACGAAGTATATAACGAAACTTTATTCTTAATACAAAATAGCTGGGGAGTATTTAATGGTGGCCCAAAGCGTTTTGGACAGCCAGAAGGGTCTTTCTGGATTAGGGAAAGAGATGCCGCCGGTATGTTAAACCAAAATGGAGCGTGGGCATTTAGCGATGTTGACGGCTTTCCTCCACGAAAAGTAAAATGGACTATAGACGAGGTATTTTAATGTCTTCACAATATAAGCATATTCAGCTTAGGCGCGGCAAACAATCTGCATTCCATCAGTCCAACCCAGTATTAAAAGAAGGTGAACCGGCTTTTGCTGTAGATGTTGGTCAGCTAAAAATAGGAGACGGGAAAAAACCTTGGAGTGAATTGCCTTCATTTCATAACAATGTTTTAAAATCAGTATCTGTAGACATTCCAGCAATACAAGCAAATACTTCGGAAACGGTAGCAATTACTGTTGCAGATATAGATGCTAGAAATACCTATGCCGTACTTGTCGTGCCAGACTCTATTTTACCAGACTATGTTACTATCAGATATGCTTATGTATCAAACGATAATGAAGTTTCTGTAGTTCTAACTAATGTTGATAACTCAGCAATTGACGGGAATGAAATAAACAATTATTCTCCAGCAACAAGTGATGTAAAGCTAAGCGTTGTAATATATTTTGTAAACATTTTCTCAGAAACAGTTATTACAACAACAACCCCAGATCCCGTTGTTGATGATGTTCTTTCTTACGGATATAACGAGTTTGGTCAATTGTCCTTATCAGATAATTTAGATAAACTACAGCCAACTCTAGTATTTGATAATGGAAAAAAGTGGTCAACCTTTGAGCTTGGAAATTATCATACTCTAGCCTTAGATTATGATAAAATTTTACATTCTTGCGGTTACAATTATTACGGGCAGTTAGGAATAGAATCTAATGGTGTTGGAACAAACATAAAAGATCTATCAGAAATACAAAACACATACTTTAAAAACGGTGAAGTTTTTAGTTCTGGTTATCCGATTAAGCAAACTTGGTCAAGAATATCGGCTGGATCACATCACTCTTTAGCAATAGATAGTAGCGGCAATTTATTTTCGTGTGGTGATGGATCTTATGGGGCTTTAGGTCTTGAAGATACAAACGCTAGAGATGCTTTTACAATTATTGGAAAAGACGTTTACTTTGTAGATCTAAATAGACTAACAGAGAACGGAATTAACTCTGTAGATAACAGGTTCACATTAAATGATATTAATATCAACGCTAATTTTATAGCCAATAACGGAAAATACATTGTTAGCGGTATATCTCCTAGTAACGCAATTTCTTTAGTTCATAATTCCACCGCTGACATTATTGCATATTCTGGCGGCGTATTAGAACAAACTATAAATAACCAAAGATACTATTCAGACTACCTTCTTATCGATGTTTCTGGAGATTATAACAAGGCAAGCTTAACATCTTTAAATGGTTCTTATTTAAATAACGGACAAGATATTCTTTATTACAAAAGCTTAAACGGTGGCTGGCAAGAAGTGTCTGCTGGTAATCACCACTCTTTAGGTATAAAAAATAATGAGTTATACACTTGGGGCAATAATAGCTTTGGGCAACTTGGCGACGGCGATCACAGAGATGTTCACGTTCCACAAAAAATTACAGATAAAAATGACTGGGTTCAAGTAAAAGCAGGCAACAGTCACTCGTTGGCTCTTGATAGTAATGGAGATATATACGCTTTTGGGAATAATCAATATGGACAGCTTGGTATTGGCAGTGTCAACCACGCTGATATTCCAACAAAAATAAACTTTGATTTTTCACAAATACAAGACGTTAATTTTACATATCTTCCTTCAGGTTCATACGTAGACGTACAAGAATACAATCATAAACAGGTGTACGTTTTAGACTACACTCAGGGTAAGCAATATAATCCTCTGGAGCGCTTTGTGCTATCTAGCGGACAGTACATAATTTACAATGTCCCACAATCAGATCCAATCGCTATTTTAAACAGAGGAAAAACAAATACTATTAAATACAATGGAGATATCAACGGTGGATGCTTGAATTTAGTTAACACAACTGCCGATGGAACTTATAATTTCTATTATGGAAACGTCTATATTGACGTTCTAGGAAATTTTGACAAGGTTAGTATATATTCATACAATCATGGATACATGGGAGGAAAAAATCTTCTATTTTACGAAAAACCAAATTATGTTATTGAAGATATATCAGCTGGAGCAAACCATAGCTTAATTAAAACGGATACAGATCAAGTTTTGAGTTTTGGTAGAAACCATAAAGGTCAGCTTGGTACTGGTGACAATTTGGACAGATCAGTTCCGTTTAGACTTAGTGAAAGTAATATTGAAAAAATATCTACTGGTGCAAACCATTCTCAACTTGTTGATAATCAACATTACATATGGTCGTTTGGAGACAACGACCGTGGACAATTAGGATTAGGAGATAGAGTTCCTAGAAATCTTCCTTCACAAATGCAGTCTCCAATACGATGGCAAAACACGTTCAATGGTGGAGATCATTCTTACTCAACAGTATTAAGTTATTTTCCCAATGTTCCCACAAACTTAAATGTTGAAAATGCAAACACCAGTAATATTGTTGGTAATCGACAATTACTAGTATCATGGAGTCATGAAACAGCTCTACAGGAAGCAGTTACTCATTACGTCATTGAATACTCTATTGATAACGGAGTAACTTGGTCCGTTTACAGTAACAATGCTTTGTCAAACAATTTTAATAATCAGCAACCACAAGTATCAAATCTTTCATTCATCTTAGACGGGCTGAATAATTCAGAAAGTTATTTAGTGAGAATAGCTGGGGTCAATCGTGTTGGCAAGGGACAGTACACATCAACTTCTCAGCCTATTTCGCCAGAAGAAGCTACGGACGGATTATTTGATAGCGTGATTCTTTATTCACACTTCGACAATAGTTTAGATGATTTATCGAATAACAGTTATCCTTATGACACAAGTTTCTTGACTAATATCGACAGTGAAGGAACAAGATATCTAGACGGAGCATTCTCAGAATGCTTAAGATTATATCGTTACGACTCAATGAGATATGATACTAGTTTCAATCTCGATGGAGAGTATACAATTGAATTTTTCTTTAATCCAAGAAATAGATCTGAAGACATCAATGCTAATCCTTCTGGAAACCCAATCATTACGCTAAATGACAGCAACAGTAATCAATATCTTAATATTATGTATTACGGTAACGATACAACTGGATATGATCTTAAGATATTTAAAACTGACGGAACAAATTTAATAAATATTCAAGATTACAACTTCAATGGTTTTGACCACATAGCACTAACAAGAACAAGCGGAATTCCAGACAATCCATCGAGCGTGGAATTGCTACAACTTTACATAGATGGAAACGTTGTCGCAAGCGGAAGAGATAGTTCTAGTTATGTAATAGATTCTGTGCTATTAGGATCTGGCCAATATTTCCACGACTTTGAAATTGACGAATTACGGCTCTCAAGCGGAATAAGGTATGACAATAATTTCACACCAACAACCAAACCTTTCGGTATAGGATTATCATAATGGCAGAAAACAAAAACACAACAACAATACAGTTCAAAAGAGGAACTGCCGCCGAGTTGGCTAGTTATGTTCCGAGTTCTGGAGAGCCAGTTTTCGCTACAGACTTAAAACTTTTAAAAGTCGGTGACGGACAACAATCTTTTGAGGATATCTCATCACCACCCAGCGAAGCCTCTGTTTATTACGTTCACAACAATACCGGAAATACAATTTATAAAGGTCAAGCAACATACACTAACGGTGTAACCGCTGGTGGAAAAATTATTACTATTGATAGATATATAGCTGATGGTACAATCGAATCAATAAGATTTTTAGGTTTAGCAAAAGAAGATATTGCTCACGGTAGCGATGGAGAAATTGTACACTTCGGACATGTTACACATGTGAACACCACTTCTAATGGGGTAAACATTAACGCAACTGGATCTGATTTTCAGCAGGGAGATATTTTATACGCAAGCCCAACGGTTGCAGGCACTCTTACTACCACAAAACCAACACAGGGAGCAATTTCTGTAGCTTTTGTTTTAGATGCTGGTACTAATGGAGAATTATTTGTAAGACCCTCCATAGAAGAAGACGATTATTCCGTTGACGAAGTTACAGTTAGTTCTACCCCGCTGAGTAACTGGAATGTAGGTGGATCTTCTGCTAATTTTGTTAAAGTTACCCCAACGACAGGAACTAATATAACTGGTATAGATAAAAACTACAAACACAAAAGATTCACTATTTTAAATGACTCGTCAAGCTATAATATTACTTTAACTCCTCAAGCTGTTGGAAGTTCGGCTGGAAATAAACTTAGATTTTCTGAAGGGGTTGGAAGTATACTTTACCCAAAAGAAAAAGCAGACTTCATATATGACAACATAGACGAAGAATGGCTTGTGGTTAAACACGGAATTAGCTCTAATACTAAGCCAATAACTAATGCTTATGGGTCAGCAGTTGTGAGTGGTGTATATAATGCTGTAATTGTAAGTAGCGGTACATATAATCACTTACAACAAAACAACATAACAGATCCAAACACAATATATTTCGTTCCATAAGAGGTAAACAATGCCACCAATTTACCTTGGAGATAAAGCTGTAACAGTATATAAAGGTGATACAGTAGCTAGCAATGTTTCCATAGGAACAGTAATCGTACAAGCGTACACATAGTCAAAAACATAAGGGGTTTAACATGCCAGATTATAGCAAAACGAGAATCCAATTTAGAAAAGGAACTGCTGCCGAATGGGGCGCTGCCGCACCCGTAGTATTGGCTAGTGGAGAACCGGGATTTGTAACAGACACCAACACGCTTAAAATCGGTGATGGATCTACTGTTTTTTCTTCACTAAGCGCAATTACTGGTGGTGGTGGTGGTGGTGGATCTGAAGTAAATGATTTAACATCGATTGTAACATGGACCAATGTGCCAGATGCTAACATTACCGAAAGTTCGGTTGTTCAACATTCTGGAGCTTTACAAGTCACCGAATCGCAAGTAGTAGACTTGGGGGCATATATCACAACAGAAACAGACCCTGTTTTTACCGCACATACTGTTAGTAGCATTACGGATGGGACCGGCTTGTTACAAAATGATGGAGCGGGCAATTGGAGTTACGATAACTCGACATATTTAACCTCAGTGACAAACATAGATACAACTAATTTTAATGCAACAGCAATCGTTACAGAGACTGAAGGTATTAGTAGCAACGATAATGATACTACTCTACCTACATCGGCGGCTGTAAAAGATTATGTAGATAATAACGCTGGCACTACCTATACGGCTGGCGATGGATTGACTCTTACCGGCACAGAATTTAGTGCAGATTTATTAAGCGACACTTCTGCCGTTGCTAATTCTGTTCAAATTACAAATATTGTAGCTATTAGTCAGGCTAATTATAATAGTTTGGGTAGTTACGACGCTAATACTCTATATTACATAACATAGGTTTAACATGAAATTTGGATCTACAGATATTTCACAACACTATGTTGGTTCATCGCTCGTTCCACGTATTTATAACTGTGAAGATACTAATTATGTACGAAGCGAAACTGCCTTTGATGCAGATGTTTTAATTGTTGGTGGTGGTGGCGGTGGTGGTACGGCTCTTGGAGGGGGAGGTGGTGGTGCTGGTGGATATAGAGAGTTCACAAAGAAGTACTATACTGGAACAAGTTACACTGTAACTGTTGGTGCTGGTGGATCAGCTAATTCTGTGGGGAGCGATTCTTCAATAGAAAGAATTGGTTCAGGTGGTGGTGCTGGTGGTGTAACAACTGGTGGCAATGGCGGTTCTGGCGGTGGAGGAAATGGCTTTCTGTCTAATGCTGGTGGATCGTCCACATCGCCAAGATGCAACGGTTCTGCACAAGGTAATGATGGAAGCGGAGGGAACGGCGTATTTGCCCAAGGTGGTGGAGGAGGTGGAGCTAATGCAGCTGGTTCTGGCGCTGGTAATGGAGGTAACGGAACAGCGAGTTCAATCACCGGATCTAGTGTGACAAGAGCAGGCGGCGGTGGTGGTGGAGATACTAGTGGTGGTGGGGGTAGCACTGCTACTCCCGGTTCTGGAGGTTCTGGTGGAGGTGGTGACGGTGGATCTGGTAATCAAACAAATGATTCTGCCGCTGCTGCTGGAGATAATGGTACAGCCAATACTGGTGGTGGGGGCGGTGGAGGAGCATACTATCACGACTCTTCTACTGGATGGAATCTAGGTGGCACTGGTGGTAACGGAGGTTCTGGATTTGTTTGTATTAAGTTCCCAGACACCATTACAATAACAATTGGCGGCGGCTTAACATACACATCATCCACAAGCGGCGGCTATACTACTGTTCAGTTTACTGCTGGTACTGATACTATTGAATTTTTCTGGAATCCAAAAACATATAGCGGTTTAGAGCTTTGGCTAGACTCTAACGATAGTGAAACTATCACATTAAACGGTGGAACTGTAAGTCAGTGGGATGATAAGTCTGGGAATGATTATCACGTATCCCAAGGTACAGCTAGTAACCAACCCGCACTAACTTCTAATGTATTAAATGGTAGGGATGTTTTGAGATTTGATGGGGGCGATTGGCTTGAGAATTTGGTCGCTACACCCGTTGGCGGTTCAACTAATAGAACTATTTTTATCGTGGCTAACTATACTGGAAGTAGTATAGATTATCTACTGTATCTTGGCACAGCATCAAACTCCCCTTCAAATGGTAGTGTTTTTGGAGTTAGTCAAGAAACAGCAGTCAGAGTGTCTAATGGCAATAGAATATTTAATGATAGTGTTTCATCTAGTCATAGTATTTTATCATTAATTCTAGACGGGACAACTACTTCGGATTTATCAGCATGGAAAAACGCAACATCATTAGGTGTGAGTTCAACAAATAATCAAACAATTAATACTAGTTCTCGTTTTTATGTTGGCGGTCCAACATCCACTGTTGGAGGTTTATTAGAAGGAGATATTGCAGAAGTAATTATATATAACTCGGCATTATCAACCGCTCAAAGACAGCAAGTAGAAAGCTATCTAAGCAATAAATGGGGTATAACATGATCTATTATGTATTTGATACAGAAAATGAAGCGATAGCTGCTGAAAACTTAATTGTTAACAATATTAAGTCATGGGTTGAAACATACACCCCTTCGGTTATTAATGATTCTGGAGACGCTATTGTTGGAAGAAGACCTCAAACTGGAGAAGTGGCTTCAGGACAAACATCTAGGTGGGCAATCCCAAAAGAAAGATTAGATGGTAAATGGGTATTTGAAAAGCCAACCGCTATTCATCTTGGCCCAATACCGTTATCAACTGTTATTAGCGGAGTGACCGCTGTAGAGCAAGCTTATGAAGATTCTTGGTTCCCAGAGCCAGAGGTGATATAGATGCCATATTATGCAATATTAGACGAAAACAACATAGTAACCACAGTTATTGCTGGTAAGGATGAAAATAGCACAAATTGGGAGGCGTACTATAGTTCTCTGCTTGGTAAAACTTGCAAGAGAACATCGTATAATACAAGGGCTGGCGTTCACGCAGAAGGTGACACTCCCTTTAGAAAAAACTATGCTGGAATAGGTTACTCATACGATGAAACTAGAGATGCCTTTATTCCACCAAAACCATACAACAGCTGGGTTCTTGTAGAAGATTCATGCACTTGGGAAGCTCCAATAGCACAACCAAACGATGGAAATGCTTACATTTGGAATGAAAACACAACAAACTGGGAAATTTTCGAAATACCTAATAACGGAGAATAAACATGGCCATTGTATCAACAACAGACGTAGTTCAAAATATAGATTCAACTAGAGAAGTAGCACGTAACGCAAGCGTGGTGTGTAGCTGCTTTCCAACTGGAGAATCATTTACTGTCGATACCAATACAGACAGTAATTTTGTCAACTTCGACACAAGTTTAACATACACGGCAGTCGAATCCTTGTATACTTCAAGATTTGATGATATCGCATATTACAATGCGGTTAACGGAGGTACTCCATGAAAAAATTTCTTGATTATGTTATAGTATCTTTAGTTTCAGTCATACTGACCCTCTCGCTAGCCCCAAGCATTCCCAAAGTAATAGACGGGGGAAGTCCTTGGTCTAGCGGGTTTAATAATGGTTATAGTTGCAACACCAGTGAAATAGCCAAGATGTATGAGGGTTACGTTAATGAATGGAAAAAAGATATTTCAAAGTCATTTGACGAAGCCGAGACAATAGTTTTCAATGTAACTCCTACTCCAGACATTATTGGGCCTCATGAAGACCCTAAAAAATGTATCTGTAAAGGTAGCGGAGTAATTGTACAAGGAGATGGACATAAAACAGTTTGTCCATACCACGGATCTAAATTTGGCAAAGACGTTATTATTAAACCATTACAGACATTGGAGGAATAAATGGAACCAGAAATGATGTTTAGAATTGCGGCAATTTTAGTCGCTTCCTTTTTATTACTATCAGGAGCAAATTATCAACCCATGCTTAATTGGGCCAAAAGTTTATTCAAGAAAAAGAATGTAGTAATCCCATCTAATTCAGGCGTAAATTTCTTAGACGTTGTTAGCTCTTGGCACACAGTCAAAGAACAGTGCGTTGAATTAGGGCTACATGAAGCTGCTGAAAAATTAGATGAGGTATTTCCTCTTTTAAATTCGGAGGACTAATATGTACAAAAGAATAATAGCAGTTGTTTTGTTGCTTTATTCTGTGTTTGGTCAAGGTTTACTAGACGGTTTTGATAAACCAGAACCCAAGCCAGAGCCTAACCCTGCGGCAGAAATACTGAATGTAGAAAAACCAACAGAAAAAATCTTAAAAGATATCAGTGTTTTTTCAGACATAGTATCTGAGCCTTCCGATAGGGCTAAGTTGGCTATTTTTAATTATGAATTTGCTGAAAGAGTTTCTGGTTATGAAACATCTGTGCAGCAGGTAAACGACGTTTATGCTTTTGCTGGAAAAATTTTTTTCAAGAAAAAACTCGTAGACAAATACGAGGGACTATCTGAAAACCTAAAAAGAATTCTGGAAAAAATTCTAACAAATGATGATCACCTAGTAACCGCAGAAGAAAAACAATCTCTTCATGAGTATTTTATGGGAATAGCGTGGGTATTAATTCAAAAGGGGTAAGCCATGTCTCCAAAAGAAATAAGCGAAGTTCTATTTAAAATTTTTAGTGACGAGGGATTTAGTGTAAATGGATTTAAGATTAAATCAGAAAGCCCCCTTGTTGCAAACGTCTATAATGATGGCGAAAGATCAACTATAAGTTTTGGAACTAATTATCCCAAAGCAGAAATTACCCGCCTAATAACTTTGTACGCATATATTGAACAATTAGTTTTCAGAAAAGATGGTGGAACTGTTAGGCTTAAGAACTTCCCAGACATTAGTTTTGGTTATGATAAATCAAGTATACTTGATTTTCTAGATCACTTAACGTATGCTGGCCACCAGTGTCAAATAGAAGAAGAAATAAAAGAAAAATATTCCGATGATACAAAAAGAAAAATCGCTAAAGACTGCTTGCAATACGCCACAGAATGGGCTACAATAGTTAGTCAGTCTGGTGGATTTTGCGAGGCTGGACCATCAAAAAGAAAAGAATTGAAACGCCAGTGCTATAATTTTGTTGTAGAAAACGTAAGGGAAAACGCGAAAGAAAAAAAATATGGGTCCGTAATATTGACATATCTCTTGGTATTCATTATAATACCAGCAGTTGCTAGATTTATTATTGTGAGATTGCTTGAAAAATATTTCTAAATAATTACCACTAACAGGAAAGACGGTGATCGATGTCAATAAAGTCATTGATGAACTATACGTTCGTATCTAAATATGCAAGATGGTGTCCAGAAAAGAAGAGAAGAGAAACTTGGCAGGAATCAGTTGACAGAGTTAAGCAAATGATGCTTGACAAATACGTAGATCCTAATGATGATAATGTTTTGGACGTTAAGGAAGCAATAACTCAAGCATATGAGGACATGAGAAAGAAAAAGATTCTTGGTTCTCAACGGGCTTTGCAGTTTGGCGGCGCTCCAGTTTTCAAGCACAACGCCAGAATCTATAATTGCATTGCGTCTTATACAGACAGGGTACGTTTCTTCCAAGAGTGCATGTATTTATTATTGTGTGGATGTGGTACTGGCTTTTCTGTTCAGAAACATCATATTGATAAGCTGCCAAAGATAGTTAAATCAAAAGAAGGACAAAAGAAATTTGTCATTGAAGATTCTATTGAGGGTTGGTCTGACGCTGTGGGCGTATTGGTGTCAAGCTATTTTAGAAAGTGCGATCTTTTTCCAGAATATAACGGAAAGAATGTATCTTTTGATTACACGAAAATTAGACCGGCTGGATCATATTTAAAATCTAGCGGCGGCAAAGCTCCCGGTCCAGAACCTCTAAAGAAAGCACTAACAAGCATCAAGAAAGTCCTAGACAATATCATTAAAGAGGGCCGCGATAAAATTAAACCAATCGAAGCATATGACATTGTTATGTTTGGTGCTGACGCCGTAATTAGTGGTGGCGTTAGGCGTAGTGCTACAATTTGTCTTTTCTCTGCTGACGATGAAGAAATGGCAAAGGCTAAAACTGGCTCATGGTTTATTGATAATCCACAAAGAGGACGATCAAACAACTCAGCACTATTACTAAGAAATAAAACATCAAAAAAACAATTCAATGAACTTATGCAATCCGTGAAAGAATTTGGAGAACCCGGATTCGTATGGTCTGACTCTACAGAGCTGATTGTAAATCCATGTGTGGAAATTGGCATGTGGCCCGTAGATGAAACAACTGGCGAAAGTGGATGGCAAGCCTGCAATCTGTCTACAATTAACTGTGCCAAAGTTAAAACTGTAGAAGATTTTTATGCAGCGTGTGAGTCTGCCGCAATTATCGGAACGCTACAAGCTGGATTTGCTGAATTCCCCTACCTCGGTAAAGCTTCTGAGAATATTATTAGTCGTGAAGCCCTGTTGGGAGTGTCAATGACGGGGATTATGGAACAGCATGAAATATGCCTAGACCCGAAAGTTCAGAAGAAGGGTGCAGAAATAGTAAAGAAAACTAATGAAAGAATCGCAAAGCTAATTGGTATCAATAAAGCAGCACGTACCACCTGCGTTAAGCCAGAAGGTACATCTAGCTGTATCCTTGGAACCTCTTCTGGAATTCACCCCCATCACGCCAAGAGATACATCCGTAGAGTCCAAGCAAATAAAATGGAGCCAATATACCAGTACTTCAAAACAATCAACCCTAGAGCTTGTGAGGAGTCCGTATGGTCTAATAACGACTCGGATGACGTTGTGGCGTTTTGTGTAGAAGTTCCAGACGGTTCTAAGATTAAAAATCAACTAGGGGCGATAGACTTACTAGAATACGTAAAAAGCACACAGGAAAACTGGGTAATTAATGGTACAAATCCAGAACAATGCACACAAAAGTGGCTGACGCACAATGTTTCCAATACAATTAACGTTAAGCCAGAAGAGTGGGACGCTGTGACAGATTTTATTTATGATAATCGCCAGTATTTCTGCGGTGTTTCACTGCTTCCAATCGCTGGTGATAAAGATTATGCACAAGCTCCCTTCACAACAGTGTATTTACCTAGTGAGCAGATACAACATTACGGAGATGCGGCAGTGTTTGTAAGCGGTTTAATTGAAGTTGGTCTTTCTCTCTATGAAGATAATTTATGGGCGGCTTGTGATAGTCTATTAGGAGTTGGTCAAAAGATTAAAGGCTCAGAGAAAAAAGAATATAGAGATAGATGCCAAAAATTTGCCGATAGATACATGAACGGAGACCTTAAACTACTCACGTATTGTATGAAAGATGTTTACAATTGGAAAAACTGGCTAGATATGAACCGTGAATATAAAGAAGTAGATTATACTCAAGTTATCGAAGAGGAAAATAATGTCAAAGCAGAGCAAGAGTGGGCCTGCTCTGGAGGATCTTGCGAAATTCGCTAATAAGGAATTTTTATGATAAAAAAGAAAAAGGAAAAACCAACTATGCATTTTGTAGGAATTCAACTTTTAACTCAAACAGCTAAGATGCCAACTAAATCCAATAGAAGTGATGCTGGCTTTGATTTATACTCAGACGAAGATAAGTTTGTATTTGCACATAAACGAACAGTAATTAAAACTGGGATAAGCACAGAGATGAGTAACAATATGGCTGGTTTAATTTGGCCTCGCTCTGGACTTTCCGTAAAACACGGCATAGATGTATTAGCTGGTGTCATAGATGCTGGCTACAGAGGAGAGATCATGGTTTGTCTCTACAATACTTCTGATGAAGATGTGGAAATAAAACGTGGGGATAGAATCGCTCAGATGATATTCCAAGAGGTTCCTGTTGTATCTTTACAGTTAAGAGACGAACTAGGTTCCTCACAACGAGGGAGTAACGGCTTTGGTAGCACAGGCAAATAACAACAATAGAAAAAAGCGACAAGAGAAAAAGAAACCTAAGCAAAACCATTTGGAGGCCAAAACTGAAAATCAAAAGATATATATTAGGTCAATTGTAGAGAACGACGTTGTTTTCTGCACCGGACCTTCTGGTAGCGGTAAATCTTTTATTCCAGCTGGGTTAGCAGCTCAGAAGTTATTAAAAGATGAAATTGAAACAGTTATAGTTACTCGCCCTTTAGTTTGTACTGGTAGAGACATTGGTTCTTTGCCGGGGGAATTAAATGAAAAAATTAAACCATATTTACAGCCAATGGAAGAAAATTTAAAGTATTTCCTTGGTAGAGACAAGTTTGGTTATTATTATAACCAAAAAAGAATTAGGTTTGAACCATTAGAAACCATGCGTGGTTCCACATTCCATGATTCATTTATGATTTTAGATGAAGCTCAAAACTGTACTAATGAACAGATAAAAATGTTCATAACAAGAATGGGCAATCATTCTAAAGTAATTATAAATGGTGACAACAAACAGACGGATATCTACAAGTATAGTGGATTAGACTTCTGCTTGGAAAGATTATCTGATGTTCCGGGTGTTGGAATTTGCAAATTAGAGTATCATGATATACAGAGAAACGGAATTATTGGAGCTATACTTTATGCACTGGAGTCATAATGCTATACGATTATGAATGTAGTAATTGCAAACATTTTATGGAAGATGTTTATCAATCAATAAAAGATGAAGCACTAACAAAATGTCCAAAATGCAAGAAAAAATCACTAGAAAGAATAATATATGGTGGAAGTCACTTTAGTGTTAAAAAATCATGCAATAATCAACAACCAGATGGTTGTTTTAAAACAACATACGGACAAGGAAACAAGAAAAAAATTCAGCAAAAACACTTTAACGTAGTTGTCAACAATGCTTTAAAAAATGAAATGAACAACGTAGACCCAAAAGATAGAAAGAAGTGGGCAGACAAAAGAGCGAATCAAGATTTTTGCGAAAAAGTATACGTAAAAGAAACAACAAAAAAGAGGAAAGACTAGTGAGATATATTGACAATCCAGAAAAAAATAATCTACAAAAGTTTAAAACAGAAGAAAGCAAATATGATAGAAACGGTCAACTTGTAGAGTCAGATAATATGGCTTTAGCTAAGTGTGTTACGGTTTTAGATGGATCAAGAATAATCTCTAGAAGGTTTTTTGTTAGTACTCATAACGGAAGCCTATATGATCCTCTCGGGGCAAGCAGTAATAGAGAAAAATTTTTGCAACTCAAAACGAAAGAAGTAAACCAAAAAACTTTTGATTATTATATGCAGTACTTAGAGAGTAAAAATTCTATTTTTTTAACAAGATCTCAAAGAGGATTTATTAATGGCTAAATTGAAGCGTGGCCCACTGAGTAAAGTTGAAAATTACTATCTTCTTGGCAATCAGAACAATTTAACCCCAGAAGAGCTAGCATCAGATTTGAATAGATCTGTAGCAAGTATAGAAAAAGTATTGAGAAAAACAAGAAAAGATTTAGAGCATGTCAGCGAAGAAACTATTGTGAGCCAACAGTTTGTTAGACAGAAGGGCGTTACGATTATGACAGAAAACGCATCATCCATGATAGATCAGGCCAAACAGTCAAGACAAAGGAAAAACCCGGAATGCATAACGAAAATAAAATGAATTATATCTTTGGAAAAGAAAGCTTCAGAAAGTTCTATAGAAGCTTAACCGACACTGAGAGAAGAACAATATTTATTATCGTTGGTACTTCTGATGGACAAGAAGTTTACTTAACAGAATATAAGCAGTGGCTTTCTTTTGGTGATTACATATCACAAACCAGCTCCAGAATAGATAAAATAAGTTTACAATATAGAAGTCACGTTGTACCAATTGATACTTCTAATTCAGACGGTGTATATTTAGTCAAAACTGCTAAGGGGCAGATGGGTGGAGCTACGAAGGATTGTTATAGCGTTGGAATAGTAAAGGGTAATAAAGTATACAGACAATTGTACATTACTCCAGAGCTAATAAAAGACATAGAATTTGAAGATGATTTAAATTGTTGCATTGAGGAAGCGTTGATACTACATGAGCAAAAAGCCAAAACTATTTAACCAATCTTATCAAAAGCAATGGTCGGAAACACATAAGTACAAGCATATTCACACTGGAGAATACTGTACTTTTGAGGCTTATGTTGCCGAATATTTGATTATAAGATGGACCGACACGTTCAAGATGGATAAACCTTCTTATAAATTTTGGACCTCTGGCGACAAGTATCACGAATGCTTCATGAGAAACATGAAAGCTTTGCAATCTTTGAAAAAAAAATTTGCAGAAAATATTATTATAGAAGCAATTAACTCTAAGTATTTTGAAAAAATTTACCATATCGGAATTAAAGGGTATGGACCAAGAGGCTGGAAGTACAATAAGGTTGCAATAGAAGCTGTTACGAAGTACAATAATGAGGTAGAGGAATCAAAAAAAATCTCTGACCAAATAAAAGATGCTAATGTTGAAGAAATTAAGAGAGAAGAAGTTGCAAGAAGAACAAAGTCTATACCAAAACAAAAAAGTATTTTCAATAAACTGAGGAATTTATGAGCAAAGTAAAGAAAAAGAATTCAAGTAAATTTGAAAGCGACGTTGTAAGCAATTCAATTGTTAGCAAGTATGGAGATGTCGTTAGGAGTGGTACAGAAGTTCTTGAGGCTATCAATAGCCTTCAAGTAATCGGCGTGTCACCAGCACTCGACATTGCCTTGGGTGGCGGTTTAAGGGAGGGTAGTGTTGTAGTAATGACTGGAGATCCCAAATCCGGCAAGACTACAACCGCCCTTCATTTTGCTTCAAAGTGTCAAGCTTTGGGAAAGCGTGTCATTTATGTCAATACAGAAGGCAGACTATCACGACAGAACTTTGATGGCATTAAAGGGTTGCAGTCTGACAATATTCTGATAGTAGAATCTACTGATGACAAAATTCTATCAGCAGAAGACTTCCTTAATATCATTGAATACTACATTAACAATGATCCCGGATGTTTAATTATTGCTGATTCTTTATCAAACATGGTTCCATCTTGTGAGCTAGAAGGAGAGGTTAGAACTGGAGTTCGCAACGCACTTCCAAGATTACTATCCATGTTTTTCAAGCGTATCAGTGGAACCCTTATGAAGAACAAGATTATCTTAACATGTATTACTCACAACATTGCTAATACTGGCGGCTCACCATATGCTCCATCAAAGATGGCAGACTGTGGAAACATGTTGCAATATCAAGCTGGAACCAATATGGTTATCACACACAGGGGTAGATGGCAAGTGCCAAAAGATAGTGGCCCTCACGTTGGTCAAATAGCAAACTGGGCTATCAAAACATCTTGCGCTGGTGGAACACCTAATAGCACAGCAGAAAGCTGGATTAGGTACGGCGTTGGTATTGATGAAACCCAAGAAGTTGTACAGATTGCTTGTGAATTTAGATTGATTAAAACAGCTGGAGCTTGGTATACAATCCAGTGCGCTATCGACAACCTAGAAGATCCGGTAATACAAAACATTCTGAAACAAAATAAAATCTCTGACAAACCAGAGGATATAGAAAGATTTTTTAAATTCCAAGGCGCTAATAATACGCTTGAGTTTTTAAATGAAAATCCAGATATGTCATCATTCATTTACGATAAGATTAAGGAATTGTTTTAATGGCTAAAGTAGATCTAACAAAGACAGAGGCTTGGAGAATACTGGATGCTCTTAATGTATATAAGAAAGATTATGAGTTAACGGAATACGTAAAGAAAACCATTCGCAACGCAGAAAAGAAATTGAAAAAGATTGTTAATGAATAATAACGAAGTGTGGCCTAAGATTGTTGGACTTATTGCGGTGTGGATCATTCTTTATTTCTATATGCGTAGACCAAAAAAATGAATACAATACTTCAAATATGTGCTGGTATATTGCTAGCTAGATTTATAGAATGGATTTTGTATGAAAGTTATAGGCTTAAATGGCAGAGAGTACGTTTGGAATTTAAACGGATATTCTGTTGCCGCCAACGACAAACGCAAGAGATCAAAGTACCACGTTCGCGCAAGAGAAGTCTTGAAGACTGTCTTCCATAGTTATAGAATACTTGAAGAAGTTAAGTTGCCGGGAAGCACACCAAGGCACAGAAAAGGAGTACTTTATTTAGATTTTTATATTCCACAGATAATGCTTGCAGTAGAAGTTCACGGACAACAACATTATGAATTTACTCCATTCTTCCATAAGACAAAAGCAGATTTCGTGTTGGCAAAAGCCAAGGATGAAGATAAAATAGAGTGGTGCAAGTTGAACAAAATTGACCTGATTGAATTGAAGTATTCTGACACAGACGATCAATGGAGAGAACAAATTGAAAACAGCTAAAGAAACCGTTGAAAACTTTCTTGAAAAGCTAGATCAATTCACGAATGAAACAAACACAAAGTTTGCCACATTTCGAGAAGAATTCCTATTAGCCGCAGATATGGAGATGGATCAGGTTAAAAAGCTTAATCAGGAAGAGCTTTTTGATTATGCATATGCTCTCTACGGGTACGCCTCGTATGTTCAGGATCAAATCAACAGGCAGAAAGTTGTATTTAATTTATGTAATGATCAACTACAAAAAATGGTAGCAAAGTATCATGAAAAATTTAGTCCTTACACTAAACATGAAATAAGAATGCAGATGATAGTTGTTGACAATGAATATGCCGCATCTATTGACAATTACAAACAAGTCGCAGAAGCGAGGATACAAGAGCTAGATGGCAAAGTGTATGAGCTAAAACGCAAAGGGGATATACTAATGGAAAAGGGGAAAAGAATATGAATCTTAAAAGTCTAGTTAGCAGTTTAAGCTTTGAAGAACAAACAGAGTTATTAGATATTTTAATGGAATTCGGTAAAACTGGAAGCGGCGTACTCATGGAAAATGAAGGATTGGCTGGAAGTACCATGCCTCCACACATTGTGGATGAATTTGGTGGCAGCGTTTCGTCAGATTTTCAAGTAAAAAAGCAGAACAATTTAAGCAAAAAAAGAAAAGAAGCGGTGAGAGCCAATAAAAATACTTGGAAGGACACCGGAGAAGACAGGCACATCGAAACCCCAGCGGCTAGCATTACTCCTCGTAATAGATCTAAACCTAAAAAAACAACTGTTACATGCCACAAGTGTGGAAAAGAAAGCAAGATAAATGCAGGTCTTGTTTATGGAGAGTTTTATAGATGCGACAAGTGCATAGGATAATAACTAGGTGAACTCAAATAAATTATTAGATATCGGTTCGGAAAGAGCCGTGCTGGCAGGACTTATGCAATACGGAGTAGACGTATATGTTCGCATATCCGACCTTGTTACTTCAGAAAGCTTTGTAAATACAAATAATCAAGCTATATACAAATGCTTAGAAGATATTATTTTAGAAGAAAAATCTGTAGACATAGCTTCTTTATTAGCCTCCGCAGAAAAGCTGAATTTAATTGAAACCATCAGCACAAAGCAAGAAATTAAATACATCAAATCGCTTTTTGATTTTCCCGTCAATCAGGATAACATCATTAAGTTTGCCGCACAATTAAAGAAATTTGAGTTCGCCAGAAAAATAAAAAATCTATCACTAAAAGTACATAAAGACATAGATAGAATTGATGGCTCTGAAACAATAGATGAAATTATTGGGGTGCTTGAGAATCCAGTAACCGACTTCTTGAGAGAAGATAGCGGCAGCGAAAACCCAGAAAAAATAGGCGAAGGCGTAGAAGATTATGTACAATTTTTATCAGAAAATAAATGCGATATCATTGGTATACCAACGGGATTCTCTCGATATGACGAAGCCATTGGCGGTGGTCTTAGACGAAAATGCGTTGACCTTGTATCTGCAAGACCAAAAGTTGGTAAATCAGTATTCGCTGATAATGTTGCCCTTAATGTATCTTCATTAGGTATTCCCGTTCTGGTGTTGGACACAGAAATGTCTAAAGAAGATCATTTGAATCGACTGTTAGCAAATATTAGTGGCGTTACAATTAATGAAATAGCAACTGGTAAATTCGTTGACGATGAAGAGAAACTAACTAAAGTAAACGAAAGTGTAGAAAAGCTTAACAGTGTGCCATATAGCTACATTAGCGTTGCTGGCAAGCCGTTTGAGGGCATTTTGAATTTAATCAAACGTTGGATAGTTCAGGAAGTTAAAACAGACGAGAGCGGCAAAACAAATGAATGTCTCATCATATATGATTACCTCAAGCTGATGTCGTCCTCATCTATCACAAACAATATTCAGGAATATCAAGCATTAGGATTCCAAATTACCTCTTTGCATAATTTATGCGTTAAGCTAGACATACCTTGTCTATCCTTTGTGCAATTGAATCGTGACGGCATTACCAAAGAAAGTACTGATGCCGTTAGTGGATCAGATCGTTTAATTTGGCTGTGTACTTCTTTTAGTATCTTTAAAGCAAAATCTCCAGAAGAACTTGCGGAAGATGGTCCAAACGCTGGTAATAGAAAACTAGTACCCATTGTCTCTAGACATGGAGCTGGCCTAGACGATGGAGACTATATAAATATGCAAATGGTTGGGTCTCACGCAAAGCTGATAGAATTAAAAACTCGCAACGAGTTTAAAAATCAGCCAATAGGAGATACTGGTCTAATAGATGCAGACAAGATAGGAAATATTGACTTAAATGATGAACCTGAAGAAGATCAAGAATAAACTAAACAAAGAGATAGAACAAGTTCTTACTAAATTGGAAATAAAGTATGAGCTTTTCTCTGATAATATATACTCAACCTGTCCGGTTCATGAAAACAGTGATAATCCAAGGGCGTTCTCTTTTTCTGTTGATAAAGGTATATGGAAGTGCTGGACTAGAGATTGTCAACACGAATATAAAAACGACGTATTTGGTTTAATACAAGGAGCATTATCATTACAGGCTGGCAAAGAGGTTTCATTTAAAGAAGTAATGTCTTGGGTGTCTTCTAATTTTAACACCGGTCGCCTGTACAGTTTTAACACTACAAATCCAGAGCAAGACGAAGAAGTAGAACCTTCTGTTTACGAATTGCTAGAAATACTCAAAAAGCAAGACGACAAGTCAGAAGATAAAGCGCTAGATTACAAATTCGAAGTACAGCTGCCATCAAATTATTTTTATAACAGAGCTTTTAAAAAATCAACCCTAAGATATTTTGGAGTGGGAGATTGTGATACAGAAAGTATAATGAAAGACAGAGCTGTAATACCAATTCACAATGACGATGGCAGCAAAATAGTCGGATATATAGGAAGATCTACCAAAGAATATAAGATTCCTAAATTTTTGTTATACCCAAAAGGGTTTGAGAAAAGGCAGTATCTATATAATTATCATAGGGCAAAAAAAGAAGCAAACGCACTGTCCAGCATCTACTTATTAGAGGGACAAGGAGACGTTTGGAAAATGTACGAAGCGGGTGCTAAAAACGCAGTGAGTATATTTGGTAAAACCCTTTCTGACCAACAGGAAAAAAAACTCAGAAAATTAGCCGTTACAAATATCATTGTTTTAATGGACAACGACCAAGCTGGCAAAGAAGCGAGAATACAAATACAAAGACAGCTGGGAAGAATGTACTCATTAACATTTCCTCAATTAACAAGAAAAGACGTTGGAGAAATGAATCCTAAAGAAATTAAAGAGCAAATATTAGAAATCAACAAAGGAATTAAAAGATGACAAAAATTATTGGCATATCTGGCAGAAAGCAGTCTGGGAAAAACACAGTAGCCAACATTATAAATGGAGATGTTTTGAAAGACTTGAAAATGATTCAAGACTATAGAGTTGGTAGCGATGGACAATTAAATATCTTAACCACCAATAGAGATAATGTTAGTGGCTGGGGAATATTAGATCTATTAAGGCGAGATAAAGATTTTGTTTCTTACGCCGAGTATAACATTTGGCCATACATCAAAATACATCACTTTGCGGATTACCTTAAAATGATTTGCATAGATCTTTTTGACTTTGAGCCTAAACAAGCCTATGGCACTGACGAAGATAAAAATACCTATACAAAATACGGCATGACGGCAAGAGAATTTTTACAACATTTTGGAACAAATGTTATGCGAGAAATTAAAGACACCGTGTGGCTAGACAGAACTATGAAAACCATTGAGGAAGAGCAATCTGTCATTGCTGTAATACCAGATGTGAGATTTCCAAATGAAGTACACGCAATTAAAGATGCTGGAGGTTTCGTCATAAGGCTTACGAGAGACACCACCCATAGCACTCACCAGTGTGAGTCAGCGTTGAATCAAGACGTTTTTGACTGGGATATTTTTGACTACATTATTGACAATCAAGAATATAACATATCAGAACTACAAGAACAGACATTACTCATGAATCATATCTGGAGAAATTAATGCTAATTACATACGTAAGATCATCGAGTTACAACAACTACGCTTACTGTCAAATGCAGTACTTTATCACATATGTTTTAGGGCATCAGTCTGTAAGTGGAAAAAAGGCTGAACTAGGAACAATTGTTCACAAAGTTATGGAGTGTTTAGCTGGACTAAAAAAAGCTGATCAAGATTCAAGCTCCAGAGTAAAGTACTTAAAAATAAAAGACGACGCGCTAAAAGAAGTAAAATGCAAGCGTGTAGATTTAATGTCTGAAGAATTAATTGACACACTTTTAGATGCAAGTTTTAAATTTTATACTGGAACATCTGTACACTCTTGGGACATGTCCGATAAACACATGTGCCACAACTTAATATGGAAAACTTTAAAATATAATGCTGGGCAATTTGATCCGAGAAAGAGAGACGTTCTTGAACCAGAACCCCATTTTGACATACCAATTGAAGAAGATTGGGCTAAGTTTGAATATAAAATGCCAGACGGAAAAACGGTAAAAGGTCAACTTGCGATTAAGGGTACGATAGACTTAGTTACCAAGGTTGACGACGAAACAATAGAAGTAATAGACTGGAAAACGGGAAGGCGGCTAGACTGGGCTACGGGAGAAGAAAAGACATATGAAAAACTATGCTCAGACCCCCAGCTTTTATTGTACAACTATGCCATATCCAAGCTTTTCCCCGAATATAAACAAGCCATTATGTCAATATTCTTTATTAAAGACGGTGGCCCATTCTCTATGTGCTTCGATGAGTCTGACCAGAAGAAATTCCTGAATATGCTCAAAAGTAGATTTCAAGAAATACAGAAAAATGATGCGCCAAAACCCATTTCTGCCGATAGAAGTAACTGGAAATGCACCAAATTGTGTCATTTTTGTAAAAACAATTGGAAAGACTCAGGCCAAAATATGTGTATGTATATAGAGAACCATCTGCAAAAACACGGAATGGAAAAAACCATTGCTAATTGCACCAGAGAAGGTTTTGACATAGGTTTTTACGAAGCTCCCGGCTAAGAAAAGAGGAATATATGGACAAAAAACTAACTATTGGAATGGCCACATATGATGATTACCACGGCGTGTACTTTAGCATACAATCATTATTGCTATATCACAAAATTGCCAGAGAACCCACAACAGAAATAATCATTATTGATAACAATCCATCAGGAAGGCATGGAAAACAGCTACAATCTGTTGTAGGAGGCTGGCTAAAGGACAAGGTAAAGTATATACCATATACTGAAAAAACGACAACAGCATCCAGAAATCAAATCTTTAAAAACGCACAAGGCAAATATTGCATCTCAATGGATTGCCATGTATTGTTTCCCATTGGTAGTATAGATGCTTTAATGAATTATTATGAGAAAAATCCAGATTGCAAAAACATTGTATCTGGACCCATGATGTATGATAATCATGTAGGTTTTTCCACGCATTTTAAGCCAACTTGGGGTGGAGACATGTATGGACAGTGGGCAAAGGACGAAGAGGGCATGAAGTCGGGAAAGCCCTTTGAGATTCCTATGATGGGTCTTGGAACTTTTTCATGTGAAACAAAAAACTGGCTAGGTTTCAATAATGAATTCAGAGGATTCGGAGGAGAAGAGGGATATATACATGAAAAATTTAGGCAAAATGGAGGCAAGGCAATATGCTTGCCTGAGTTTAAATGGCTACATAGATTTGGAAGGCCCGATGGAGTTCCTTATAAACTGTCTTTAGAAGATAGGATATGGAATTATTTCTTGGGCTGGATGGAGCTTAAACAAGATCCAGAACACCCCATGATTAAAGAAATATATGAATATTTTAAGACTAGAATACCTGAAAGAAGATTAAACATGATACTAAAACAGGCTATAAAAACCAATGGAGAACAAAATGCCAATTCCAAATAAAAAAAATGGAGAAGAAAGAAACGAGTTTTTGTCTAGGTGCATGAGCGACGAAACAATGAAAAAAGAATATGCACCAAAACAAAGAACTTCTATATGCTTAAGCAAAGCGTCAGAAGATTTAAACATGGTTGCTCAGGCTGATTTTGAGCTTTACTTCAATGAATATGGATACGAAGAAGAAATTACAAAAGAAAATTTCTACATACCGTCAGAGGCTGACTATGAAGAATTTGGAGAAGAAGTAGAAGAATACGACGCTGCCTCCCTTTGGGAAAATATTCGCAAAAAGAAAGAACGTGAAGGCAAAAACTACAAGCCAGCCAAGAAGGGCGATAAAGATAGACCTGACCCAGAAGCTTGGAAAAAAGCTCAGTCGGTAGAATATCAAGGTCGCAAAGTAAAACTAAATAAGCCATTTAGAACCCCGGACGGACCAAAGAAAATGAGTGTGTACGTCAAGAACGACAAAGGTAATGTAGTTAAAGTAAACTTTGGTGATCCTAATATGGAAATCAAGAAGGATAATCCGGCTAGACGAAAAAGTTTTCGCGCTAGACACAACTGTGACAATCCGGGTCCAAAATGGAAAGCTCGTTATTGGTCGTGTCGCGCTTGGTGATATATGACTCTAACAAAAAAATGGAAAGAACATCTTTCTAAAAATAACATGACCTACTGTGAACACTTTGTGTTTGCGGTTGGTCATGGCCTTGGATGTATTAGGGCCGGAATTTATTTATGCATACATGGAATATTGCCATGTTTTTACAGACATGCTGGCAGTAAGCTGGTTCATAAGTTGGAAATTGATTTTGTTGACCATGAAGAAGAAATTAAAAATGGCAAAATTAACCATAATACCAATGAGTAATGGTCCAAGGCTTAGTGATAAAGAACCTAAAAAGCAGCCCATGCCTCCAAAATAGTTGCGTAAGACGATTGTATGAGCTATAATAGCTTAGTTGTACAAAAATTTGAGTGAGGAGATTGAATGAATTGGTTCCCTTTGCGTAATTTTACACATTACAGTTTGCTAAAAGGATTCTCAAAACCAACTGAACTTGCAAAGATTTGTGCTGATAATGATTATCCAGCATGTGGTATTGCAGATTACAAATCTATATCTGGTTGCGTATCATTTTTTCAGGCTTGCAAGAAAGTCGGCGTTAAGCCAATCCTTGGATGCTCCTTTGATAACACCACAGTCTTTGCTAGAAATAAAGATGGATGGTTTGACTTAATAGAAATTGTGTCATCTCTAGATGAAGATGGAAATGTTAATACAAAATTCTGTCAAGAGATTATGTCGAGAGACAATCTTATAGCTACAAGTAAAGATATTCAGCCAAGCTACTACGCTGAGTCTAAGCAGGCAGATCTGCATAGAGTATTATTATGTTCAGCGTTAAAGACCACGTTACCTAAAATACAAAAACAGCTTCGCAAGAACGAACTGGACAAAGCAGTATCGGAGTATTTTACACACGACGACAAGTGCATACAGCCCGCTGCGGTAACAAAAGAACTGCAACTTGTCTATGAGGTGTGTGAGGATTATGACATTCTCAGTCCACCCATGCTTCCTAAGTTCGATTGTCCAAACGGACTATCCGAAGAAGATTATCTAAAAGTTCTTGCTAGAGAAGGTTGGAAACGCCACCTTATTGATACTGGCAAAGTAAAGAAACCAGAAGACAAGCAGAAATATCTAGATAGATTCAATTCAGAACTACAAGTCATTAAAGATGCAAATCTATTTGGTTATTTCCTCATTGTGCAGGATATAATCAGGCACGTAGAACATGACATGGGGTGCTTGGCTGGTCCGGGTAGAGGTTCTGCGGCTGGATGCTTGATATCATACTTAATTGGTATCACAAAGATTGACCCAGTAGAATACGACTTGCTGTTTGAAAGATTTTACAACGCTGGACGAAACACTGATGGTCATGTATCTCTACCAGATATTGATATGGACGTTCCGGGTAAGAGGCGTGATGATGTTATAGATTATCTCAAGGACAAGTACGGCAAAGACCATGTGAGCCAAATGATTACATTCGGTAGACTGCAAGGGCGAAGCGCAATAAAAGAAGTGCTGCGTATAAATGATGCGTGTTCTTTTGGCGAGATGAACGCTATAACAAAGAGTATACCAAACGAAGCAGATATTTCTGATCAACTTGCAGACATGGATGATGAAGATAGATCTATTATTCGTTGGTCATTATTGAATCGTGCTGACGAGTTGAGAGATTTTTGCCACATTCTGGAAAATGGAAAACTGGAAGGCGATTACGCGCAATATTTCCAGCAAGCTATAGACATTGAAGGAACTTTTAAAACACAAGGTAAACACGCCGCAGGCGTGGTCATATCGAAAGATCCGCTACATAAAGTATGTCCAATGGTTAAGCAGAAAGGATCGTCAGAAAAGATTGCAGGATTGGAAATGTCCGACTTAGAGGCTCTAGGTCATGTAAAATTTGACGTTCTAGGAATTAATCTCCTAGATAAACTAATGAAAATACAGGAGATAAAGAATGGCTAATAGGGATTATATTGTATTTGACTTTGAGACAGGATCTCGCAATCCTCATAAAACACAGCCGACGCAGATAGCGGCAGTAGCTCTTGACGGAAGAAGCTTAACACTTAAGGGAACTTTTAATAGTGAAATTAAACCTATTCTTGATGACGATGAAGCAATTGCTGCTGGAATAGATCCAATTGAAGAAGGAGCATTAAAAGTCACTGGCAAAACCAGAGAGGGACTAGCTAAAGCACCAGCTTTAAAATCTGTTTGGAATAAGTTTACAAAGTTTGTTGATCAATACAACTGGAAGGGGGAACCATTCTTTGCTCCGATACCTGTAGGATATAACATTATCGGCTTTGATATGATTATTATCAACAGGCTTTGCAAGCAATACGGCCAATGGGATAGTAATCGTAGTCAACAAAAACTATTTAGCAAGGTTTACAAAGTAGATCTTATGGACAATGTGTTCTTGTGGACTGAGGGTGATCCTAGCGTTAAATCAATTAGCATGGATTCTTTACGTGAACGTATGGGGCTGTCTTCAGAAAACGCTCACGACGCATTGCAAGACGTTAAGGACACTGCTAACATATTCATAAAGCTTCTGAAAACGCATAGGGCTGTTTACCAAAACATTGAATTTGAAAAGGCATTTGCTAATGGAAATCTCTATATTAAATAGCTCATTGACACAAACAAAAAAGCAGTTATTGATAAAGGAAGTTATCATACCTTATCATCCATCTTTTGCAGAAGCTGTTAATATCGAAAAAATTAATCCAGAATGGTTTGATGTTTCTCTTCTTTTAGAAGAGGCGATGTCACACGTTGGTGGGTACGAAAGAATAGACTGTCACCACATGGACTTTAGTGACGGAAGCGATTGTAAGTCTTCTACTATAAATAATAGAAAAAGAGGATTAGTTGATAGGGTTGTTTCGCACGGAGGAAAAGAAAAACGTGGAACCCTAAGAGTAGTTGTATACAACTCAATAAAACAAAATGTAATGTATTACGCATTACCTAAGAAAGATTGGATTAAAATGGTAAGTATACACCCTACAAATAAACAGGGTTCAATAAGCTACGGCTACAAGACCGAAGAAGATGCTATACCTAAATTTGAACAATTTAGATGTAAAACGTTTGAAGAGTTATGTTTAACTAAGAATCAAGAATATGATGATGGAATATAATGACAATAAAACTTGGCAACTGTTTGCAGACGGCAAAACTAAAGGTATTTTTCAGCTAGAAAGCAACCTTGGTAAATCTTGGTCAAAGAAACTTGCCCCAAGTAATATTGAAGAACTGTCTGCATTGATTGCAATCATTAGGCCGGGATGCCTCAAAGCTTATGTTGATGGCAAGTCTATGACACAGCACTTCATTGACCGTAAGCATGGTCGTGAAGAAGTAACATATTTACATGAAGCATTAGAGGAAATCCTAGCTCCCACCTATGGCGTTCTGGTCTATCAAGAGCAGTCTATGCGTATCGCCCAAAAGATCGCTGGCTTCGATCTACAGGAGGCTGATGAGCTTCGTAAGGCAATTGGTAAAAAGAAGGCTGACCTTATGGCAAAGGTTAAGAAAAAGTTTATAGCTGGGGCTAAGAAGACTAAGATTGTAACAAAGGAAGAAGCAGAACAAATCTTTGGGTGGATTCAGGCTTCATCTCGATACGCTTTTAATAAGTCTCATAGCATATCATATGCCGTGTGTTCTTACTGGAGTGCTTATCAGAAAGCTCACAACCCAGAAGAGTTTTTTCTATCTTATTTGTATTACGCCAACGAGAAGCAAGATCCACACCAAGAGATATATGAATTAGTGTCAGAAGCAAAGCTTTTTGAAATTCAAACCAAAACGCCAAGCATTGCTAATTATCAGGAAAAATTTAATACAAAAAAACATAAAATCTACTTTGGTATCAAGGATATTAAATCTCTAACTGGGAAAACCGGAGATTCTGTACTAAGCGCAATATCACAGTCAGAATTAGAACTGGATAAAAAAATAACCAAGTTTTCATGGCTGGAATTGCTGTTGTTTTTCTCTTCTCGTATTAATTCTACAGCCTTTAAAGCTCTGGCATCTATAGGTTTCTTTAGAGACTTTAATGGCAAGGTAACAAGAAATAAGGCTCTATACGATTACGAAATATACAGAGTTTTAACTCAAGCAGAAAAGAAATGGCTTGCCACTAACTATGAAAGTAAAAAGTGGAAAAATTTTACATCCGCACTTATAGATTTAGCTCCAACAAAGAAAGAGGGTGGAGGAACTAGCAAGCAAGAAAGAAAGCAAATTATCAGCAATGAAATTAACTTGTTAGAAAATCCACCATACAGCTTGGAAGATGAACCCACTTGGTTAATTGACCAAGAAGTAAAGTTTTTGGGCTGCCCAGTAACGTTGTCGAAAATAGATGTTTCAGACACATCTGCTGCTAATACAACTTGTAAAGAAATAGTCAACGGAAAACACGGGCAAAACTTGTGCGTGGTAGCCAACATACAGCGAGTGTCAGATTATAAAATAAGCAAGGGAGACTCGAAAGGACAAACGATGTCGTTTTTAACCATAGAAGACGACACATGCGTACTAGACAGCGTGATAGCATTCCCAAAAACAAAACAAAAATATAAATACATTTTATATGAGGGAAATAATTTAATTCTATGCGGGTCTGTATCCAAAAACGACTCGTCTTTTATTATTGAGAAAATTCACGAAGTTTAGTTGTTTTTTTATGGTGTAGCAGCTAATATACTACGATAGGAGATATTATGAATCACTGTTGCTTTACTGGATATTTAGTTGAAAATCCAAGGACTAATTTCGTTGGCGATGTTTTACTGTCTGAATTTGTAATGGTTGTTTATAGCTACAGAAAAACAAAAAAGACAGGAGAAAAAAATAGAATACCAACGTACATACAATGCGAAGCGTGGCACACTGGGGCAGAAATAATAGAAAGAAATACAAGGAAGGGCAGTAAGATAACCATTCACGCCTCTGTAAAGCACAGATCTAAAGACGATGAAGAATTAATATTTAGAGTCAACGAATTTGACATATGTAATCAAGGAGAAGAAGATTATTAATGATTCCAAATAATATCATCTTGACTTACAAAAACAATAAAATACCCAGCTATATAATAAGCAATATTAAAAAATTAAATCCCGAAAAGGATGTTTTATTTTTTTCAGACGAAGATGTTATAAGGTTCTTAAAAAGAGAGTATGATCAGTCTTATGTAGATTTCTTCCATACTCTAAGAAGAGGTTGCACTAAGGGGGATTTTTTCAGGTACTGCTATCTTCTTAAAAGAGGTGGATATTACTGCGATATTGATATTGAACACAAAGTGCCGATTTCCTCATATGTCATAAAAGACTTAAATTTTTTTAGTGTGATATCTGCTATTGGTCCTATGATTTTTCAGGCATTGTTGTATACCGAAAAGGACAATGAGATTGTTTATGAGTGCATTAAAGACATAATGAAGCCAGAAACCGCACAGCATGAATTTTATTACACGACAGAAGACATGTATAAAAATGTAAGCAAACTCATGAATAAACAAGAATTGAGAATGGGTCAGTATCAAGCAGGCAACATAAATATACAGCTAGCGCAAGAAGTAAGCCTTGGCAGTAAATATGCTTGCATTTACCAAGGGAGGGTAATAGCTATGTCAAGATATGAAAATTACACAAGAGGATTGGGATTTTTAACAAAATGAGAAAAACTAGGATATTATTCTGTTCTGAAGCTACATTTCTTAATACTGGGTATGCCACCTATACGAGGGAAATACTTAAATATTTGTATAGTACTGGCAAATATGAAATAGCAGAATTAGCTGCTTACGGTATGGACAAAGATCCAAGATCAAAAGCTCCTTGGAAGTTTTTTGGTGTTATGCCAGACCCTTCGAATCAAGAACTAACCAAGCTATACAAAGGTAATCCCAAGAGTCAGTTTGGAGGCTTTGCTTTTGAGAGGGTATGTCTAGAATTCTTGCCCGACATTGTGTGTGATATTAGAGATTTTTGGATGACAGACTTTGTTTATAATTCCCCTTTTAGAAAATTCTTTAAGTGGGCATTAATGCCAACGGTGGACGCATACCCACAAGCAAAAGAGTGGATTAGTATGTATAGTACGGCAGATGCCTGCCTCAGTTATTCAGACTGGTCTGGAGAAGTGCTTAAAAAGCAGTCAAGAAATAAAATAAATTACATAGGAACCGCACCCCCTTCGGCAGACTTGTCGTATGAGCCAATAGAAAACAAAGAGTCCTTAAGGGAAAGCTTGGGTATCGATCCTAATATCAAAATTATTGGAACGGTAATGAGAAACCAAAGAAGAAAACTTTATCCAGATCTTTTTAAGGCTTTTAGAAAGTTTTTAGACTCATCAAGCAACCCTAATGAATATAAGCTATATTGCCACACCAGCTATCCAGACGCTGGGTGGGATTTGCCAGAGATATTATCAGAGCATTCTCTGCACTCATACGTTTTATTTACATACGTATGTCTAGAAACTGGTAGATTTTTTGCCTCACACTTTAATGGGGCAGTAACCAGATCTCCATTTACTGGTAAATTTTCCGCTAAACTGTCTAATGTTAAAAACGGACTATCTTATCCCGATTTAGCAAAAATTATGAATTGTTTTGATTTATATGTTCAATATGCAAACTCAGAGGGTTTTGGATTACCACAGGTAGAAGCAGCTTCGTGTGGAATCCCCGTTATGAGTATAGACTACTCGGCTATGTCCAGCGTTATTAAAAAACTAAATGGGTACGCTATACCTTATAAGTCTCTTTATAAAGAAATGGAAACTGGATGTGAAAGAGCAGTGCCAGACAATGATGCTGCTGCTAAAATGTTTTCTGAATTTTTCTCAAAACCATTAGCTATGAGAAAGAAAGAAGGATTTGAAACACGGCAAAACTTTTTGAAGTATTTCCAATGGGACATAAGCGGTAAGGTTTGGGAATCATATTTTGACTCAGTTGAAACTTTAAGTCTGGAAAAATCTTGGAAATCTCCAGCAGATATACAAAAGCCAGCACATAAAATTCCAGAAGAGCTTAACAACGTCTCATACCCAGATGTGGTAAACTGGCTTTTTGATAAAGCTTTATGCAAGCCACAAGACAAATACAATTACGAATATGACAGTATCTTAAATAATCTTACATATGGATTTAGTACATCGCCAATTATAGGTTCTTTTTTTAATGAAGATGATTCAGTTGTATCTCTATCTAAAAAAATTGAAAATCAACCGTTCACAATAAAATACGCACACGAACAACTGGTGAACAAAAGAAACAATATAAATCTATGGGAAGCAAAGAGGGCAGAGGTTTTTAATCTATGAAAGTATTATACATAGGCCACTACAAGGAAGGAACTGGATGGGCTAAGTCAGCAGAAAGAATTATTCTTTCGATGACTAAAGCCGGAATAGATGTTGTGTGTAGAAACATTACTCTTACCAGAGATAACCCAATTCCAGAATGGCTATCGGAACTAGAGCAAAAGGAAGAGCAGGATATCGACATTTGTATCCAACACGTTTTGCCGCACATGCTTGTTGGAACAAATAGATTTAAGAAAAACATAGCTTATACTATGTTTGAATCTAACAACATACAAGATAATATTTGGATTAACTATCTTGAGATAATGGACGAAGTGTGGGTTCCGTGCAGTGAAAACAAAACAGATTTAATAAACGCTGGAATCAAAAACGTTAAAGTTGTACCAATACCTTGCGATACAGAAGCTATTAAGCAAGAAAACAAAATGGAAGTAAATTTTGACAGATATAACGCAACTTCTTCTTATAAGTTTTATGCAATATCTGATTTAACTAAAAGAAAAAATATAGAATCACTAATCAAATGTTATTACAGCGCATTTGGCCCAGAGGAAAATGTAAGTTTAATATTAAAGGTTGGTAAATTCGGGTTTGATTCAAGGCAGATATTTCAGCACATGGAAAAAATGTGCAAAAAAATAAGAGAAGATTTAGCGATTTATAAGGATCACGATAGTTATGGAGATATAATAATCATTGCAGAACGATTTTCTGAAAATGAGATAAAAAATCTACATCAACTTTGCGATTGTTTTGTAAATCTTTCTCACGGAGAGGCTTGGTCGATACCTTCGTTCGACGCGATGAGTTATGGAAACCACCCCATATGCACAAAATGGGGAGGGCCATGTGATTATATTTTAGAAGACAATAAAGATACGGGATATTTAATAGAAAGATCCCAAGAAATTTGCTCTAACGAGGGCGCTGCGTTTGAACACATATTCACAGGAAACGAATATTGGGCAAGACCAGACGAAAGAATGGCAGTAGAAGCTATGCGATTTTACTTTAAACAAAATAAACCAAAAAACAAAGATGGATATAAGCAGGCTTTAAATTTTAATTTACAAACGGTTGGCGAAAAGATAAAGGAAATTATTAATGAATAAAGTAAAGGAAGTTATAGAAAAAGCCAACAATACAAACAATAATAGAAAGCTAAATATACTTACTTTTCCCACACACGAAAGGTACGAAACCCAGCTTTGTAAGACTGGGCATAATTTTTATGCAGTAAACGCTAGAGGGGGAAAGAAATGGAAAAAAGAATACGCAAGCATACCAGAAAACTACCTGATAATGCCAGAGGACAAGCTATTATCATACTTAAGCTTTGATTTAATATTGGCCCAGAGTAGATTTGATCAATTTAGCATTGCTTATAAGCTGAGAGATATTTTAAAGATACCACTTATTTCTCTAGAACACACAACGCCCACGCCCAACCTTGTGGCAAATGGGCAAATAAATGCTATGAGAGCAATGGTTGGAGATATTAATGTTTTTATTTCGGAATATTCCAGATCTGAATGGGGAATTGTATATAACTCAACGGTAATTAAACACTCTGTCGATACAATGGTGTTTGACAATAAAAAACAAAGCAGAGAAAATAAAGTATTAACAGTTGCTAACGACTTTATAAATAGGGATTACTGCTTGAATTTCACGGGGTGGAAGAGCATAGTAGAAGGCTTAGATTTCACATTGGTTGGAGATAATCCGGGCTTATCAGAACCAACAGAGTCGGTTGAGCAGTTGGTTAGTATTTATAATTCTCACTCTGTGTTTTTAAACTCTTCAACTTTTAGCCCCATACCAAAATCAGTATTAGAAGCAATGTCCTGTGGGTGCGCAGTAGTATCAAAAGCAACGTGCATGATACCAGAAGTTGTTACTCATGGTGTAGAAGGTTTTATCTCTAATGATGAAAAAGAGTTAAAAAAATATACTCAGCAACTTTTAGACAATCCAGAATTGGCGAGAAAAATGGGCGACAACGCAAGAAAGAAAATATTAGCTGATTTTAGAGAAGATGTCTTCTTAGAAAACTGGAACAAGACCTTTGAAGCAACACGGAGTTTATAAAATGAAATTGCAGATATATAGCAAAGAAAACAGTAGTAGTATAATAGAAAACATACAAACTATAGAGATGAAAGAAATATCTGAAGATCTACTTCCAAATGATTCTGTTATGCAGATAATTGTTGAAGACGCTCTTTCCTATGCAGATAATGATGATTTCATGAAGTGTTTGGGCTTTTGTGCTAAAAAGCTCAGGCTTGGTGGAGAATGTTTCATACAAGATATCGACATTGACCTTCTTTGTAAAAATACAATAAGGAATAGAGATACAGATTATTTTAACAGGGCAATAAAAAACAAGATCAATGTTCATCCAGCTATTTTAGTTAAAAAAGTTATGACAGAAATGAATTTAATTTGCAGCACATTAGAGTTTTCATCTTCTGAGAGTAAGTACAATATTAAGTTTACGAAACAATGAGCATACAATATATTACATCAAAAAGTAAAAAGAAAAAAAGACCAAAGGGAAAAATAACCGTAATATTGGTCTATCATTCTTTTATACCAAAGATGAAGTCGTTTGGGAACGCGGCTTTTATTCCAATAGGAAAAAACAACCAGAGAGTTATAGATTACCAAATACAGTCGATAAAGAAAGTGATAGAAGATTTTGAAATAATTATTGTGTCGGGATATGACTCCAAAAGAATTAGAAAGTATGTATACAGTAAGTATAAAAATGTTGACATCAGATGCGTTGAAAACATTAATTACGAAAATTCTGGAATATGTGAATCAATTAGATTGGCCATAAATAATACAAACAATAGGCGCGCGCTAATAGTAAACGGCAATTATATAGTGGGGCCAAAAGATCTTGAGGGGCTATTAAGAGAAAGAAAGCACATAGTTATATCTAACGATAGAACCTTAGACATAAAAGTAAATTTAAATCAAGAAACACAAACTATAGAACACCTGTCATTTGGAAGCTTTGGAGACGGATGGTGTGAAGTTTTAAGCATAGAAGAATCCAGCATTAATGATTTCAATAAGATAATAAATTCTGGCAATTTTAACAATAAAATATTCTATGAGGTTATCAATCATATGATTAAAAAAGGAATAAAAATATTACCCTACCAAGGCTGTGAATCAATAATTAAATTGAGCAACGCCATACAGGAAGAGGTGCAAAAGTGAACTTTGCAATATTTAACTATAGCACAAAAGATTCTTCTCAGCCAATTTATTTACACGAAGAAATTAATAAGATTCCAAATTGTAAATGTATAATGATAAATGGTGGGACTGAAAACTTGTACCATGTTTATGACCGAACATTGCCTGATATTGTAATTATGAATATTGGAACTGACTTGAGAAGTGTAATACACTACAATCAAAATTCTGAAAAAAAAGTTAAGCACATAATAAACATCGACCTAGTTGAAGCAAAGCATATGCCAATAATTAAAGAAATACTAAAGCAAAAGGATATAAATTGCCCGTTGGTATTCAGCTCAAACATAAAGCACAAGCAAGAAAATTTTGGAATACCGTATGAGCATGTTTTACAGTGTGCTAATGATAAAATTGAAAGCGCTAGCGTGGATTTCAAGATAGACAAAGCCATAGTCATTAATAAAAAAGAAGACAAGAAAGAATATTCCGGTTCTTATCATTTCCTTTCAAGTTCTACAGAGAACGTTGGGGCAGATTCAAACTTAAACCCGTTCTCTATGGCTGGTATTTTGCACAATTATAACGAAATTATTTTCAGGAACATTAAGCCTAATTTGATTCCAGAAACTTTTTTTAATGCAATCAGGCTATCTCGTTCAAAAGTTTATTTTGATAACGACAGCAAAGAAGAAGCCAATGTTCTGCAATCGTCATTATCAAAAATGCTAGATGAAGAAACAATGTTTGATTTTAATAAAGAAAAGATATATAATCAAGAAAAAGTACGCTTGAAGATAGAAGACAAACACAAGCCAAGCAATAGACTGAAGCAAATTTTTTCACAAATAAAAGAAACGCATATTTTTCTGGAAGGTATGGAGAAATGATATGAATAAAAATGTTGGAATATGTGTAGACATGCAATCGGAATCACAACGGCTGCTAGCAAAACAAGTGTGTGATTATCTTCAGGAAAAAACAAATATGAACCCCGTGATATTCTATGATCCATCCGGTCCCGTGTCTTTTGATTTTAAGACATCCGTTTTAAATGTAGAACAGCTGTGGGGGTTTTGTGGAATTGTTTTAAACACATCGCTTAAGATGATTGCGAGAGTTGCAAACAAAACATCTGAAATAAAATCTTATTATGTACCAACTACAGACGATCACATAGATCCAGTTTTTGTTATGAGTATCAACGATGACTTTACGATATTAGCACAGAGTGGAGAAATAGAAGAAACGCTAAAAAGAATTATTGGGGATAATCTAAAAATTAAAGTGTTTGACGGTGTGGAGAATTTAGTAAGGAGTTTGACATGAACGAAACTCAAATAGTAAAATTGTATGAAAAAGAAAATAAAAGCACATATGAAATAGCAGACATTATGAATACCTATCCAAATAAAATAAGAAGAATACTGATCAAGAATAAAGTAGATCTTAAAAGTAAGAGTGAAGCACAGAGAAACGCACTGCAAACAGGCAAGGCAAAAATACCTACAGAAGGAAGAAAGAGAAGTAAAGAAGAAAGATTAAAAATAAGCAAGTCACAAAAAAATCAGTGGAACAAAATGACAAAAGATAAATATAATTCTCATGTGCAAAGGGCTAAAAATAGATGGAAGAATATGCCACAAGAAGACAAGGAAAACATGAGAAGGTTAGCCATTAAGGCTATACAGAATGCTGGCAAGGAAGGATCTAAGCTGGAAAAATTTTTGAAAAACGAATTCACGAAACTGGGCCACACTGTGGAAATTCACAAGAAGAATCTTGTACCCAACCAAAATCTTGAGATCGATATGTTTTTCCCAAAGATTAAGGCTATCATAGAGATAGATGGGCCTTCTCATTTCATGCCAATATGGGGAGAAGAAAAGCTACAAAAGCAAATTAAGGCAGACAGCAACAAAACAGGGTTGATTTTGAGCAAAGGATTTGTTATAATTAGAGTCAAGCATATGTCAGACTCTTTGTCCCTGACGGAAAAAGAAGATCTGAAGAACAAAATTGCTAATATTTTAGACAATATCGAGTCTAAATTCCCACCAAAAAGCAAGAGATATATTGAAATTGAAGCATAAATGGAGGATTAAATGTTTGTTGAACAAGACTTATTTGAAGGAGTTGAAGAATTGAGTACACCGTCAAACACAGATACGTCGGTAAAAAATGTTATTCTAAACGATGCGCCAGACATGTTATCGTCAGAGTGGCATGATTACGCTATGAGCCTCTTTAATGAAGATGAGCTGATGAATGGCCACCCTTTAGTAACGGGCCTTAGAAGGGTCTCTGAGCTTGTTCTGGGGCAAATTATGTACAGTGGTCCAACACAAGTATTTCCAGTGACTAGAGATGACCATCATGGCAGAGCAACTGTGGTATTTACTGTGAGATTTGCCAACGGTTCTGAATATTCTGAGGTTGCTGACGCTTGGGAAGGCAATACTGATGATATGTTCTGTGCCTACGCCGTTGCCATTGCTAGCACCAGAGCAGAAGCTAGAGCTTTACGCAAAGCCCTTAAAATCAAGGGTGTGGCAGCAGAAGAATTGACCAAAAAAGACACAGCAAAGATCGTTCGTGACATTTCGAAGCAGACCGCTAGCACTAGCGGAGACTATGACGAAGGAGGAAGAATGAGCGATGCGCAATATAATTTTATAGATATTAAATGTAAGCAGCTAAACGTAGACGGAGAGGCGTTATTCACGGTGTTTAAAGTAGACAAAAACCGCAAGGTTTCAAAGAAGGTCGCAAGTGATATCATTGATCGTCTTAATGAATATCAACGTGACAAGGGTTCAATCCCAACAGGTGTTATTGGCTATAACGAAGAGTGGAGATCATAAATGAGATTGTCTTATACAACTAAAAATAATAGACTACAAGTAGAAATCGAAGGTGAGTCACAAAGAGACTTATTCAATGAGCTTAATAAGTTTCAGGAAGTTTTTGAGAATGATGTTTGTGGCAAGTGTCAAGGCGAAGACATTCAGTATGTTGTACGTACCGTTGACGACAATCAGTACTACGAACTTAAGTGTAAGTCTTGCGGAGCAAAGCTAGCCTTTGGTGCGCATAAGAAGGGTGGCGGCTTATTTCCTAAGCGTAAAGACGGCGACACTTGGCTGCCAGACAATGGTTGGCAGAAGTGGAATCCTAAGTCCAAGCAGATGGAGTAAAGATAAAAATCTAAAAAGAAGGCTATCCCAACCAATTGGAAGGGGTAGCCTTTTTTATTAAATCAAGAAACTCTATGATTACTACTACGGAGACGAGGTGGTTGTGGTGGTTGGCTCTGCTTCAATATCCAAATTTCCAAAACTATAAGAAAGCTGCGCTGTAAAGCTAAAAGTTTTAGTTAAAGTATCAGCGTCCGTCGCAACCTGACCAGTAGATGTAGTCATTTTTGTCAGATCTGAGCCAGCTAATGCTTTGTTCACAGCCAAAAGAAGGCTCATGCAAAGCTCTTTACCATCGTCGCCTGTGGAATAACTTTCTAAACTTGAAATTGGAATTGACACACTTGTGCCATTGTCGGTTGCTCCTACAAAAATATCTGTAATTGAACTTAAATTTGAGGCTGACATAAAAGATCTCCTTGTTAGTAAACTGTTATGCTAAATACTCTAGAGTAAAAAATAATCCGTACTGGGTTTTACTGCCAATACTTGTTGGTTCAGCGCTCATGGCAACATACCAATCATGCTGGGTGGAAAGATGTTCTACACCTTCTGTCGTTTGATATCCAAGTCCACTATCTGTCTCCAGTGAATCAGAATTTTCTCCATGCATTCCGGGAGAGGGTGTAAAAGTCATTTCTAAAGCACCGTTAAAAGTTTGGTCGTCAATGCTGCTAATTCCTTGACCAAACTCAACCCAAGTATCTCTGTTTCGTGCGCGAAAATGCAAATTAGAATAACTCGTTTCAGCAGCTGGATGTCTAGCTTCATAGACATATGTAGTTACTCCACTTGCGGCATTTTCAGGATTATCTCTGTCAAAAATACGAAGTTTACAATTTTGAACTCTAACCGGATCGTCGTTTGTAAATCTAATATTAAGAGGGCATAAATAATTGGGCAGATTTGGCAAAGGCATACTAACACCATTAGCCTCCACAACGCCAGCGGTATTGGCATCTCCTACCGAGGTCATGGACGTATTATTGCATTGAACGCCAGCAATAGTGCCAGCGGCGTTGGTGACAAAAGTAGTATTTTGAACAGATCCAACGGGAACAGACAGGCCAAAGCCTAGACCGTAAAATCCTAAACCTTCCCCGTTCTGGTGGTCAATCTCAGCTTCGGCTGAGTCTGGATCGCCAATATTGGCATAAAATTTAAGTGAAGCAGGCATTTGAAACTCCTTGGATGTTTAACTAATTATAGATACACTTTTTTTGTGTTTTTAACTAATATTTAACGTAACGTACTGAGCATATCCGGGATATTGACTTCCAGAATATGCAAATTGAAATGTGTGGCTAATATCATTATGAAAGAAGAAATATGCATCATATTGCCCAGAATCATTTGGGTCTAAACCAAATTCAGTGCTTTTATTTCCTGTAATTCTTCCGGCCTCGTCTCCCGTCCCACTTGTGAGCCGTTTGATTCCACCATGCTCTTTTGGTCCTGCGTCTAGCTTAGTAATATACCTTACTTCGCCCTTGAAGGAAATAACGCCGCCTCCGTCTAGCTTTACGATATAGCCAGTCTCGTCTATTATGTTGTTTGGATCAGAGTCATCGTAGTACCTATCGCCAAAAGATCCGGGGTTTAGGTCTTCCCCGGATAGAGCATTTCCAAATTCGTCAGAGCCAAAGCTCACTCCTCCAGAAGAATCAAAAATCATTTCTATATTTGCTCGTTTGTCTAAATAATTGCCAGCAGAAATTGGTCCCTGTATAACTTTCATGCTAGAAGGTGAAAGTCCAATAGTTAATTTTTTGTACGCAAAGCCACCGGATGTTAGTAACATTCCTCTTCTAATCGGGTCTTTAGTCCAGTCAGAAGTTGCTTTATAGTCGCTTTCGTGTGTTACTAAAGAACCTGCTGATGGAAAAGATCCATCGCTAAGAGTCGGAACTGGAAAGTCTACTTCTGAACCACTAGAATTAAAATGTAGAGCTGCAAAGTATCTTGTGTCCCATATAGTGTTTTCTCTAGGCCAAGCGTCGAAAACTCTGCAATGTAGGGCAGTTGTGCCAAAATAGTTATAAGCACCAACAGCACTACCGTATTGATTCCATCCAATATTACGAGGGGAGGTTCCGGGAGTAAACGCAACAAAGCCAAAAACAGCAGCCATAGTGCTAAATTGGGGAGCTTGTCCCGGAAGGGCGCTCTGAAACATGGGCGCTCCAAAATCTTCGAACACTTCCATGTTGATAGTGCCGCCTCCCGGTCTAGTAAATCTATTTATAGCGGCTGTAATGCCAACTAAGTTTAATCCTTCTTTTTCGTAGTCATCATCTTCGTATATTGTTAAAGTGCCAAGAGGTTTACTTAGTGGAGTAGATTTGATAAAATGATCATAAGGTAAGTAAGACCCAACGTTCAGGCTACTAAAGCGACTAAACATATTACCAAACATGTGAGAATCACCATTGGCATATCCGTCCATTACCTCTTTTATTTCTTTTCTTTTTTCGAATGAAGTAGTTGTGCCAACAACCTCTTGTTCGCCAGTATTTGTAATTTGCTGAAGCAAGCCTCCCTGCCCACCGCTTAAAATTGCCCCGCCTCCTCCACCCAAACTTGAAGCGTAGGGGTCAGAATGTATAACCATTTCTGCTGGAAGAGGAGAAAATTGTATATGATTTGGATTGGCGGGCGTAAGTCCTCTACTTTGCGCAACGGTTGGAGAACTAGATATGTCAGACCTATATTGTGAAGCAGCTGAATACAAAGTATTGCTATTTAAAAGAGATTGCCAATGATCCAAAGGTAATATTGGAGAGCTACTATTATCATCGCTATAATAGCCATTTACCGCCATGTCTGCTGGAGTATCTTCTCTAGGTCCATTGAAACTATATCCGGGAAAATACAAATCGCTATTGATACCAGCCGGTCCAGAGTTATTAACCCCAGCGGCCAATGAAGCCTGATAACCATCTGGAAAGCTTGGCCCCCACCAATTTTTTAAGTGAGATCCCATAAGAGCGTCAGTGGTAAATGCGGCCATAGCAGTAGTAACATTGGTATACTGAATATATTTAGCGCTATCAAAAGAAGATGCTACAAAATATCCAAGACTAGGATTAAAGCTGACATTAGATCCATCATTTAAGGACATTATTTCAGTAGCATCATGAAAAGGAAGCATAGAAGAACTACCGCCAGCAACACCGTTCTTCCAAGAGAAATACCAATTCTGCCTAGCTTTATACTCGTATTTTCCAGCGCTCCACATTTCATTAGACATAGCAGCATCTCTAAAAAAAGCATCTGAATTAGCAATTAATTTTGAAAATGTCCAAGCTCCCATTTTTGTGGGAAGGCCTTCGCCAGCAATGCTGAACTCTTGAATGATCCATTCTGCACCTATTAGGGTACACATAACAAGAGTTCCAGCAGTAAATGATTTTTCCGACCTATTAACAACTCTAATTTTTTCTACTCTCTTCGCATTATATTCAATAATAAGATTAGGACCGAATAGATTTGGATTTCCGTCCTGAGCTGAAACTGGAACAGCTAGCCCTGAAGCAAAATTACCTGTATAGTATTCAGATCCTCTAGAGTAAAATAAGTCTCCATCTGAGTCGTTTTGTAAAAAGCCATCACTGTCTTCGTCTGGCATCTGGAAGGCGGTGTTGCCAGCGGCAGCAACGGGAGTTATAAGTCTGGCCAAAATGGTTTGTGTCGATTCCCAAGCTCCTAGAGAGTCATTATAAGAAAGTCTTATTTTGCCAGTAGCTAAATCATTAATAGAATTTCCAGACATATCTTCTGGCTTAACATAAACTCCAGCATGTAGCGAAGATCTTGCTGCGTCAGTTTTTGATTTAGAATACTTAAGTCCAGTGGCAGAAACCGCAACGTCTGAAATAATTTGAGAACCTTTTTGTGCGGTTACTCTTTCTTGTCTATCAACCCCCTCTCCGGGTATGTGGAAGTACAAATTGGTATAAACAGATGGATCGTTTTTGCTAAAAAGTCCACCCATTAAAGTATAGCACCTAGTAGGTGCTTCTTTGACTGGACTTATATTCTCTTCTAACCACTTTTTTGCGCCCCTAACTTTACTGACAGAGGCTGTTTTATCGTTACTATTTTCTACAATTAAACCTTCAATCTGTGACTCAAAGGTAGAAACTAATCCAATAATATCAGTAGATGATTTTGAGCCACCTCCCCCCTGCCAAGTTCCCGAATTCATTGTATTGAATAGGATTTGAAGACCGTTGCTCCCGTTGGCCGATTTAATATCATTAAAAAAAGCTTCATCTCCTATCTCGTCTTCAAAACTTTTGAGTTCTACTAGAGCCTTGTTTAAGCTATCTTTTGTAAACGACCCAAGACCTACGGCTACCATCTTGGGGTCATTAGTAACAAAAGAATGAAATTCGGTTGAAGAAGAGTAGGCGTTCCCAGAACTAAGTCCCATGTTTAACTCCAGTATGTGATGTGGTGTTCGTCTCTATTAAATGGATCAAGCGGGCTATCATAAAGAGTTTCTAGCTGCTCAAGATCAGCCGCCCTCATTGAAGGCAACAAGTGATGATGCTGCCGAGAGACAGCAATTTTTTGGTCTGATAGATTTTCTAAAGCAGAATTATACCTGTCTCTATACTGAGACAATGTGTCATTGTCTTGCTCCAAGACTTCTTGCATAGATTCTGAGGAGGTAACAGAAGACTGAAGAGCAGTTTCTTCGCCAGCGCCTGTCACGCTAGATATAGATAAATTATTTGTTCCCGGATTTGTGTAATTAGGGTCTATGGCAGATACATAAGGTTTTAATACTTGGGCGGGAGGAGGCGCTCCTCTGAATTTATTTTTAATTAAACTCTTGCTGAACAAATCAAACTGGGCCGCACTATTTTTAAGATATTGATTTTTTACTATATCTATTTGTTTCTGCTGTTGTCTTTGAACGTGAGCCATACTTCTACTGTAAGTTTGAAATCTGTAAGAACACCTCACACCATCTATGCCAACGTCTAGAGAAATACTGTCTAAAATTGGACCACCAGTGGATATCAGGCTGCCAATATCAACATTACCATTGGGCATACCGGGGTAGCTTACGGAGCCTTTTTCCGAAGCGAGATATAGAGTTCCAGCCAAAGAAACTCTACTATTGGCAGCTGTGTTCATTAAACTGTAAGAGCCAAAATTCCAAGGAGCCAAGCTTCCATCTGTTTGGATATCAACTTTTCCACCAGTATTTTTTAATAACTTATATTCATCTTGACCTTGAGCATTTTTAACTTTGACAGGCCCGCTATACCAAGGTCCGTAACAAGACTGTTGATTTTCTAGAGGTAAAACTGCTAAGTCTGGCTTTACACAGGGAGGTACTGAAAATAGCCTATCTGGATTGTAAAAGGTCAAACTGGAGCCATAATTATCTAAGTCTATTTTTCTATTAACAGATATAGCAGTGACTGTTCCCAGAGATTCGTTGTCAGTAAAATAAGATGGATATGCAGCAGTATTAAATTTCTGTTTTTTAGGTATATCTGATAGACTATCTCTTTTTGGAGAAACGACACTGCCTATTGTTATTAGGGCATAAGCATAATCTAGGTTTGGATAAGGAATAATTTGTCCGTTGTTAGATCTAGGAAAATCTGTAATATTGACATTGCTACCAGAAAAAAGAGGTTCGTATTGAATATTAGTTTTTAATTGTCCAGCGTTGTCGGGAACGTTTCCAGAAGCGTCTAGATGAACAGGCAATGGCATGTGGTATGTATGCGATCTCTTGCCATTGCATTGCATAACACTTCTGGTGTGCGTTACGGGCAAATAGTAAACCTGAGTGTCTAATTCTGCTGGCATAAAAGCAACCATTTGAGCAGCATTATTAGGATCTGTTTGGGGAATAATTCTAGTACCTACCGACTCTGTATAAACTCTACTGTTAGCACTAGACACATTAAGATTTTCGGCATAGTCATATCGAACATATGCTTTAATTCTGTAGTTAGACCCAAAGCCTTGTAAATTTGCTGGCATTAGAGCGGAAGTAACGCCAAGGTTGTAAACATCTAGGCTAACAAAACCCCCAGTACTATCTGGAATATAGTTATAGTTTAGGCTGTCATCTATTGGGTTGTGAGTTGATATAAAGCCTGATTTAAATTGAGATTGAGCAGCAGTAAAAACTGGATTGTTAGACGCTTCAACAAAAGAACCATTATTAGCAGCAGCACCTAAATCTCCATTGCCAACAGGATAGAAGCCAAACGGGCCTTCTTCATAAGTTCTTTTGTCTGCCGAAAGCTTAGGAGCGCCAAATTTGTAATTTGGCTTTGGAGGCAATCTAACTAGCCATTTTTTTCCGTAACATTCTTCTGCAACACTCTTTACAAAATTGAATACTTTTTGAGCATTTTCTTTTCTTGTTTCTACATTTTTCTTCACAATAACCATCTGACCAGTCATAGAAGAAATAATACTATCTAGATAAGCTGCGTCTACGCCTGCGCCTTGACTGCTGATAACTTTAACTGCATCATTCTCAGCTTGGCTCAATTTTCTAACTTTTCTTAACTGTTTATATTTTTCCAACAAAGAGTTAACAACTTGAGCAACACCAGCAGGGTTTGAAGAGCCTTCCAGACTGCTTAATACTCTAAGATCTGCCACCACGCTAGCTCTTTCGTCAAAAACTTTCTTAACGGTTAAACCTAAAGCAACAGCTCTGTTGTAGTAAAGGGGATAGCCGAACGGTGGACAACAGGGGTTAAGCAACATGCCGCCAGCACCATAGCCAGCATCGTTCGTGAATAAACATCTAGGTGCTTTAAGCCCCTTTGTGTGCGTTCCATTTTCGTCATCTGTAACCTGAATTCCAGCACCCATTAAGGTTTCAGAATATTTAGGATTTTTGTTAACAACTTCCAAGAATCTTGCGTTGTAGAATTCTAAAAAGTTTTTCCAAGCTTTAAATCCTTTTAAGGCGTATCTTAATTCTGTTTCTGTGGCGACATAATAATTTCCTACACCGAAAGCGCCAACCCCGCTACTGTCTAGTAATATCTGTTTCCAAGGACCACTACCCTTAACTGGAACAACAACATTTCCGCTTAAGGTTCCATAAAATGGAATAATCTGATCAAGGTTGCCAGCACCACCACCTCCGTGATAAGATCCACCATCGTGACTAGAAGTAAAAGCATATAAATCAACTCGATTAGCACCAAACAAAACTTTACTAGTAGTTGGATTTGTTAATTCATATCCAATGTCAGTTTTTTCTAATAATGAATATGTATTTCCGTCATCGCTAGTATGAGATGGAAAGTTGCCAGCGTTGTTGATAAAACTATTTATTTGACCAATGGAACTTTCGTTAGATCGATTAATAAAATTGATACTAATTGTTCCACCAACACCGGTCTCATTTCCAAAATAAGGGCTTAGGGAAACATCAATTTCATACCCACAGCTTTCAGCAATTTCCATAACAAAAGCAAGTAAGTCTATATTGTCTTGATCGAAAAAATATAGAGGATCTAAAGGGGGCAAGTTATAGAAGCTAACATAATAACTAAGGCCTCTATAAAAAATACCGCCAGAAAATCCAGAGTATTCACTATTGGGTAAAGCACCATTCATTGCTGCAAGTGCTTGCATTATTCTGTAATAAGGAATACCCGAAGCACTTCTTCTAGACATTGCCGTTCCGGTTACTGGAAATTTATTTTGATATCCGGGATTGCTGAAATATGGATCTCCAGCAGCAGCAGCGCCAGAGTAGTACATGTCATCACCAGCTAAACCGTTTGGGCCTCTAGAGGCAATATTTTTACTATAGCTTTTAAAGATATCTCTTGTGCTTTTTGTTGGATTATATTCAAGGAAGCCAAAAACATTGTAAACATTATTCTCTATTTGTCCAACCCTGTCATCAGAATGGTTCAGTATTAAGTAAATGTTAGACAAGATTTCTCTTGGGTCAACAACGGTGACAGAATATGAATGCCCAGATATACTACTGGTACTATGAAATGATTGTAATAGCCCGCCAAATTTTAACACAGAGCCAGCACTACTGCCTTCGAATGCTTCTCTAATAGTAACTCTGGGATTAGAATAAACAAAAAATACAGGCATTCCAACACCCGGAGGAGAAAAAGAATCAGTTCCGCTGTGGTATGGATCATAAACACCCTTAGACTTTGATGGATCATCTATTGTTGGATTAGTTCCATTGGGATCAACTACAAGTTCTACATTCAGAGTAGTCGGTGAAGACCCTCCACCAGCTTGAGCGCTAAACGATTTTATAGTTGCGCCGAGAAAAGTTTGCTGTTCCGGGAAAAAACCACCCGTACTTCTAACCGACTCTCTTGTTGCAAGAGAATTATCAAGAGGTCCAGTCCAATCTTTCACAACGGAATCTGTTGAATTAGTAGACATATAAGATCCTAGTTAGAGGGCGCTGAAGATATAAACAGTGTAGCCGTTTGGGGAGGTGGCATCATATCGAAGTTTCCTGTGTCATCATCTTGATCCTGATCATCTTGGTTATTGTCACCTGATTGACCAGATGGTGAGCTTGGTGATTTGTAATCGTCAGAAGGTCCAGTGGGGTATCTGTCTGGATTAAAATAATCTGGATCAAAAACAGAACCTCCAGAATCTGAAGTATTTTCTGGAATATTGGTGGGTGAATAATTTGGTCTATTAAAATTTTCAGCACTAGAGTGTGTCTCCACGACCACAACGTCATCCAAACCAAAATGTGTCATATTTACATCACGACGAACTGGAGCCTGAACACCGTCCGACATTTCCATATAAGAAAAACTACTATAATAATAATCTAGATCAGACAGTTGTTGAGCCGACTCAAACTCTGACTTGGTATTAAATTTTCCCTTAACAGTGTCGTCAGAGGGATCGTTATAGTCTTGAAGGCTTTCCAGATTAAATTTATCTGAACCAGTATTTCCTCTTAATAATCCAAAGGTTGTAGAAGCGAATGACGGTATTCCTCCACTGTAAAGAACGTTAAACTCATCAAAGTCTATATAATCTTCTAGGTATGTTCTATAGTTGTTAAAAGAAATACTAAGCTTTAACGCATTTTTCTGATCAGTATTATCAAAATTCCCAATTTCAGAAACATGATCAGATGGGTATATACCATCTTCGTAATGTAGTATCACTTCCTCTAAGTAGGAAGTATCAAGCGGAGGGAATGAAGAAGTGGGAAGAGTCATTTATAAGCCCAAGACATGTTTAGTGAATATTGACCTTCAGTAGAGTTCCAATTTTCTGTAGCCTGCTTAAGCATTACATATCCCGCAGATGAAGGTGATGGCGCTGCATTGCTTATTAGGCTATTTATCTGATCTCTAGTGTCGCTGTGAACAGATGGGCTGGCGGTAATGTTGTCGCTCATAATTAATTCTACGTTTAAAGTTCTTTCATATTCTGTGGTCGTGTTCATATATTGAAATACGGGGCCGTCCCTCTTGCCCATTATCTGGATAGAAGCATAAACATCGGTAGGATAAGAATCTGAAACGCTGATACTTTCAGAAATAGATCCAGTAACCACATTTGTGGGTCTATTGTCATAGGTAATGTTGTAGCTAATAGCACCATCAGCGCTGGCTGAATCTGCAACAGAAATACTTTTAGGGATAGCGTTTAGAACAGAACCGCAGGCGCTTTGCGCCCTAGAGTAAACAACCGAACCCATTCCATAGCTACCATTGCCAGAAATACGATTTAATACATCTTGAGCGCCACCTCCAGCTCCCGCCAGAACAGATTGTCTAGAATCGGTTGGCGCTCCTATTGAATATCCATTAAGTTTTCCATCTACGGTTACGGAAACTAATCTTGAGCTTGCGTCATTTTGAACCGTAGTGTTAAAAGTTTCAAACGCTCCCAGTTGTTTTAGAGTGCCGCCAGAACTATTGGCCCAGTACCCATTAATAGTGACTGAATAGCTCAATTCTGCTAAGTCTATATTAACAGCGGTAGACATTCGCATTATGGAAGCACCTTGAATGTACTTATAATGATCTGTAACAACGTATGGTGAATATTCATTTATAGCCATCCTGCTGTCTACAAAAGCTTTAACGCCACTACATGCATTTGCATAAAAGGTTGATGAGTTATTAACGTCAGCGCCAACGGCTGGCCTGCCTTTAGCGCTACAGGTTCTAGTAAATCTATATACCTGAGCGCCCGGATCGTCATAAAGTTTACCAAGCGAATCATCTGGTTCATAAGAAAAAACGTCTGAAAAAGAAGCTAAGGGTATTGCCACCTTGTTGCTGGTATTTCCGTGCGTCTCGCTAGTAATAGCCCCCTTGGTAGAGTCAGATGGGCTAAAAGAATCAAAGACAATATCATACCTAGTAACACCTGCAAAATTAGAAGGCTGAACTGAAACCCTTGGATTAGTTATATTAAAAGTAGTAGTACCACCAGACTGAGAGGCTGAAGATCTTACTTCTAAAGTAGTCGCATCTTCAAAAAAGCTTTGAACACTAACTAACTGCCCCAAATTAGACGTTGAGCTACAGCCAACAGCAAAGCAGGACAAAGTAACAGTAGTTTCGTATCCAAGGAGATGATTTCCTTGAATTACAGGATTTTCAGACCAACCTATTTGCGGGGGTGGTGTTATGTAGAAGCCTCCACCGGTTCTTTTGTTAACTATAATAGCTGCGGAGTTAGAAGCTGAAGACCCAGCTGCACTTGATTGAGAAAATTTAATCTCTTGTTCACAGGACATATTAATACCCAGAAGAAAATAATGAAAAATTAATATCAGTAGAACTTATGCCGCCAGTAAATAAACCAACATAAGCAACACTATTTGTACCAGAAGGGCAATGAGCGTATAAGTTTATATCGTTTCCTTCCCGTATGTTCCCAAGCGCTATTGTACTTAATCCTAAAGTATTATACACATTAGAATTGTCTGGAACACTACAATAAAGCGGAATATCGACGCTAGAAAGGCCTAAAACAGATTTTGTATATAGTGATAATGATTGAGATTCTATATCTCCTTCATCGTCTGCAACCCTGCCGTAGACAGCCTTTATTACAGGTCTGTGTATTGAAAAACCCTTAAGATTACTATCTTGACCAGAAGCCTCTATAAAGATTTCTCCTTCTGTATTACTATAAATAAATCCAGTTGTGTGATAAGTTGTGTCTAAAGTGCTATTGTCAATGCTAAGACTTACCTTTTGGTTTGGATAACCAAATACACTAGCGTTCATAAAGCATTGTTCATCTGGAACAAATGGGGGAGTATCTCTAAGCATAGCATCAAAAAGAAAAGCGGCTCCAGCTTTCTCCAAGTCTCCAGAAATGTGTGTGCCACTCGTTGCAAATTTATGATTAGGGGTTCCAATTGCTATTGTGTAATCGGCATCTGTTCGCTTAGGCCTAAAAAGAGCTATGTTTCTTCCGAAATGCTCATTCTCTGTGCCAGAAGCGACAACTTGAGATACTTCGTCGTAGCTTTGTTGTAATCTGGACTTGTAACCATCAGGTATAAGCTTTTCAACCAAGGTCCAAGATTGTTCTTTTGTTTTAGCATTAGTAATTTTGTTTTCAAATGTGTAAACAGCGCCATTGTTCATGACACCACTAATGATACCAATTAAATCTCTAACCTCTGGATCACCCAAGTCTATAAGCTCTCTGGCTTGAGCGTCATATTCAAAATTAAAAGACTTAAACTCAAAAGCCCCTTCGATAATGGTTGTGCTGGACAGATCTACATTGATAGAATAGTCGTGTCCCGGCGCTCCTACGGCAAGTAGATCACTATAAATTTTTACGAAACTTCCAAACTGGTCAGTAAAGGTTGAATACTTTAAAAGATCATCTAAGGAATAATCGTTTTCGCCCAAATGTTCTATAAGTTTAGATTCTATTGAGCTATCTAAGTCTTGACCAACGCCGATGCTCTTTGGTCTTAATTTAGAAATAAATTGCCAAGGTATTCCGCGACCAGAAAGTGTTACTCCTTCTCCTGTTTTTTCATAAATGTAAACTGATCCAGCGCCACCATTTCTGCTGGTAATAGTACCAAACGGCTGTGTGTAACTTTCTGTTTCTTGAACAACACCGCTCCAACTAATAGGCTGTTCTTCGTAATAGGCGGCGAAGGGAGAACCCACAACAAGCTTCCCTCTATGATAATCTATAGAATATCCAAAAAGGTCTCCGGGATACCCAGAAACAAAAACGTCTGGATCTATAAAATCTGCTCCATGCGCGTCAATAATAGACGGCTTTCCACCAAGTATATTTGAGTCTTCGTAGTAAACGCCACCTACTTCTTGATTGAACTTTGAATTAGATCCATAAAAGTTTTGACTATCTCTAAATTTAGAAAACACAGCTGAAGAATTTTCACTTGTTAAATCTGGACGTTGAGCCGTTTCATAGTTTAAGGTTTCATTGAACATGTAAAGATTATTACCAGAGTTTACTATAGGATTATTTTCTGGAATAAACCTTTCTATCAAGCCGCTGTTGCCAATGTTAGCAAACAGCCGCGCAGGGCTACTTCTTTCTGGAGCGATAATTTTGGTAACCGAAGTGGCAGAAAAAAGCTTAGAATTTTCATTTTCTGGAAAAACAGTGTCTGGGTAAAGACTTCTAATAAAGTTTGCATTTTCCTCTATTACTTCTCCGCTACGGAAGATGCATGGACCCTCAATAATGCTAGCATCACTAATTAGCGTAATTCTAGATTGATTTATACCCTGCCTTGTAGGACTGCCATAATACAACTCCTGAGCAACCACTACTGGACCATCGTTGATTTTAGCATCTTCAAAAATATTGCTACAATCATCTAGCCTAAAGAAATCAACATTGCCGGGGCAATATTTATTGCTATTAGAGTTCATTGGAAATGGGTCGGGAAACTCTACAGTAGTAGTAAAAGCCTCAGAACCCGGATCTGTAATCTCCCACTCGTATCTAGGAACGCGAGACATTAGTGGAGATTCTATTACGTCAACTAACGCTCCAGAAATTCCAACTAAAGCAACCGTGCTTGGCGCTTCATCATACTTAAAGCCAACCCGAGAGCTATTGCCAGAAATAAAGAAAGACACTTCATCTACACCGGGAAGAGTGTGGAATTCTATAATATTAGATTTAAGTAAGGTGTCTTGACTCCTTCCTCCAATTTGAGAAATAACGCCAACTGGGCCATGAAACACAGAACTAAAAGTATCATCAGAATTTAAATTGTAAATGTCTTGATCGGGGGGAATAAAGGGAGAAGTAAAGCTAGGTAAAGCGTTGCAATTGGTCACGTAAACGGTTAGAGGTTCTTTTTCATAGAATGAATAAGCAGCGGTATCTAAAAAGACTCTGTAAGCAGTGTTGGGCCGAACGGGGAAAGAAATACGGGCAGTGCCACTCTTCATGTAGTAAAAGCCCAAATCATAAAATTTATCATCAACAATTCCATGATTCAGAGATGCTATAGCTGTTCCATTCTGAAGATTAATAGGTATAAAATTAGAAGTTCTTGTGTCTAATGTAATTTCATAAATATCATCTCTACTTGGAATAAAGCCATATCTAGCGCGATAGTTATAAGGATTGATGTCGGGATAAAATCTACTTAAACTTGTTTCGAATCTTTGTAGAAAATAAAAGTTTCTATTATTGTAATCAACGTCTTGCGTATTATGTGCATATCTAGACTTGTTTGTTAGATAAAGCGGCTTCATGGTTAAGCCAAGTTTTTCTAGCAATATTTCTGCATTCTTTGCCGAAATCTCGTTATCATAAGTTACGATTATTTTTTTATCTTCTTGATTAAGCCATTTTTTAAGTGTCTCGATCTCTTGATCCGATGGGGCATTAAGGGGATTGGCAACCCAGCAAACATCGTATCTATTTCCGTTAGGATGTCCAGAAATTAGTTGAGACAAACTAACATTGGTTGAAACTGTGTTTCCAGTATTCCTTAGAACAAGCTCGATGATAGAATCTGGATTAGCGTCCTTGAAGCCAGAGCGACCAGCCCAAGAATTTATTTGGGCCACGTAAGAAGAACCAAATCGGTTTTTAGCAACCATATTAAAGTAGAAGTTAATGTTTTTATCACCGAGGCCAGTGTAAAGAATTTCTAGATTTTCAGTAGCTAAAGTTCCTATTAAAAATAATTGACTATTTTTAGTCTCTGGAATGCTCTCAGACGCAGCTAAGTGACACGCATCAGAAACCACGACCTCTCCAAGGGTTGTGTCAATGCCATTAGAGGATTTGGATTGTAATATAGGATTTAAGCCCATCTTGTAGGGAGGATTAAAAAACTTGTTAGTATTAGAATTTAAATTTACATTTGTATTTAAACTATTGTAAAGCTCTAACTCTTCTGTCCATCCAAATTCAATTTCTCCCGTGGTAAGATTTCCGTAGGCTGGAGAAACATCTGTTTGCACGTAATCGTAATACTGAAAAAGACCAGAGGTTGGCGGTATGGCGGGAATGTTTACTACCTGTGGTTCTTTGTAATATCCAGCTACCATTAATGGAACTGGAGGTTGCTTGCCGGGGAATCGCTCTGCAAATAAATTAGGCCAATTCATTACGCCGTCTTCACTATTCCAGTTAGTTCTTAAATCGCCAGAGTGAGTCAGGGGTGGAGAACAGTAGTCGTTGTGCTGTCTGTAATACTCTGAGCATGTATAGTATTCATAAACATCTGGGGCGTGAATTCTAATATCTGCAACTCCGTTTCCAAAGACATTAGCGCTTGTGTCAACATATGTATCTATAGAATTTTCTGGCCTAAAGGAAGGTAGTATATTTGGCCTAAGAGGACAAGAACCCTGAGTGCTAAGAGCAGCACTTTCAGTATTGGGGGTGTTAACTAGTCTCATAGAAGAATCTAATTTTGAAAGTATGTTGTTCAAAATAGGATTAGATTGATTAAATCTTCCGGCTTGCTCGAAATTTCCATCGTTGCCAACAAGAACTAAATTTCTATCACCAAGATTTAACCAGTTTTTAATTCTATTCATCACTTCGATATTACTAAAATCTACCTCTGGGCAAATGATCATTAACATCCCAGCGTCTTCAGGTATCTCAAAGTCGCTAAAGTCTGTTCTATTGAAAGATATTCCAGAAGGACTAAATAAATTTGAAAAATGATCGAACGATTCTGGGAAGCTCTGTTCATATAAAGCTTTATCTTTGTTTCCAAACTTTGAATATTCTACAACACGATTATGCCTAAAATACTTAATAGAATCTAAAACTCTAACAGCTCCAGCATTAACATAGGAAGGCCATAGTATCTGGCCGGAATTGTCGGGGTTGTAATACGAGTTTGTGTCATCTAACTCGTCTAAACTATCAGTTGGACAACCGAATGCTACAGATTCTCCAGCGTCTTCTACGGCTACGCTGTATCCCATTCTAGAAGTTGGTGCAAACTCTTCTAATAAACTTAAGTAAGTACCCTTGTAGTCGATGTCTGTATAACTATAGGTGAAATTGTGCTTGTATTCTTGTATTGGCTTATCACCCCAGAAATCAACATCGTGTCTGTAGTCGTATTTTTCCTGATGTGAAAGCTCAAAGAATAAAGATCTGTATACACCAGAATCTCCGTCTATGAAATTACCAGAAGCTCTCAAATTTTCTATAGTGAACTTTAAATAAGCATATCTTTCGTTTAGCTCGTCTTTTTCTAAATGATAATCTACCCAACTTTCAATATTGCTATACATTCTATGTTGTTCTCTTGGGTCTCTCTCGTAAACCATTATAGCTTCATTGATATACGGAGATCCTATTGCCAAAATAGATCCATCTTCACTCATCTTAATAGATTTACCAAACAGATCAGGAGTGATAGTATTGTCTTCGGTGGGAGAATTAATTTGTTGAATCAAGTTCCAAGAATCAGATTCTTTTTCGAATAAGTAAACACAACCACCGCTACTGGGTGGAATGTTAAACTCAGGGAGATTTTCATTGAAAACTCCAAAAGTAGAAGGGTCTGTCAAAAGACTTAAATGATTATTAGTAGCAAGTCTTCCGCTGTCTAGCGTGAAGTCAATGACAGTAGTTGTTTGTAAAATCCAATTTTCATCCAAAGAGGTAGTAGAAAGTACGGCTCCAGATGAAGGATTTCCAAAAACATCCGTAACGCCACTTTGGAAGGCGTATTCTTGGTAATGTTCTTTAAACCTGCTAAGGGCTGGCTCTATTGCTGAAGAACCTAAAGATCTAGAGTTATCAACATACACGCCCAAGATTGCTGGTATATTATTGTGCTGCTTGTTTGTATCATATGGATAAAGTTCATAGAAAGCATTTTTTATTTGATCTAATATTTCATCGTCTATGTCTAAGAATTCTTGACTACCATAAGCCTCTTCTCTATGTCTAGTGATTGGTTTTTTGACAATAAAAGAAGGTTGTGGTTCTGGGAAACTTGGGCTTGGCTGTATGTCTGGATCAATCGGATGAAATATCACGATATTTATATTCAAAGAGATGGTTGGTAGCGAGTAATAAGTATACAATAGATTTTTAGAAGTAATAGATTTAACAATGTCCCTGTAGGTTAGCGTGTATTCCTCGCCCCTTATTGTCACAGTAAAGCTAGGCAAAAATTCGTCGGTAAAAACAAAGAAAATTATATCATTGCTTTGTACTTGTAAGTCAGGAAATGTTCTAGACCACTGGGCGTTTGGAGCAGAAACTGCAATTATTTCTCTATTATCGCTATTAATCCAAGGGTCATCGTTTGGAACAGAGCATATATGAATATTATTTCCAAAATTTCTTCCTTCTTGACCAAGGTTCCAATTCCTCAAAATAATATCAATTCCATCTTCTTGGGTTGTTGGAGTGTCAGTGTAATAATCTCTCAGTATTCCAGACGGAAGCCTCAATTGTCCTTCTAAATACCATCCAGCTTTGTTGCTAACAATTTGGTCAAAATCAGGCTCTGGACCTCGCCTATAAAGAAAGACTGTTCCTGCATCTTGAAGGGTGTACCCCAGCTCGTCTTGAAAAGAAAAGTGGGGAGATCCAACAGCGAGTAAATCTCCATTCATAGAAAGACTGCTACCATACTGATCTCCAGCATTCCTTCCGTTCTGCACAAATGGGCTATCACCAATAAGCTTCAATCCAGAGTAAGCAACGTCGCTACCATCAATGGTATATTCCCAGCTGGCTAATTCTTTGGGAGCAGTAATCTTTGCTGAAGATCCAGATTGGCCTATAATATTTATGAAATATTTTTGCAAAGGCAATAACTTGTCGAGTTTTCTAAAACCATAAAAATGCCCACTGTAAGGAACTTCAGATCCAAAGGCGTTTATGTCTAAATTAGTATAAACATCTGAGGCTCTAAGAATGCCACCATCAACACAAACTGGATCAAACCAAACAGTGTCATGAGTTTCAACGCTTACGTCTTCGCAAGTACCTTGACCGCAACCTCCATAACAAATAAGTTGAACACCACGAATAGCGTCTGTTGCGGGAACGGTTGCGTAAACATCGTCGTTAGGCTCAGAATTCAAGCCAAAGTCATAAGAGTCCCATTTAATTAAATAATTATTAGCCAAAAATAAACCAAGGCTATCAGAAATGTTTTGAAATGATACATAATTTTCAATATATAGAGACATTCCTTCAGCAGCAGGCGCTTCTTGAAAAAAGCCAGAAATATATAAGCTGCATGAAGAAGTTTCAACAGGAGTTCTTGAGAACTCAAGCTGCCACAAAGAAAGCATCAATGATGAATCTGAAACGCTATAGTCAGCAACGTCAATGCTTAAATGTAATAAATTGTCCACCGGCAGTCCGGGTGGATTATCTTTGGCTACAAACAAGTTGAGATAAGGGTTGTCTTCGTCTGAAAGTATATTTTCAGCACCATTAACAAATATGGGCATATAGTCAAATGGATCTAAATTATTATCGCCCCCGCCGTCTCCATCGCCGCCTCCTTCTCCTCCCCCGTCGTCATCGTCTTGGTTTATGAAAGGATTGTTAAAAGAAAATGTTGTCAGGGTATGAAGAGACATGGAGGAGTAATAAACATTATCGCCAGAAGCATAAAGGTTCATTTCATATTCTGGAGGTGTCTGTCCAGAATGATATAAATTCAATTGATCATAAGAATATTCCTTGCCGTTGACAAAAAGATTAATATCATCTTTTTGGTAGTAATCACCGCCAACGAATAAATTAAAACCTGCCATTTTATTATCCTATGTCAAATTGTTAAGAGTTCTTGCTTTGTGTAAAGCTTCTGTTAATGTTACTGTAATTCCATAAATACTTAAACTTGAATCGTAAGGCAGGCCAGAAGGATAAACAATGTCATACTGAAGAAACATGTCTTCAATATCTTTGGACATAAATTTATTATCAAGCTCACTACTGTTTTGAGATTGATCGAAACTGCACCACTCCTCGCTATCTTCGTTAAATAAATCTTCAAAACTAAACTTGCTACTAATTTTGTTTATACATCCAGATGGAGCCAAATAATGAGTAGAACGATTAATCAGGCCAAGATTTTTGTATGGCTTTTCTGGATCATCCTTATTCTTGCTATATAAACTAACAATTAGTTTTGGGCCTATTTTACCATTGTTCCATATGATATCATTATATGTTACGTGATCTATGACGGTATCGACAACAAAAGCTTCTTCGAACATAGAATACCCTCTAACAAATGAGTTTGATATTCTAGGACGAACGCCCTCCATAACACCGGGAGAAGCAAAAGATTCTGGTTTAGCAGAAAGAGGCAAACGCAACATATCATTTTCAATCTGAGTATGATAAGAGGTGGAAGTGTCCACGCTTTGCGGTAAAGAAAGGTTCGCATGTTGACTATAAGCAACTCCGTCGCTCTTTATTCTGTGTATAACATAATCTTTGCCAAATCTGCTGGTAAATCTATCAAAAGATGGTGAGAATTCACAGATATTAAAAGCTCCCAAATGCCACTCGTCTAAGTCTTTGTCTACATAAGACCACGAAGTATTGGTGTCCTGTAGATGGCTTTCAGACTGAGACCAGTATTTGGTATGAATAGAATCTAAAAATGTATCTGGATTAAAAGAGAGTGGAACATCAATAACCTGAGTGCTTGGTGCAGAAATTGCAATATCTGTAATAAATCCATTAAACCCAATATCCTCGCCATGACTAAACCCAAAAGTTAAATCACTCAAACTCTGAGTAATAACAAATGTGTCTGATTCTGCTCTAAGTCTGCTAAATCCATAAGAGTCCTTTTCGTTGTCTGTGTAAAGAACCAATTTACTGTCATTGTTATTATTATAGGTAACTAAGACAGATAAAGGGTAGGTATAATCAGAGTATGGAATAGAATCCTGAATAGAAATAATATTATTACTAGAGTCTGTCGCGTAAGCTGTTAAATATCCATTGTCATAACCGAGTGCTAATTCCAAATTATTTCCTGTATCATGCTTTGAAAATATAATTCCAGAATTATACAAATTGTAGCCAATTCCGCTCATTGAAACGTCTGGACTAAATCTAACAAAAATAGCACAGCCATCTGAAAGATCGATGGTGGGAAAAGAAATGTAACCAAGATCTCCAGACACCCTAATTGCGTTATCAAAAGAGTCGGCTATTTGTCCGTACAGTGGATCACTTTGATATCCATTAATACTTGTCCAGTCTATTGTGGTGTGACTAGTTTGATTATTAAAAAGAGAGTTAGAATTAAATCTTAGTCCGACGTTGTGAATCTTGTCATAGTTTCCAATATAAGAACCCTGAACTGTTACCAAGTCGTACATTTCTTCAGAAATAATATTATTTCCAACATCATCATTGAATGAGAAATATCCACCAAAAAATGGTTTAGCAAGCTGCGGGTTATAAAATGAAAAATCAAACTCATTGAAATCAAATGGACCAACAGCAACTAAACCGTCTGCGTTTCTCCACCTTCGGGAGTAATTTGTTTTTAAAGAGTTATCAAAACCGTAGCCGTGAGGAATATTGCTTAAAGAAGAAAGGGGCGCATAATCTAATCCAGTATTAATTGGATTATCATCTTCTTTTCTAGACGAAGGAAAGAGTTTAGCGTCAGCGCTACCGACCTCTGCGCCTTTGTAGCCAAGAGTGTACAAAGGGATGGCGTTTGAGGGTTTATAAAAAGCAAGTAATGATATGTATGCTATAGAAGCACCGCTTGGGATTGGGCATAAATCCAAATGCAAGTGTTCGAAGAAAGAACTGATGTTAAAGTTTTGATTCTTATTTAAGATAGAGTTTTTGTAAATTTTTAAAGGTACAAGATATTCTTGAAAATCTGTTGATGTTACATGTGCAGAGCTAGACTGGTCTACCAAGTAATGATCTCCACCAGCGTTGTGTAAGTCAGACCGAACATAGAATTCATCTTTTTCAGAAAATGATTCTGAAGAAATAGATAACTCGTCAGATCTAATAAAACCAGAAGCAAGTGGCTCACTTCCTGTCCCGCTTATGTTTTGTAAGAATCCTCCTACTCTAGAAGTGACAGCAAGGAAATTATCATCACTGTATCCCACAACATCTAGGTAAAAATCTTCTGTATTGTTTGCATCTTTTTTAGCAATGACCTTTAGGTATATATCATCTATTTCAAAGTAAGAATCAGTCTCCTGCACCGTTTTGTATCCGGCATAATCAAACTCTTTATTTTCTGAATTAAAGCCAATTTTAAAAGCGCCATTGATATATCTCTCTATTGGGCGCGGAGGTTCGTGAGAAAACTCTAGTATTAACTTTCCTGACTCAGAGATACTGGTGTGGTTTAATGTGATGTAATCTTTGGTGTCATAAGACCTTAGAACGTTTCTTATACCAGAGCAGCCTTCCTCGCTATTATTATTAACGCTATTAATAGACTCCCAAGAATTATTGATTGTTTCTGGATAAATATTATTTGTGTAATTATTTAGTTCAATATTACTGACTAATATCTCACGACTAAGCCTTTGACCGGAAGAGTCAACTTCTACTGACAAGGGTATAACATCAGAGGCAGAAAAACCAAAAGAGCTTCCAGAGTTTACTATCTCTATTGCGGTAATTCTAATGTGATCAGAAGGATTTATTTGATGAGATAGAGACTGAGAGCTAAGTGGGCCACCAGCGACAGAAAGGTGGTTGTTCTCAGAGGTGTTTGGAAAATTTGTTTCGCAAACCTTGTCTTCGTAACCCTGACTAAAGCCGTCGCTAAATGACTTGTCTTCACAATAGATATCAAGTAAAAACTCTAACGTAAAATCTCCCCTTTGGGAAACTATCTGAGAACCATCTTGAGTGATTAAAATATCGCCACTCTGAGTTTTAATGCTTGTAGAGGTGTTATCAAAGGTGGGGAATAAGGGGTCGCTGAAAAGCCTTCTGGCGTTATTGATTTCTTCATCAACTATGTATGTAGAAAAATTTTTATTACTCAAGTCTTGATAATCAGCGTCTCCTTTTACTGTAACGTCCTTGTATTTAATAACTTCTTTTCCTCCAGTATCTCTAAGATAGATTTCGTAAAGCTTGTAAGAAGGTGGAAAATTAGAAGCGTAGTTTTTTATTGGAGCAGCGGCCCGTATGTGCAAAAAGCTATGAGTGGGAACAGAAGAAGGAGTGTCTACCACGCATACGTACTTAAATGTTCCATTGGAGTAAATAGAAGATGGATGTATAAATGTTTCTTTCTCGTCAGAAACCAAAACACTATGACCAAAATTTTTGGTGGGATTTCCTAGATATATTCCTTCATTTACGCTTTCATAAAGTACAGTTTCTCGTTTTTCGTTTACGATAAAGTTACCATTATAATCATTTGAAACATCGCCTATGGGATAAAGTTTTTCAACAGGTTGAAATTCTTGAAGTTTATCTTTAGTTGTTATGCTGGTATTAAGCTTATCCGCGTAAGGTATTGAGATATTTGATCCACATTTAATATGTGACGAGTTTAAAAAAACTCCCGAAAGCTTGCCTCTAATGCTAGAGGATATTGCAGGTTTAGCAGAAGCAGCAAGCGTGTCTTTTCTAGTTGTCTTGAATTTTACAAGACTGTCTAGCTTAGACTTAAGATAGACATTCTTAGTGATATTGGCTTTTAGTGAACAATTAATTTTACAATTAGCTTTAGCCCTTTGACGTAAATTATCTTTAGCTAGAAGTTTAAAGCTCCCCCTAGCTTTCGAAGAATTATTATTAGATAATATAAAACATACGTCCATTACAAATTACTATTACTTTCTATTACTCTTCCGGCACTGTCTACCTTAAGGTTTCTTATTTTTTCGCTAACTATCTTCAACAAGCTAGACTTTAAGTCGCCAGTAAGAGTTTGCAGGAATGAGGTTCCAGTTAAATTGATGTTAATATTAGTTGGTTCTAACTTAACAGTAAATTTAGTTTGTTGTAGAGTGCTTATGCTTTGTAAAATCGTGTCGTTAAACTTGCTTAAAGCTGAAGTAAACTGATTCATAGAAGAAGTATCGAACCCAATAGCAGAATTATTGTTACTAGCTAGAGCTTGAGGGGAATTATTATTAGCAGAAGTATTATTTGAACCGTTTGTTGTATTCATGGCTTTAACAATATATTCAAACTGTTTAACGGCTGCGCCAAAATTAGAAACAGATTCTAATTGATTGCTGGTAAATGAAGTTAACGCTTGAGTGTCTAAACCAAGATTAGAAGCGGCCATATTACCAAGAGCCATAGCTGGATTAAGGTTGGCAAGCTGCCGAATACCCACGCCCTGCGATTCATTTTCTTGGCTAGGCCTAACATAACCAGCAGTTGCAAATGAAGCAAAATCGCGAGCATTGTTACTAAAAGCTTGAGCGACAGCTTGACCAATCGTTTGTGGGTCTTGCGTTGGTGGCGCTTGGTTTGCATTAACTGAAGCAGGTATCTGACTAGCAGCAGCTGCGGCGGCGGCAGCGATGTCGGCAGTAGAAGACGGGGGCGCAGGGGGCGTAGAACCCGCAGACGAGCTAGACCCAGAAGGGGGCGGTGGGGCAGAAACAGACCCAACCGGAGGAACGGGAGCAGGAGGAGGTGAAGATCCGGGTGGAGGCGTAGAAGTTCTTGCTGGAGGCTGTTGCTGTGGAGGCTGTTGCGGGTCTGGTTTTGGCAATGTTCTGTCTGCGTTTTCTTGAGATCTTTTAACAGCTGCTTCTTTTTGAATTTCAGCCGCTTGTCTTTGAGCTTCGGCTGCGGCCATTTGCACCCGAGAAGAATTCATGGCCATGTCGCCAAACGCAGGCAAAGTTGCGGCTAATTGTTGTATTTCATTATTTGCCGATTGCTCTGCGGGTGTTTGTCCAACTGCTTTTTGAGCAACAAGAGCCGCTTGTGCTGGATCAAGACCGCGAGCTTCGGCGGTTGCGGCAGCTGCTCGTTCAAGCAAGCCTCCCGGCCCTTGAAGTTGCTGACCATTAACTTCCGTAACTCCAGCGGCTGCTTGTCTTTTTAGCTCCTCAAACGCGCTGTATAAAGTGTCTGCATCAAAATCAGCAACGTTGCCACCACCAGCAAGAGCGTCAATAGCTCCTTGGGACGCTTGGGCATCAAAAAAGCTATCTATATCACCAGCAAGCAAAGACTCCATTGATTGTTTTTCAAGTCTATTTTTTTCTTGAATAATTTTAACTTCTTGTCTTTTTATGTCAATAAGCTGCTTGGTTGAGTTGTATAGCTCTTGATTTTGTTGATTGATTTGAGATTCTTCGTTGGATAATGAAACGCCTCTTTCTCCAGAAAGTTTTGCTTCAGCGTTGGCATCACCTTGTGCTGCTTGAAGTCTAACGTTTTGTATTTCAGCCTGACGCTGTTTAAGCGCGTTTTGTTGAGCAACAATATCTTTAGCAGTAGCGCCACCAAGGTTGGCGCGACTAGAAAATTTATTACCAGTATTATACTGGTCAACAACCATCTCTCTTTGTTGTTGCGCCGTAAAAGCTGGACCCCCAGCTGAAGCTATAATTTCTCTAGATTCTTTTTGATAACCTTGTCTCTGTCTTGAAGCTGAAATAAAATCATTTTCAGCAGCTGCTCTTTTTTGCGCTGCATCACGAATAGTTTCTTGATACAGTTGCTCTGCTTCCATAATAGCTTTAGCTTGCTGTAACGTTTCATCTCCAAGCTGTTTGAATACTTCTTCAATTTGGCTAAAATCACCCTTTGCAATCTTGCTATAATCAATGTCCATTCCTCCAAGCATATCTCGGAGTTGATCTTCCATCTCTTTGCCAATACCAGAACCCTTGACGATTGTATCAAATAAACCTTCAAATTTTTGTTCATCATTTTTTAAACCAAGGCCGCTATCAGATCTATCTTTTAGTTGATTCCTGAAAGAATTTAAGCCAGCTTCTGCATTCGCTTGCGCTCTATTTATTGCATTTAAATTAGCTTCAAATTTATCAGCCTCTTTCGTTGCTCCAAATTCTCGTAAAGCTTTCGCTCCTTCTGAGGCTGCCTTTTGAAAAACCGCTGGGTCCATACCGGCAGCAGCTGATGTCACACCAGCTTGGAGAGTAGCAAAGCTTCTCATAACAGAAACATTGCCAGCCTCTTGAGCGGCAGCGTAATTGGACATAGCGTTGCTAAAAGCTCCCGCAGCTCCAGTTGCAGAATTTAGCCCAAGATTCATAGCGGCGAAATATTTTTGTTGCTTTTCAACTTCTTTGGCTAGATTTATAAGAGATTTTTCTAAAGCTTTGGCTTCATCAGAAAGCATTTTCGCTTCTTCTTCAAGCAGCTTTGCTGTTTCTGTGTCGCCTTCCTTGTTTGCCTTGATTGCCTTTTGTCTAACCTCTATAGCTTCATCTCTAAGTTTTTGAGGGCCAGCATCTCCAAGTTTTTGTTTAACCTCATCTATATTTCCACCAGTAGAAAGTATGCTTCTAGCAGTAGCCATACTTGCTTGGCTTTGAATACCTATTGCTTTCCTTCTTTGATTAATACTGTCTTGACTTCTTTTTTCGTTTTCGGCATCAATTTTTTCATTTCTTTGTCTAGCAGAATCAACATAGCCAAAACTAGCATACGACATAAATTCTCGACCATAGCTCAACGCGCCAGTAGACTTGCCTGCGGCGGCGGTTGATATAGCAGCTCTTTGAGCCTTAGAATTTTCTTCAGCTTGCTGAGTAAAAGATCGAACTTGTGCTAAAGCTTGACTGGCAGAAATAGTACCGTTCTCTAGATCTTTCATTGCTTCGGCTGAAGCTTTCTGAGCTTCTGTCAGGGCTTTGGCCGTTTTTGCACTAGATATTCTAGCCGCAACATCTGCCTTGATCGCAGCAGCGGAAGTGCCACCAAAAGCAGTGCCTATGCTTGCTAGCGTATCTGTAACGAGAGATCCTGAAGATGATAAGCCGTCAAGAACAGCGGCGATACCGCCGATAGCGCCGCCCCAATTTTGTTCAACTAAGGAGGCTGTAGCAAGTTTTTGTGCAGTGGCTGTGTCTTCGGCTTTAATAGCGTCTTGTAATCTGTTTTCTAAATCTCTAAAACCAGAAATAGCAGCTCCAGCAATTTTTACAGCGGTAACAAATGCGGTAATAGGACCAGCAGCAGCAGCTAAGGATGCTCCAAACGCACCAACCGCACCACCGCCTAGACCGCCCAACGCTCCAGCAGCCGAGCTACCAGCCCTCAAAGCCATGCCAGCGCCTCTGCCCACAATACCTCTTGATGCTCCAAGCTTTTTGCCAAGTTGTGCTAAAATGCCTTTGCCACCGACAGGTCGTAATGCTTTTCTTTGCAATGCAGACTGTTTTGAGAAACCCCCTTGTGCAATAGGATTTCTTTTTCTCATCTCTACTAATTTTTTAGCTCTTGCGCTTCTAGCACTGCTACCTCTTTTATTTAAATCAAAATTTTCACCAAAACTTTCACCTTTAGTTCGAGTGCCGTCTTTTTGAAATCCACCAATCATGTTTCCTAAGCCACCCTTGCCGCGACCAGCAGCTTGCTTAAGAGAACCAAAAAATTCTTTGATGGACTTAGGAGCATGGCCAAACGATTTAAGAAACTTACCTACAGATTTAGCATTTAATTGGACACCAAAAGTTGCAAGCGCCGTTTGAGTCAAGGTTATTGTGCTAACTAAAGAGCCAAAAGAACTTAGAATGCTGGCTGTCATTTTCTCAAAAGTTCCACTGTTCTCATCAACTGTCGGAGTTAACATGCTTAACGCAACTTGCACTCCTACTAATCCTTCTGTTAAACCTCCAAATCCCAAAAATCCACCACCACCACCTCCACCTGATTTACCACCCCCAGCAAATCTTTGGACTACGCCACCCTTGGCATACTTGCCCACCTTGTTCATGCGGTTAAGTTTACCATAGCCAATTTGTTGGGCTTTCTTTTTGGGAAATACAAATTCTCCGGGGGTCAAAAGGGCGGGAACAGATTCGCTAACGCTTCCACCTGTGGCATATCCAGCCATTTTTTGCAAGTTACCAGCGCCAATGCTCTTAACACTACTTTTACGTATGACAAAATCACCAACCCCAAGAGATGCGGGAACGGTATCCCCACTTCCAGAGCCGGGAACAATGCCTCCAGTAGCAAATTTTTGAAAGTCTTGTGGACCTAACAAGCCGCCCTTAATGCCAGCTACAATCTTATTAGCAATGGAGCTTTTACCAGACTGAACACTCTCAGTGCTAAGTGTACGTTTTGCGTCTAAAAGTCTCTCCCCGCTTAAGCCAGAACTAAATAGCTGTCCGACTCTTTTTTTTGCTCTTCCAGAGGGATTAACATAATCAAACGTCGCGCCAACGTCAGACAATTGTAATCCAGTTAATGCGGAGGTAAACGCCTCAAATATATACCCTTCTATGGAAGTTAAATCAATTTTGTTTACAGCCTTTTGAGCTGCTGATTTTTCGTCAATATCAAGTGGGCTAATTTCCAAAGCTGCCATAGATGAGGCGGCAGCGTTTTGCACGGCCTGTGTGATATTTGGTTTTAATTCGCTTCTTATGGCCTGTCCAGCTTCTGGTCTTAATTGGCCGGTGTATATGCTGGCTTTTAATCTCTTGGAGCCTTCTGCAAATCCCGGTAATTCTACGCCCTGAAGAGACTTATCTATTCCGCTCTGACCTCCAGAGCCTTTTTGTAAAAACAGCCCACCGACAACACCCGGCTTTAATTGTAAAGTTCCTCCAGCCCCGGCTTTGGCTTTTTCTCTTAAACGCTTTCTTTCTTCCGCAGCGGCAACCTGTGCTGAAGTCATTCCCATCCTATTTCGTGCGGGAGCAACCCCAGTACCTTTTGAGCCACCTGCAAACTTCTGAACAATCATACCGCCCAAAGATCTAGCTTGCACAAGTTGCTGTCGCCTTGTTTTACTTAATCTTCTTCTGCCAGATTTTCCTTCTTTTGTGTAAGCGCTTTGTTCTTCTAGTCCACCCCTCAATACTTCAGCATCTTCCTTGGATAAAGACTTTGAAACAGCCGTGGTTAGGGCGTTTGGTAAAACTTTATTAACATCAAGATCAGTATCAAATTGTTCACTAGAACTAATAGCCGCAACTAAATTGCTTCTAATTTTTGATTGATTTTTAGGATTGTTAAGGAGTGAAAAAGCTTGAGATCCTGATCTGCCCTTAAAGCCATAAACTTTAGAGCCTTTGCCTTTACGTGTTAATGTTTCAAAAATATTATTGCTAGCATTCTTAATGTAAGACTCTAAAGCAGAACCCATTGCGCCTATTTGGTTTTCTCTGTTGCTGGCCCAATCTAAATTCCAATTAGCAGGAAGATCCAAACCCATATTGGTATATACTTTTCTGAAACCCTTTGGCAAATTACTTGTCTGGCCACTGTCTAAATGGGTAAAGTGAGTTTGTGGGCTTGGTTTGATCGTAAATCCATCAGAAAGAATATCTTGCTTGTCCTTTGATTTACTACCATCTGCTTGTCCACCCTTATTCATCTTCTTTAGATTCTTAGCGCCGATCTTCTGAACGCTACTCTTGCGCATAACAAACTCGCCGGGGGTAAGCATTGCTGGAACGGTATCTCTATTCCCAGATCCGGGAACCATGCCACCAGTTGCAAATGCGTGAACCTTACCGCCAGCGTTAAAGCCCTTGGCTCCACTCAAGCTTCCAGCCAAGCCGCCCAAAAAGCCACTCATTCCTTTTGCGAATTTAACAGCTGCTATAGCGCTAATGATGGGAAGAATTGGCTTAAGGGATTCAGCTACCTTAATTAAAGCGGAGGCTAAAGTTAAAGCACTTTGGGCCATGATTTGAAACGTTGGAGTTTCAGTAACGCCCCTTATAAGCTCTAAGAATTGTTCTTTGACTTTAGTAATTTGCACCGCTAAAGATTGTTGTGCCGTAGCAGCGTCTCGTGCTAAGGAACCACTTCCTCTTTGGGCAACATTTAGAGCTTCTTGGGCAACGCTAAACTGTTGTAATAAGGGAATGACTTTGCCAATTTGTCTAAAGCCACCAAGCTCTTCTGCGATTTGAACAAATGTTATATCACCTTGTTCTAGGCCGGATAGAGCAGAGCTTAAGCGTCGAACGGCCTCATAGGGACCAACAAACTTACCTTCCAAGTCTGTTAATTCTACTCCAAACTTTTTCATGAATTCAATTGTTCTTGGTCTTTGAATTCTAGTGAAAATAGTTCGCAAGCCAGTCGCAATACTTTCGGCAGATTCTCGCGTTGTAGATCTAACGCTAGTGAATAATGCAATTAACTCATTAAGCTCCCCGCCAGCTGCTTGAAAAACGCCACCAGTTCTTCGGACAACTGAAATTAAATCTCCAGATTCAACTGCAAACTGTCCAGCAACAGCATTAATAGAACCTAATTGCTCCTCAAGAGCGGCAGCCCCTCGCCTGAACTGATTAAATATAGCAATTGCGCCTTCGGCGGTTTGACTAATATTATCAAAAGTTGGGGCTAATTCAGTCTTGGCAAGAGTAGATAAAGCAATACTTGTTTCTGAAGCTGAAAGACCAGCCTGAGAAAGAATTCTACTAACACTAAGTAAAGAACTAGAAGATATTCCAAGATTAGTTGAAAGATCAGAAACTGTTTTTGATAAAAAAGATAACTGTTGAACTGTCTGGTTCGTGACCTGAGCA
>Ga0255784_10000106_pt1 | contig 62204 bp, 71 predicted proteins | sample 101ome_14_FD_179982 | JGI IMG/M metagenome (GOLD analysis project Ga0255784, IMG submission 179982) | Coastal salt marsh microbial communities from the Groves Creek Marsh, Skidaway Island, Georgia - 101403AT metaG (version 2) | ecosystem: Environmental > Aquatic > Marine > Intertidal zone >...
AATTATTATAACTTTTTATTAGAACTAGTAATGCTTCTTTAGTGGCAGGTGCCCCAGGGTATTTTTCAAGCATATATTTAGCTCTCTCGCTAGAAGCTAAATAAGCTCCTCTCTTAAGATAATACTTTGCTATGTAGACTTCATGTTTTGCCATGCTGTCCCTTAAGAATACAAGACGATTTTTTGCATCATCTGCATATTTACTTTTGTTAAATCTATTAACTATGAATAGAAAATCATTGTAAGCGTTCTTTAATCTGGTGACATCATATTTTGACACATCTTGTCCAAGTATATCTTGGAAGAAGGGTTGTTCTTTTTCTAAATTAGACAATGCTCTTAAGTAATATGCGTAATCCAGATTTGGATGATTTGGGTAAAGATCAATGAACCGGTCACATTCAGCTATTGTGTCATCTTTTTGTCCAAAATCATAATAAGCATAGGCTAAATCTAAAACTGATTGTTGAGAATATGTTGAAAAAGGATATTTAGCTTCTAATGTTTCAAAGACAGTTATAGCTGATGGAATGTCTCCATTTTCTAAAAAAACAGACCCCTGAGCATACAGACTTTCCTCGGTCATATTTTCATAAGGGTCTACTTTTACCGTTTCAAGAAAAGTACATCCTTGAATTAATATCAAGATCACTGCAACAAATGAAAGATTATATTTTCTCATCAGTATATTATTATATCATGAAATATCCTGATATTTATGAGTTTAGACTTGATGTCGATAAATCTGAAAGAATAGATAAATTACTATCTAATTATTTTCCTGAATATTCAAGATCTACAATTCAGAGGTGGATTTCAAACCTTGATGTTCTGATAGATGGAAATACATGTTCTCAAAAAGATAAAATCTCATCTAGCTGTAATATATCTATTAAAATTACATCACAACCCTCGGTAGAATTAATACCTGAAGACATTGATTTAGAGATTATAGACGAAACAGATGATTATATAGTCATAAATAAAAAATCTGGTATGGTAACGCATATTGCGCCTGGAAACTATACTGGAACACTTCAAAACGCGCTATATTTCAGATATCCCGAATTGGGTCTCGTCCCAAGAACTGGCATCATACATAGGCTAGATAAAAATACCTCCGGCATAATAGTTATATGTAGAAACTTATCCTCACATAACATCCTAAGCAAACAATTACATGATCGTAGATTCATCAAACTTTATCATTCATTAGTCACAAGAATAATTGATAAACCAATTACTATAGAAGAACCAATTGCTAGACATGCAGTTAATAGAAAGAAAATGGCAGTAAGGTTTAACGGAAGGTATGCATTATCAAAAATCAGACCATTGTCTGTTTTCAAAAATGCATCTCATATTGAAATTGAACTTATAACTGGACGTACACATCAAATTAGAGTTCATTTATCATTCATTAAGCATCCTGTTATTGGTGATGATGTTTATGGCTTCAAGAATAGTATTTTTAATAAATATCAGAGTATTCTGAATAGAATTGATAAATCATTTGCGCAATACCTTCATGCATATTCATTATCTTTTATAGATCCAAAAACAAATAAAATAAAAACTTATACAGCACCATATCCAAAAGAATACCGTATTTTACTTGAAGAACTAAAAAATAATGAAAATATTTAGGTCTCATAAAGAAGCATGGGATATTCCTAATAATATCAGGTTCTTTATATCGTCTACTGAAACATCTAATAAAGATAAACTACATTTAATACATGAAAATTTCTCTAATCCATTAGTGACTCAAGATAATAATACAAGATTGAATGTTATGAATCTTCAACAACAACTCTCGATTAAAAATATTGCCTTAATGAATCAATCACACTCCAATATAGTCAATAAACTTATTGATTATGAAAACTATACGAGATCAGATGCTATATTTACCAATAATAGTCAGATAGCTTGTGCTGTTATTACAGCTGACTGTCTGCCCATCTTAGTAACTAATAAATCAGGCACAATCATTGGTTGCATTCATGCTGGTTGGAGAGGGCTTATAGGTGGAATTATAGAGAAATTTTTTAAAAAAGTTCAGAATATAGATAAATCAGAATTTAAAGTATTAATAGGGCCAAGTATAAGTAAAAAAAGATATGAGGTCGGTCAATTTATTTTTGATTTATTTTCAGAATATTCTAATCATTTTACTTATAATAATAACGGTAAGTATAATATGGATTTAAGAAATATAGCTTACGAAATATTATCACGTCAGGGCATCAGTGATGTTACAATATCATCAGAATGTACTTTTGATAATCAATCTTTCTTCTCGTATAGAAGAGACAAAACGTCAGGGCGATTCATATCTTTAATATGGTTTAATAATTTATGAAAAATATTATAAACAAAATTAAACCCTTTCATCTAATAGGGTCATTGATAGTTATAGGACTATTATATGGAGCTATTAATTTATATTCAAAAATACAATTCTATAAATCATTTGCTAATAAAACTAGAATTGTTTCAGTCCATGCAGAGCAAGTAGAAATTAATACCGTTAGTAGAATCTATCCTGCAACATCGGTGATAGAGTCCAAGCAGTCCTTTAATGTGACATCAAAAACTGAGGGGATTCTTAATGATATTTTCTTCAATGAATCATCACTTGTTAAGAAAGGTGATCGTCTTTTTTCAATACTAACAACTAATTCGGTAGGAGAAATTATTATAACTGCACCGTTTGATGGTTATGTTGGCATAACAGATTTTAAAATAGGCGATAAATTAAAAAATGGTGATTTATTATTAACACTAGATGATATGTCTTATATGAAAGCTTTTATTTATTTACCTGAAAAAATTCTTCCACAAATTCAAGATACAATTAAATACGTTGCTAGCTCAAAACTATTCCCTGATCAAATCTACACAGGTATTATATCAAATGTAGATCAGAGGGTTGATACAGAATCCCGTACTATTAAAGCTTATGCGATTATTAAAAATGATAATAGTAATCTTCGTCCTGGACTATTAATGAATGTAAATATTATTCTTGAAGAAATACCAAACAGCCTGCTTGTTCCAGAACAATCAATTCTTACATCTAAAGATTATAGTTATGTTTTTATCGCAGATAATGATACTGCCAAACTTAGGAAAGTATCTTTGGGTATAACGAATAATGGTAAAACACAAATTATTGATGGTATTGATCCAAGTGATTTTGTAATTACCCTTGGACATGAAAAACTTAAAGACGGATCTAAAATTAAAATTATCAATAACTAATGCATATTTCAGAAGTCACAGTTAAGCGTCCTGTCTTTGCAACAGTTCTTAGCCTGTTTGTTATTTTGATTGGATTAGCATCCTACGATAAATTGACTATTCGAGAGTATCCCGATATCGATAGACCTGTTGTGACAGTTAGCACAATATATACTGGAGCGTCATCAAAAATTCTTGAAAGAGATGTTACAGCAATCATTGAAGACTCACTCTCAGGCATATCAGGCATAAGGGAGATTACATCGGAGAGTAGAGATGAGTTGTCAAAGATAAGAATAGAATTTACATTAGAAACAAATCTTGATACCGCTGCAAACGATGTCAGAGATAAAGTTTCCAGAATTGCAGCACTGCTACCTGAGGAAGCTGATAACCCTCGTATAGCAAAATCTGATTCAGATGCTCGTGCAATCATGTGGATTGGCTTCTCGAGTGACATTTTAACAGACATACAACTCAATGATTATCTAGACAGAAACGTAGTAGATAGATTATCTATACAGCCTGGTGTTGCATCAATAACTATTGGAGGTGAAAGAAAATATTCTGTGAGAGTATGGATGGATCCAGAGGAAATAGCATCTAGAGGTTTAACTGTAATAGAAGTTATCAATGCTATTAAAAGAGAAAATATTGAGAGAGGTACAGGTCGTTTTGAATCTATCCAAAGAGAGATTGGCATCAAGCTAGATTCCAAATTGAAGACATTAAATGAGTATAACAATGTCGTAATAAGACACCATGGAGACTCAAAAATAATATTATCTGATGTAGCTAAAATAGAAATAGGCCCTGAGTCAGATAGAGGATTCCTTAGAGCTAACGGTAAAAGTGCAGTAGGTTTAGGTATTGTGAGACAAACCAAATCTAATGTACTTGATGTTACTGATAATATTAAAAAAGAACTTGAACTAATAAGGCCATCACTTCCAGAAAATATAAATATGAGTATTGGATATGATCAATCTAAATTCGTTAGAGAATCTATTAGCGAGATAAGATTCGCGCTCACGGTATCAATGATATTGGTTATTCTTATTATCTACTATTTTTTATCATCCAAAGCTGCAACCATAATTCCTGCAATCACTATACCAATTTCAATTATAGGGACATTTTCTATTATTTATATCTTCGGATACTCACTTAATGTATTGACATTTTTAGCCTTAGTTTTAGCAATAGGATTAATAGTAGATGATTCAATAGTTGTAATGGAGAATATTAAAAGAAGAATTGAAAGCGGCGAAGATAATTATTCTGCATCTATAGACGGTGCTAAACAAATTACATTTGTTGTAATTGCAACTACACTTGTTTTAGTAAGCGTTTTTTTGCCGTTATCATTTATGGGAGGAAAAACAGGGAGATTGTTTATAGAATTTGGAGTCGTTTTATCTTTTGCAGTGATTATATCAAGTTTTGTTGCTTTGACTTTAACTCCAATGATGTGCTCAAAACTTCTTGAAAAAAACACAGATAAGTCTGAAAGGATAATGTTTGAGAAATTTAAAAAATTTTATCAAAGGTCTTTAATTTCATCACAAAAAAAACCAAAAATAGTTTATACAATCACTATCATTTTTATATTAATATCATTTTTACTATTCCAGTTCCTTCCTAAAGAACTTGCACCTTCAGAAGACAGAGGATTATTTATTGTGTCAGTAAATGCTCCTGAGGGGTCTTCGATAGAGTATACAAATAATATGGTAAATAAGGTTGAAAATATTCTTGCGGAATATGTGGACAAAGGAGAAATAAAAACTGTTTTTGCAATAGTAGCCCCTGGATTTTCTGGTGAACCAGGAAGTGTTAATTCTGCTTTTATCTTTGCATCTCTTACACCATGGGAAATTAGATCTAGGCATCAGAAAGAGATTGTCAGAGAAATATTCCCGAAACTTATATCAATGCCAGGTGCAATGATATTTACCATTAATCCTCCAAGTTTAGGTCAAAGTCCATTTAAATCTCCAGTACGTTTTGTAATCAGCGGAACAGATTATGAACAGGTTGGAGAATGGGGAAAACTAATCCAAGATAGTTCAAATGAAATAGGTCTTAGGAATGCAAGGATTGACTATAAAGTAGATAAGCCAAGGATTAATCTCAAAATAAATAGAGACTCTGCATCAAATCTTGGAATTGCAGCTGAAGATATTGCGACTACTCTTGATGCACTGTATGGATCACGTAAAGTAACAAGTTTTTCTAGAGACGGATTGACTTATAATGTAATAATTAAATCTGACGAAAATTATTTACAAAATGAATCTAATTTAGATAATATCTTTATTAAATCTAAGATTAGTAATGAACTTGTACCGCTGAGCAACTTAACTATTAAATCACTTGAGGCTACAAGCAAGAGCTTAAAACGTATCAATCGTCTGCCATCAGTAACATTATCTGCTTCAACAACACCAGGTGCCTCTTTGGGTGCTATATTAAACGATTTAACTAATTCAGCAGAAGATATACTACCCACAAATGCTAAAATTTCATTTGCAGGAGCATCTAAAGAGTATTTTGAAACAGGATATAAATTAGAACTTACAATATTGCTGGCTGTTTTGGTAGTCTATTTAGTACTAGCTGCTCAGTTCGAAAGTTTCAGAAATCCATTAATTATCATTTTAACAGTACCTATTACAATGACAGCTGGTATATATTCTTTATTTGTTACAGGTGGGTCATTAAATGTTTATAGTCAAATAGGTTTTTTGATGCTTATTGGATTGATTGCAAAGAACGGCATCTTAGTTGTAGAGTTTGCTAATCAACTCAAAAGTGATGGTATAAAAAAATCTCAAGCTATAATTGAGTCATCTATAATCAGATTCAGACCCGTAATCATGACAACAATTTCAACTTTACTAGGTTCAATACCTCTGATACTTAGTTCTGGTGCTGGCGCAGAGAGCCGTTTTTCTATGGCTGTAGTAGTTTTTGGTGGAATTGGCCTGGCTTCATTCATCACTTTATATTTGATACCAGCTTTGTATCTATTGATAGAAGAAGATAATTAATTTTTAGGTATAATATTCAAGCCTTTTTGTTTTGAATAGTAAGTAGATAAATCAATGATATCCTGATCTGATAGCCCTGCTGCAAATCCATTCATTATAGCGTTTTGTCTTGAACCACTTTTATATGCTTTTAATGAATGAATTAGGTAGTTTTTATATTGACCTGCAAGTCTGGGATACATCTTATTATTACTATTGCCATCTACTCCATGGCATGCAGAACACGTGACTGATTTCTCTTTACCTCGATTAAAGCTTTCATCTGCTGCAATAGCAAAATTACTTAATAGAGAGGTTAGTATTATTATCGGTAAATATTTCATTATTTAATTGACTCAAAGTATTTTGCTATATCTTGGATATCTGCATTAGATAGTCCAGAGGCGTTGGCATGCATTGTTTCATGTTTACGATCACCTTTCTGATAAGCTTTGAGTGCAGCAACAATATAATCTGCATGCTGACCACCTAATTTGGGAACTTTGTATGTTGGATATGTATTGTTGTACCCCTCTATAGCATGACAACCAAGACATGTTTCAGCTTTTTCTTTTCCAGTATATTCATCTGCAGCGTAGACATTAGAAGAAAACAGGATTAATAATGTGGCGCTTTTGAGTATGGCTTTCATAAAATTTGTGGCATTATAGCATTAAATTTAAAAGAGATAAAAGAAGATTTTTTTTGTATAATAACATTGTGTCTTAAATGATTTAAATCAATAAATATGCCTATATACGAATATAAATGTGATGATTGCGGAAAAGTATTTGAAGTAATCCAAAAAATATCTGATAAAAAGCTTACTATTTGTAGGTGTGATGAAAAAGGGACTGTCCATAGACTTGTGTCTTCCTCAGGGTTCAGATTAAAGGGTTCTGGTTGGTACGAGACTGACTTTAAAACAAAAAAACCTGATACTAAAAAAACGGATTCATAAAATGAAAAGAACTTATTGCGGCGAGATTGATAGTAAAAGTATCAATGAGACCTTAACAGTTAAAGGATGGGTAAATACCCGGAGAGATCACGGAGGTGTTATTTTTATAGACTTAAGAGATCATACTGGAATTCTGCAAATTGTATTCAATCCTGATGCTAACAAAATATTTGATATAGCTCAGAGTCTCAGATCAGAATATGTCCTAGAAATTACGGGAACCATAAAAAAAAGATTAGAAGGTACAATTAATAAAGAAATGCTTACTGGCGAAATTGAATTAATTGCAGAGAAACTATTAATCCTAAATACTTCAAAAACCCCACCTTTTCAAATTAATGATGGAAAAACAAATGAAGATCTTAGGCTGCAATATAGATATATAGATTTACGAGGATCTAAAATGCAAGACAATCTTAGATTCAGATCTAAACTTTATAACGCTATTCGTAATCATCTTTGTAGTAATAATTTTAATGAAATTGAAACTCCAATATTAACAAAACCTACACCAGAAGGTGCTAGAGATTATCTTGTGCCAAGTAGAGTACATAAAGCTAATTTTTTTGCACTGCCTCAATCTCCACAACTTTTTAAACAACTGTTAATGATATCTGGTATGGATAAATATTTCCAAATTGCAAAATGTTTCCGTGATGAGGATTTGAGAGCAGATCGCCAACCAGAATTTACACAACTTGATATCGAATGTTCTTTTTCAAATGAGAATGACATTATAAATCTAACTGAATCATTAATGAGAAAAATTTTTACTTCATTGATTGATAAAAATGCCAATTTAGAATTCCCAAGAATGACATATATGGAATCAATGGACAAATATGGTTGTGATAAACCTGATTTAAGAAATCCACTTGAATTAAAAGATATTACGAACATGATGAGCGATACTGAATTCAAAGTCTTTAAAGACTGTGCCAATAATGAAAAAAGAAGAATAGTTGCACTAAACGTACCTAACGGCAGCATGATAAGTAGGAAAAATATCGATAACTATACAGACTTGGTTAAAACATTTGGAGCTAAAGGTCTTGCATATTTTAAAATTGATAATGTCACTAATATTGAAGAAGGGATAACCTCACCTATTAAGAAGTTTCTCAGTAGTCAAGAAATAAAAGATATATTGAATACAGTTAAACCTAAAAATGGTGATCTCATTTTCTTTTCTGCAGATACATTAGACATTGTTAATAGCTCAATGTCTGCATTGATTCATAAGCTTGGTAAAGATTTAGATATTATTGAGGATGGCTATAAGTTTTTATGGATAATAGACTATCCAATGTTTGAATATGAGAATAATACTAATAAACTTACATCTCTTCATCATCCATTCACATCTCCATTTGAGGATGATACTGATGAATTTACTAATCAAACATTATCCAGAGCATATGATCTGACTCTAAATGGCAATGAAATAGGGGGTGGATCTGTACGTATTCATAAGAAATCACTTCAGCTAAAAGTCTTCAAGGCATTAGGTCTTACTGATGAAGAAATAGAGAAAAAATTTGGTTTTTTTCTGAAGGCACTAGAATATGGATGCCCTCCACATGCAGGTATTGCATTTGGTTTAGACAGACTAGTTATGATACTTAAAAACCTTTCCTCAATAAGAGATACTATTGCATTTCCCAAGACACAGTCATCCGCATGTCTTTTAACAGACGCACCTACAGAGATTAATTCCTCTCAACTCAGAGAATTAAGTATCAAAACAAGTAAAATTAATTAAATGAATATTCAATATCCTGAAAAACTTAAGTTTGTTAAAAACTTCTTAAAACAAAATGATGCCAAACTCATCGCGCATTACTACGTAGATGAAGAGCTTCAAAAATTAGCTGAGGACACTGGAGGTTGTGTCGCTGATTCACTTCAAATGGCCAAGTATGGTAGTCAACAGAAAGAGAGTAAACTCATAATTGCAGGCGTTAGATTCATGGGAGAAACTGCAAAAATACTAAATCCTGAAAAAAATATTTATGTAATTGACAAGGATGCTACGTGTTCTCTTGATGAGAGTTGTCAGCTAGAGCCTTTTCAAAAATTTTGTAATTCATTTCCAGATAGAGAAATTGTAGTATATGCAAACACAAGCGCTAAAATCAAAGCTATTTCAGATTGGGTTGTGACTTCAAGTATCGCCATTCCCTTAGTTGAGAATCTTGCAAGTCAAAACAAGAAAATAATTTGGGCTCCTGATAAATATCTAGGTGCATATATTGAAGATCAAACTGGTATAGACATGAAAATATGGGATGGAGCATGTATAGTCCATGAGGAATATAAAACTATAGAGTTAAAGAAACTTATTGCTCATTTAGGCGACTGTGATGTCTTGGTACATCCAGAATCTCCAAGAAGTATTATACAATTAGCGGATGTTGTAGGCTCAACAACAAAACTAATAAATGCATCCCAAAATAGTAAATCTAAAAATATTATTGTTGCTACTGAGAAAAATATATTTTATCAGATGAAAAAGTTATCCCCTGAGAAAAACTTTTTTGAAGCACCTACTGAAGGTGAAGGAGCTACATGTAAAAGCTGCGGAAGATGTCCATGGATGGATCTCAATACTTATAAAAAATTAATTAATATATTTACCGGAAATAATGAACTACTATTGGATGAACTAGTAATACGTAATGCAAAAAAATCTATAAATAGAATGATTGAGTTTGAAGATAAATATTATCAAGCAAGTAAGAGGGTTTCATAATGGCAGGACACAGTAAATGGGCTAACATTCAACATAGAAAAAAAGCTCAAGACAATAAACGCGGGAAAGTATTTACTAAAATAATCAGAGAAATAACGGTTGCTGTAAAATTAGCTGGTCCTGATGTTTCTAGTAATTCTAGATTGAGATTGGCAATGTCAAAGGCGAATAAAAATAGTGTACCAAAAGATACTATTGATAGAGCCATCAAAAAAGGTTCTGGTCAGAATAATGATTCTTTTGAAGAGATAACTTATGAGGGATATGGACCAAAAGGTATTGCAGTAATTATTGAATGTCTTACAGATAATAAGAACCGTACAGTATCAGAAGTAAGACATGCACTCACAAAATATAATGGTAGCCTTGGGACTAAGGGTTCAGTATCACATTTATTTAAAAAAATAGGCATTTTAACTTTGCTAGATACATCTGAAGATGAATTAATAAATTATATAGATGATATTGACATACTTGATTATGAACAAGTTGATAATAACTGTATTTTAAATACAGAACCCTCAGATCTATTTAAAGTTAAGTCTTTTTTTGAAGAAAAATCTCTTGTGACTAAAGATGAAGAAATCATCCTTGAGCCAATCACATTTTGCGACATTAAAGATACTGATATAGAGCAAGTTGAACTATTTACGGAAAATTTAGAAGAATTAGATGATGTACAAAATATATATACGAATATAAATGTTTTATAATTTAATATGAGCATCATATTAGGAATAGACCCTGGTACTAATATTACTGGTTATGGAATAATCAACTCTGATAAAAATAAACTGACATATATTCATCATGAGGTCATAAAAACAGGCCTAAAGAATTTATATACCACCAAATTATCTCTTATACATAAAAACACACAAAGACTTATAGATATTTATAAGCCTAATGAGATTGCACTTGAATCTGTCTTTTTCAGTGTTAATGCAGGAACTGCTATAAAGCTGGGACAAGCCAGAGGAGCTGCATTATCAGCATGCAGTGGTGATGATAGAATAATTTATGAGTACAGTCCTAGACGGGTTAAAATGGTAATTACTGGTAACGGTGCTGCCGATAAAGATGAATTACAAAAATTCGTTAAGAGGAAGCTTCGTATTCGCAGAAAATTGGAAATTGATGCTTCTGATGCTTTAGGTGTAGCATTGTGCCACGGTATTACTTGTATTGATACACCTGATGAAATTAAATCCATCTAGAAATTATGAGCACTTTAATCATCAATGAAATATTTTATTCAATCCAAGGAGAAAGCTCTCGAGCCGGTTTACCAACTTATTTTGTTAGATTAACAGGGTGTCCCCTGAGATGCTCATATTGTGATACAGAATATGCTTTCACAAGTGGAACAAAAATGACATTTAATGAAATTATTTCTCAATTAAATATTAATAAGACTAAATTTATAACAATAACTGGTGGAGAACCGTTAGCTCAAAAAAGCACATTAGATTTTATGAAAAAATTATGTGATTTAGAGTATTCTGTTTCTCTAGAGACTAGCAATTGCCTCTCTATTGAAGATATTGATCCTAGAGTATCAATTATATTAGATGTAAAGACACCTGGATCTAAAGAGGAAAATAAAAATATAATTGCTAACTATCAAAGATTAAAATCATCAGATGAAATTAAATTTGTAATCTGTAATCTGGATGATTTTAACTGGGCAGTTGAATATATGAATCAACATAAGCTTTATGATTATTGTTCAATCCTTTTTTCTCCCTCATATGGGGAAATGCCATTACAAGAATTGGCAGATTTAATTTTAAATAATTCTTTACAAGTTAGGCTACAAACACAGCTGCATAAAAGTATTTGGGGTGAGATTAATGGCAAGTAACCAAGCGTTAATATTATTCTCTGGAGGCCTCGATTCTACAACTGTACTTCACCATGCGATTTCTAAAGGATATGAGTGCATAGGGCTTACTATAGATTATAATCAAAGACATAAATATGAAGTTCAAGTTAGTAAAAATTATCTTCAAAAATTACAACTTAATGGTTTTATTTTTAATATAGACCTAACTCAGATTGGTGGCTCCGCGCTGACAGATAATACTATTTCTGTTCCAACTTCTAAGTTTGATGGGATACCCGTTACATATGTACCTGCAAGAAATACAATGTTTTTATCGATTGCTGCAGCTTATGCAGAAAAATTGAATATTAATAATATATTTATAGGTGTTAACCAGATAGATTACTCTGGGTATCCTGATTGCAGACCAGAGTTCATCAAGTCATTTAGTAAAATGATAAACCTTGGAACTAAAGTTGGTGTAGATGGAGATAAGTTAAATATATACACCCCTCTTATTGATATGTCTAAAAGTGAGATAATAAAATACGGCTATAGTTTAGGTGTAGATTATTCACAAACAGTATCATGCTATCAGTTAGATAATAAAGGTAGAGCTTGTGGCATATGTGACTCGTGTAAGTTTAGAAAAGAGGGTTTCAGATTATCTGGTATCAATGATCCAACTATATATAAAAATTGAAATAATTATAAAAATATATAAACTGTGACTTTGTAAGACTATGGATATTACTACAACACTTTTAATTTACACATCGATTTTAGGGTTTATTCTTGGGTACGTTGTTAACAAAACAAATTTCTGTACTATGGGTGCTGTTTCAGATTTAGTAAATATTGGAGATAGCTCAAGGTTCAAAGCCTGGTTGCTTGCTATTGCTACAGCTATTGTTGGAGTAACATTATTAGAGTATATGAGCATAGTAGACATTGATGAATCAAGAATTCCATACAGAAACTCCGTGTTTTTCTGGCCTAGATACATCATAGGTGGGATTATGTTTGGAATTGGTATGACACTAGCAAGTGGTTGTGGAAATAAAATATTAATAAGAATTGGTGGAGGAAATATTAAATCAATATTTGTTTTAATAGTTGCTGGGTTAATGGCATTACTCATGACTAGAACAGATTTCTATGGCCTCTTATTTCATAGCTGGATGAATCCTATAAGTCCCGATTTAGCTAAATTAGGCATTTCTGATCAATCTATTCAAACCATTTTTTCATCTATTACTGGGATAGAGTCTAACAACATGATCATTACTATCTTAGTGCCTGCAATTATAAGTATATTATTATTGAAATATATATTCTCATCTTACTCAAAGCTATCATCTGATAATATCTTATCGGGTATTGTGGTTGGATTAGTCGTTACATTCGCTTGGCTTATATCAGGTGGCGAGCTTGGTCAGGCTTGGATTGAAAATAATGATTTTCTAGATACACCATATCCATCAGTTGGGGTACAGTCGTTTACCTTTATAAATCCAATGGGTGAATTATTAATATATTCATCTAGTGTTTTTGATAGTTTCTACTTAACCTTTGGCGTAACTGCACTCATTTCAACTATCTTTGGTTCATTTATATATGCATTAATAAGCAATAATCTAAGACTAGAATGGTTTGCAAACAAACATGACTTCTACAGGCATCTTCTAGGGGCAGTTTTAATAGGTATAGGCGGGGTACTCTCATTAGGATGCACAATTGGTCAAGGAGTAACAGGTGTTTCTACATTAGCACTTGGGTCAATAATTACATTGATATCAATTATATTCGGAGCTTCATTAATGATGAAAATCGAGTATTATAGAGCAGTATACGAAGATAGTAGCTTTTTTGATCTTCTTAAAAATTCTTTGGTAGATTTGAAAGTATTACCAGAGAAAACCAGAACTCTTGAGAAGATATAGTATATTTGGGGCGTTAGCTCAGTTGGTAGAGCAGTGGCCTTTTAAGCCATTTGTCACAGGTTCGAATCCTGTACGCCCTAGTGTACTAACCACTTGTTTTTATCTTTTTATTATCTTTTTCTCATCGACTGCAACTTCATCAACCACAAACATCATTATTAAAAGCGAGGATAGCATAGAGCTCGTTGGCGATATGTATAAAGCCGAACAAAATGATTCAGTATTCTTAATTGTACATGGAGCAAGATCATATAAAGGTATGGAAATCATTCAATCACTTGCCTCAAGATTATATGAAGAAGGGCATAACGTTCTAATTATAAATCTGAGCTATGGGATTGATAAGCGTGAAGATAGATTTTTAGATTGTGATATGCAACATAATCATAATGAGCACCAATCAGTGAAAGAAATAGTAAAATGGTATGAATATCTTGAAAAGGGAGGGTACAAAAAAATAAACTTTATAGGTCACTCGAGAGGAGCATATAATGTTGTCCAGGCATTATCAATAATCAATAATAAAAAAATTAATAGCTATTTACTAGCACCTACTATTGATACTTACCTAGGTACAAAAGAATATTATGAAAGTGAATTAAATATCCCATATGAAGAAATTATAAAAGGAAGTGATAATTATTATATTAAAGACAGATATGGGCTAATTAATTTTCTTTTCTGTGAAAATGTAAATGTATCTGCTAAGACATTTAGATCATATTTAGATTTTTCTAATAATAAAGAGTTTTATCCTTTTACATTCAATATAATTGATCTGCTAAATGTTAGTGAATCATCGTCAATAATCTTTTCAGGGACTGAAGATGAAATTCTAGAAGACACGTATAAAAAATATAATCTAATTAGCAATCCTAATATAAGAAAAGTAACAATTGATGGTGCGGGACACTTTTTTAGAGATTTATATTTAGATGAAGTATTAGATTTGATACTTGAGTAACTACTGAACTATAAAGGGCTCATCAGATGAGTCATTACTATCAATATCTAAACTTTTTTCTAGCTGAGTTGAGGATTTTGGGCCAATTGTTATTTCAGATTCTGATTTCTCAAACATAGTACGCATAACCTTAACGGAAGCGAATCTATGTTCTTTCTCAAAATTGATTAAGATAAATCTTGATCTCACTATGCCTATTTCTGACCATCCATCTGAAATAAGGTTTTTCCTATAGAAGTTTGCTACATCATCTGCTGATTTATCATGCTGAAGATATAGTATGCCAGAAAATTTATTACCCTCACCAAAGATGACAGTCTTATTAATGAGATATTTAGAATCCTCAGGTAATGGAATAGATACTTGAAGTTTTTGCTCTACAGAGATTTCTTGTTCTTCCTGAGCATGAGATTCAATCATAGCTTGCATATTAGCGCAAGAAGAGAAAATTGTGATGCTTAATACATAGATTAAAGTTCTGCTGAAACCTCTATAAAACATATGAGTAAGTATATCGTATTTAAATTTATTTTCTAGAGCCAGGCCCATTTACTTCAAGGCCATTACTCATAAATGTTGTAAAGAATTCAAGATTATTAAGTTCATCACTGCCGCCAGGTAACCCTTTAGCTCTTATTCGATTTAAACATCCAGAGAATCTCTCATGAAGTGTTACAAGTCTACCCATACCAGATCTGTATACAGGGAAATGTGTCGGATGTCCTATTGCTGGACTAGGGATATCTGCACGAAGCTTAGTACCAGTCTGATAGACATGACAATCAGCGCATGAAAAGTTTAATTGCCCTTTTTTTGTAAAATATAGTCTTTTGCCATTTTCATATGCTTCTAAAGCTTCTTTGGTATTAGGGATTTGTACATTGAATTTATTGCCTCTCGATGTGTAAGCCATATATGCTGATACATGTGCAAGTTCTTTACCTTTAAAATAACTAAGTGGTTTTTCACCATTTTTAACTCTGCATTCATTAAGCGCCCCCTCTAAAGTAACTACTTTACCTTTTTTTTCATTGAAATAAGGATAGTTTTGTCTAATGCCAATACCATCATTTTCAAAACATGAGCCGTATGTGTTGCCATTTTTAAAAGGTGTATTAAATAATTCTTCACCTCGATCTACATTAAGCTCATATGGAGGAAATTCTTCCATTGCCTCCCACTGCTCTCTCGCGGATTTATCAATGGAATAAACTCCATTTTTATAATCTTCGTATGGTGTGTTAGGAAATCTCTCTTTAAAGTAATCGACAAATTGTTCAAAGTCTTTTTCTGGACTTGCTAGAGAGATCATAGCTGGAAATAATAAAAGAACAACTAGGAGCTTTCTAAGCATTATTATTTAACCTTTCCTGTGTTTGTATCTCTATTTCCTTGATTATCTACCCAAGAAATTTCGACGTTATCACCCTTATTACCTTTGTACTTAAATGTAAGATAAGGATTTTTAGAGACTGCAGGTCCCCAGTATATTGTTATTACATCCTTTCCATTAGCTTTACTATGAACTTCTTGAATATAGTGCGCAGGTATTAAATCACCTGTTTTTTTATTCTTACGTTGTCCTGTTTCCATGGGATGTTTGATTAAAGCCTTAACAGTTACGACACCGTTAGATTCTTTTGCTCTCAATTTAATTGTGCTCATAATTATCCTCCACAGCCTCCGATGGTCACTTTCACTTCTTGAGTTGAGGTATATATTTTGTCCCCACTCTTTACAGCTGCCATTACGTTTGATGTTTTACCCATCTTAAGTCTAGTTCCAATTGATGGTTGAGCTAAGCTAGTAAGTTGATATCCACTTGATAACGGTTGAGGATTATTCTCAACGAATATCATTATTGATTCAACATTATCAAGTGTCGTAGAGACATTGATAGGCACGATAGCTCCATTTTCTGCAATTGCTGGTGCTTTAAGTTTAACCTTGGAGGATTCCTCAAGATTATTATGACCATAAACACTTATTACAGAGTCAGATAAATCTTTAATATCAAAAGATTTTTTTGGCCATGCCGCATAAGCTTGATTAGATAATATTGCTGAAGGCGCTACGGCGAGAGCTCCTGCAAACAAGATACTATTTTTTATGAAGTTTCTTCTTTTCATATTTGCCTCACAATGTGTATAGATAATCCATTATCTTATTAATTTCGTTTTTTGTTAATGCACCATGTTTACCAAATGGCGGCATAAATGAGTACGGATTATTTTCAGTTGGATCCCATATTTGTTGAAATAATACTTCTCTATCAGGAAACCTTTGTTTCATGGCAAGTAGAGGAGGTCCATTGTTACCTGCAAGCTCACCATCATCAATCATATGACAGGCAAGGCAATTACCTTTTTTTCTGTCAAATGTAAGCTTTTTCCCTTCCTCAATATTATCAGCATGTGAATACACTGGAGTAGCAAATATGATAATTATGAGAAATTTGATTAAGCTCTTCATGGCTACATTATATAGATGAATGCATGTCATTAAAACATTTTTTAATTGCAGGTTTTATCACCAAATATTGGTTCAAGAGGGGGATTAGTATCACATAAAATGCTGTTTTTAAGATTTTTAAGAATATCTTTCTCCGAATCATCAAGTTTCTTCGTCTTTAATCCATCATCAATAACTTTGAATGCCATAGGAATATTACCTTTAAGATTATAGTAATCTATAAGTGCACGTTTTGACTTATAATCATCGTCTAATTTTGAGTACCCCTCTGCTAACAGTTTATATAAATCAGGGTTATAGATATTATTTTTCATTAGTCTTCCCAACCCTGAAACAGAAGCTTTAAGGTTCATAGAATCTTTAATATCAAGAAAATAAAGTTGATTATTTATAGCATTATTATTTGGATAAATTGTTAATATTTTTTTTAAAACATTTTTAGAGTGTTTTTTTTCATTTTGTAGCCATAAAATTTGTGACATTAAAGAAGCAATATATATATTATAATTATTTTTGTCATAGCTCGGTTGCAGCACTTTTTTGGCTTTTTTATAATTACCTTTACTAACATAATCTAATGCTGCACGATGATTATTAATAGCTTCATTTTTTGTTAAACTATTATTATCTATTGGCATGCTCAACATGTTCACAATGATGTTTTTTATGAAATGATAATCATCAGAACTATTTATTATTGCGTTACTTTGATATTTAGCTCTTTTTTTAATAGTGCTTATCCTGTTTTTATACAAAGGATGTGTTAAAAAATATTCATTCACCTGAGTTTGATTATTACCATCACCTTGCATCAATTTAAAAAATTTTGCCATTTCATTCAAATCATAATTGCTTTTCAACATAAGTGTGACTGCAAAATTATCAGATTCTATCTCGTTTTCTCTAACTAGGTTAATATTATTTTGAACTGACAATCCAATACCAGCTTTGATAGATGCAATGCTAGCCTCAGTTTGACCAGCCAAAAGACCTGCAAAAATACCTATCCACATTGGAATTGAATTAACATTACTATTAGCCATCATTTCAGCTGAATGACGAAGTACAACATGTCCTAACTCATGTGAAATAACACCCGCCAATTGCGCTTCATTCTGGGTTAGAACCAGTAAACCGCCATTGATTCCCATAAACCCTCCTGGTACAGCGAACGCATTTACATCAGTTGATTTAGTGATAAAAAATAAATAATCTCTTTCTAATAAAATATTTCTACTTAATTTATTACCAAGATATGTAATGTAATCATAGACAAGAAAATTATTGATAATATAGTTGTGTTTTTGAAGGTTTCTATAGATATTTCTTCCAATTTTTTCCTCTTGATCAAGCGTTATTGTCTGGTTTAAGGTATCACCAAGTCTAGGTGATGGGACGTCTGATTTTGATAATAAATCGCCTGATAAAAATAGAAATAAGGGCATTAAGAAAATTTTATACATTTATACCTGCTTGATGTATGTTTTTCTATATTAAATTATCTAAATGTACTAATATAGTTTCCAATATATAATTATAACTCAAGAGGTGTAAGATAATGAGTGAATTTACAAAAGAACTAGATACAAGTGGATTAAACTGTCCCCTACCTATCATTAAAGCTAAAAAAGAGATTAACTCTATGGAAGCAGGGCAAGTCCTTCGTGTTATTTCTACAGATCCGGGCGCTGTTATGGATTTTGAATCATTTGCTAGTCAAACTGGTAACGAACTACTATCATCAGAATCTAAAGATAATAAATTCTATTTTTTGATTAAAAAGAATTAAATTCAACTTGCGAGAAACAGGGAATGAAACTTAGTGGCTCTGAGATAATTATTGAATCTCTTAAAAAAGAAGGGGTTGATTATATATTTGGCTACCCTGGTGGTGCAGTGCTGCATATATATGATGCCTTATTTGCGGCTAAGGACATAAAGCATGTTTTGGTTAGACATGAGCAGGGTGCTACTCATGCAGCAGACGGTTATGCAAGAGCATGCAATAAACCTGGCGTAGTCCTCGTAACATCAGGTCCAGGCATTACTAATTGTGTAACCGGTATTGCAACTGCACACATGGATTCTATACCTATGATTGTAATTTCAGGGCAAGTATCTAGACATTATGTTGGAAGTGATGCATTTCAAGAAGCAGATGCTACAGGTATAACAAGACCGATATGTAAACATAACTTTCTTATAAATGATAGAGAGTCAATTGCAGAGACTTTCAGAAAGGCATTCATAATAGCAACTACAGGAAGACCGGGACCAGTAATAATAGATATCCCTAAAGATCTTACGGACCCTAATATTAAAATTAATTTTGAATATAAGAAAAATCTAAAAATTAGATCTTACAAAGTAAAGACTAACGAAAGTGAAGATAAAATTCAGGACGCGGCTAAATTAATCTGTTCAGCTAAGAAACCAATGATTTATTCTGGAGGCGGAGTTGTCCTAAGTAAAGCTAGTGCAGAACTCACAAAACTAACAAAACTATTAAACTTTCCAATTACAAATACTTTAATGGGGCTGGGGGCTTATCCATCATCTGACCCACAGTTTCTAGGAATGTTAGGTATGCATGGAACATATGAAGCAAATATGGCTATGCACAATTGTGACGTCCTCTTAGCTGTTGGTGCTAGATTCGATGACAGAGTCACAGGTGACACAAAACAGTTTTGTCCTAAAGCTAAAATAATACATATTGACATTGATCCATCGTCTATTTCAAAAATCATAGAAGTTGACCATTCATTAATTGGCGATACAAAGAAAATTCTAAAAAAACTTATTTCTTATACTTCAAATTACAAAAAAAATATTGATACAGTAGCAATTGATAAATGGTGGAAGAAAATTAATTCATGGCAAAAGAAGAAATGCTTGTCGTATGCTAAATCAAGCAAAGTAATTAAACCACAGGCCGTGATAGAAAGTCTTCATAAAATATCAAAAGGAAGATCTTTTGTGACATCTGACGTTGGCCAGCATCAAATGTGGGTTGCACAATATTATAAATTTGACAAACCAAACAGATGGATAAATTCTGGAGGCTTAGGCACAATGGGTTTTGGCCTACCAGCAGCAATAGGAGCACAGTTAGCTTTCCCCAAGGAGCAGGTTATTTGCGTGACTGGTGAGGCAAGTATACTAATGTGCATACAAGAGCTCTCTACTTGCTTACAATATGGGCTTCCAATAAAAGTAATTAATCTTAATAATAGATACATGGGTATGGTAAGACAATGGCAGGAGTTTTTCTATGAAGGCAGATACGCAATGTCGTACATGGATGCTATTCCAGATTTTGCTAAGCTAGCGGAGAGCTTTGGCCATATTGGAATGGTTATTGATAACCCTAAGAATCTAGAAAAAGATTTAACAAAAGCATTAAGTTACAAAAATAGACTTGTATTTGTTGATGTTATAACTGATCAAACTGAAAATGTTTATCCAATGATTGTAAATGGTAAGGGCCATCATGAGATGCACCTTGCGCCATCAGCTAACGAAGATATAGAGCTTGCATGACTACTATAGATAAAAGACATATCATCTCGATTCTTGTTGAGAATGAATTCGGTTCACTATCAAGAATTGCGGGTTTATTCTCTGCTAGAGGATATAATATTCACTGTCTAAGTGTCGCCCCTACTTCAGATGATTCAATTTCTAGAATGACACTTGTAACTTATTGTTCAGATGCTAAATCATCACAATTAATGAAGCAACTTGATAAGCTAGTTGATGTCATAAACGTAAAAGACTTAACAGATGAAACTCATATAGAAAGAGAAATGTTACTTCTAAAAGTAAAATCAACATTGAAACAAAGAGATGAACTTAAAAGACTCACAGATATATTTAGAGCTAGAATAATAGATGTAACAGATACTACATATACAATAGAGCTTACTGGACCTACTGAAAAAATTCTCGCTTTTATTGATTCACTTGGAAAAATAAAAATAATTGAGCAAGTAAGGTCAGGCGCTTTAGGTATCAGTAGAGGCTCTGAATCATTAGAAATAAAAACATAGGAGAATGTAATGAAAGTATATTACGACAAAGATGCTAACTTAGAAAATATAAATAATCTTCAAGTATCTATAATTGGATTTGGTTCTCAAGGCCATGCACATGCAATGAACTTAAAAGATTCTGGCGCAAATGTAACAGTGGGTCTCAGAGAGGGGTCCTCAAGCGCACAAAAAGCAACTAATGCAGGGCTAACAGTAAAAAATATACCTGATGCGGTATCAGATGCTGATGTTGTAATGATACTTGCGCCAGATGAATATCAAGCTGACTTATTTAAAGACAGTATTGAACCTAATCTTAAGTCAACAGCTGCAATAGCATTTGCTCATGGATTTAATATTCATTATGGACAAATTAAACCTGCCAAAGGTCATGATGTATTTATGATTGCTCCGAAAAGCCCTGGGCATTTAGTTCGCTCAACATATATTAATGGGAAGGGTGTGCCAACACTAATCGCGATACATAATGATGCTTCTGGACAAGCAAAATCTATTGCCCTGGCATATGCTTCAGCAATTGGCGGTGGCCGTGCTGGAATTATAGAAACAAACTTTAAAGAAGAAACAGAAACCGACTTATTTGGTGAACAAGCAGTTTTATGCGGTGGTGTCACAGCCCTTGTGAAAGCAGGTTTTGAAACATTAGTCGATGCTGGATATGCACCAGAAATGGCATACTTTGAGTGTCTTAATGAATTAAAATTAATTGTAGATTTAATGTACGAGGGCGGAATGACTGATATGAGATATTCAATATCAAATACTGCAGAGTACGGAGACTTAACAAAGGGCCCATTTTTAATTGATGATCATGTTAAAGAGAAAATGAAAGTTGTTCTAGCTGATGTACAAAATGGTAAATTTGCAAATGATTTTGTAAGTGAAATCAAAGCTGGCTCTCCTGAATTTAATCGCTTGAGAAAAGAAGGTTCAGAGCATCTCATAGAAAGCACGGGAAAAAAACTCAGGAGCATGATGTCATGGATGGATGGAGAGAAATTGGTCGGTGACAAATAATTGATAAAGAAAAAAAATAAATTACCTGGTGTATACTTACTTCCAAACTTAGTTACATCTGGGGCATTATTTTGTGGCTTTTATTCAATAGTTGTTGCTATTGAAGGTGACTATATTCAATCTTCTATATACATCTTAATAGCTATGGTTCTTGATGGTCTAGATGGAAGGGTTGCTCGAATGACTAATACCCAAACGTCATTTGGTGAATATTTTGATAGTTTATCTGACATGCTTTGTTTTGGCGTAGCTCCTTCACTGCTCGTATATCTTTCTAGTTTATCTATGTTTACTTCTGGATATATTGCTAAAGTTTCATACATTGCTTGCTTCATATATATAGCTTCTACTGCGATAAGGTTAGCTCGATTTAATTCAAGAAATCAGATAACAGATAAGAAATATTTTATGGGCCTTGCGAGTCCTGCAGCAGCGGCAATATTAATATGTTATGTGTGGCTAATGGTAGATTTAGGAGCTGATATATCATCATACATTATATTAACAATTATATTGATCGTTTCTCTATCTATATTAATGGTTAGCAACATTGCATATGTTAGTTTTAAAGATATTGATCTCAAACAAAAAGTCCCACACTTAGCACTATTTGCTATTTCTCTCGTTATATCTTTTATATCTTTTGATCCTCCAAAAGTATTGTTTATTTTTTTCCTCTTATATGGATTATCAGGTCCTTCATTATATGTCTTGAGAAAAATGAGGAGAAATCGCGTAAGCGACCAGGATTTATCATCAAAAAATAACCAATAACGTCACTTATATTAATATGTTTTTTTGCTTCTACCTTCTTTAGGTTATAATGCACCGTGAGACTTTATTATGTTAAGGAATTTGAAAATGAGCGATACTGATAATCTAATAATATTTGATACTACACTTAGAGACGGTGAACAGAGTCCAGGTGCATCAATGAATATTGAGGAAAAAATTCAAATCGCCAATGCACTGAGCGATTTAAACGTCGATGTTATCGAAGCAGGCTTTCCAATTGCTAGTAACGGTGATTTTACAGCAGTACAGGAAATTGCTAAATCTATTAAAAATTCTAGAATATGTGCATTAGCAAGAGCACTAGAGAAAGATATCCTTCGAGCTGCGGATGCATTAAAAGACGCTAAGTATTCAAGAATACACACATTTATTGCTACATCACCAATTCACATGGAAATGAAATTAAAAATGACACCTGAGCAAGTTATTGATAATGCAGTAAAGGCTGTAATGATAGCTAAGGATAATGCAGAGGATGTAGAATTTTCTCCTGAAGATGCAGGAAGGTCTGATTTTAAATTTTTGTGTAACATTATAGAAAAAGTAATTGATGCTGGAGCAACTACAATTAACATTCCAGATACAGTTGGTTATAACTTGCCTCATCAATTTGGAGAGTTGATAGAGAAAATTATTGCTAATGTTCCTAATTCAAATCAGGCAATATTCTAAGTTCATTGTCATAATGATTTGGGTCTTGCTGTGTCCAATTCATTGTCATCAGTCCTTAATGGAGCGCGACAGGTAGAATGTACGATTAATGGCCTTGGAGAAAGAGCTGGTAATGCAGCATTGGAAGAAATTGTAATGACGGTAAAGACACGAAGAGATGTATTTTCTTGTGATACCAGAATTGATACAAAAAAAATTATGAACTGTTCTAGATTAGTTTCTAGTATTACAGGATTTCCAGTTCAACCTAATAAAGCAATAGTCGGAAAAAATGCTTTTGCACATGAATCAGGTATACATCAAGATGGCATTATCAAATCAAGAGAAACTTATGAAATAATGAAAGCAGAGGATATAGGTTTAGTGAGCAACTCTTTAGTTCTTGGTAAGCATTCAGGAAGAAATGCTTTAAAACAGAAAATGGATCAACTTAATATTCAGTCAGATTCTGATGATTCATTCAACGATCTTTTTAATAGATTTAAAGAGCTTGCTGATAAAAAACATGAAATTTATGATGAAGATATTATTAGACTATCAAATAATATCCAATTATCCGGAGAGGACATACAACTGATTGAGATGTCCGTCACATCTGATTCCTCAAAAAAACCATTTGCAAAAATAAAACTAAATATAAAAGGGGAAGAATCCCAATCATCTTCAGAAGGCGATGGTGCTGTTGATGCTGCATACAATGCAATTAACCAATTAATAGATTTTAATGTAGAACTCAAACTTTACTCAGTTAATAACATTACATCTGGTACTGATGCTCAAGGGGAAGTTACTGTAAGAGTTGTAAAAGATGATGTCATAGTTAATGGGCATGGTGCGGATACTGATATTGTAAAGGCATCTGTTCTTGCTTATTTAAATGCTATAAATAAGATATTTCAAAACCCTAATCTTGAAACAAAAAAACTATCCGGTATATGATGTCTAGAAAAAAAGAGTTACTAACTCTCATGAACATAGATACATCCTGGTTAAAGACTAATAATAATACTAATTATGACCTACACAGTTTCAGTGAATTACAACTTGAGGCTAATAACTGTCAAAAATGTCAATTAGCCAATGCTAGAAATAATGTTGTTTTTGGCAAAGGAAATGAAAAGGCAGATATATTGATAATTGGTGAAGCTCCTGGTAAAGAAGAGGACCTAATAGGAGAACCATTCATAGGAAGGGCTGGCAAGTTGCTCACGGAAATTCTTTTCTCAATTAATCTTTCAAGAAATGATGTTTATATTACTAATACTGTAAAATGTCGTCCACCTCAAAATAGAAACCCCAGCAGTACAGAGATATCATCTTGTTCACATTTTCTGGATAAACAAATTAGCTTAATATCACCTAAGGTTATTATTCTCCTTGGAAAAATAGCTGCAGAAAGAATTCTAAACACCTCTGAGCCTATGGCAAAATTGAGATCAAATATACATTATTATAAAGAAACTAATATTCCTACCTTAGTCTTCTATCATCCCGCATACCTTTTAAGAAGTCCCAGTGAAAAAAAGAAAGTATGGGATGATATACTATTTATGAGAGAAAACATTAATGTCAGCTAGAAGTGTAGATTTATATAATATCACCCCAATGACAATAAATGATTTGGATAAAGTTTACGAACTTGAGCTTGCCTCATACTCTTTTCCGTGGACTAAAGAAATATTAAGAGATTGTATCTTATATAATTACAATTCTTTCTCAGTTTTTTTTAATAATGAACTTATTGGATATATTATTTCAAAAATTACTTGTCCAGAAACTCATATTCTCAATTTAACGGTGAACACAGCTTTCAGAAGAAAAGGTATTGGACAATCGTTGATAAACTTAGTAATTAATGATGCAAAAATTAGAAAATCCGAAGATATAATTTTAGAAGTAAGAGCCAGTAATCATGAGGCACAAGCGTTATATCATAAGCTAAATTTTAAAAGCATTGGCATTAGACGCGGATACTATGAGTCTGAGAATGGTCGTGAAGACGCTTATGTACTCAAGCTGAGTTTATAGTTCTGATGGCGTTTTTGCACTTATAGATAATGCATGAATTTCAGTTTTCATTAAATCATCAAGCGTTTTGTATATAAGCTTATGCCTATTTATTTGACTCAATCCATTAAATGATTCCGAGACGATGAATAATTTAAAATGACCACCTGATTTTGCGCCAGCATGCCCAACATGCAAATGACCCTCATCTTCAATTTCAATATTTTCAGGATTAAGTTTTTCTAAACCTTCCTTAATTAGTTTGATACGGATCGCACTCATACTTCATTATAATTAAATATTAAAAAATTTATAGAGTACTTTAATTAAATGGTTATGTTAAAATAAAAGCATATGATTTATTCTTTATATGTCTAAAGATACAGTATTTTCTGGGGTTCAGCCTACTGGTGAAATTCATTTAGGTAACTATCTAGGTGCGATTAAACAATTTCTCACATTTCAAAATGACTCTGACTCAATCTTTTGTATTGTAGATCAACATGCTATAACAGTCTTTCAGGATCCCACAGAATTAAGAGCGAACGTCTATAGTGTCCTGGCTATTTTCTTAGCATGCGGCTTGGACCCGAAAAAATGTATTCTCTTTAATCAATCTGCAGTTAGAGAGCATAGCGTTTTGTCTTGGTACCTGAGTTGCACAGCTAGAGTGGGTTGGCTTAATAGAATGACACAATTTAAAGATAAAGCTGGAAAAAATCGCGATAATGCTTCGCTTGGATTATATGCATACCCGGTTTTAATGGCTGCAGACATTTTGTTGTATCACGCCAATAAAGTCCCTGTCGGGGATGACCAGAAGCAGCATCTTGAATTAACTAGAGATATAGCTCATAAATTTAATACAGACTATGATCATTTATATTTTAAACTCCCTGATCCAATTATAAACAAAGATGCTCCTAGAATTATGAGCCTTCGCGATGCTACTAATAAAATGAGTAAATCAGATATATCTAAGTATTCTAGAATACTCTTGACTGATTCTAATGATGATATTTCGAATAAAATCAATAAAGCTAAATCTGATTCCATGAACATGCCATCATCTTTTGACGAGCTCACCACCCGACCAGAAATTAATAATCTAATTACAATCTATAGTTCTATATCTAATATAAGTAAAGATAAGGTTATAGAAATGTTTGCAAATAAAGAGATTTCATATTTTAAATCTGAAATGAAGAACATCGTCATTAGCTTAGTTGAGCCAATATCTAGTGAGATAAAAAAAATTAGACAAGATTCTGACTATTTACAGGATACTTTGAAAGAGGGATCTGCTAAAGCATCTGAAAGAGCTCATAAGACAATCAAGGATGTTAATAAGATTATGGGATTCAATTTTGAATAATATAACTGCAATATATAATGGTAGAACCATTTCTGATATACCTGATGATTTATTTATTCCTCCAGAGCATTTACATGTAATTTTAGAGGAGTTTGAAGGGCCTTTAGATTTACTTTTATATTTAATTAAAAAACAAAATATAGATATAACTGACCTCCCAATCTTACCTATTACTGAACAGTATATGCATTACATCTCAATTATGGAGGAAATGCAGTTTGAGCTAGCGGCTGATTATTTAGTAATGGCGTCTACGCTGACAGAGATTAAATCAAAACTCCTATTACCAGTAGAATCAGAAACTGAAGAAGAAGAAGATCCGAGAGCAAATCTTATTAAACGATTATTAGAATATCAGAAATATAAAAATGCATCCGAGCAGATTGATGATATGTCTAGAAATTACAGAGATTTTTTTGTCGTTTCAAATGCGATTGATGTAAAGAAATCTAAAACTATTGAGATGCCGGACATCAAAATAGAACTTCTTAAGAAAGCTTTTATTGACGTTTTGAAGAGAGCTGAAATATTCTCGACGCATAACATAATGGCAGAAACATTATCTGTAAGAGAAAGAATGACAGCAATATTATCTATGATAAAAGATAGAGAGAATGTAGAATTTATTAAATTATTTAATGTAGACGAAGGAAGATTAGGTGTTATAGTTACGTTTCTTGCTTTATTAGAACTTGTTAAAGAATCTCTAGTAGACATAATTCAGAATGAATCGATGTCAAAGATTTATATAAATATAAAATGATGAAATATTCTCTCGAAAATACAATTGAATGTTTACTTCTTGTAAGCGATGAACCAATGTCTCTGTCAAGCTTAATAAAGATACTTGATGATGACTCTATTACTAAAAAACAGATAGAAAAATCTATCGATAACCTTAATCAAGAATATAGAAACAAAGCAATACATATAAATAAAGTTGCAAGCGGTTATAGATTTCAAGCAAAAAATGGTCTTGAAGCATACATAACGAAACTTAAAGACAAAGGAACAAATAAGTTTTCAAAAGCTTTTTTAGAAACTACAGCGATTATTGCTTATAAACAACCAGTTACTCGTGGTGATATTGAAGAGATAAGAGGAATAGCTGTAAATTCAAATATTATAAGAACTCTTTTAGAACTCGAATGGATAAAAGTTGTTGGTCATAAAGAATCACCAGGTAAACCAGAGCTCTTTGGCACAACGACCAAGTTTTTAGATTACTTTAATAAAAATAAACTTTCTGATCTTCCTGAAATATCTGACGTAGAGAGCATCTAGCTATTCTTTTAGTCTAGGCATCAACATAACCAAATTACAGGGCTTAGTATCGCTATTAAGTTGATGGCTTATCACATCATTCCAAGCAGTTTTACATGCATCAAGCGAGCCGGGTAAAACAAAAATGAATGTCCTATTTGCAACACCAGCTATCGCTCTTGACTGCAAAGATGATGTTTTTATTTTTTCGTATGATTTCAATCTAAATATCTCACCAAATCCATCTATTTTTTTATCAAGAAGAGGCTCAATAGCTTCAGGTGTACCATCAGAACCTGTGATTCCTGTTCCGCCGCTGAGTATAACCACATCAATTTCATTATCTAGAATGTAATCTGAAACAGCCTTTCTAATTTCGTATATATTATCTTTTACTATAATTTTTTTAACAATTGTATGTCCCTCGCGCGTAATCATATCGATAAGTTTTTTTCCTGATTTATCTGTTTCATGTGTTCTTGTATCAGATACAATAACAATTGTTATATTTAACTTTTTCATAATTAATTAATATAATCAATTATCAGGTATATGTATAGACTTCAAAAATTACTTTCATTAATAGGTTATTGCTCTAGAAGAACTGCTGAGAGACTAATTAAATCTAGAAAAATTAAAATCAATGATTCTATTGCTCAAGTTGGCGATAAATGGAATAAAGGAGATATAGTTAAAATAAATGATCAAATAATAAATATTCCTAATATTTCTCAAATGAAACTTGAGATAATTAAATATTATAAGCCTTTAGGTGAAGTTGTAAGCCGGGCTGATCCACATAATTCAGTTACAGTTTTTGATAATCTGCCAGAAGTTGAGGGCAAATGGATAAATATTGGACGCTTGGACATTCAAACTAGTGGTTTACTTTTATTTACTAATGATGGAGATATTGCGAACAAACTCATGCATCCATCATCTTCGCATACTAGAGAATATTTACTTCATACTAATAAGGAAATGACAAAAATAGAAATTAATAAACTGCTTACTGGAGTTCCTATTAATAATGGAGAAATAGGAAAATTTGATTACATATCACTAGAAGGAAATAATTTTTATAAAATTATCCTTTCCACAGGTAAAAACAGAGAAATTAGAAATTCTTTGTATTCTTTAAATATCAAGACAATGAAACTCCATAGATCAAAATATTCTTTTATTGAGCTAGATGATATGAAAGAAGGTGAATATCGTTATCTGAATAATAGAGAAAGAGAATTAATTTTTTAATTTAACTTTTATAACGCCAACTCCACCATCTCTATCACTAGCAGAGCATGCAGCATTAACTATTTTTGACCTTTTAATATATGCTTGTGTTGTAATTTTTATCTTGGGTATCTTATTAATACTATTTATTCCCTTACCGCATATTACATTTAAATATTCTACGTCATTTGAGTAGGAATTTATAAAGAAATCATTGAGCCTATTTATAGCATCTTTCACTGTTTCGCCATGAAGGTCTATAGTATTCAAAATATCTGAAACTTTCTTTTTCTTAAGTTTGTTGAGTACATATTCTTGCACTCCATTTCTTCTATATTCAAACTTACCATAATTATTATCAATTAATAAAATTTGATCAAAATCATAATCAAACATTTCAATTTCATCTTCTTTAGGAGCGATGCTGTCTTCAGAAGAAAAATCTTCATTTGTTGAGTTTTTCAACCAATCATCTAATTCTTTTATTTTTTTGTCTTTTTTCATAGGTGATAAAGCTATACTATGTACTTTAATCATATCTATATATGGAGTATATGTGAATATTTTGTTATCCAATGATGATGGATATAAATCATTAGGATTGATTGCGCTGCAGACTGTGTTAAAAGAATATGGCAAAGTCATAACTGTTGCACCAAATAAGGATATTAGTGCTTCAAGTAGCAGTCTAAGTGTTCATAATCCAGTTCGTATAGATAGAATAGAAAATAATTATTATAAAGTTTATGGCACTCCAGCAGATTGCGTGAATATTGCTACAAGGGGAATTCTTAAAAAATATCCTGATATAGTATTCAGTGGTGTCAATTTAGGTTCGAACATGGGCGATGATGTAATTTACTCAGGCACATTAGGAGCAGCAATAGAAGGCAGACATTCTAAATATGGAAGTGTAGCGATATCAATAACTTCTAGAGAACCAAAATACTTGAATGACTTAAATGAGAAATTATCTTATATAATTGAATATATATTTGAAAACTTAATAAAATATAAATCTATTCTGAACATCAATATACCTGATTTACCGCTAGTCAAAATCAAAGGAATAAAAATTACAAAACAAGGTAGAAGGGAAATGTCTAAAAGAGCATCACTTGTACTTAAAGATAAAAAAACATTTTATAATATTGGAAACGTCGGCAAAGGATTGATATCTCCCGGATGTGACTTTGATACAGTTAGAAAAGGTTTTATTTCAATCACGCCGCTTAATATTGATATGACTGACAATTTTACTTATAAAAAAATAAAATAAGTAATATGAATATCGATAAAATCATAGGTTCAGGTCTCACTTCACTTGCCAGCAGAGAAAAACTTATTGATGAACTCAAGAGACTAGGTATAAAAAATTCTGAAGTAATGAATCTTATTTCACACATGCCAAGACATCTTTTTATCGATACTGCATTGGCAAATAGAGCATATGAAAATGTATCTTTACCAATAGGATTTAAACAGACTATATCTCAACCATATATGGTTGCAAGAATGACTGAACTTATTCATGAAACAGACTCGATGAATAATGTTCTTGAGATTGGAACAGGTTCAGGATATCAAACATCTTTATTGTCAATGTTATTTAAAAAGGTTACTACAGTTGAGAGAATATCTTCATTACATGAAAAATCAAAAAAGAATCTCCTACAACTAGGTTTTAAAAACATATCATTTATTTTGGGCGATGGCCACTTAGGTTATTTACCTAATAGCCCATATGATGCTGTTATTATTACAGCCGCGGCTGAGAGCATTCCTGATAATCTTATTTCTCAAATATCAGAGAACGGAAGGATGGTTCTTCCATTAATAGATAACAAAAATCAGAAATTAGTCAAACTCAAAAATACAAAAAACGGAATCATAAAAAAAACTGTTGAAGATGTATTTTTTGTACCGCTACTTCCAGGTATAGAAATAAATGAATAAGATTATTTCTAAATTTATTGATAGTTGTGGTTCCAAAAGTTCGATAATTTATTTAAGAATATTAAGTTTTTTTGAGTCTATTTTTTTCCCAATACCTACTGATGCGTTATTAGCACCAATGGTTCTCTCTAAAAAGCATAATTGGGTAAATATTACAATCATAGCTTCAATATGGTCAGTATTAGGAGGAATAGTTGGCTATTATTTAGGTCTTTATTTATTTGAATTTATCGAACCGTACCTTCACCAGTTTAACAAGTATGATGATTTTATTTCTGCTAAGAGCCTATTTGAAATCTATGGAATTATTTTTTTATTTATTTCTGCATTTACACCAATACCATATAAAGTTTTTACCATTAGTGCTGGAGTAATGAGCTATAATATTTTTCTTTTCATACTAATATCAATTATTGGTCGTTCTGCAAGATTCTTTTTAGTTGCATTCATATGTAATAAATATGGTGAATCTATACTTAAATTGATCAATAAATATTTACTATTATTGGCAATAATATTTGTAATAATTATTTTATGGATAGAGTATTGAGATAAATGAGCGATTCTCTGATAATAATAAATTATGCGTTTTGCATGCAGATGTTGTATTCATAAACTCTAAACCTTTATTTTTTTCATGTAAAACTCTAATAAACCCTTCATCAGGTAAAATTACATCTATCCCAGTTCCTATTAGAATCATATCAATCGTATCAAGATAGCTTTCTATGTCTTTTAATTGTATTAAATTAGATTTTATAACTGGGAACAAAATTATTTCTCTCTGGTTATAGATGATTGGATTTTTATGTGAGAAATTATTAATTATAATAGTATTATCTATATATTTATTAATACTAAAGTCATTAATATATTTGTCTTCAACTAGTTCCATAATCCAAGCGAAATTCGATATTATTATGATATTATATCCACATTATATAGGAGTCTAAATGTTTAAGATAGGTGTGTGCGGTTTTGGTACAGTAGGAAAAAACTTAGTAAGTCATTTTCTTAAATATCAAGATTTAATATCTAATAACTGCAATGAAAAAATAACAATATCTGTGATTGCAGATAGATCCATTGAAAAGAAAAAGTTCGACAATGACAACATTCAGTTCTCATCTGATATTCTCAGCGTAGTCCAATCAGATTGTGATTTAATAATAGAATTAGTTGGCGGCGTAGACGTAGCAAAAGAACTAGTCACGAAAGCTATTCAAAATAACAAATCTGTTATCACTGCAAATAAAGCTCTAATTGCTGAACATGGAGATGAATTATTTCAGCTTTCTAATAAATATAATGTCTACTTTGGTTTTGAAGCAGCTGTTGCTGGAGCTGTGCCTATTATAAACTCTCTGACACATAACATGTTAAATGAAAGTATTTCATCTATCAGTGGAATTATTAATGGCACTTGTAACTATATATTAGATCAAATGTCTTCAAATAATAAAAACTTTTCACAGGCTTTAAGTATGGCTCAAGAGTTAGGATATGCAGAAGCAGATCCAACTTTTGACGTTGGAGGATTTGATGCAGCTCATAAGATATCTATTCTTGCAATGCTTGCGTATAAAATTAAGTCTCCTTATAAGAATATGTACATTGAGGGGATTGAAAATATTGATAGTATGGACATAGATTATGCTAAAGAATTGGGTTATACGATAAAGCATGTAGCTATTACAAAAGCCACTGACGAAAACATTGAGTGTAGGGCCCACCCCGTTCTTATTCATAATTCAAACATTTTATCCAATGTAGATGGAGTAATGAATGCAGTGCGAACAGTAGGCGATCGCTTTGGAACATCTTTGCTTTATGGGCATGGAGCAGGTGGAGAGGCTACTGCTTCAGCAGTTATTTCGAATATAAAAGATTTTTGTATTTTTAAAAAATATGTATCTAATAAAAATGATGATTATATGTTTACTAGCAAGAATATTATTGATATCAATGAAATCTCAACACAGTATTACTTAAGAATATTCGCTAATGATGTCCCTGGAGTAATGGCTGAGGTGACATCAACACTCGCATCACATGATATTAGTATTGAGGCTGTTACTCAGCATGAACCATTTGAGTCAGAAAAACTCATTCCTATAGTTATGATTACTAACTCTGTTTCATATGAAAAAATATTATCTTCTATAAATAAAATAGAATCTTTAAATAATATCAACGGAAAAGTAAATTTAATAAGAGTTTTTTCAGATAATGACTAATAATAAGTTTCTTAAATATAAGAGTACCCGTGGCGAAGCAAAAGAGTTATTGTTTAGCGATGTAATATTTGAAGGACTTGCTTCTGATGGAGGCCTCTACCTTCCTGAATACTGGCCAAAAATTGACCAATCGATAATAGATTCTTTTTCAAATATGTCATACCAAGAAATTGCTTTTCATATTTTTAAACCATTTGTTGACGGTTCAATCACTGATAATAAAATTCAAGAACTTATCGAGGACTCTTATAAAGATTTTACAGATAAGAATATTACACCGGTAAATAAAATTTCTAATAATGAATATCTATTGGAATTATTTTATGGCCCAACATATGCCTTTAAAGATATCGCGATGCAATTTATCGGAAGACTTATGGGCTACTATTTGGATATGGATAATAAAAAAATTAATATCCTTGGTGCGACCTCAGGAGATACTGGATCTGCTGCAATATATGGCTTTGAGAATATTCAATCTTCAAATGTATTTATATTACATCCTTATAATCTAATATCACCTACACAGCGTAAATTCATGACTACTATAAATTCAGATAACGTTATAAATATTGCTGTAAAGGGTAACTTTGATGACTGCCAGAGTATTATAAAAGAAATATTCTCTGATCATGATTATAAAAAAACTAATAATTTAGGTTCAATTAATTCAATAAATTGGGCAAGAATTATGTGTCAAATAACATATTATTTTTATTCTGCAAGTAGGATTGAAAATAGTGAAAATATAGTCTACTCAGTTCCAACTGGAAACTTTGGCGATATTCTAGCGGGATATATTTCAAAAAAAATGGGTCTTAAATTTAAAAAACTTATTATTGCAACTAATGAAAACAATATATTAGATATTGCTTTGAAATCTGGTGAGCATACTATTAAGGATGTTGTAAGCACATCATCACCGAGTATTGATATACAGGTATCAAGTAATTTTGAACGATTAGTTTATGATTCCTGTAAAGACTCTAGTTATGTAAAAGAGATTATGACTAATCTAAAAAAAGAAGGGACATTTACATTAACAGATGAGTGTCGTGCTTACATATCTAAATACTTCACGTCAGATAGCGCTTCTAATAATGAAGTAAATCAAACGATTTTAGAATATTATTCAAAATATAATATTACATTAGATCCGCATACTGCTGTAGGTGTCGTGTGTGGCAAAAAACAATCTTTATCGGAAGATATACTTGTAACATTATCCACTGCGCATCCTGCAAAATTCAAAGAAACGGTATCAGATATTATTTCTGATGATTCTTTTGTAACTGAAAAAGTTAGAATGCTTGAAAATCAAGAAGAAAGAATGATTATCGCTAATAAAGATGTTGAAGAAATTAAAAACATTATTAATGAGAGAATATTATGAGAATATTAATAATATTATTTTTCTCTATACTTGTTGTAGCTTTTGCAAGAAAAAAACTTAACGATAAGTATGAATTTATACACTATATATTATCGCTTACATATTTTGTTATGATAATACTTTTTTTATACATACTTAGTATGCATTTTTTGGGTAATAGTATTTAGAGTTGTTTGTCTAAATATTTTTCTGCATCTAATGCGGCCATACAGCCAGCTCCAGCAGAAGTTATCGCTTGTCTGTAGACTGAATCAGATACATCTCCCGCAGCAAATATACCAGGAATTGAACATTGAGTAGCATTACCGTCAGTACCACCTCTTATCTTCAAGTACCCAGTATTATCCATCTCTAATGAATTTTTAAAAATATCTGTATTAGGTTTATGTCCAATGGCTATAAATACTCCGGAACAATTTACAGTTTTAATTGAGCTTGTATTCACATCTTTTACATTCACTCCTTCAACTTTATCTCCGTCGCCAACTACTTCATCAAGCGTATGATTCCATAGGAATTCTACTTTACCTTCTTTTTCTTTTTCTTTGATTCTCTCTATTAATATTGCTTCTGCTCTTAAACTATCTCTTCTGTGTATAAGGGTTACTTTGGATGCAATATTTGCAAGATATAAAGCTTCTTCAACCGCAGTATTACCACCACCAACAACTACAATTTCTTGGTCTCTATAGAAAAATCCATCACAAGTAGCACATGCTGATACTCCTTTGCCAAGATACGACTTTTCCGATTCAAGTCCGAGATATTTCGCAGATGCACCAGTAGCAATTATGAGGCTATCACATGTATAGATACTATCATCGCCTGTAAGTTCAAAAGGCTTATTATCAAGATTTACTGACTTGATTTGATCCATAATGATTTCATTGTCAAATTTGCCAACGTGATCTTTCATTCTTTCCATCAGGTCAGGTCCTTGTAAATCGTTGGCATCCCCAGGCCAATTTTCAACATCAGTTGTTGTTGTTAATTGACCACCTATCTCAAGACCTGTTATAAGTACTGGGTTCAAGTTCGCTCTTGACGCATATAGAGCAGCGGTATAACCTGCCGGCCCTGATCCAAGTATTAGTAATTTAGTATGCTTTTTTTCCATTCTATCTCAGGCATCTATTTAATCTGAACATTATACACAATAATTTGTTCATATTATATATGTATATATTTCCTATAAAAATTTGTATAATTCTTAATGAAATGAGGTTCATTTGGCTCAAATAAAAAGAAATAAAAAATTTACCAAAACCAAATTGAATTATTTGCCAAAAGAAATATTTAATTTCTTTTTTCTAACTTTTACATTACTTTTCACGCTATCTGTCATTTCACATGATCCATCTGACCCTAATTTTTTTAAAACTGGTCTAGGAGATACGATAAATAATTATATTGGCATTTTTGGCTCATATGTATCACATATGACATTCATGATTTTCGGAAAAACTACTTATTTTATTACAGTATTATTAATTTACTTAGTCCTTGAAAGATATGGGTTAGTTCCGTCTCGAGGCACTATCTTTTCATATAAAAATTCATTGCTCGTATTATTAATTTTAATAAGTTTATCAATACTTTCTGACTTCATCTTATCTGGCACAGGCGGGTATCTTGGTCATATTTCTTTACATCATCTATCCAACTATATTGGTGCTTATGGATCAGTAACAGCCTCTCTAGTAACTTTATTATACTCATTGGTTTATTATTTCGACATATCTGTTCTTAGTACATATCACCGATTTAAAAAAATATTTATTTATCTCTATCTAAAAATAAAATATAAAGCCTTAAGTTTTTACGAAAAAACTAATTTGCAAATTCAATTGGCCAAACAAAAAAAAAATAATAATAAAAATATAATTAAAAAAGAACCAAACACCACTGAAGTAGAAATCATTAAGCCAAAATCTATAGAAAGCAAAAGAGAATTTAAAGAAAAACAACAAACGTTATTTTCCGATAATAATAAATTGCCCTTGTTAGAATTTCTTGAAAAGCATAATTCAGAAATTATTAATCATGATGAGGATTCCCTCAAGCTTATGTCTGAAATGTTAGAGCAAAATCTTCAACACTATGGTATAAGCGCTAAAGTTAAGGCTGTTAAGCCTGGCCCTATAGTTACATTGTTTGAAATTGAACCCATAGCTGGAACGAAAGCAGCCACGATAAGCACAATTAGTAAAGATTTAGCAAGGACTATGACTGTACCTAGTCTCAGGGTTGTAGAGACAGTTCCAGGAACAGCACACATAGGAATAGAAATACCAAATGATGATCGTGAAACTGTTTCATTAAAAGACATTATTAGTTCAAAAGAATTTGAAAACTCTAAAGCTGCTCTTACAATGGCCCTAGGAAAAGACATTCAAGGTAAACCTGTATGTGTTGATTTACATAAGTTACCTCATTTATTGGTTGCAGGTACCACAGGATCAGGCAAATCTGTTGCTGTACATTCCATGATTGTAAGTTTGTTATATAAACATGATATAGAAAATCTGAAGTTCTTAATGATAGATCCTAAAATGCTTGAACTGAGTACATATGAAGGCCTGCCACATTTGTTACACCCAGTAGTAACAGATATGAATGAAGCTAAAAGTGTTTTACATTGGTGTGTTCAAGAAATGGAGCGCCGCTATAGATTCATGATGGATCTAAATGTCAGAAACATTCAATCTTATAACAAGCAACTCAAGCAAAATATTGATGACGGCATTAAAACTGTCTATGGTCCTACAGAAGGTAATAACGAAAAATATCATGAAAAGCTTCCTTATATTGTGGTCGTTGTCGATGAATTTGCAGATATGATGCAAACAGTTGGCAAAAAAGTAGAAGATCTCATTACTCGTTTGGCTCAAAAAGCACGTGCCGCAGGAATTCATTTAATTCTAGCAACGCAAAGACCATCTGTTAATGTGATAACCGGACTAATTAAAGCTAATATTCCCACTAGAATAGGACTTAAGGTGTCATCTAATATAGATTCACGAACGATACTAGATTCTATGGGAGCAGAACAACTATTAGGTCTAGGGGATATGTTATTTAGAGGATCCGGTACGAATGTTCTTCAAAGAATACATGGTGCATTTGTAAGTGAGGGAGAAATAACAAAAATTGCTGACTTTTTGAGGGACCAGAAACGTAACAATGATATCGAATCTATTCTTCTCGACAATGATGAAACAGAAAATCAAGATGAAATTAACGAAACATCTGACGAGCTTTATAATGAAGCTGTGAATATCGTCAAAGATACTAAAAAAACATCAATATCTTTCTTACAAAGAAAACTAAAAATTGGTTATAATCGAGCAGCAAATTTAATTGAAGCAATGGAGGCAAAAGGAATTCTTTCAGAACCTCAGAGTAACGGTAATAGAGATATCTTATAAATTATGCTGGATTTAAAAAATATTCTTGATCATAAGAATGATGTGGCAGAGCTGCTGCTGAGTCGTGGATATAAGTTAGATATTGATTTTATTGAAAAGAAATCTCTGGAAAGAAAAGATCTTATTCAAAAAAAAGAAAAACTAGCATGTGATAAAAATGTCATATCAGATTCTTTTAGAACTGCTAAGGATGATAGTCATAAAGAACAACTTATGGCTGAGTCAAAGAAAATTGATGAGCAAGTTCAATTTTTAAAATCATCACTCGACTCAATTGAAGTATCTTTAAATAATCATCTTCTTGGAATACCTAATTTGCCCCATCATTCTTGTCCTGTTGGCCATAATGACAAAGACAACATAATTATTAAAAAATCTTTAGATACTAATGTACATAATACACGTGAGCATGGTGATATTTTAGAATCCTTGAACTTAATCAGTTTTGAAGATGGTGTAAAAATTACTCAATCACGTTTTGTTGTCCTTAAAGGCAAGCTTGCGTCATTACATAGAGCACTGATTAGCTTTATGTTGACTAAGCATACTCAAAACTCATATGTTGAACATAATGTACCATACATATGTAATTCACAAAGTCTTATTGGAACCGGACAACTACCTAAATTTGAAGAGGATTTATTTAAACTATCTGGCTCTAATTTATATTTAATTCCAACTGCTGAGGTCCCGTTAACAAATATCTATAGAGATAAGATTTTATCAATCAGTGAACTTCCAATACTAATGACTGCACATACACCCTGTTTTAGGTCAGAGGCCGGTTCTTATGGTCTAGATACAAAAGGCATAATAAGACAACATCAATTTGAAAAAATTGAACTTGTACAAATTGTACATCCAAATAATTCAGAACAAGCACTGGAGGACATTACTACTCAGGCTAGATTAGTATTAGATGATCTTGAGTTACCTTACCAGTTGGTTGAACTATGTACAGGGGATTTAGGTTTTTCATCACAAAAAACTTATGATCTTGAGGTATGGTTTCCTAGCCAAAATAAGTACCGAGAAATATCATCATGCAGTAATTTTGGTGACTTCCAAGCACGTAGATTAAACATAAAATATAAACAAGATAAAAAGAAAAACTTTGTTCACACACTTAATGGGTCTGGATTGGCTGTTGGTAGAACTCTTGCTAGTCTAGTTGAGAACTATTTTGATGGAAATAAAATTAATATTCCATCAGTTCTACATAAATATTTAGATTTTAAGACCATTGAATTGTAATAGTTATTACTTTTCATCTATAATAGCGTCTTACGGAGACGTGCCAGAGTGGTTGAATGGGCCGGTCTTGAAAACCGTTAGAGTGTCAAAGCTCTCGTGGGTTCGAATCCCACCGTCTCCTAATATCGATTTTGGATTCTAAAAAATTTTATAGTTGGGTACTTTATGATTGGGCTAACTCAGCTTATGCAACTATAGTACTTGCAGGTTTTTTTCCTATAATTTTCGCTGAATATTTTGCAACGTCAGTTTTATCATCAGAAAGAACTTTATATTTAGGTATATCAAATTCTGCAGCAAGCTTAATCCTTATATTTATCGCACCTATATTTGGACTTCTATCTGATAAATTTTCAAATAAAAAATTATTTTTACTCATATTTGCAAGCTTGAGTATTTTTTCTACCTTAATATTATCTTTTATTACTAAAGATAGTTATGTACTAGCTTCTATATTATTTTCTATTTCATTATTAGGCTTTATGATGTCGAATGTATTCTATGATTCAATGCTTCTTAATTTCGAATCTCATGAATACGATAAAATATCCTCAATGGGTTATGCGGTAGGTTACTTAGGCGGAGGAATTGCTTTTGTGTTTACTTTAGTTTTTTTATATTTCAATTCTAACTCCTCAATAGAGATAATCTCGTCAAATAAAATTGCTTTTGTATTTGCAGCTTTGTGGTGGTTATTATTTATGATACCACTCATAATCTATTGGACTGAAAAACCTGATTATAAAATACACACTACAAACATCATCGATACTTTTAAGGAAATTAAACTAAATAGACCTATACTTTTTTTCTTAATCTCATATTGGATCTATATTGATGGAGTAGATACTATTATAAGGATGGCAATAAATTATGGATTAATTCTAGGCTTTACTAATTATGACTTACTTGTCGCATTGCTGGTAACTCAATTTGTTGCTTTTCCTGGCACTTTAATAATTAATAAGATTTCTGAGTTATCCTCTATTGTAACTACAATTTCTGGTTGCCTTATTATGTATCTCATCATAACTTTTCTCTCGTATTCATTGAACAGCATATATGAATTCTATTTGATAGCATGTTTAATAGGATTTGTTCAAGGAGGTATCCAAGCTTTGAGCAGGTCATATTTTGCACGCCTTATACCTAATGGTAAACACTCTGAATATTTCGGTATATATAATATGTTAGGGAAATTTGCTGCCCTTATAGGTCCGCTTTTAGTTGGTCTTGTAACTTATGCCTCAGATAATGCACGATTGGGTATCTTAAGTATAAGCATTTTCTTTATTATTGGTCTTATAATGTTCAACAAAAGTCTAAATTATAAAAATATTTGATAATATAAACTAATCTATTATCATCAGCTAACTGGTACATTAATTTTCATATTTTTTAGATGGTAGGTTGGCAGAGTGGTCGAATGCGCCACCTTGGAAAGGTGGTTAGCGAGCAATCGCTACAAGGGTTCGAATCCCTTACCTACCTATGTCATAATGTATATGTATTTATAAATTTCCATAAAATATAATAAGAGACATGATAAAATATCCACGATAAATGAATCAATCAGCAAGAATACTTAATCTAAATGAAAAAACAAATATTAATTATGCGGTTGATTTTCTTGTTCCGTACGTACATTCAATTGTAGAAGTCTCATCTGAGGTAGATGTTAGTATTGAATTATTTAAAGAAAATTTAGTTAATCTATACTTTACTGTAGATTCTGAAGATAGAGGACGTATAGAGGCGTCAGCAAAACACAATAAATTTAACTTCTCATTACTTTATACAGGAACAAGAAGCTTTGTTCTAAAGATATCTGGTTATGATGATTTTGATGGTTTCATATATATGGAGACAAACAAAGGAATGAATATTCATGATGACATGAACTCAGGAAATGAACTTGTATCTAATCAGATTGTTAAACAATTTCTTAAACTATATAAAAGTCCATATTTAGTAACAGACATATATAAAAGATTTATTATAAATGGTAAAAGCTTTATATGAAAATATCTGTAATAGGGATGGGGTACGTAGGTCTTTCCAATGCAGTCTTACTTGCTGTAAAGCATACTGTCATTTGTCATGATAACAATCCATCTAAGCTTGAGTTAATTAATAAAAAAGTATCACCAATTAAGGATTCATTAATAAAAAGCTATTTAAAAAATAAACCATTAAAATTATCAACATCTATTGATGTAAATGAAGAAACTGCAAAGTCTAATTTTATCATAATATCAACACCTACTAATTATGATTCTTTAAAGAATACATTCGATACTTCATCTATTGACAGTATTTTATTAAAGCTAAATAAATTAAAATGTAATGCGCCCATTATTATAAAATCTACACTACCTATTGGATATACAGATAACGCAAATCAAAAGTATAAAAATCTTAAAATATATTTTTCACCTGAATTTCTCCGCGAAGGCAAAGCTTTATATGATAATCTCTATCCTTCTAGAATTATTATTGGTAATACCGATAAATATTCGAAACGTTTCTTGTCTATTCATAAAAACTCATCTTTAAATAAATTTGTTAAAACATTTACTATGACTAGTAGGGAAGCTGAATCAGTAAAGTTGTTTGCTAATTCATATTTAGCCATGCGTGTAGCATACTTTAATGAATTAGATTCTTTTGCTTTAAGTCAGGATATAGATAGCAAACAATTGATTGACGGAATATGTGCTGACCCAAGAATAGGAGACGGTTATAATAATCCATCATTTGGATTTGGCGGGTATTGTTTACCAAAGGATACATTGCAACTTAGTTCTAATTTCAATAATGTTCCAAATGCTATTGTTAAATCTTTAAAAAAATCTAATCAATTAAGAAAAAGATATATTGTTGATGATATTTTAAAATCTAAAGCGACACACATAGGCATATATCTTCTTGTAATGAAAAAAGATTCTGACAACTTCAGAGAATCTAGTATTATTGATGTAATTAAGCTACTTAAAAAGAATGGGAAAACCATATATATTTATGAACCACTGCTTGGCAAGAAAAAGAATATATTTGGATGTACTGTGGTTAATGATTTTAATAGCTTTTTAGCTAAAACAAGCCTTATAGTTACTAATAGGCGCTGTAAAGAGCTTAGTAAAGTTCAAAATAAGGTGTATACAAGAGATATATATGGAGAAAACTAATGTCAGTTAAAATTAACTTTGTTAGAGGTGATGAAGTATTGACTACAACAATGAGCGTAGGGCGCACAATGTTAGATGCTGCAAAAAAACTCAATATACCCGAGATACCAGCTATATGTAATGGATCATGTAATTGTGGTACTTGTCATGTACATATTGATTCTGAATGGATTGATAAGATTGAACCAATGGACCCAGGATCTATGGAATTATTTATGCTTGAAAGATCAGAAAATTTTGACGAGTCTAGAAGTCGCCTATGTTGTCAAATGGATATTTATGATGTTTATGAAGGTTTGACTGTACATCTAATCGATAATAGAAAAGATTAAAATAATGCTAAATCAAAACTTTCATGAAAAAGTAGTATTGCAGTCTGATGAATTATCATCCGTTCTATCACCATGTAATGGAGTTATTAGAACCCCTCTAGAGAGGAATGAAGATTCTGAGTATGCAATCTCTACAACAATAGTCGAGTTTAAACAAAACTCTTTTTTTGATGAACACATACATGATTCTGGTGAGGAGCTTTTTGTATTAGAGGGAACATTTTCTGATGAAAATGGTGATTATCCCGCTGGGACATATTTAAGAAATCCTGATAGCTCAAAGCATACTCCTTTTAGTAAAAAAGGCTGTAAACTATTTGTTAAATTAAGACAGTTCCATAAATCAGATAATACTAGGGTTGTCATTAATACAAATAAACAAAAATGGCTACAAGGTCTTGTACCAGGTCTTGCAGTAATGCCTCTACATAATCATGAATATGAAAATACTGCCCTGGTGAAGTGGGACCCTAATACTGAATTTAACTTTCATCAACACCATGGTGGCGAGGAAATTTTTGTGCTTAGTGGGACATTCTATGATGAGCATGGAAAATATCCCAAGTATACTTGGATTAGAAGCCCGCACCTAAGTAAACATAAACCTTATACTTTAGAAGACGGGGCATTAATTTTTGTAAAAACAGGTCATCTTCTTGATAGAACATAATGAATAATAAGATTCTAGCTTTAAAATATCGACCACATTTTTTCAATGAGGTTGTAGGTCAAGATTTCTGTGTTCAATCTCTTAGTAATTCAATAAAACTTAATAAAATACATAATGCGTATTTATTTTCAGGTACACGAGGTGTCGGTAAAACCACTATAGCCAGAATATTTGCGAAATCACTCTTATGTAAAGAGGGTATAAGTGCAACTCCATGTGGGAAATGTGACTCATGTCTTGAGATTGACAATAATAATAATCTTGACTTAATAGAAATCGATGCCGCCTCACGTACTAAAGTTGAGGACACTAGAACGCTCATGGAAAATGTCCAATATACGCCAACTTCGTCACGATTTAAAATTTATTTAATTGATGAAGTTCACATGCTTTCCACAAAAAGCTTTAATGCTTTGCTTAAGACAATAGAAGAGCCACCAGAACATGTTAAGTTTTTATTAGCTACAACAGATCCAGATAAACTACCTGAAACTGTAATTTCTAGGTGTCTCCATTTTAAGCTTGAATCGATATCTATTTCATCTCTATCAAATCATATTACAAATATCTTAAGTAAAGAGAATATTCCATCTGATAAAGATGTTCCTGAACTGATTGCTAAGTCTGCAAGAGGTAGCGCAAGGGACTCGATGAGTATATTGGAGCAATGTATTTCTTATGGAAATGGTGAGCTAAAAAAAGCAGAAATTATCGATTTACTTGGCGTAATAGATCATTCAATTGTTGATGACATTATTCTTAATTTACTTAATAATTCTATCCAAAAAATTAATGAAATCTTAAATAATTCAAAAATATCTAACTATACTAAATTACTAGACTTACTTATTGAGAGAGTTTTCCAAGTCTCACTATCGCGTCAACTTAATAATAATGAATACAATTTACCTTTAGAGCTCCTGGATGATAATGTTCCTATTCAGGATCTTCAGCTCTGGTATTCTATTTTATTACAGGCAAAAGAACAGATTCAATTTGCAGTTTCAAAATCTGATCACCTGCTCATGATCTTATTAAGAATAGTTCTATTCACAGAATATACAAATAACAACAATATTAGTAAACCTGTAAATTCGAAAAAATTAGATTCAGATTTAAAAAAAAAAGATGAAGGTATAACATTAAATCAAAAGAAAAATACTAGAGTTGAATTATCTAAATGGAAATTGTCTATTGATAAATTTAAACTTCAAGGTTTAATGCTTGACCTTGCTAATAATGCAATTCTTGATTTAAGAGAGGATGCGACAGTATTGCTTATCGATAAAGCCAAAGAAAATACCTATCCAAAAAAATGTATCACAGACTTTAGTATCCTGATATGTTCTGAGTATAAGACTGACCATGTTTTATCAATTGAATATGTAAAGGATATTAACAGTCTTTATAAGCAATCTATAAAAGAAAACATTAACTCAAAGAATGAGATGTATGAATCAATAAAAGATAATGAAAATCTAAAAGAGATAGAAAATATCTTTGATGCTAAAATTGATAAAGATAATATAAGTAAATTATAAAAGGAGAGTACTAATGGGTATGTTTGATAAAATGAAAGAAGCTAAAAATATGTATAGCAATATAAAAAAAGCTCAAAATGAAGTTAATAAAATAAAGGTTGAAGGTGTTGCTGGGGCGGGTGCAGTTAAAATTATCGTAAAAGGTAATCATCAAGTAGTTAGTATTAATATTGATAATGATGCACATAAAGGAAATAAGAAGATTCTTGAAGATTATTTAGTAGCTGCATGCAATGATGCAATGAACAAACTAGAAAAAGAAACAAAAGACAAAATGGGAAATATTATGAACTTACCTGGTGGCATGAAACTTCCATTTTAACTTATGATAAAATCTAAATATCTAGAGAAATTAATTGATGCTATTACAATTCTTCCTGGCATTGGTAGGAAAAGCGCTCAACGTATAGCGTATCAATTATTAAACTCTAATCCTGAAAAATCTCTACACCTAGCAGAAGAATTAAAAAATATTGAAAATAAGATATCAAAATGTCAAGTTTGCGGAGTTTTTATGGATTTTGAAGAAGTTCAAAAACAAACTCCAGATTCCTGTCATATCTGTGAGAGGCAAAATAGGGATACTTCAGTTATTTGCGTAATTGAATCAGCTAGTGATGTATATACTATTGATGAATCTACTAACTACAATGGTTATTACTTTGTACTGCAAGGTAACTTATCGCCAATAGATGGGCGTGGACCAGCTGAAATTGGATTAGATAAATTAGAAAAAAGACTCACAAATCAGGATGTATCAGAATTAATACTTGCAACAAATACTACTATTGAAGGAGAGGCGACTGCTCATTATATTAAGAACATAGCTTCTCAAAAAAATATCAAGACTTCTAGGTTAGCATTTGGCTTACCTTTGAATGGAGAACTAGGCTTTTTAGATAATGAGACAATATCTCACGCTTTCAATGAAAGGAAAATTATTTAAATCGATGTAAACTTATCTAGTTTAGCAGCACAAATAAAATCATTCTCAGATAAACCATCAATCGCATAAGTAAAATAATTCACATCAGCTGTATTATATCCAAAAGTAATCTCTGGATGGTGATCTTCTGAATTTGATATATGAATTATTAGATTAATCAAAGATGAAAGTTCATAATGATTTTTTCTTGTAAACCTTCTCTTAATTGATTTGGCATCAGGATTAAGGACCCAATCCTTATGTAGTTTTTTCATATATAAATTGCATTTGTCCTTCGATAAAGGTTCTAAACCACCTTCACACGGTAAGCATTTCTTTTTATCAAAATCCTCCATTATTACTCCTTAATTTGTTTATTCTTTCTAGTACGGTTGGATGTGAATAGTAAAATAAAGCATATAATTTATTTGGAACCAAGAACGATAGATTTGATTTATACAATTTTGTTAATGATGAAATTAAATATTCTTTATCTACTTGATTAGCTGCATAAGCATCAGCTTCGTACTCATTTTTTCTAGATAATGATGAAAAAAGAGGATCTATGAAAAAACTTGCAACTTGATATGTAAAAAATAACGCAATCAATTGTGAACTTGCATTAAACGGTACGTTCAATAAATTAAGATATGTTGTGCTATTAACCAAACTGGATAGTAGGAACAGTCCTAAAAAGATTATTAATGTAGATAGTAATAAAGATTTTACAATGTGATTATGCTTGTAGTGTCCAATTTCATGTGCAAGAACTGCTTTAACTTCACGTGGCGTGAGGATACTAAGCAGTGTATCAAAAAATACTATTCTTCTGTTATTTTTAAATCCCGTAAAATATGCATTTGGATGTTTCGATCTTTTTGATCTATCCATAACATATAAATTATTTACTGGAAAGTTTGTTTTTTCAGACAGATCCTTAATTTCACTCTTAATATCATCATCATTCAAATTTTGAAACTTATTAAATAGTGGAGAAATATATGCGGGGTAAATAAATATACTCACAATTATCATAAATAATATCGTCAAGGACATTAGAAACCACCATAAATCAGGAAAACTAAATAAGTAAAAAAATATCAAACTCAATATTGAAACTAATGCAATAGATAATACTAAAGACATTATATTATCTTTAAAAAATAGAGTCTTTGAAGATGTATTAAACTCATATTTTTCCTCTACAACAAAATTTGAGTAAAAAGCAAAAATAAGCATTGTCATGCTTACCATAATGTATAGCGATAAAATCACAAATAAATCTGAGATAGGTGTATCTAAATTTGTTGAACCAAAAAAAATATTCAACTCTTTTGTTAATCCACCTTCAAATATAATATATATCCATCCTACATAGGTAATGTTTTTTATTATAGATACATTTAATTTTGAAATATTGTATTTACGTGAAATCTTGTCATCATCGTGATTTATATCTAATAATTTGAATGACACCTTGTCTATAGATGCATTTTTAATGGTATAGATTTGTGATAAATCTAATAGCAACTTTACAAAAAGATAGAAAGTAAGAATTATTGAAACTTCACTCATTTATATTGTGGTTTTACTTTAATCATTAATTATAATAATCTTACCAGATGAAAGATAGAAGTAACATGATTTGGATTGATTTAGAGATGACAGGTCTAGATACACAACGTGATTACATTATTGAAATTGCTTCTATTGTTACTGATAAAAATCTCAATATTCTTGAGGAAGGTCCTAATCTTGTGATAAATCAACCTAATGAAATTCTTAATGGTATGGATAAATGGAATACAGACCATCACAATCGAAGCGGTTTAGTTAAGAAGGTACTAGAAAGTAATGTCACAGAATCTATTGCTGAAAAGAAAACAATTGATTTTTTATCTAAGTATGTCCACAAAGGAGAGTCTCCTCTATGCGGTAATACTATTTGTCAAGATAGGAGATTTTTAGCAAGGTGTATGCCTGATTTGGAGAAATTTTGTCATTACAGAAGCATTGATGTTAGTTCAATACGCGAACTTGGTAAAAGGTGGTATTTTGAAGATATGGATAACTTTCAAAAGAATTCTAATCATCGAGCATTAGATGACATAAGAGATTCAATTGATGAATTACGTTATTATAGAAAAACAATATTTAAGCTTTAGACACAAGCTTCATTATGAAGTCTTTTTTTGTATTCTTTAATTCTGTAGGTTTATTAAATTCATCTTTTGTAACTGGATAGTCTTTATTGTAGTGCAATCCCCGGCTTTCTTTTCTTATAATGGCAGAATCAGTTATAATATTAGCTACATCAATGATATTTCGTAATTCTAGCAAGTCTTTGCTTATCTTGTGTGTGTGGTAAAATTCATTAATTTCACTGTTAATAACAGACAATTTTTCTTTTGCTCTATTTAGCATTTTATCTGTTCTTAGAATACCAACATAATTCCACATTATTTTTCTTAACTCAGCCCAATTGTGTGAAATTAATATATTCTCATCGCAACCTTCTGTTACATAGCTATCATTCCACAAAGGTAGAACTTTCTCATTCAATGGTATATTTTTTTTATTAATTATTTTACAGCACTCCATCGCCATAACAGAACATTCCAATAAAGAGTTGCTAGCTAATCTATTAGCACCATGTAATCCAGTATGAGCTACTTCTCCAATGGCAAATAAATTTGAGCAATCTGTTTCACCCGATACGTTTGTCTTTATCCCACCACAGGTATAATGAGCAGCAGGCACTACAGGAATGGTGGATTTACTAATATCAATGCCTAACTTCAAACATTTTTTATATATATTTGGAAAACGCTTTAAAATATATTCTTTATCTTTAAACGATATATCTAGATATACACATTTATAGGAATTATTTTTCATTTCTATATCTATTGCTCTGGCCACAACATCTCTCGGCGCTAGTTCACCTCTGATATCATATTTTTTCATAAAGTATTCACCATCAGGATTTAAAAGCTTCGCTCCTTCTCCTCTCAGTGATTCTGATATGAGAAAACTTTTTTCCTTAGAGTGATATAAACATGTTGGATGAAACTGTATAAATTCCATGTTTGATATCGTACAGCCAAACCTATAGGCTAAGGCTACACCATCACCTGTTGATGTATCAGGGTTAGTTGTGTATTGATAAATTTTACTCGCACCACCTGTAGCTAGAATTGTAGTGTTAGCTTGAACCGTGATAACAGATTCACTAATCTCATCATAAGCATATAGGCCTTCGCAATTTTTATCTTTATCTCCAATTAAATCTATCGCCATAATATTTTCTTTAATAGTAATATTTTTATTACCCTTAGCTTTCTTTAAAAGAGATGTATGAATTTCTTCGCCTGTATTATCGTTGTGGTAAGCAATTCTTCGTTTTGAATGACCACCTTCTAATGTCTGTTTCAGGCTTTCACCATTTTTGTTAAAATTAACACCATATTTGATTAGTAAATCGATGCTATCTTTACCTTGTTCTATTATTTTTAATACTGACTTATTATCACAGATATAATGTCCATTTAAGATCGTATCTTCTGCATGCTTCTTAACATCATCCTGATCATTGATAGCAGCAGCAATGCCACCTTGAGCCCAAGATGTTGAACAATCACCGGCATGCGATTTACTCAATATTAATACTTTGCGATACTTAGCTAATTCGATTGCGCATAATAGTCCAGATATTCCTGAACCAACTATTAAAACTTCAGTATTAAGCCTAGTAGACATATACTATAAAGTACCATATCAACCTTATACTAGAAATATGATTATTAAAGAAGATGATGAAATCATTGCAGAATGTCTTTCTGGAAATACAGATTCATATAGATATTTAGTTGAAAAGTACCAATTTCGAATTATCAACACATGTTATAAATATACAAAGAATATTATAGATGCTGAGGATGTAGCTCAAGAGGTATTTTTGAAAGCATATCAGAATCTTTCGACATTTAAATCAGATAGTAAGTTTTACTCGTGGCTATACAGGATAGCTGTAAATACAAGCCTTAACTATATTAACTCAAAAGAAAAACGTAAAGAAAAGGAAACTATTTCAGAAGAAAACTGTCTTATAGACATGAATATATCTAAGGATAACCCGAGAGATTACTATCAACTAAATGAACTAATAAATAAACTGCAACCACTGATGGATAATTTGCCAGATGATTTGAGAACATTAATAGAATTATATGAAATAAAAGATTTTACGTATGATGAAATATCTAAAAAATTATCTATTCCAATCGGAACCGTTCGCTCTAGGTTGCATAGAGCTAGAAACATGTTAATCTCAGATTTTAAAAGGAAAAATAATGAAGAATAATAACTACAGTGTTCTTGGGAAAATATTAGCCATTTTAAATAATGATTTTCCTCCCTATGTTTCAAAGACATTTTCAGATAATGTTATGAAAAATATACATATGAACACGGATTCTCAAAACTTTAATTACAAAAATTTTATAAACATTGCTGCATCCGTGTTTTTTGCTGTAATAACAGCTTATGGATTAACAAGTTTTCAACAAACAGAAAACAATATTGCTGCCCAAGAAAATATTCAAAAAGAGAACGATTTGATCAAACGTGTCGTTGATGACAGTTCATGTAAAAAATTAGAAAACCAGGAAGGTAAACAAAATGATGAATGTAAATAATTTGAAGTATTCTTTTATTACGGCTTTTTTATTGGTGCTGAGCCATATGCCTCTTTCAGTATATGCAGCATCTTATCCAGATTTTACAGAAATTGTTGAGCAAAATATGCCGGCAGTGGTTATTGTTAATGCAACAAGATCAACGAATCCAAATAATAATAGCAATCAATTTCAGACACCTCCTGGCATGCCTGATGAGTTTAATGATCTTTTCAAAAAATTTTTTGACGAGCGACAAAATCAACCTAGAAAAAGTCAGCCTAGTTCTGGTTCCGGGTTTATCCTGTCAAGTGACGGTTATATTATGACGAATCATCATGTTGTAGTTGGGGCAAATAAGATAACTATTCTTACCAATGATAAGACTTCATATGACGCAGAGCTGATTGGCTCTGATAAAAGAAGCGATCTTGCCTTGTTAAAAATAAATGCAAAGAATTTACCAGTTGTAAAGATCGCTTCTCAAGATAATGTGAGGCTAGGAGAATGGGTTTTAGCCATAGGCTCACCATTTGGATTTAATCAGACGGTTACCGCAGGAATTGTTAGTGGTAAACAAAGAAAATTAGCTGGCGACAATTATGTACCATATATCCAAACTGATGTTGCTATTAATCCTGGCAATTCTGGAGGTCCTCTTTTCAATCTTTCCGGAGAGGTTATAGGTGTCAATGCCCAGATCTATAGCAGAACAGGCGGATTTATGGGTGTGTCTTTTGCTATACCTTCTGATACAGTTAATGACGTATACTATCAGTTGAAAACTAAAGGTAAGGTAAGTAGAGGCTGGCTGGGTGTTTATATACAAGAGATAGATGATAAGCTTGCAAAAACTTTTGGACTAGATAAAGCAAAAGGCGCACTAGTAAGTAAAATATTACCTAACAGTCCAGCAGAGAAAGCCCGCTTCAAGCAGGGAGATGTAATTTTAAAATTCAATAACACTGACATTAATAAATCAACTGATTTACCATTAGTTGTGGGTCAGTCAAAAGTTGGTAAATCTTTTCAGGTTCAGATATTAAGAAATAAACTTATTAGAAACTTGTCTGTAACTTTAGAGGAGTTACCTACAGATGAAAAAATTGCTTCAATAGGGTCTAGAAAAGTTATATCTAACTCTATTTCTGGTATTTCAGTAAGAAATTTAAATCCACAAGATATGAAATCTCTTGATATTAAAACAGGTGTATTGGTAACATCAGTTGATACCAACCTTAATAATAACTATGACGTTAAGATTAATGACATTATTACGAAGATAAATAATACTGTAATTAAAGATTCAGATGATTTCACGAAGATAATGAAGAAAGCGAAAAATAATTCATATGTTAATCTTCTAATTTACAGACAGTCCTCGCCTTTATTTATTGCACTAAAAATCTCTAAATGATTTGATGTTTTAAGACTCTAATATATTATAGAGCAAATGAATATCCGAAACATAGCCATCGTTGCTCACATAGATCACGGAAAATCTACTCTTGCCGACCGTATGATAGAAAAGTATGGTGATATAAGCTCAAGGAAAATGAAAGAACAAATTCTAGATTCAATGGATTTAGAACGGGAACGTGGTATAACAATCAAGGCCCAAACAGTTAGTTTGAATACGTCATATCTTGGACAAGATTATAATATCAATATAATTGATACTCCTGGCCATGTAGATTTTTCCTACGAAGTTTCTCGTTCTTTGTCTGCATGTGACGGCGTCATTTTATTAGTTGATGCAACACAAGGTCTTGAGGCACAGACTATAGCTCACTTTAATGTTGCACGCGACTTAGGTTTAAAAATTATCCCTGTAATTAATAAAATTGATTTGCCTTCAGCTGATACAGACGCTGTGAAAAAAGATTTATCTGAATTGTTAGAAATTGATTCATCAGAAATATTGAATGTCAGTGCTAAATCAGGCATAGGTGTTGATGAACTCATAGAAAAAATTATCATTAATATTCCTGAACCAAAAGGATTAATTAATGGAGACCTCAAAGCTTTTATAATAGATTCATGGTTTGATAATTATCTTGGTATCGTTGTATTAGTCAAAATTATAGATGGTCAAATATCACTAAAAGATAAAATAAAAGTATTCTCAAACAAGCGTGAATTTATTGTAGATAAACTTGGAACATTTAACCCTACTATGACTAACTCATCAATTTTAAAGTCTGGTCAAGTTGGATTTATGATTGCTTCAATAAAGACTCTGGATTCGGCCCCTGTAGGAGATACCATAATTTTAGCTAAAAATGATAATGCAACAGCACTTGCTGGTTTTAAAAAAATTCAACCACGAGTTTACTCTGGATTTTATCCCGTTGATTCTAATGATTATCAAGAATCTAAAAAAGCTTTGGATAAGCTCTCATTAAACGATAATTCATTTACTTATGAACCTGAGAGCTCACAGTCATTAGGTCATGGATTTAGATGTGGATTTCTTGGATTGTTACATATGGAAATTATTCGTGAGCGTGTACAAAGAGAGTATAATCTTGAATTCTTGATGACAGTTCCATCGGTTACTTATCGTGTAGAAAATAAAAAAGGTGAGATTAATGATATTAGAAAACCAAGTGATTTACCTGATGATAATAGTATAAAATGTTATTACGAACCAATAGCATTAATTTCAATCGTTACACCTTCTCAACATTTAGGCTCTGTAATAGAATTATGTACTTCAAAAAGAGGAATTCAGAAAGATTTAATATACCGATCTAATATGGCTGAAATTAAATATGAAATACCACTATCAGAGATAATTTATGACTTCTTCGACACACTTAAGTCTGCATCAAAAGGATATGCTTCTTATGATTACGATATAATCGACTATCGAGAAAGTAAAATGATAAGGTTAGATATTCATGTAAACAAAAAAAAGATAGATGCTTTATCACAGATACTGCATAAAGATAACTCATATAGAAGATCTAGAGAACTTATTGAAAATCTTAAAAAATTAATTCCAAGGCAGAGCTTTGAAATAACTATTCAAGGATGTGTTGGCGCCAAAATACTTTCATCAACTTCTATCAAAGGTTATAGAAAAGATGTTACAGCTAAATTATATGGCGGAGATGTCACACGAAAGATGAAACTGCTAAAAAAGCAAAAAGAAGGTAAGAAAAAAATGAAAAAAATTGGTAATGTAGAAATACCACGAGAAGCATTCTACAAATTTCTATCAACTTCTGAGGAATAGAATGGATTTTACTCTAATACTTGTATTACTTACTATAATTACTGGATTATTTTCATTAATTAAGACTAAGCGGACACCACTTACTCAAATGTCAGAATTTTCATCTTCTATATTTCCTGTACTTTTTGTCGTACTACTTATTAGGTCATTTTTCATTGAACCCTATAAAATACCGTCTGGGTCAATGATACCAACGTTAATGATAGGAGACTTTATTTTAGTTGATAAGAATATTTATGGATATAAAATTCCATTAACTACTATCACTCTTCTTGAGAATGAGGAGCCAAAAAGGGGTGATGTGGTTGTCTTTAAATATCCTGAAAATAAAAAAATAAATTATATTAAAAGAGTCATTGCGCTGCCAGGTGATCAAATAATATATAAAGATAAGGTAGTTTTTATTAATGGCATAGAATATTTACAAACTGATATAGAACATAATTTTGATCCGATTGAAATAGCTGATGGCACTGTGTCTTTGGAAAAAAATGAAAATAAAGAATATCTTATTTTAAATCAAAAAGCGCCTACATTTAATTTCGAGTACACGGTACCTGATGATAGCTACTTCGTTATGGGTGATAATAGAGATAATTCGAACGACAGTCGTTATTGGGGCCCAGTGCCGAAAGAAAATTTAGTAGGAAAAGCTTTTTATATTTGGATGTTTTGGAACTTTGATAGTTATTATGATTTCTTTGATAGGGTAGGCAATCATATTGAGTGAGAACATTGATAAAGCTGTTTTTGACTCGATAAATATGGCTTTTTGCTATAAACCCAGAGAGATTCATTTATTTATATCTGCTCTGACACATAAATCTACATCTAATGATAATTATGAGAGATTAGAAATATTAGGAGACTCTGTCTTACAGCTTGTTATAACTGAAATGTTGTATGAAAACTATCCAAGCTATTCTGAAGGTAAAATAACTGTAGCACGACAAAATCTTGTAAACACACGAAGTTTGAAAGAATATTTTCTAAAACTTAATTTAAGGGCTATCTTTAGTAAAATTAATCCGGATTTCAAGGAAGGCAATATATTTTCAGATATATTTGAATCTCTCATTGGTGCCTTGTATATTGATAGCGGTTATGAAAATACCAGGACAATTCTCCATAACTTATTTTCATCTAATATAACAGAACAACTTATTAAGAAAGATCCTAAGACATCTCTCCAAGAATATATGCAATCAAAGAAACTTGGTTTACCTATTTATAGTACGAAATATTTAAAAAATGAAAAAACAAAATATATAATCACATGCGAATTAAAAGATCTAAAAATTAAAAAATCTATTGAATCAAATAAAGTAAAACCTGCTGAACAACAATTAGCTAATATAATCTTAAAAAAACTTTATGAAAACAATTAAGCTGCTTATCATAGGTAAAAGTAATGTTGGTAAATCTTCATTAATAAATCATTTATTAAAAAATCACTCTGCATTAGTATCAAATAAACTACATGCAACTAGAATTGCATCAACTTATAGCTTTAATTATAAGAATTTTAATATTGAAATAATTGATACTCCAGGCGTATCAATAACTGATAATAATTTATTATCCCAAGCTATGAAAAGTAATTCTATGAAACATATCACATCTGCAAATATTATTATTTTACTGACACAGCCACAGAGTAAATATGATTATGAAATGAAGATTATTGATCAAATACGTGAATCTGGTAAAAGCTTTATTATTGTTGTTAATAAAATTGATCTTGATTTAAACAAAAGGTTTGAAAATGAATTATTATCGTCTCTTTCAATAAAACAAGCAATTTATATATCTGTAACTGAGTCTATTAACTTTGCGTCATTTTATATGCTACTTGATAAGCATATTGACACTGTAACTGCATCTTATCAATCATCGGATGAAGACTTGTCTTATAGTAGGTCTAATATTCAAGAATTAATTAGAGAGGCTATTGTAAACAGGACAAACGAGGAATTACCCTATGAATCAGCAGTTCTTATAAATGATTATAAGGAACAAAATAATAGTATTGTGATAAAAGCGGATATAATTGTTTCAAAGGAAAATCATAAGAAAATAATTATAGGAAAGAAAGGTTCAATGATTAAGAATATAGGTATTAAAGCTCGTAAGGTGCTAGAAGATTCTTTAGAGAAAAAAGTACATCTTTCACTTTTTGTTGTTGTTAAAAGTAATTGGAAAAATAATCCTAATATTCTTAAAGATCTAGGTTATATTGACTAATGATTGTCTCGTATAACGGGTTTCTTATTCATTCAAGAAAATATCAAGAAACGAGTAGCATAATATATGTGCTATTTCCTAATAAAGGCATTCAGTCTTTGATTTTCAAAGGTAAGTACAATAATAAGGATAAATTTAAGTTTTCATTATTTAACGAATATTTATTTACTTTCAATGATAAATATAATTTTCCATATTTATCAAAATTTGAGAACGTAAGTAATCTATCATTCCATAAAAAATATTATTTATTAGGTTTATATGCTAATGAATTACTTTATAAAACAATAAAAGAGGGATATGACTTTGAGAGAATATATGAATTTTATAAAAGCTTTCTTGCTCGTTTGTCAAATTCTACTAGCTCATCAAGTAGATTGGCAATGCTTTTTGAGAAAAACCTTTTAGATAATCTTGGATATGGTCTTCACATGGGATGCGACACTAATATACTTGATAATTCATTTTATACTTATGATTTTAATGAAGGATTCAAAATTGTAGATAAAAAAACTAATAAATTTATAATTCATGGTACTGCATTAAAAGAATTCTACTCAAATACACTCGTTAGTATTAATGATATAAATTTATTAAGATTTATTATGAAAAAAATTTTAAAGCAACATTATCCAGATGTTGACTTTTTAGGTGATAAACTATTTTAATTTACCTTTTGAAATTGAAAACTTATTATTCTTCAAAGTCAGGACAAAAAACTTATCATACCAATCACCAAGCACATATCTTGTTACTTGCTTATTATTTATTTTATGACTATGAATATTAGGTCTGTGAGTATGGCCATGGATAATTACTTCCGGCTTATAATCACTTATTAGCTTGTCTATTTCATTAATATTAACATCCATTATTTCTTCATTTTTTTCAGAATTTGCCGCAATACTCTTTTTTCTTAATTCATCAGCTATTTTTAAGCGTTCATCTAATGACTTAGAAAGCATTTCTTTCTGCCACACGTTTGATCTAACCAAAGATCGAAACTTCTGATAATCAATGTCATCTGTACAGAGAGTATCGCCATGAAGGAGTAAAATTTTTAATTTATTCGTTTCATACATATATGGATCAGTTAAATTGTTCATTCCTAAGTCATCACATATTTTTTTTGAGACTAAGAAATCTCGGTTACCATGCATATACCATATATTAATTTTCTTACTTAGCGCTTTTATTGATGTCTTTACCTCTTTTAATCCATCCATTGGGTCATCATCTCCAACCCAATATTCAAATAGGTCTCCTAAAATAAATAGGTCTGATGTATTATTGTTAATACTATTTATGTAAGCGATAAAGTAATCACTTACATGCGGCCTAGATTTATCAAGGTGTAGATCTGAGATAAAGTCAACTGACATAAAATATCTAATTAATCAATGTTACTTCATTAATAATAATATTTTCAATAGGAACATCTGAATGTCCAGCATTGTTTCCAGTTGCCACACCTCCTATTTGTTCTACAACTTCTATTCCTTCTGTAACTTGCCCAAATACGCAATATCCATAACCATCTGCTGAATTTGCTCGATCAAGAAACTCATTATCTCTCAAATTAATAAAAAACTGAGAGGTAGCCGAGTTCGGACTACTTGTTCTTGCCATTGCTATGGTCCCTTTGTTATTACTAATATTATTTTCAGATTCATTTATTATTGGATCAAATGTATCAATTTGTGACATATCAGGCAGGTGTCCACCTCCTTGTATCATGAAATTTGGGATTACTCTATGAAATATTGTTCCATTTAGTTTTCCTTCTTTTGTGTATTTTAAGAAATTCGCAACTGTTTCAGGAGCCTTATCCTGGAATAATTCAATTGTAATATCACCCATGTTTGTTGAAAGCTTAATCAATTTCGTCTCCTTAGTTTTTTGATTATCATGTATAATATCACTACATGAAGATATAGTTACAAATACGAGAAAAAACAATAAATATTTGTAATTATTATTCTGTAACATTATAAGCAATAATACAGCAAATGAATTTACACATCCATAACACTCTAACAAATAAGAAAGAACTATTTGTACCTTGCTCTAGCGCTGACTCCATAAACATGTATGTTTGTGGACCTACTGTATATAGTGAACCACACATCGGTAACGCAAGAGCCGCATTGACTGGTGATTTATTTTATCGAGTACTTAAGGAGCTATTTGAGAATGTTGTATATATGAGAAATCTTACTGATGTTGATGATAAAATTATCGATCAATCAAGTAAAACTGGAATTCCAATTAGTAAACTCACTGAGGATGTAGCATGTATTTATCAGAAAAATATGCTTGAGCTTAACATGCTAAAGCCTACACATGAGCCTAAAGTTACTGATAATATCGATAACATAATTTCTACTATTGAGAAAATATTAATTAATAAATCTGCATATATATCTGAAAAACATGTAGTATTTGATACAGTGGCATTTGATAATTATGGCGCTTTATCTAAAAAAATTACTGATGACCTCATTGATGGAGCAAGAATAAAACCAGAAGCTTTCAAGAGAAATCAAAAAGATTTTGTACTCTGGAAACCCTCACAAAATGATAAACATGGCTGGGATAGTCCTTGGGGCTACGGACGTCCTGGATGGCACATTGAGTGCACAAGTATGATAAAGAGTATTATTGGTAATAATAATACATTAGATATACATGGCGGAGGTAACGATTTAATTTTTCCTCATCATGAAAATGAGATTGCTCAAGGATCATGCTGTTCCTCTTCAAAATATTGTAATTACTGGTTTCACAACGGGATTGTCCTTGTTAATAAGAAGAAGATGTCTAAATCACTTGGTAATGTAATATTAGTCTCAGACATTATTAACAGATACGACCCATCCATCATAAGATTAGCGCTAATGAGCACTCACTATAGGCAACCTCTAAATTGGACTGATGACACGATTAACAATGCGAAAAATATTTATGAGAAAATATCAAGAACTTTAGATAGCGCATCACAACTTGATGTAACGAGAGATGATAATTTTCTAGAACTAATGTGTGATGATATAAATACTCCAAACGCGATACAGTATTTGATAAAACAAGCCAAGCTAGCAAGAGACGATATAAAAGTAATGAGTAAGTTGAAATATAATTGCCAGCTTATAGGTATTCTCAGCAATAGAAAGAGTATCGAAATTAATCCTGATGAGAAACAAATGATTGAAAATCTCATTGAAAAAAGAGAAATGGCAAGAAAAAATAAAGACTTCGTTCAAGCAGATTCTATACGTGATCAATTAACTACGTTAAGCGTGGTGCTCGAAGATGGTCCATCGGGCGTAACTTGGAAAATTAAGCGTTAGAATTATTTATTAAATTTTGAGTATAGGTATAATAAGCACACTAACGGGGTGTAGCGCAGCTTGGTAGCGCGGCTGGTTTGGGACCAGTAGGTCGTAGGTTCGAATCCTATCACCCCGAAATATATGCGCCTGTAGCTCAGTTGGATTAGAGTATATCGCTACGAACGATAGGGTCGGAGGTTCGAGTCCTTCCAGGCGCGTATGTTATAATAATTAACATGGTGGGTGTAGCTCAGTGGTAGAGCCCTGGTTTGTGGTACCGGTTGTCGTGGGTTCGAATCCCATCATCCACCCATAATTTTGCGAGAGTGGCGGAATTGGTAGACGCGCTGGTTTTAGGTACCAGTACCTTTGGTGTGAGAGTTCGAGTCTCTCCTCTCGTAAAATAATAATAGAATAATATGGCAAAAATTTATCATAAAGAATTTAAAAAAAAGTTAGATGAAAAGAATAAGATTCTTTGGACTAATGAGCCTAAACATGAGAATAAATTCAAATCAAATCTAAAGGAAAAACGATCTTTTTTCAAAGAAGCCCTAACGTCAGTCCTTGACAATGAAGTAATCAAAAAATGTGATAGATCTTATGATATCTGTGCAATGAAATATGGACCTAAGAATTCTCTATTTGAGAACACTCTGATTCTGCAGGAATTCTCTAAAGATGAGGGTGAGATAATCATCACTTGGGAATTTTTGTTGTACAACCGCGGTAAAGATGAATATGATGACTCTAAATTCTTCACTAGTACAGAAAAAGCTTTTACTTATTTTATTGATAAAACCTCTAATATGATTAATAATTGAGCACCAATGACACAACTAAATACAATTAATGATACAGAATCTGAATTAGTAATTGCAGTCACTGTGAGTGATGAAGAGTATCAAAAAGAATATAATACAGAACTCTCTAGAATTTCTAAAACTGCAAAGCTAGATGGATTTAGACAAGGAAAAGTGCCAACATCTGTAATCAAAAAAAAATATGATGGCCAATGTCATCAAAGGTCAATTAGTAACTTGATAGAACTTCATACGCAAAAAATTAATCTTGATAAAAAACTAGATTTAATCGATTCGCCTTCAGTAAAACTTCTAGAAACTCCATCACAAAATAAAAATTTATCATTTCAAGTGACCTTTAATAAAATGCCTGATATCAATCTTTCAGAGATTGAAAATATAAAAATTAATCTTCCTAATTCTGATATTACAGACAAGGATATCGATAAGGTCATTAACAATATTCAACAGCAAAATACAGTCTGGGCAGACTCATCAGATAAATCTAAAAGTCTTGATAAGGTAGTTGTTGATTATGAAGGTAAAATTAATGGAGAAAGTTTTAAAAACAATAAACAAGAAGATTTTTCATTCGTTATCGATGGAGTAGTCAAAGGAGATCCGGCTACAGTAGGACTATTTAATGAATTTTCCAAAGAATGTATTAATAAAAATATTGGTGACACAGTTACCGTTTCACATAATATGCCAGCTGATTTTCAAGATAAAGAACTTGCCGGAAAGACCGTTATATATGATGTCAAAATAAAAAAAATATTAAATGGTACTCTTCCTGAATTGAATAAAGATTTTTTTAGTCAATTAGGTGTTACAACAGATAGTCTTGAAGAATTTAAAAACAATGTTAAAAATCATATGGAATTTGAACTCAAAGATAAAATGATCTCAAAAAAATATGGTCTGGTTAACGAACAACTCGTAAACTTCTTTAAGTTTACACCACCTGAAAGCATGGTCAAAAAGCACCAGCTAGAACTTGAACAGCAATACTCAGCATTGAAAAAATCTGATGAAAATATCGATGACAAGCTTAATGATATAGCTTTAAAAAGAGTCAAACTCAATATTTTATACATCAAACTTGCTAAAGAGGTTAATGTGAATATTTCTGATCAAGAAGCAATTGACTTTTGTAATGAGCAATCACCCTCGTTTAGACAATTTTACAGCGAGAAGCTTAAAAAGGATAAAGAATCTACTCTTATGGATATAAAGAATAAAATGGTAGAAAATGCTATAGTAGAACATGTTCTAGACAAAGCGTCTGTTACTAAAACTGAGAAAACATTTGCAGAGATAATGGATGAGTAATCTATACAATAATTTAGTTCCTATGGTTGTAGAATCTACA
>Ga0255784_10000108_pt1 | contig 61721 bp, 42 predicted proteins | sample 101ome_14_FD_179982 | JGI IMG/M metagenome (GOLD analysis project Ga0255784, IMG submission 179982) | Coastal salt marsh microbial communities from the Groves Creek Marsh, Skidaway Island, Georgia - 101403AT metaG (version 2) | ecosystem: Environmental > Aquatic > Marine > Intertidal zone >...
TCCACCAAACTCGTAAAGCGCGCCGTCAAGCACAACAAATCCACCGCTCACCGTAAGCGTGCTGGATGATGCACGCACCATTGAACCGGGTTGGTTGCCGCTGTTTGTTTCGTTGCGCGTAGAGCCGAAGGCTCCGTCTTGATACCGAAGAATGCCATTGCCATGCACACCCTGCATCATGTTTGTCAGCGTCGTTGGTGAAAGTGAATCACCGTCTCGTAGTCCGTCTTCGCCGAGCGTGTTCTGCGCGGCGGTATGCCCTGCTATGTTATCTGTTGCCATCACGACACCTCCAAAATAAATGAGAAGCGCACCTCGTTCTCCGCGCTCTTTGTGAGTGAATGAATGTCAGCGCGATACACAGGGACGAACTCTCCCGTAGACGCGTCTTTGTATTGCAGGTAGACCTCTTGGATGGGTTTGGCGAAGACATGTGATGCGTTCAGCACACCTTCCACGAGGATGCTGGTGTCGTCAATGATTTGCACACGAGGCACAATGCGCGCCAGCGTGCGCGCACCGCCGTCTTCGGATGTAGCGATGGTTCCGTCGCTACCAACATGCAACTCGTTGACAAGCGTTGCGAGGTGTTCAACCAAGCGTCTCTTGACAGCGTTGAGCATTGGCATCAAATCTTCCTCCGTATCTTCCGTCCTTTGACCGTTCTCATTTCGTGTGCGCGTGGGCGTAGCATTCGCATCTCCGTGATGGTTGCGGGTATTGCGGCCCCGCTAATCAGCGTTACGCCTGTAAAGGTGGTGGCTGTTTTCGCGCTGTAAGAAACGAATGATTGGTCGTCAAGGATGAGGTGTCCACTATCGGCAAAACCATCGGTGCTGGAAACTGTGATAGCCCCCGCCGTATGTGTGCCGTTGATGCGCTTCGTGACACCAAACCCAAGCGCAGACCGACCTGCACCGTATCCGCTGTTGCGATGGGCCAGCAACATACCAGCGTGTTTATCGGGTTTGGTGTCAAGCGCGCTTGTTCGCAAACGCGTCAGTTTGGTAATCACCGGTCGCACGCGTAGCACACCGCGCACTTTGAGTTGTGAACTTCCAACACCGCTTTTGTTGATGGTTACCACTTGCTGACTACGGTCTGCTTCACCTCTTTCGTCGTCTACATCTGCGCTATCACCGAAGGCGTTGATAACTGCTTCAAGACCGGCTTCGTAAGAAATCAACTGAAAGTTTGAAGTCCCGTCCGACTTGTGTTCCAACTCAACAATGGCTTGTTTTATTTTTCCAATTGCGGAATCGTAGTTGACAACATCACCCGGCTCTAAGTCCCAAGACTGTGCGTGCATGTTAGATTGCAACGCACCCTGCGCTTTTTTGTTTAACCGCAACAATTGATTCGCGCTTGTTCGTGCTTTGGTTTCGTTGTTTGCTGTGGGGTCTTTGACCTTCATCTGCTTGATGGAGCCTTGTCGCTTTTGCGCTTCGCTGTCATCTACTTCTACGCTGATAGCATCGTTCAAAGCAATGCCGTTTCCACGCACAATAATACGATTTGCAACATCGGTGATTGGGTCCACTTTCGTTTTTCCAACACCGCGCTGAACACCCAACTCTCGGTCTTTGTTGTTGAAGATTTTAGGCGCGTAAATGAAGTTACCAAAACGGTCGTAATACATGACGAAGTGGTCGTGGCGACCGACATACCGAATGGCCGTCGGTAGAACGGTTGAGTTGAAGTTTTGTGCAACAAACAATGTGCTGTTACCTTTTGCTTCCACGCTGTTTAATCCATGCAACGCTTTTGTGAACAATTTTTCTACCAAATCGGTGCTACGCAAACCAACGCTAATTGTTTGACCAGCGTGAACATAACTCGTGTCTCCCATTTGCAAGTCGGCCAATGTGCGCCCTTTCATGTTGTTCAGTTGAACTTGCGCGCCTTTGGTTGATGATGCGATACCCTGTGTTCGCAAACGAAGTGTTGGGTCGTCAGCGTCAATCAACAACATAGGGCGAGATGAAGAAGGATTCACTTGTTCACCGTTGAAAAAAGGAGCGTCCTCATGAGTTGTATGCGCGATTCTTACCGACGATTGTTCCTCGCTAACGCGATAACGGCGAGGATGAGTGGATTGAAAGTCGCGCTGATTTGGTTTGCTTACTTGCGTTGTTTTGCCGTTACTTTGTGTAGTTTCGTAAACGACATGGTGGATGGCGTTATCAACAAAAGTTGGTTTTTCTGCAATCGCACCAACTTCCTTGTGAACTTCCTTCGCGCGTCCAAGTCGTTGACCTGCGTATGAAGCGTTGGTTGGTGACGGCACGCTGAATGTCATGCACCCACCCCGTTGTCTGTTCGGTCACCTTCGCTATCGTGGTCGCTTGTGTTGAGATTATCACCAGCGTAAAGAGATTGAGTGAAGCGAGGTTGGACGGTAAAGTTGTGTCGGACGAAGGTGTCTTTCTCATCCTTGACCGATTGCCTTCGCGACGCGTCGCCTCGGAAATGTTGAAGTGTGTTGTTACTTACAATCATGCGTGCTACCGGTTGAGAAGCCAGCGTTGTAAAATCACTCGCTTCACTACCGGGGATTTTGGGTCCGTTGCTGGCTGGGTCACTCGTTGAAATCGTAAGGTCAAACAGGTAAACAGGCGCGTAAGGTGGGTTGGTTGGTGTAGGGTTGGTGTTGCGCATATAGGATGAACCCACCGACGCCGCCCTTGCGTTAGGCGCGTCGTAAACAAACACACCGTAGCGACCGGCGGCGGTGGCTGACAACACATGCGTGGTATCATCGCGGAACAATTCAATGTGTTGGTTGTCAAGAACTCGCACAGGGCGAACAAGGAACTTGATGGTTGTGTCTTTCGTGTTGGTTTTGTAAGAAGTAGAGTCATGGTCATTGGTTTGATACGGGTTGGTCGTCACGCCGCTCGCTGAACCCCAACCGAAATCGTTGATAGATTCACCATCGGATGAAACCTCCATGATGTAAGTGCCGCCGAGTGGAGGAATACCATGCGTAGTTCCGAACTTCAAAACCTGCTTGGCTGATGAAAGGTTGAGCGTGTGGAGGTTGAGGTTGTCAACCGCGCGGTTTGCTGTGTTAACACCACCCGCGAGGATAAAGCGTTGTCCAACCTGTCGGTCGGTGTGAACGCTGTTTGCTTCGGTGCTGGCGACAACATATCGTGGCGACATCTGTCCATCATTTTCAACAACACTCATGCCATCAATTCCAATACGCGGTTTTGATTTTGCAATCGGTTCTTGCATGAAAGTGAAGTTTGATTTTTCAACATTGGTTCCAACATTTGCTTCGCGCTTAAGCAACCCGTCATCACCTGCGAGTTCCAACTTTGCGCTAATTCCACGAGCCACTTCGTAAGATTCCAATTGAACATTTGAAGGGCGCAAAAAGCCACTCATGAACGGCGGCTCGCTGGTGTGATGAGAAAGCACCAATCCGAACGGACGCATGTCTTCGGACACATCTTGGAGAATGTCTTCGTTGAAGTAAGTAGGATAGCGCACACCGCGTCCGTCTCCACGGTCGCCTACACGCTTGGCTGTGGCAGGGTCAAAGAAGTTGATTTGACTTTCAGCCAATTGCATACCCGCCGTTGAGGAATACATGGCTTCGGCACTCTTGGTTCTGTCCGTCGCGCGATATGCGTCTTCGGGGTCCCACGATGGTCGGATACCAAACCCGCGCACAGGGAAACGACGAACCTCTTCACCGGTTGTGTTGCCCCACCAATCAATCATGTAGTGCGCTTGAGCCAATGCGAGGTTTACCCGTTGGTCATCCACATCAGTTCCGGCTTTGTGTCCAGCCGGAAGGTCCGCATGAAACTTGCGGAGAGCAGTTGTCGGGTTGCGTATGTTGCGCACCGCGCAACCAAACCCTTTCGTCATTCGGCGACCATCGCTGTATCGCACCTGTTGGAACTTAAGGTCGCTACCGATAAGCGCGGATGCGTTGGTTTGCCGTTCAATAATACCAACATAATTGGCGGCGGTGTCCTTGGTCGTGAAACTGTTCGCACTTCCGTTTTGCACATTGGTGAGCGTTGTTGCACTTTGACTGCTTATGAACGGACCTTCGGCTTGGAAGTGATAATAGATATGCGGGTCGCGCAATGCTTGATTGCTTTTGATAGCCCAACGAGGTCGGTTGTAAGGTTGACGAACAGATATACGATAGCCCCACCCTGCTTGCTTATGCACGCTTTTGGTAAACAGCGTGTCGGTGATTGTCTCTACATCACCATTGGTAATAACAAGACCGTCAGCGTCCGATACCTGCTTGATGTTGTTGTCATCCCACTTGTCGCGCCAACCGGGTGCGGCTGTGCCGTAAAGCGAAAGCGAACTCATTTGCGCACCAAAGCGATGACCACCCGGCCAAAATGCACCGAGGTTGTATTTGCGCGACTTTCCGTCTGTCCCTGCTTGATTGGTGAGTGCGGCCACAGAATAAGTGTCAGCGATTGAACCGTCTACATTGCTCGGTGATTTCATTCGGAACTTGAACGGGCCGTCGCTCATGGCGTAGGTGAACTCGTGGTAGTGAATCATCTCGTAGTGTTCGGGCGCGTGGTTGTAGGCTTTCTTGTCAACCGCCGCATCACCTTTGTTGGTTCGGCTGTCCGAGAACCATGTCATCGGACGACCGAGGTTGTAGTGCCATAGGCAAAGGTATGCGTCGGGCAAATGTAGGCTGTTGGTGTCGCGCGTTCCGGACAGCAGTTGTGGCAAGTTGCGCGTAGCAACACTCGCTTGTGATTTGTTGTAGACTTCACCAGCACCGAGGTTGTTGAACTTGGATTTAATGCGAACGGTTGCACCTTGAACAGCCGCGGTCCAAAATCCACTTGTGATGGCTGTCACGCCATTGAAAACAACAGGACCACTTGTGCTAAGACCGCTGATGTAGCCGCGGTCTTCGTATGAAGCAGTTTGCTCTACACCGTCCTCATCAACGATAACAAGGTGTTGCGCGTAATAGTCAGCACCAGCAACAGGGAAGAGATTGTTGTTGCGCACATACAGTTTGCTTAATCCTTGATTGCCGTTTTCAACAACAGCAACAGGAGTCATTGAAGTGAGGTATTCGGTGTAAACATCAAGGTAGTGGGAAGGATAACCAAGCATCGTCGTCTGCGTGCCTACACCACCGAGCGTTGAGCGACAAAAGAGGTAGTAGTCGTCGGGATGATAGTGTTGCGAGCCTTTCCACGGTGCAGTTGCCGAAAAAATCGTAGAAGAAGCAAGCGCGGCACTCCACCACGGAACGGTCACGGTGTGGCCCGGTGTTGAGCGGTGGAACATGTTTGGATGATACGGCAGACTGCGACGCGTAAATGCACCCGAAGAGGTAGCGTTGACACCGAATGGGTTGCTCAATCCGAGTGTTGGAATGTTGGTGAATTGTTCGCGCGTTGATGGGTCAATGTCCAAAATAACTTCGTTGAGGTAGATTTCACAACCGCGCACATCAGCCATTGTTGCTTCGGAAAGAATGAGGTCGCGGTCTTGCATAGCGACGACCGTAGCAAACAGTTGGTCGGTGAGTGTGCGCACCGTTGGGTTTGTGCCGCCGGGGTCTTCGGGAGCATCGGTTGAAGCGAAGGTTGTGTTTTCATTGTTCCCCATGAATTGTTTGCTGAACAGGTTGGGTTGGATAACAATTTGATATGCGCCTACTTCTGCTGGGTCGGGAAAATGGAAGGCGGTGTTGTAGTTGGTTCCGCTTTCAAGTTGAATGCGATGACCACCAACGGCGTTGCACGATGCGCTGTCATCTGCGACACCGTATCCATCAAAGCGCAACTTGGTTTCAGTCAACAGCGTGAATCCATCACCGTGAATATCGCTTGGTGGGTTAGACGCGGTTGTTCCCGAAAACCACACAAGCGGGTTGGCAATGGTCTTGGTTGTGTCGTAGTCGGTTGCACCAAAGCATGCGCGGTTTGCTTGGTAGATTTGTTGATAGAGTGGGTGTGCGAGATGGCCGGGGAGCATCGCCATCGTCGGCATGACATAGTGGTGTCCCATGCGCGGCAAAGGCATGGGTGTCAGTTTGTTAGCCGCGCGCACCAAAGTTGCTGGGCTTGTCCCAGCGGCGAGCGAAGTCCAATCGGTGTGTGCTTTGTCGGGGCTGTTTCCACTCACTTCGGCGTGGTCACGCAATCTGCGCGCCGCAAACTGTCGTGTGGACCCAGCAGGAATGTAGTAAGACGGTTTGATGGCGTCGTCTTCTTTGGCTGTAAAATCGGGCGCGAAGACAACACCTGTAAATTGCTTGCCGCTCACATTGGTGAAAGACGCAATCGTTCCATTGACTGAAAGGAAGTAGCGTCCATCCGGTGTTGCATCCTGTTTCCAAATGTCAGCGGTGATGGTTTCTTTCGCGGTGATGGTGTCTGTCCCTACTTCGTCAATTGTAAGACGGTTAAGCGTCATGGTGTTGTTGACAATGCGCAATGGTTCGCGTTCTGTGTAGGTGTAGCCCATCTTGGTGATGTGGAAATACAACGCGCGGTCGTGAGGCTCGTATGCGGTTTCAAGAATGTTGGTTGATTGCAACGCGTTGTTGCTGTCGGGGAAGTTGTTTGGGTTTTGGTTGATGTGTTCGTAGCCATCCTGTTCCCAAAACGGTTCTGTTCGCGGTCGGTCGCTGTCCGATTCAAACGCTTGAGACACACCACTTACCGGTTGACTTGGGTGTTGCAACCCGCCACCACCCAGCGTTTCATGCTGGTAGGCTTGTAGACGGTCAAAACCAGCGCGCACAAGAATGTTGCCGGGGATGTCATCGTGATTCGGCAACTGAATGCGCATGTTAGGAGAAACGCCCGAACCTGCGAGTGCGGGTGCAAGACCTTCGTTTTCTCGGTCATGCACCATTTCGTAGTCGCGAACAACAACACCCAGCGGTGAACCACCGGTCAGTCGGTGTTGTTGACCCGTATCATCAACAACTGTGATTTCGGTGAATTGGATTTCTTCATTCGGTATATTAAGCGCGTTTCGGACTTCGTAGGGATATTGTTCAGCGAGTGCTGGATGAGCCAACTCTTGTGCTTGAATAATTGGATACATCGCCGCGTTTGTTGTTTCAAACGAAAAGCGCACATTGCCGTAGATGGTTTCACCAAAGCGAATGTATTCCGACCCAACCTTGTGAATCTGCCACGGCATTGAACCAAGCCCTCGCGCGTTTTGAGCAGGGAGTGTAAGGTTGCCTCCACCCATTCGCTTCCAAACAACATGCTCGGCAAAGAAGTTGCGTGCGGCTAATCGTCCTTTGTAGTGCGCGTAAATGTTATCGCGATGTGTTGAATAAGTGTCGTAGCCCGTGTTTTCAGTCTTGGCCGTTTCCGAATCAAAGAGGTTGTCATTTGGATAGTGCGCGTTATTAGGATTCTCGGTCTTATCAAAGAACAAATCACCGGTAGGGTAGAGGCAGGTTTCAGCCTGTGCGAGTTGTGAAGCGGTAGCCGCCGCTGTTGTCCACAATGGATTTGCGTCCGTTGGTTCAGTCATGGTGGTGTCGTGCATTGCTTCTACATGCGGTCCAGCATTTGATTCAGCGTTGTAGCGGTCGTTGTTGAAACGGTCGTTGTGATACGCTGTGATGGTCCCGCCCTGCGTCCCTCCCCACTTGAGTTGAAGCATGTCTCCGCAGGTTTGTTGTCCGTTGCGCGCGGCTTTAGCAATGATAGGCAGGTCGCCTTCGTAAGAAATAACAACAAAGTGTCGTTGATGCATTCCGACTGCATTGTGCGTGCTGGTTTTTGGTTCCCAAATGTAGTCGCCGTTTTCCAACTCTCCACCTTCTGCTAAACGCAAAACCCACTCCATTGATTGAGGGTTATGACATGCGGTAGCCGCGCCGTAAGGTGTAAAGCCCAACATTGGATGCCACGCGCCAAGACCAGCCGCAACTTTGTTGCTGATGTTGAGACTGTTGAGGTAGGAATAACGCTCACCATGCCAGCCAACAGCACCAACCGCGCGTGTTCGGTCTATGGCATCAACAACGCCGTTGAAGTGGACTTGTGTTGACGCATAATGGTCAAACGGACTGTTTGACATTTGCCCCGACGAGGTTGCTCCTGTGGCTCGCGTTGTATCAACAGCATTTTGGAAACCGTTATCCCAGCGCAAATTGCCAGCCTTTGACCAAACAAACACTTTGTGACCTTCTCCTGTTACGCTGGTTACATCACCTGTTCCGCTAAGGCTTGGTTGCTCCAATCGGTTTTGTCCATTTCGGAAGTTTGCACCAAGAACAAATGTGCCTTGTGTTACATCGTAGTTTGAATAATACCCGTAGTAGGAGTTGGTTCCGTTGCTTACGCGTATCCAACCGTTTTCGGGTAGCGTCATGGGGAGAGCCGTTGCTACGGAGACGAGTCCACCGCTGGCGGCATCGGTGTAAGTGCCGAGGTTACCAACATCAATCCAACCGTAGCGGTCTTGCCGTTGCGCGTCTTGGAATGATGGAAGGAACGAGCCGCCGAGAGCCTTGAGGTTAGCGCGACCGGGCCATGTGTTGATTGCGGCGGCAACAACTGCACCCAACTCTTCGCTATTTTGACAGCGCGTTGCATCAATTAAGAATACATCATCCGGAACATCAGCATCCAAGTCATGGTCGTAGTCTGTCAATACTTGAGAACCGACTCGGAACATTGTAGCATTGAGTCCAAGTCGGTCAATGTATTGCACCGCCGCGTTTGCTGAATTAACCAGCGTGGCCGTAACAGGGTGTGGTGGGTTTTTGCGCACGCTGTTATCAAACCATGAACCACCAGCGGTGTAGCCACCGTCAAGGTGGAAAATGAGTTTGTCTTCACGGAAATTGCTATGCGATGTTGGAAATCGCGCAACTACGGCATAGTGAGAATATGGGTGACCGTATTCGTTAGCCGCGCTTTGCAATACCGAGTTTGCACCAAAAAAGTGACTGCTGACATAACGCGCTTCAGTAGAAACAGTTTGATTAAACGCGCTGTTTGGTGAACCATACGAGGGTTCCCAATGACGGAATGTTTCGTATGGGAATACATTGTTTGCTCCGTATGCGTTTGTCGGTGGTAAAAACTCATCATTCGCGCCATTGAGTGTGCCGTTGCTTAATTCGTTAGGAAGGAAATAACCCGACTCATTGCCTTGATTGAAAGTTGTAGCCATCACACCATCAAGAGAACAGTATTTTTTCCACGCGGCAATCCATTTTGCAGACGGCTCAACCGAAGTTGTTACGCTTGCGTTTTCACCACTCCAATGTTTGGGAACTGCTTGACCCGGACCAAATATCATGTAGGCAACGCTATTGGTTGAATCTGTGTAACGCGCGTATGGATGAGCAAAGCGAAGCACAACAGGAGTTGGTTGCGCGATGTTGACATTTGTGTAGGTTGTGTTAGGGATGGTGTGTGTGTTGGTGTTGCCGTCAATGTCGGTGTTAAGAATAGCGTCTTGGTTAGCAAAAGGCGGTGTTGGTTCTCCGCGATGTTGATTTGCAAGAATGGTAGCAGGGAACATAGCAAACAATGCGGTAGTGTCAAGAAGCGCATAGGCTCCCATTTTTTCTCCGATGTCTTGCAGACCAGCACTTCCTGTTGGACCACTTGAGTAGGGATGTTTGTTGTGTGTGCTATAATCTACCCGCGACCCGTCGTTGATGTCCATAACAACACCGCTAAACCCTCCACCGAAGTAAAGCGGCACATGGTGGTCAATGCTGTCCTGCGCGCCTCGGAAGTAAAGCAACGGGTTGCCTTTTCTGTTTGCGCGCAGACGCAACCCTTGAATGTCATTGACAAACTTGAATGGTTGAAGAATTGCATCCTCCACGAGTTTGTTTTCAAAATCACCCTTACTATCATCATGATGCCATGCAAGCAAGTGACGCGCAACATTGGTTGGGTCATCCATACTGCTAATTGCGGCGCAATGAATGTAGGTATCTTCGTCAATTTCCATGCGTTTAAACGGCGACCATGAACCATCAAGCGTAGTTCCGCTTGCGCTACCACCAAACTCGTATGAGTTCTCTTTGTTGAGGTTGCTACCGCTGGCATCAACATGTTGCAATTGCCACGCCATTTGACGACCAACGACGGCAAAATGATGCGGGTCACGCATTTGGATTTGATAGGTGTCGTATTCGCTACCAGCCGGTAGGTTGACTCCGTTGGTTGGGGGGTCAATTTCGTAGGTTGCGGCTTCAAGCGAAGGTGTGATGTGGTCGCCTTCATACCGCGTGTATTTATCACCACGCAAATGCTTCTGCCAATCGTCCGTAGGCACAGCGTTGTTGGTTTGGTCAATGAGAATCGGTGTTGCTGTGTTTGCATTGCTTCCTTTGTAGCGTGTAGCAATGCTGAGAAGCGTGTAAGGGATGTAACCAACCTCATCCATGTCTTCACCTACGCCATTTACAAGAAGACCACCGAATTGTCCTCCCGAACCAAAAGAAGCGGAGATAGCATCGTGTTCTTGATTGCTGGCTTGCAAACCCCAATCGCGCGATAAAGAAGCGGAAAACAATTTGTTCAACGGTATGATTTCTTTGTCGCTATTGAACTTGGTGATTTTGATAGCAGTCTGTGCGGCTTCACCCATGACTTCACCGTAAGTGCGACCGTCGGGTGCGCGCAAGTGTGAACAGTCAAAGTATTGGTTGTCTTCGTTTGGGTCTGCTGTGAAAGCGAAAGCGGTTGCCGCGGCAATCAATTCGTCGGTCACAATGGTTGTTTGGTTGAGGTGAGGACTGATAATAACAGGAGCGCGTGTGTCGGACACGCTGGTGGGTCCACATTTGTCTTGGCTGTTGAACCAAGTTGCAACCATTGAATCTGCATTTACACCTTCAACGCCGTGGAAAGTGTGTGGCCCACCGCGACCGTTGTGTGTGCGCGAAGTGTATGAAAAGACGACACCAACTTTTTCGTATTGAGTTCTTGATGACGGAATAGCCAACCAAACCAACCCACTATCGGGGAAGCCCATCCAACCCAACACATCGTCAACATCCGGTAGTTGATGCCAAATACCGCCGTTATGATAGCCGTAGCCGCTCGCATCGTGGATACCCAGCGTGTTGTTCGCCATTGCTGTATCCATCGTGACAGCGTATCCAGCGTTAGGTGTGTAGACGCCACGCCATTTGTTGCCACGCCAATTGTAGTTTGTTGTGCCGGAATAGAAGAACGGTGTTCCATCACCACCTTTGCCCCACATGTTTGCACCGATGGTGAAACCGCCTTGTGCTATATCGCGGTCGTCAAAATGAATGAGCGTTTCTTCATCAATTGTGTTTGGCATAACCGAGTTGCGATGCGAAAATGACTCACCCGCGCGTCGGTAGATGTAGCGAAGGATGTGAGACTTCCCGCGATGGTCAACCATTTTCAATCCGTAAAGTGGTTGAGTTCCAACTGACGCGTCTTTGACTTCTGTTGTTGGAACATACGGGTTGTATGTTTCAAAATAGGTTTCGCCTGTGGCGAGATAGTTGCCGTAAACCGAAGAAACAAAGCGTCCAGCCCCCTTCCCGTCTTCACCAAAACCCCAATCGCCAGCATCGGGCGCAAAGCCGGGAACACCTGCGGCAACGATACCGCCAAAGTTTACTCTTGCGCGTGCATAACTGCCGGTTTGCAATCCTTCACGGATAGTGAACTTTTGACCACCGTTTTCAAACGACTCCATTGCGCCTGTGTTTGAAGCGCGTCCTGTGGTTGTTCCTGTGTTGGGTGTTTCAAACCCTTCCGCGCTGTTGAAGTTGGTGGCGTATCCGAGGTGAAGGTTGGTGAAAAACTCGTCCGAGTCTTCATCCAATGCTACATATTCGCGTAAAGTTGTGATGGGCGCAAACGGTTTGCCGTTTTTGTCAATCGGCATGGGTGCAGGGTGCATGTTTTCACCTGCAATTTCGGGTGGCGCGCAGTAAAAATTGCGGAAACGACCACCATGACCGATGAGGAATTGCGGTTTGTATTCTGCCTGTGCTTTGCTGTTGTCAAGCCACGCGCAAAAATTGCGGCTGGTTGCACCGGGAACGGTGCTGTGAACAACGATGCTGTATCCCTCATTGCCGTTTGCATCCTCAACAACGCGCCCCAAGTGAGCGCGTAGGTATCCCATGTGAGAACCACGGTCAAACGATGTGAAGGCTGTGCGCGTATTCCAAAATGGTGCGGGGTCATGCGTAGAGCCGGTCACGGCGAAGTCCGCATGTTGGTGCGCGGCTGTTGCATCGGTTGGCTCTTGAGTGTCAATACCGCCTACGGAAATAGCGCGACGGTTGATGTCAAATCGTTCACCTTCACCTGCGTATTGGTCGGATGGTCGTCGTTGACTGCTACGACCGTTGAGCGCACCGCCTTGATTGATGAGACGAACAACTTCGCGAGCCGCCGCTTCAATGTCCGTAACACCTTCGCGCAACCCAATTTCACCCATGTCAATTGTAAGGCGGCGAACGAAGTCCATATCGGTCCAATGAGGTAGTTGGTTCAACCGAGCATCAACGATGGTGTTGTTTGTAGCACGCTTACCCTTCAAACAAAGGAAAGCCGAAATAACGCGTGTGCCTTCCGGTGTGTCAAAGAAAGTAGCCGAAAACTGATAGTGTCCACCGCTGTCGTCAATGATGGCCTCGGATGTGTCATGGTCAATTGTTTCGGCGTGGCGTAGAGCGGCTTTGTCAATATCAACAGTTGACTGCGCAACGCGTCCTTGACCAAACTGCGTTGTCTCATCACCGAACGCTACGGTGTGTTCAGTTTGCCGTTTTGATGTGTTGTGTTTGTTTGCCGCGACATTGGATGTTGACATAAATGATTCATCCATCAACCACCATGCTCGGTGTGTGTAGGCTCCTTCAACAAATTGTGATTTTCCTTCGTCTTTGATGAGGTTGTAAGAAACGCTGTTAATGGTTTCTGCGTGCGTGCTTGATGTCGTGGCTTTGTTTTTGTCTTGCGTCTTGAATCCAGCCGCTACATCAAGACCTTCAATCGTTGGTGTTGTAGCGTTGGTTTGAACTTGCATGTGCAAGTCGTGGAATGCGATGAACTCACGGTCATGCTCTACATCGTAAAGCAACACTCGCGCGTGTGTTTCTGTGCTAAGGTAGGGGTCAAGAAACGCAACAACGGGTGCAGATGTGCTGTGTCCAAGTTCAGTCCAATTGAGTTCAATGGTTTTGTTTACATGTTGAACAAAGTTGCGAGCAGTTTCAAGACAAGTATCGCCAATAAGGAAGTTTTCAACAGGGAGAGTGTCGCGTGCTTCAACTCCAAGCGCACCCTTTCCACCATTGAAGCCCGACCATACCTCATATTCGTTGTAAACACCGCGCGATTTACAAAACATTCCCTCAATTGCGTGAGGGTTGGTGTAGTGCATGTTCATCCAAACCGTATCACCGTAGCGCAATCCGCCGGGGCAGTAAGGGTTGTTCCATGTTGCGTTCGCGATACCGTCGGGTTGCTTGAGAGGTAGTTGAGTTGCGCTTGTTGCATAAATGCCAATGACGGTGAGTGTGTCCCCTACCGCGAGATTTGGTGCGCCACTATCAAGAACCGGGTGAGCCACGACCTGCATTTCTCTTACCGCGCTTGTTGAGTTGTAAGTAATTTGATACTTACGACCTGTGGCTTCGTTGATAGCGGCAAACGCGTAGTTGGTTGGCAGGTGTCCTTTGGGTAAATCACCTTCAAAAATGAAGGTCTGTGATGGTAAAAACGGGTTGAGAAGAATAAGTTTGAGGCGCGCACCTTTTGATTGAATGCGAGGCAGATGAGGATTGGCTGTCGGTCCAGCCTTGAACTCAACCGCGCTGACATATTGGCGGAGTCCGTAGTCAAGGTTGCCGCCCTGTGTCATCACGCTACCTCGGTCGTAGTAAAACGGTCGTCGGTATTCTTGAGCAGAAGAGTCGTAGTTGTCGTCGCCTGTTAGCGGGTAACCATCCCCGTTTGGTAAAACACCAATGGTAATTTGAGAACCAACATCAAGCGAAGTAAAGAAATCGGGACTTGAATGGGTTGCGAGTCCACTCACAGAAATGTAAAGCCCGCCCCCGCCCGCGTATTCGTAGTAAGCCCACTCACCGTTTCCAAGCACAACTTTGCGCGCGCGTCGTGTGCTAACACCTTTGACCGTCCCAGCCGCGTTGAAGTTTGATTTGGGAATGCGTTCACTTCCTTCTGCGATGTAGACTCTCCTGTTGCTTCCTTGTCGGTCGTATCGCAACACCGTAGCGCGGATAGGCAGATTGTTGTTAAAACGATACTGATACTGTCCAAAGGCTTCGTAATCATTGGCTGGGTAGTTTGGCGCGCGACGACCAACAGGTGAAGGATTCCATGCCTGTGCTGTCATCGTTGCATCCAAATGCAACTTCATGCTGTTGTCGGGGCCGGGGAACACACCTGCATCCCGGTCTTCAAAGAATTGTTGAGGGAAGAGGGGGATTTCAACAAGCGCGCGTGTGCTGGCGTATTGTGTTCCCAATTGATAGTCATGTTGAACAGAACCAATGGATTGAAACAACCGGTCGTTGACGGTTGTTCCATCCGCGCATATTGAAGAAGTTGCAAACAGCGGGTCAAGCAAAACCAATTGACTCTCGTCTATTCTGCTTTTTGTGACCCAATCAGCAAACGATGCCGCTTCTTGACCGTTAGCGAGTTTGAATGTCCCTGTTCCAACCAAAAGCGTTCCACTTGTGAAAGTGAAAGTGGTTCCGGTTTTGCTTGTGTATTCGGCACTTGCACCGTTTTCCAAATAGATACGACCGGTAGCAGGGAAGCAATAAGTTCCCCATGTCGCCAGCGATGTTCCCGCATTGTTCAATGCTTGAACCGACACGGTTCTTGCGGTGCTGTCCACTTCATTGATTTGCGCGGCACAATCATGACGCGTATTCCATCCGATGCGCGATAATGTCGCGGGGTCCCATGTGGGTTTTGTGTTGACAGCACCTTGACCAGCACCACCGAGTGTGACCGAGACGACAGGCGCGCCCGGTTGAATCTCTTTGACGATGTGCGAATCGGGACTTCCATCACCGCTATACGCCACAGTTTGGTCGGCGACATCGGACATCATACCCTGCCCTTCCATAATGAGATAGCGTCCAGCACCGCTATCATTGACTTGCATTGATGTGATACGCGCGGTAGATTGAATGTATTCAATGGTGAAGTAAGTGCAATCGTTGTGACTAACCGTAGCGGAGGTGACGCGAGATAGTTGCATTGTGCGCTCGCGTTTGCTTGGTTGAACGATGAAAATGTAGGAGTCACCTTCTTTATCGTTGTCAATGATGTCAAACATTTCAAACGCACCACCTTTTTGTGATGCAAACTGTTGACTTTCTTGGTAGTGAGTGGGTGATTCGCCTACGGGTGGGTCGCTTGCGCTTCGTTGCATGGGTTGAAGGTGTAGTTTGTGATAGGCTGACGGGTGGACTGTTATCCCCACACCTTGTGGCGGTGCTTGTGCATCATCACCCGATAAACGCGGTGTGTAGTTGCTTGGTATCCGTGATTCATCCAAGTCATCGTTGTAAGCAACACCACCGGTGTTATCACCCACAAGGTGATGTGGTTGCATAGCAACTTGCGCGTTTCCAACATCGTTTGATGAAGCAACAATCACACCACCGGGTGCGTGAATGGTTGCGTTAACACCAACGGCGTCAGCGATGTGTTCGGCTACGCGCTTGCCATCAATCAACGAACCACCGTCGGGAACCGTTTTTGTGATAAGCAAAGCCGGGTTGCTCAATCCCATTTTCCCACCTGTAAGGTCAACAGCGTTGTAGTGGATTTCAACATAGCCAGCGGTGATACCCGATACTTCAAGGATAGCCACGCGCGATTCTGTTTCGGGCGTAAGGTGTTTTTTGTAAGCGGCGTCGTCGGATGAATCAACACCAATACCACCACCTTTCAACAAAAACGGTTGAATATCATCAACTGAAATTGCAATAACACCATCGCGGTGAGCATCAAGTGAAGCAAGTCCGTTGCGAACAATACCGTTTGTCGTTGCTGATGTTCTAACATCCATAATTCGCGCGTTGAAAGCGGTATGCGAAATCTCAACTTTGCTGTTGATTGGCAACACTTCTTTCAATCCAAGATACGAACCCGCGAAAGTCACGAGAACATCGTCAGCAATGCCGTCAATGGTGCGTGTAATTTCTTGTTCATGAATAGGTGGAAGCATGCGCAAGAAGGGATGTCCTTCCCTGTGAGTGAGTGTGTGCCGTCCTGTGTGGCCTGTTTTAAAGCGTTCAGCAATACTCCACGATGTCGGTGCAAAACTGTTGGTGCTTACAGCAAGACTGCGCGAATACATGAAACCGTGAAACTCATTTGGGCTTTCATCAATCACCATCGCACCTGTTCGGTCAATCGCTTGACTTCCTGTGCCGAGCCGTTGAAACGGTTTTCCTGTCTCGCTGTCAATCAATAAATCGGAACGAACGAGAACCATTGCTGAATCATTAGCGCGATGATAGGTTGCATCGTATGCTGTGCGCGAATGCAAAACACCGCGCGACCCTGTATCGCTGGACACACCAAAGTCAAGGTGGATACTGTCAACGGTGATGGTCCCATCGGTGTTGATTTGTTTAAGGCGAACGCGTTCGGGTGGACTGTTGTTTTGCACACCTGTAAGAACATCCGTTGCTGTTGGATTGATAAGCAGGTTAAACGGCGTGTGAGCCACGCTGATAACTTGTGCGCCACCGCTATGCGCGGCGTTAGCAACGCGGTAGTTACCGAGGCTTTCCAGCGTATAGTTGCTCGCGAGCGTGTCGGACTTACCGCTTACCGTTTCGTAAAGCGTTTGACAAGCGGTGGTCCCAATGGTGATGGTGGTGTCGCCAGCAGATACATTTGAAGTTGCGTAGAACACAGTTTCGTCAACGCTCACCGGCTCTTCAAAACGCCAAAGGCCCAGCGTGCTTGTTGATAACATGCATGGTTTGGCTCGCGCCTCAAGACTTGTTATGTCGGATTTCCAATGAACAGACTCAATGTAACCGCGATATTCACCACCTTGACCACCAATGTAAAAGTCTTGGTCATTGAGGTTGCAGGTGTATTTTTTGTTCATTTTGTGAGAAGCCATCAGTTCGCCATTTACATAGAGTTGAACTTCTTCCCCGTTGAACTCACCGGAGATATGATACAATTCGCGCTGACCGATGTTGTAACCAACATTGTTGGAAATGAACGAACCTGCCGCTGTTGGGTAATTGTTTACACTTGCCGCGATAGCAGTCACACCGTTAGTAAATTGCACTTTGAATGAAGCAACACCGGGAGCATCAACGGTTCCCATCCTCAACTCAAACAACCCTGCTTTGCTGGCGATAACACCACCGCAATCGGGCGAAACCCAAGCCTCAACCGTGAACTGCTTGAGTGTTTGATTGTTAGCGTTTGCGAAACGATAACCGTCACCGTCTTGAAGAACAGGTGCAGATGAGCGCGCAACACTACCGTTTAATTCGCGCTTATGTCCTGTTTTTGTAAAATCACCTTGAGGACAAACAACACTATCGCTCACACCGTTAAAAAACAACGCGTGGCTGGTTTGTCCAATGACCGCCATTTTCAAGACCCCACAATAAAATCGGCTGGCATAAAGGTCAATGAGCCTTCGTAAACATTCTCGCCAGCCATGTAATTAAACGCCATTGCAACAACTGTTCCGGCGATTCCTGTATATTTGTTGGTTGGGTCAAACTTCACACCAACCGGTTGATTGTTTGCAAGCGCGTCTTGTTGATTTGCGTCTGCTCGTCCTGTAATCATGATAAGATTGCGTTCAATGTAGTCTTCTTGAGCCGATGTGCTTGTGATGAGTGAGTTGTAGGGGATTTGAATACCCACGATGTAATCAGCCGTTTGTTTATCGGAAAGCGATTTATCCAACTCAATCAATGAATTGGTATCATCGGGGTCAGCGCGACCTGTGATTGCGGAGCCGGATGTTCCAAGAAGGCTGGCGTTTCCAACATACGCAATAAGGTCTTGCAACTTATCACCCGCGCTACGGCATGATTTGGCTTGACCACCAGCAAACTCTTCGTAAAGCGGAATGTAAGTGAACCCTTTGCTAAACACAGGAGTTGAGTTGTTACCGCCAGCACCCGCTTCTGTTTGTGTAAAAGTTAACTTTGCGTTGTTCGTCAATTCACCGTTGCTGGTGGTGATAGTGAACGCGTCGCTAAATGATGTTCCACCAGCAGTCGTTAATTGTTGAGTGAACGAAGCGGCTTCACATGCAGTCTTAACAGCCGCCGCCAAGCCATCATCGGTGGTGATTCCTTGAATGCCTACAATCACAACAGAAGGCGTATTTGAACTACTGTGGGTGACTGTGCTACTGTCAAAACGAATGCGAACAGGAGTTCGTATGGATGTTTCACCGGTGTAGGTTGATTCAATTTCAAAAAACTTGTCGTGAAGGTCGTCTGCGGTCACGCTACCGCTGGTCATGTATGCTTGTCGCACTCCACCATCAGCGTTTGCAAGCGCGCTAAAATCAACAGAAGCGGAAGCGGCTACCGCTTCAAACGAACTCGCGGCGCAATCATCATCGGCAAGAATGACATTGAGTTTGATGTCGGCTGTGACCATGTTAAGGTCAATAGCATATCGTTCACCAAGAACAGGCACAGGCATAACAGGAACGCTACGCGTCATGTTAAGACTGTAATCGGTTGCATCAACCGTCAATACCGCACCATCATTGCGAATCAACCGTATTTTGGTCATACACCCGACCTCCTGTTGCCGTGAGAGCGACCACCGCGAGACATTTCAGCACGAATAAGGTCGCCAATTTCGCGCGCAAGTTGTTTCTTATCGGTGCGGTCGGTCACACCACCGACATTGATGTTGACAGTCATACCGCCGCCACCGCCGCCACCAAAGCCCATTTCTCCCGCTTTTTCCAAAGGCACAACGGCTTCTTTACCCGATGGGTTATCACCAATCATCGCGAGCGTTGGTCCTGTGACGATACCGCCTTCCGCAAGTTTTGGGATTTTCGGTAAGCCCATCGTGCCGCCACCAAGAATCTCCGGCAGTTCAAACGAAAAGTCTTCCGCGAAGTCGTTGTAAATCCCAATGATACCGTTAAAAATTGCTTTAAAACCACCCCACAAAGCATCTCCGATTGAACCGGGTATGCCGATGAAAAAGTCAATGATGCTTCCAGCGATACCACTTATGAGGTCAACAAACCCGCTTAACAACCCACCAATAAAACCAATGGCTGAAAGAAGACCATTGATAATCCCTTTACCGAGAGCAACAAACCCACCTATCAACCATGAAAAAAATCCTGTGACGCCGTTTACTACCGCTGTTTTCAATTGAGACAATTTGGTGACCACCCAATTGAATGCAAAAGAAAGACCCGCTAAAATCTCATCGCGATAACGAATGACGGTTGCAACCAAAAACAACACAAGAGCGATAACAGCGGCAAATGGAAGACTTACACCTGCGATGAAAAGACCAACAAACACAAGAAGCGCGCTGATGATACCAAGAAAAACACCTTTGATGCCTTCACCAGCACCCATCGCAAACGCTACGAGTCCAGCAACACCAGCGATGACAAGACCGATACCCGCAACTACCGCACCTGCTGTGCCTTTGATAGCGATAGCACTACCTGCTTTCATCAACGCAAACACTTTTTTAACCATCATGAGTGTTCCGATGAGTGTCACAAAGACACCAATACCTACACCAATAGCCGCGTAAACATTATCAAACTCGTTATAGAATATGCGCGCCGCACCTACTGCAAGGACGATGGCTCCGACAATAACACCAACGGTCCCTCCAAGAACAAGGGAGGATATACCCGCGGTCACAAATGCCGCCGCGAGGACATCAAGCATAGACGCTAAACCGCCTTCATCACCTTCACCTGTGATGACGATTAACAACCCCTGCATTGCGTCGTGCAACGGTCCCATGTCTTCTGTAAACTTGAGGACCGGACTGTTCGCGCCCTCAAAGGCAATGGACAATGCGGCCAGCGCAAATCCAACGATGAGGAAAATACTCACCAACGAAAACGCCGTTGTCATTAGACGCGTAAAACGGTTGTTAGCGGTTTGAAGAACTTTATTGCTTATTTTTTGCGCGACACCATGCGCGATGGTGGCGGCAACAAGTTTTTGCATCACCGTCATACCTTTGCGATGTTCTTTCTTTTGGGTATCGCTCATGGTTACATTTTGGCCTGTGATTTTGATGACATTTTTTGTCGCTTTGCCCCATGTCTGCATTGATTTAACCATTTTTCCAATCGGTGAGTTTTTGATTGTGCTTTTCCATTTTCCGAGATTTTTTTCAACAAGGCCGAACTTTTTTGAACTTTGAGAACTGATGTGACCTGCTTTTTCAAGAGTAGCGATTAGCCCGTCAAGTTTCGCGTTGACTGCATCAATGTCTTCGGCCATTTCACCATCCCTCGCTAAACGGCATCGGTCCGTGTGTTGAGCCTACGCGTGTCTTGTTCTTTGCTCCATCGGTCGCTTTTTCATACTCGTCGGCTTTGACGCGTTCAGCCGCGTTCGCCCATATAAACGAAGTTTCAAACGCGCTCATGCTCATATCCCACACTTGTTGAATGCTGATTCCATAATGCTTGGCTACAAAGTATGCCGCCGCGTTGAAACCGTATTCAAGGTCGGGCGACGGTTTTTTGAGAAATTGATATGCTTCCTCTATTCGGTCGCCCCATCCACTAAAGGGTTAGCCAGCAAGTCTTGAGGTTGAGGCAACAACGCGGTGATTTGATTCGCGATGAATGGCCGTAGCGACAACATTTGCGGAATGGTGAGACGCGGTTCAGTTTTGTCAATAGCCTCGGCGAACATGTATTTCCAATAGTTCGCGAGGTCAATGTCAACTGAACCTTCGGTGGTGATGTTGACAAAAGTTTTGATTGCTTCTTGCAACTGCATGAAGGAAAGTTCCTTCACCCACACTTTTACAACCACATCGGGGTCGTTTTCGTCTGCTCGTATTTCATGCTCAACCGCTTGGCTGTTCACCAAGAGGCTCATCGGGTCCGCTATTTTCGGCATTGTCATCACTTACTCCCTCATCACTTGTCGCGGCCTCTTCGGAGGGAGCGACGACCTCGGCTTCAACTGCCTCTTCGGAGGGGGTATCGGCTTCGGTAAGGCGGGTAATGAGTTCCGCCTTTGTGCCTGTGACCGGTAGACCTCGCGCCCGTAGCAGGGCTTTGAGTTCGTCAACGGTCATGGACTCGTAATTGGGTTCGTCAACTTCAACGGGTTGCTCTTCCGTTTGCTGTTCTTCGGGAAATGGGTTGCCGTCAGTCTTGGCGGCTTCGGGATTGAACACTTCGTCAACGGGTTCAGCGATGAATGCGCCTTCTGCAACCGCACGAATACGCAACGCGCGGTTACCTCCAATGTGCATGTCGGACTTCATCAAGCACACCCGCCTTGCTTCTCCATGCATTCGGAACACTTGTTCTTCCCGCAGTTATCGCAACACATCTTCGCGCGGCAACCACTTTTGCCGCACTCGTCACAGCCGTTGCCTTTGATAATAATTGTCCAAGCATCAACCATCGGATTCATTTCGTTCACCTCACATGCGTTGGATTTGTTGCATCGTTGATGCAGACGGCTCAAAAACACTTGAGCCGGTGGGATTCATCGGGAATGCTTGACGGTAGTCTGCACCCGCTCCCGTTTGTTCTGCTCGTTGAGCCAAACGCTGTTGTTTTGCATCGCGTCTTCGGTCCAAGAAACCCTGTTTTGGTGGTCGCGAAATCGCTGACTCTTCTTGTCCTGTGTAAGCCGATGTTTGGAATGAGCGTTCATTACCGACGGATGGGCGTTGCGCACGCTCCGGGTGGCCTCCCCTCATTTGGTGATTTCCGAATCTACGCATGTGTATTGCACCAGCGGGTCGCGTGTTGCCTGTGTCATCGTAGGTTTCTCCGGGGCGTCGCACCAACTGTTGAGGTATCGTGCCTCCCGTTCTTGGCTGACTCGTTCCTTGTAGGTGTGCTTGTATTTCGGGGCGCGCTTTCAACAACGCCCATGCTTCATCTATTGGTTTCATTTCGTTCACCTCACATGTGCAAGAAAGCATCGCGCGAAATCACGCGCACATGTTTCGGCATGATTTTCAACTCACTCTTGATAACACCCTTGTCTTCGGGGATAGGGAGAGGGGCCTCCGAAATGATGTAGTCGTCAACGACGATGATGACTTCTTCGCGGTTTGAACCTTTACCGGCTTTTGTCAGCGTAAGTGTAATAGGTTCGGTGAACTCATGCGTTCGGTTGGTTCGGAACTCGTGCCATATCAAGGGGTCACTTGCGATGACGGTCATGGACAATTCGTATTCCATCGTCTTTTCAATCATGAGGTTGGCGTTGCGCGAACCACCAAAGGGGATTTGCTCAAGCGAATCGCCAGCGGTGTTGCGGTCTTCGGCTTGACTGTTGCCGCGAATCGTGTAGATGGCTTCGGTGTTGTTGTTGCCGCTCAAAGCAAAGTTTGTGACCTGCGCGATGTTGACGCCAAACGAACTGATTTGCCCGTTGTAGAAGAAGAATGGCTTCTCGGTGTTGGGCGCGATGCCAGCCTTCTTGCGGTTGACTGTGGAGTTCGCGGTGTTCTCAAACATGCGGTGCGCGGTGTAGCGGTCGCCTTTGTCGGAGTTCTCAAGACGACCGGTGTCGGTGTAGCAGTAGAGCGCGTCAAAGTTGATGCTCAATTTGACTTCTGCATCTGCGTCAGCCGCGAGTGAGAAGTCCTTCACTTTGCATCCTTTCCAAACGCGCGTAAGTTGTTTGCTGTCCGATGCCGAACCGGGTGCGGCTTCGTTCGCCAATGCATCCGTCGTGTTGGCGTTGTATGAACCGGTGTTACGAGTGCGAATGCTTGATTCAATCGCAAAAGAAGGGAGTGTAGCACCGGAGAAGAGCAAACGCTCCTGTCGGTTGGTGATGGTTCCGTAGTTGGCCGCGCCGACTTCAAAGTTCGGCGAACCGTTGGTTGTGTTTGTCGCTTCATACTTCAAACGCTTGATGGTGTAGTTGCCAAGCGCGTGACTGAAATAGAATGGTTCGTCAACATGGATTCTGCGCTCGGTGAGCGTTTCGTCAACATACAACACTTGACGAATCTCGTTTCGTTCAACATTCTCCATATCTACGCCTGTGCCATCTGCACCCCATACTGCACCGGAAACGGCGGCAGGGGTGTCTTTTGGGAAGGCAACCGTTGTGCCGTCCGCGATAATGATGTAATCACCGGGGTCCGGCTTTCCGGTCATCGTTCCTGTGAAAGCAACATAGGTATCACCCGCGGCGATGTCTTTCTTGGTGTGTCCGCTGGGGTCGGTCATCAGCGTGCTGGGAACATCAATGACCTCGCGACCAAGCGAGTAGTAGAGCCAGCGCGCGCTGTTCATCATCATTTCCATTGACCCACCCTCATTGGAGAATCGCTGTGGTTCTTGGATGACAACATCACGGCCTACACCGACGATGTGCGAGCGTCGCACTTCCACTTTCGTTTCGGGGAGTGAGACGGTCGCCGCGAGGCCGATAAATTGGTCGGTAAGAACAGACTCGTCGGATAAGGCGGCTTGAGCGTTGTAAGTCATGCCTGTGTCAATCGTTGGTGTTCCTACCGTGTCAATAAGCAACTCATCACCCGATGTAGATGCAGTAGACACTTCTTTCATCGCGGGAGAAACCGTGAGCGTGGCTCCTTCGTTCGCGACGATGGTGTAAACATGCCCTTTGGTAGCATTGTCATCGTCGGTAAAACTACCAGCACCGATGACGCGAAGTTGACTGCCAACGAGCATTCCGGCAGGGTAGCGGAGAAGTGAGCCGGTTGAGAAGAAACCCGCCGTTGCACCGCTAAATGTGATGCCTGTTCCCGCCGCGTCGGTTGTAAATACCAATCCGCCGAACGAACCATGCGCGAGAACAATGCCGCACTCTTTGCCGAATGTGACTTCGGATAAGTCGCCTTTGTAAACTGTTGATACCATGCTTTTCGCCCCGCCCTGTCTTACGCGATGAGTTCCGAGAATATAACGATTTCAACTTGGAAGGTCATCCTGTGGAGTCGCTTTGTCCGGTCCGAAAGGTCAGTTCGCATCTTATAGAGTAATCGGTCAAAGTTCGCGCCATCGCCTTTGCGCTGACTGTGAACGATACGACGAACCTCATCCTCCATTTTCATGAGGTGGCTACGACCGTTCATGGTGCGCGCGTCAACGGTGATGTTGATTCGCGTGTGAACAAAGTCGTAGAACACTTCGGGTTGCTCTTCGTTGTGGACTGTTTCGTAAAGGAGGATAGCGTCTTTGTTGGTGAGGTCAAGACGCTTACCGCGACCAGCCTCAACAGTAGTGATGTCCTCAACGATAGGTGTGCGTTGATTCGTGTTGCCGCGATTCCAATTATCCGTAAGGATTTTCTTGATGAGTTCAACGGATTCAAGAGCCAATAATATCCCTCCCTATTGCGGATTGTGCGCGTGCTTGTTTCTTCGCCAAAGCAACGATGTTCTTGTATTCGGGACTTGACTCGTCCATGACTTTTCCGTTCGCGTCAATCAACTCTCCTTCGCTGTTGACAGCCGCTCCGTATGCACTCGCGTTGGCGTCAAGGAAAATGCGACCTTTGTCGCTAAACACGCTGTTCTCACGCGCTTGCTTGACAGGCTCCATAAGAGCCTTCGCAATGGCTTTCTTGATTGCTTCTTTCATGTCATCACTCATTTTGTGTTTGGAATTGTTGTTGTTGCGGGAATGCGTTGGGGTCATTCATTGAATAGCCCTGCTGGTCCAATCCTTGCTCAATATGAGGCATGTTGGATTGCATGTATTCCTCCATTTTTCGCTCATGACACAATTTGCATCTCATTTCGTTAGGGTAAAAATGGCCTACATCAAGACTCCGAAGACCGCTACCGCATGGACACTCCCTCGCGCCGTAATTGACAGGTCGCTGGTTCTGCTGACCTTCAAGTTGAATGCGTTGCAACAGGTTCAACTTTTTTTCCTCTTTCAACAATCTCCATGCATGATTCATCGGATTCATATTATCACAACACCGTCATCACTTCTGTGTAGCGCGGTAGGGCTTCAGCCACTTGCGCTTTGAACAACTGATACTTACTACCCAAGTCTACATTCTGCGTTCCTTCGGGCAACAACACGCTACGGTCATCGGACAGAATCAAATCCATCGCAACTAACTTCGTGCAGATGTCCTCAATGGCTTTCTCCACATACCGCTCTCCGTAGACATAGGACACCTTGACGGCGTTCCATGAGAAGTAAGGGTAGGAGTTGTTGAAGTAAATCACACCCATGTCGTAGTCAGCCCACCAATCGCGAAGACGAGCCTCGTCACCTGTGGTCGTGCCTACATAATCAATTTTGAACTTCTTTTGATTCAGCGTTGCATCGGCAACTGCCGCCGCGCTGATGTCGCCTACGAGGTCAGTCACGCCGTTGAGCGTTGTGCCGCTGATGCTGGTGTAGTAGCCGTAAGTGCTTCCTATGTTGATGATACCGTAGGGAGCCAATCCCGACACGCTATTGACGACGATGGTGGTTGCGGTGGATGACACCACTTTCACATCGGTGCTGGTCGCGCCGGTAAAGGTGATGCCGTCGGAGGTGCATGCATAGGTGGCGTTCTCGCCAGCCTCACCACGACGCATGGAGGTGATTTTGAGTTGACCGCCACCGTAGTCAGCGTTCGCAGAAGCCATGAACTCGTGATGCACATTTGCGGTGGTTGTGCCGTCAGTCTCGGTGATGTCTTCAAACGCAAACGACGGGCTAAACAGCGTGGCTGATTTACCTTTGCGCGCATCCTTGTTGATGAGGTCAGCGAGTTGTTGAGCGGTGCTGACATTATCAAACTGCGCGCGAAACTTAGATGTCCCCTCACCAACCGTCAGCGTCGCCACACCGCCACCACCGGGGCATAAGAAGACCTTATCGGTATCAGCCGTCAATTGCGTGAAGTCATCCACCTTGAGGCGGATTTCAGCCGCGGCAATCTCGCGATAGTCAGCACCCTGCCAAATCTCAAGACGGAGAATCTGTTGCGCGTTGCGGAACATTAGCGGGACAGAACCCACATAGTCGGTGTAGTAGCGACGACGGTAGGGCTTGTAGGTGTCAAAGTTGAGGTATTCAGCCGTCTGCAACATAGGTCGCCATGCGTTGTTCGTGAGGTTGTCAATTTTGTCTTGGGTGCGGAGGATGAGTGTTTCAACCTGCGCTTTCGTGACCCCTTTGCGTTTGCCGTTCGTGAACGATTGAAGGTTTTGGACCTGCGCGTTATCAGCCGTCGTGTAGTCTCCTGTTAAAGCATCAGCAAACGAAAGACGAACATTGCCGGAAGCGCGAGCAACGCTTGTAATAGTTCGCTCTTCACCCATTTCGGTATCGCTGGTAATTTCAATCGTATCACCTACTTCAAAGCCAACCAATCGGTAGTCTGCGGGGGAAATGTCAACATGGGTAGAGCCGTCTTCTGCGGCCAAGTAAACAGGGTCGGGGAATGGGATTTGAAGAATGTCAGCAACCTTTTGTGCGGATGTGTAGTAAAGCCTGTCGGGGAAGAGAGGACGACCTTCGCGCTCACCTGTTTGGAATACGGTCGGCATCACTCATCCTCCATTCTCGCGCGATATTCAAGGAACCTGTTTTTCAAGTTTTTCGGCATTTTAGGTAGTCTTCCGTGTTCTTGGTGGAAAGCGTGTATGTCGGGGAACAGGTGGTCAACTCTACCACCGCGTGAGTCTTTGCGAGCGCGACGGAGTTTTTGTTCAAACTCTTCTTGCGCTCGTCGTCGCGCTAATTGGAGGTCGTATTGTTGAACGCGAGGTGTTTCTTTTGGAGCCTGTGCTTGAGCCTGTTGACGGACGCGCTCTTCTTCTGCTTGCATTGCACGCATCTGTGCGGCGGCTTCATGAAAACCAGCGGCCTCCATTTCTTCGGGCGTCATTTTGAGCAAACGCCAAGCCATATCCATTGGATTTTCACTTCTTTGAAAAATGCCCTTGAATGGTATGTTCCTAAAAGTGGGTGTTCCTCTACGACCCGTTGCTCCTTCATAAGAAAAATCAGTCGCTTGAGTCGCGGATTCGTCATCGGTCAAGAAACGACGACCTTCTCCTGTTGCAGTCATGTTCATGCTTCCCCCACTCCCTACATCTCCTACCGCTTGAAAATCAACTTGGTTCGGCATTTCGGGAAGGTATTGCTTTTCGCCTCCCATGTAATGTTCGGTAGCCTCATCAAAAGCCGCTGAACCGGGATGGTGTTCAAGGCCACAATTCACGCACGCTGTTTTTCCATTTCCACTCGCGACGGTTCCGCCGCAATCCGAGCAGGTGTGAGGTTCCGCCGCTAAACCTGCTTTTCCTCGTGCTAACGCAACAGGAACGCGTTTGTCTCCAATGATTTTAATTTGCGCTGTATCAGCGTGTCTACTTCCCGTCATGGGTTTGATACGAGTGTCGTCATTATCGTCTCCATCAATATCACCGCTCAATCTCACCATCAAATCACCTCTTCGGTTTTTGCAAGGTTGTAGTGCATTGGTTTCTTACACGCGCCGCATCGCTCAAGGTAGCAAAAGTGGAGCATGCCGCAGAAGCGGCAACGCGTGCCGGAACCGATGTTCACGATGTCTCGGATGTTGCGCGTCTTCATGTTTTGACGCTTGACAACACCCTTCAACTTGTCGCGCTCATCGGTCTTAACCATTGACTCTTCGGCCTTACGCCAGCCTTGTTTCTCAAGGCGTTGCAGTTCGCTCAAGTCCATGTCGCTCACCTCACGAGGTGACGACTACGACATAGAGGTTGCCCTGCATGGTGTAAGAGGTGATACCCTCAACCGTCTTCCCGCTGGTGTAGTCGTCAAGGACCTTCTGCACGCCACCGGCCACACTCGCGCCTGTCTCGCACCCTTCGTTGGGTGTGAACTCAAACACTTTTGTGTCGGACAAGGTGAATCACCTCATCGCTTGCCGAAGACCATCAAACGACCGCCGCTTGCACCGGGGTTGGTAAATCGGACGATTGTTGCGGTAGTGGTATCAATCGCGCATCCAAGTGGAGTGGCGGCGGCGGCGTTAGGCACAACCGTCACCATAAGAACTTCACTAAGAAAATCGCTCAAATCAGCGGAAGTGTCGCCGCTCGCGACGGTTCCGGTAATCACAATCAAGTCGCCCAAAGTGTGGGGTCTGTTATCGCTTACAAATGCCATATCATTCATCTCCTGTTGGTTCTGCTTCTTCTGCCTCGTTCATAGAGTCTTCGGTGGGGTTAAGGTGCGCGTCAATTGCCGCGAGCAACTTTTTCTTGGTGGACAGGGAAGAGGATTCAATCCCCTCTTCTTCCATCCACGCGAGAATGTCGCCTTTCGTCCATCCCATGTCGGGGATGCCGTCGTTGCCTGTGTCCACGGTCGCGGCTTCGTAAGCGAAGCCTTCAATGAGAAACTCTTTGTTGTTCTCAAAGGATGACCTGTAAGACTCAAGCCACTCCGCGCTAACTTCACGCGGTTGACCCCAACTCCACCAACCCAAAGAACCCATGTTCGCGCCAGCGCGTCGTGGTCCTCGGTAGGTAATCGTAGGCAAGAAGAACACCTCAAACCACGATGAGAAGCAGTTCAGCACCCGTCGTATCGTTGGTTGTGCCGTCGCTGGTCAGTTCAATATCAAAGGTCAACTCAAGCGCGGCGGTCTTGCTCACACCAAGAGAAGCGGTCGCGTCAACCTGCGATGTGTAAACACCAAGAATGGTTGTGATACCTGCGCCACCTGCGTCTTGCGTTGGGTCGTTGGAGAGCGATAGCGTGTCGCCTTCTGCAAGAGCAGAACTCATCGTAAGACCAATCAATCGCGGGCTTTGAGACGAGTTCGTGCCGTCAGCCTGTCGTGGCTCAAAAGGCGTAAGAGTTCCGGGGTAAGTCCCGGCTCCACCTGCCAGCCATGTCGTGCTGTCGTTGTTGCTCGCGCCTGCTTGCAATTCAATGTCAAAGTTCACGGTAGTCGTAGCCGTTCCGCTACACACATATCGGATTCCTCGGTTATCTTTCGTTGTTGCCATTTTTCATCATCTCCTTCATTGTAGGTTGCGAATGCTCCCGCTTGCGCCAAAGAACGAACACCAAAGTTCGCCCATCGTTCGGTAAAGCCCCTCTTGTCCAAGACGGTTAATCGCGAATGGGTCACCCGTTTCAATACCGGATTCAAAGTATTGCGTTGGGATTGCAGTTTGGAACCACAGGTAGTCCGTATCCAAGTAGTAGATGCGCGAAAGAGAACCGCTGGCGGTTGCCGTGTCATCGGGCATGTCCTTCGTTGGAATCATTGGAACGCCGTTGTAGGTTGCGACGATGAAGCCAGCCTCAAGACCGGGAACACCCTTCACACCGTTGAAGGTGGGGGTCACGCGCTTGGAGTCCATGAACCGCTGTTGCGATTGGAGCAATTGCTGAACGCGCATCAAAGTGTCGTAGCCCGTCAGCATGACCTTCGGGTTACCACCACGAGTCCAAATCTGTTGGAACAATCCGTCAAGTTGGTTGAGGGACAAGTTGCGGTTGGTCGCGGCAGTTGAAGCGTCGCCACCAACATCCACTTCCGCGCTGTGGAAAGCGGCGGAACCATCGCGAGTGATGGAATACATGTCGTGGTCGGTGAGCAAGTCAACACCTGCTTGAGTGGTGGTCATCACGGCAGGGTCGGAAGTGATTCGGTCAAGCGATTCAAAGTCGTTGCCTGCGGTGGTGGTGACATCCTGCAAGAGCATTCGGTTGATGTGTTCAGCGTGATGCTTACCCATTTCTTCCTTCAACACGGAGCGCACATCGCCCATACCGTCGTCCTTGTCGGAAAGGAACATGCTCACTTCGGACAAGTCAAAAGTGTGCGCGATGGTCTTGGGCTTTGCGGCCACATGGAGGAACTCCGGCTTGGAGGTGTCGGGAAGAACGCCGTTCTCGGCAATGCCGCCACCCTTCGTGAACGAAGCGCGCTCCGTGAGGATGCGCCATCCACTTCGCTCCCAAGGCTTCTTGGGTAGAATGGAGAAGGCGTTGAACTCTTGGTTGAGTTGCGACCAAACCTTTCGGCCATAGATTGCTTGATAGGTTCCCGCGGTGGTGGACAACAAAGGCGCGTCAGCCTTCAAAATGTCACCTGCACCGTAGGTGTATCCGGTTTGAGAAGCCCCACCGTAGTAGTAACGCTCCATGTCTTGAACTGTTCTTACATAATTTCGTGCCATCAGTATTCCCCTCCTTTGAGTGCTTTACCAGCAAGTCGGTGAACATCGTCCCACGACATGTTTGCAAGGTCAGCAGTTTCGGGAATGGTAACGGTTGCTCGTCCAGCGGACTTTGCAATCATGGTGGAAGTCTCCGACCCAATGTTGTTGATTCGGTCGTTGAGCGCGAGAACAGCCTTCTGCAACTCAACCATCGGTTCGCGAGCGTCAAAGTTGGCCTTGGCGATTGCGTCAGCCTCGGCCTTTTGCTCTTTGAGGAAGCGGTCGGTGAAGTGGCTGTTCAAGTCGGTCTTGAATTGTTGCTCGGTGGCCGCGGCTTTGAACACCTCGTAGGCGGCTTCAATCTCGGATTGCGAAACATTGTTCGCGTTGAGGTAGTCGCCCTTGATGACATTCTTGTTGCCCGATGGCGCGGAGCCAAAGTTGGGCTGGGGTCGCTTGCCGGAATCGTCTTCGCCAGCACCCTCAAGGGAACCTTGCCCTCGGTGGTCGTAGCCGGATTCACCCGGTCCGTATCCCTTGTTGAAGTGGTCGCGAGCCGCGAGCGGGTCAAAACCTGCGCTCTTCGCGGTCTGCTCCAACCACAACAGGTAGTCGCTCGTAATCATATCGTTTCCTTTGCTCATTTTGTCATCTCCGTCGTCGTCTTCGTCGTCTTCGTCGTCCGCATACATGCCTGTCTCTTTGTCCTCCATCATGGGAGGTTTCTTTTCCTTCTTATCCTCACGAGCATCCATCAACGACTCTTCTTCGTTTCCGTCATCGTCAATGTCTTTCGTGTCAAGAAGGTCATCAAGACCCTTGTCTTTGGACTCTTTGTCTTTCTTATCCTCGTCTTTCTCGTCAAGTTTCTTTGACAAGCGTTCAAGGACGCTTTGCAGTTCGCTCATTGTGTTGGTCATGTTATCACCTGTGTCTTCCTTGAGGATGCGGAATTGTGCTTCGGGGTTGATACCCTTCTCGCAAATCGTGACCTCATGGAGTTCCATACGACGGATTTCGCGGTAGTCTCCGCGGGTTTGGTCGCTCTTGTTGACGCGCTCAAAGGCTTGACCGCCAATGGAGAACGAGCGCAGGTTCCCTTTGCGGATTTCCGAAGCCACTTCACGCGCCTTCTCAATGTCGCCGCGTAGTTTGATAACAACAAACATACCGGTGTCGTCCACTTCGGACTTCCACATGCGACCGGATGAATCGGTGTAGGAAGGAATGACCGTTCCCACTTGGATGTTGGAGTGTGCAAGTTGCACATTGCGAAAACCATCGGCTTTCATGAACTTGCCGAACGCGTCTTTGAGTGCCGAGCGGGTGATGAGGTCACCCTGCTTGTCAACCATCTCAACCGACGCGTATCCAGCAACAACCAAATCATCGCCGAACCCCTTCAAAATGATGGGGTCCGAGGAAGAAGTGGGGGCCGCGAGAATCGCCATTGCTCCCCCGACTTTATTTCATGCTATATCAAGGGAACCCCTGTCAATCGCGATAACACCCTCGTCTTCAAGACGCGCTTCTTCGCCTTCTGTGCTTCGCAGTCGCTTGGTTTTTTTTGCCGTGGCTGGTTTCAACTCATCATCGGCTCGCGCCGCAGGGTCAAAATCGGGGAGTGTTTCATCGTTGATGTTTTGAGTAGGTCCGCGCGGATGTTCGTCGGGGGTTGCATATCCGATACCCAAACCCTGCACACCGGTGCTGGTGATTTTCTCTTTGGCGAGATGTTCCAATCCGCGCTCCGCCAATTCAAGTCCACGCTTGATGACCTCTTCTTCTTCCTCCAACACATGCTTTCGTTTCTTGGAGTGTCCAGCGGGAGGTTCGGGTTCAACTTCATCGTATTCGGGTTCTTCAACATCCTCTTCTTTCAACAACCAAGCCGCTTTTGTTATCCAATACGCTTCTTGGTCCCGCGCTAATCGCACGAGGTAGTCGTTACCCCACACAGATGAGCGCGGCTCAACATACCACAAGCCGTTCTCTTTGCTCGTTTTACAAATCACCTCATCATCAAACGCAGGGAAGCGTATGATGATGTTGCCTTTCTTCATGGACACCTGTTGAGGAACATGATGTTCACCCGACATGATAGCGAGTGTTTCTACGCTGTTGGCCGCGAACGGTTCATTATCGGTGATTTTCGCCGAGCGTATTCGGTAAAGTGGATGCTCTTTGTTTGATGCGCTGACACCTGTGCAACGCACCGTAGCGAAATCACCCACCTTTAATCCTCGTGGCCCTTTCGCGCTACCCACATTCATGTAGTGTTCTTCACCAACTTGCTGTGCGCGCTTCCCATAATGTTCGGGGTGCATCAACGGTCCGACACCGATACCGTAGGTTGTGCCGGATGCGGAGAGGATGATGACATCCACCATTTTCTCTTTGCTCAACAACACCCATTTTGGATGACGCGACTCGCCTTTCATGTAGGTGGCGTTAGCATCGCGAAGAAGAATGTCAACATCGTTGTTTTCTTTTTGCAGACCATCAATCGCGGTTTGCAACCCTTCGTCATCGCTACGCTTGGTGTTGATGGGTTCGGGCATTTTGATGTGTTCGCTGGACTCGTATTGAGCGCGAAGGTGGCGTATGCGGTCTTTCGTCGGCATGTTGTGCGTGTCTTCGTCCGCCGTCTTGAGCAAATCAATGACGGTCATCAATCCATCATGAAGAACCGCGTGAACCGTGAAGTCCTTCTCGTAGACCTTATCCGCTTCCTCCAAAATAGCCTCATCCAACTTCACCTCTCCGTCAACACCGTATGCCGTAATGCCTTTTTTGTCTTTGGTCGCGATAACATGTTCACCTTGCGGGTAGAGCGATATGACCCAATCGCCTGTGAATCCGCGCAGATGTTGCATGTCGTCTAAGTCAAATATCCGATGCATGAACTTGACAGGTTGAGGCTTTCCGTCTTCTTTGATGAGCAAGGTATCGTCAAGCGCGACATCAAGGATGTGAGACGAATAGTGAAACAACATTGGGTCGGTTGATTGTAGATTTTCAGTTCCCATCATCATTGCTTGATTTACAGACTGACCGAGCCTTTGGTTGTGATTTGGTTCATTCTCAAACGAACGATATGTTGGGAAGTATTTGTCACCGCGCTGACCATCGGTAAGAGGTTGTAGATTTGGATTAACGCGCCGCATCATGTTGGGACTGATGTAGAGTTGTTGTGGGGAAGGGGGGTTGTAGGTGTGAACATCCTCGTCCTCTAAAAACAACTTTCCGTTTTTGAATGAATCTGTCCTCACTTGGAAAGGTAGATGCGTCGGTAGACCAAAATCAAACTTTTTCGCCGCGCTTGTGTGAACAGGAAACACAGGCGCGTTTTTGAAGTCGTAACCGCCCAACGGGACTTTTTCGTCAACCATGTTTGATTTGGCTAAAATCCGAGTCTTTGTTTCATCATTAAGTAAATGAGCGAGGTTTCGCAACGACGAAAGTTTGTTGAAGTTCATCACCGTTTTGTAGTTTGGTTTGTTGTTTCTAAAAAACTTCATTCGTTTGAAATCCAAAGCCGTGTCACTTCCTTCTCGCGTTTGAATGTTTGCGTTATTAAGCAGATTGAAAATGGCTTCGCGCTCTTTTTGTAAGTTGATGGGATTGCCTTTTTTGTCAAAAACGCTTTCACCACCACTCCGAGTATATTCATTACCGTGGAATACACCACCTTCGTTATATTGAAAATTACCAAGAGAGCGGTCTTTTCCTATGCCGAGGTAACCATACACTTCACTTCGCCCTGTCCCTGTGATGGGTTCTCCGTCTACATTGATTGGTGCGTAACGAGCAACAAAAGCATCTTCCCAACTGATACCCTGCTTCTTACTCGCTTCATCAACATTCGCGATGATTTTCTCAAAAATATCCAATTCGTCTTGAGAAATGAAATTGGCTGAGTCTCCCGCGAGACGGGAAAGCACTTGGTGACCTTTGGGTTGTTCGCCACCAAAAACAGAATCCACCATTTTTTCAGCCTCAAAGGATGATTGACCGTGAGTCGGTCTTACCGCTCCCAAGTCCACCAACTCTTCAATTTCATCCGGTGACAAATCAAACGACGCTTTTATGCCTCCCATTTGTATGTTGTTTTGACCGCTGAACAACTTTCTTTTTTCGTCGGGAGAAAGCGTGAGTATTTGCTCCGCGAGTTTGAGGGTGTAGGCGGTCGCGGCGTGGGCTTCACGATTGTCTTTTGAATAAACGCCGGGTTTTATTTTTTCAATACCGTTGACTAAAACCTTGTAGATTTTTTCAACACCGCGCAAAGTATCAAACATATTGCTCATTCGCGTTTCGTGATTGTTCAATTCAATTTCACCACTCTCATACGACGGCGACGCTTGACGAACTTCCATCATTCTTTTTTCAATTCGTTCTTGTGCGTCTTCATCTCCGTTGTTGCGAGCCAATTGAAACGCGCGCGACAACATGGCGAGATGTTGTGAAGCGATATACGCTGGTGTTGGACCTACAACAAGAGCGGATAGGCCGTCTTCGTGTTCGCGATAACCAACAACATTGTCTTTATCATTCAGCATGTTTTCAATTTCTTCGTTCAATTCACCTTGTCGTTGCAAATCACCCGCGTTGAAAGCCTCCTTGTAACGCTGGTCAAGTGCTTTAATTTCTTGAATGAGTCGTCTGCGCGAACGAATACCTTTGACTTGCGCTTCGGGGATGCTGTAAGGTTGAGAAAAGTCAAGCAATTTTTGAGCGTGTTTATCGTAGTCTTCTTTGTGATAAATCGCGAAATGAGATGGCTCATCGGCTTCGCGCAATATCTCACTCATCAAGTCTTTACCACTTCTCCCTGCGTATCCAATCACATCCTTGTGGTTACCTTCTTGAATCAATTTCAATCGTTCTCCTTTCTTCGCGTCCATCAACGCGTTAAACAAGTTGAGTGAATCATCATCGTGTTGATGAAGTGGGTGATGAGAGCCAAGAACCAACGCGTCAATCAGCATTTTGTCTTCTTGTGACAAATTGTTCGGAGTGATTCCTATTTGTCGCGCACCTTCTGCGTTGTAATCATTGGGTAATTGCTTCCGATTTAACAAGGTCCGTCTTCCGTTTGATTGAGAACCTATCCTCCCTTTGCGTGTTGAAAACATCGGTGTTTTCAATGCGGTTTCTAATGCTTGAAGGGGTATTCCATCAAGACTGAAAAAACCAATGTGGTCTTTCATGGAGACATCAAGGTTGTTGCTGTGCGCCATGTAAAATGAGTTCAACCCGCGCGTTGCTGGTGTTTTGGGAGAAGGCATGTCCTTCACAAACGCTTCCAATTGAGAACGCGGGTCCGGTAATGAGTCGGGCTTCTCTTCGGCTGTGTGAGGATTGATGAAACGCTCCGCGGCATCTTGTGTAGTCAAGTCTTCTCGCGGCACATCAAGTTTCACCGTGTTTCCAGCGTCGTATTGCGCCAAGTAATCGTCTTGATTTTCAATACCGTAACGCTCCATTGTGTTAACCAAATCTACGCGCAACTCTCCGTCTACATCCTTTTTGGGGTCAAACTCATCCTGTTGTTCTACGGTTCTGTTTCTCCCTGCACCGCGTCGTTCACCTCGCCTCGGCATCAAAAAAGCACGCTCTTGTAAAGGCGCGAAAAGAAGGTTCGGCATACTGCTGTCGTATGCAACTTGAAAATCACCCGACTCGCCATCAGCGTTACCCCTGTGAGAACCAACGCCTTGCATAACGATACCGAGAGGTGTCAATTGTTCTTCACCAATGGCTGGCTCATCCAACATGTCAAACTCATCATCTACATTGTGAGTGTGTGTGTAATTGTTAACTGATTGGCGAAGCAAATCTGCGTATTCTTTTGTTCCATACGCCGTAACAGAACGCTCAATAAGGTCGCTTAATTCTTCTTGATTGAAAAAATTGTTACCGATGAGATTTTTCATATCGGGTATGCTGTCAGTCAAGTAAACAAAAGTCCCGTATTCGTTGTGGTCAATATAAGGAAAAGGGCCACCATCGGGGATGATTTCGGCATCGCCGTTTTTTTCTTCATATCGTTCCAACGCTGTGCTAAAATCAAATCCTTCAAACGCGTCTGCTAAAGTGTCTTCGTTCAACGCGCCCCAATTATTCTTGAGCAACCTGTTGCGCAAATCGTTGTGTTTTTGTTCAATGTCTTGAACTACTTTTTCTCGCGCTTTTTCCAAGAAACGATTAGGTAGATTGTGACTCATACCATTCCGTTCAGCACCACCAGCGTAAAGCGTGTTCAACATGTTATCCATAAGAAAAGCATGATGAGCCATGTAACCGCGCGCATCGGGACCGAGGATTTTGTTGATAACCGAATCATCAATGTTGCCTTCTTCGTTCATACCACCGCCGGTTTCCAACATCCATCGTTGGATTTTGTAAATGTCATCGTAAGGAAGCATCGCGATACCCAAACGGTAGGCGTCATCTCCGACGCGCCCAAAGTTGGCTTCACCCTGTAATGGCTTTCTTCGCCGGTCGTGGTATTGGTCTGCTAATTCGCGCAATACTTCAACAGGTGATTTTCCTTTTTGACCACTCATTTGAGGTCTACCGTTCTCATCGTAAAGAATGTCCATCACTTCTTGACGAGGTATGCCTTCATTCTCCCAATGCTTTTGTCTCAAATAAAACTCGTCAAGCGCGTTTGAAGAGAGAAGAGGGTGATTTTTACCGTAGCGTTCGGCAAAGGCATTGATGAAGTCTTCCTTACCGCGACGGTAAAACTCCATGATTGATGCGTTGTTACCGCGCCAATTGCTGAACAAGTGAGGTTGTTTGAGCATAGGATTCATGTTTTCAGCGGTTTTAACCATCGCTTTGTGAAGTCGCAAAGCGTTCTCGCCACCGCCACCATGAAGGTATTTCATCAAATGTTGCCATAGTGGTTTTTCACCGTAAGCAACTTCTCCTTTTCGCGAAGGATGCAAGTTGAGCGTTTTGAACTTGGAGTGAGAGCCAACAATATCCTTTCCACGCTCTTGCACATTGGGGATGGTGTTTTGAAAGCGAAAAGCGATGTATCGTCGCACCATCGCGTCAATTGCTGACTCGTTACCTTCTTCCATCGCTTTGACCCATTTCTTATCGTCAAACTGCTCTCGGTGACGATGATGACGAACGGGTGCGGCTTCGTGACGCGTGCTTCGCGTAGAGAATATCCTCTCCATACCTTTCGCCGTGGGAGTTTTGACTTCCAAATGTGGCTTGAGGTATTCTTCCGCCTCCTTTTTGAAAATGATACGCGTGTATCCTTCATTCTCCAAGTTGTTTGCACTCAACAAAACATTGACTGCCTCATCGCGAGCATCATGCTTGTTGATGAGCGCGTTAGCGAACTCATTCACAACGCGTTGATGATAAAGCAACGCATCCTCACGCACACTTCACCACCTCAATAATAATCGGTGGCTCCCGTATAAGCGGATTGAGGGTTCTTGTCGGACTTGTCACCGGCTTTGTTTTCGCGCATGTAGAGTTCATTTGGAAAACCGGAATGGGTCGTCAACTTACCTTCTTCCTTTTTCGCGCCGGTATTTTTCACATCCTCAACTTGGATGAGTTGTTGGTTGGTGTGATAGTAACCGGGTTTGACTTTCTCAACACCGTTAACGCGCTCAAAAGCATCGCCTTGTTCGGAACCAAACTTTGCCTCGGCTTTCGCCATCAGTTCGTTTGCTTCTTTGAGAAGTTCGTCAACATCGGGCGCGTTCTGCCCTGCCTCAACTTTCATTGGTTTCATTGGTCAATCCTCCTTCCTTCTACCAGCGCGGCTGTGTCAGCCATTTTGTGGATTTCTTCCCATGACATTTCGTGCCATTCTTCGTTTGAAACGGGCATGCTCATACCCGCGTCGTCAATTGCGGCGGCGGCTTTGCTGATAACGGCATCTCGGTCACCACGAAGTGGGTCACCCCAAACATCCTCGTTAGCGGGAGTGCTGGCTCGGACAAACCCAGCGCGCTTGAGCAACAACTGCGGACTATCCATGCTTTTTCGCATCGCGATGATTTCAGCATCCATCGTTTCCATTTTGCTGATGAGTGCCTTCATCAGCGTCATAGCGTCGGACTCTTCGGTCACGCTCACACCTGTCCTTGCTTCTTGAAGTGGCTACCGATTCGGTCGGGACCAATGTAACCCATTGGACGGTCGCCCGATTTCGCGATAACACCTTGCGTGCTGTTGAATTGCATGACAGGCGCACCGCCAGCATACACATCGTTGACACCGAGAATGCGGTCATTCTGTCCGGTTTGTGCCTTGTAGATTTGACCTACATCATCTGCGAGATAATCGCTGGTTTGTTGAATGCTTCGTAGGAATTGTTCGGCTGAAACAAGGTCGTTGTTTGCGAGCGCGACCTTAAACTCACTCAACGAAGTTTCAAGTTTGCGCACCATCGGGTCCATCTTCTGCAACAGGCTCATGCGTCCGACGAGGACGCTTCACCACTTTAACCTATTGGAAACCGCTTTCTTTCTGTTTTGAAGTTGGGTCTTTCGCGGCTTGAACGCTATCAAGAGCCTCTTCAATAGGTGATTTTTTCGCACCGCGTTGATTTTTCTTGGTGGAAGGTGCGCCGGATTGATGAGTTTCGGAACTGATAGGTGCAGGACCGCGGTCGCGTTGACCTGTGCTTTCACCGAGGCCGATGGCTTTCTCCATCATCATGATTTGACCGCCGCCTTGAGGTGGAGGCCCTCCGCCTCCGGGGGGAAGCCCTGCCCCCGGAGGCATCATCGGACCCCCACCCTGTGGAGGTATGCCGCCCCCCGGCGGCATAGGTGGAGGCATACCGCCACCCGGAGGCATACCGCCACCCGGAGGCATACCGCCCATCGCGCCACCCTGCTGTTGCATGGCGGCTTCTTGTGGGTCGGGTTTCTTGTAGACGAAGCGTATATCGCGTCCAGCATCCTCAGTCAATTCCGGCTGGAATCCAAGTGCTTGCATGCGCTGTGCGATGTTAACTTCTTGCTCGTCGCGACGAAGACGCGTGATTTCATCTTCTTCTTCGTTCGGATAAAGCGTAAGCGACCAATCATGAACACCCATTTGCTCAAGCAATCGTGGGAACAATTCACGCGAATACAACTTTTGACCCGATTCAACCGCACGATTGGTCACGAGGATTTGCATACCTTCGTTGTTGAGTCCGCCCGATTTACCCGCGTCCATCATAAACACATTGGATACGCCGTAGAAAGCGGCGATACGCATGCGGATTTCGTCGCGAACTTGTGCGTATTGCATCTCATCAAGGCTATCCATAAAGCGGACAAACTCAACTTTACCGCGTCCTGTGGCCGACTCAACACCAACCTTCGGGATGTAGTGCGGGTCGCGCTCCATTTTTTCTTCTGCGCCTTTCCAAAACGAAGCGGTGGATTGAATGTTGTCCGTGGTGATAGCGAGAACGCCACGAGGAATGCGACGCTTTTGATACGCGAGGTAGATGTAGTTGTCCATCGCGGTGAGTGATTGCGCCTGTCGCCACATGCTGGCGACGGGTGAACGACCGTAGAGTTTTGACGGATTGAACTTTGAGAGGTGCAACACTTCACCGTCAATGTAGTATTGCGTCTTTCCACTACCGGCGGTGTTGATGTAGTGAACATCTTGGAGAGGCAAACCGCAGTTGTGAACTTCACACTTTTTGTGGTCGCCGTTGTGAGGATAGGTCTTGTCGCGATGCACAGGACACAGGAGGTATCGTCCTCCGCGCTTACCTGCCTTGTCAGCCACAATGCGCATGAAAGTGGGGTCGCCACGCACCAACTCTTTGATGCGGAAGAACTCAATTTCACCACTCTTGGGGTCAATGAAATACTCCTTGATGAGCAGAAGGAACGCGTCGTCAACAATGTCCAAATCCCACTCAATCTCTTTCATCACTTCAATAAAGGATTGGTCCATGCTGTTGCGTTGTTTCATCAACCAGCGCGGGTAAAGGATTTGGTCAGCGTCGGGGCTTTCAAACTCTTCTTGACCGCAAATGCGACATTGGCTCACCGTATCGTGCTGATATTCTTCTTCGCAGTTGGTGCATTTCTTGTGAAACTTCTTCTCCCAATAATAGCCGCGACGAAAAATCTCTTGACATAGCGTGTTGATGGTTGTGCGAAGAATAATGGATTCTTGAACGGTAGCGTAAAGCGCGGGGATGGATACACCTTGAACGAGAACAGGTTCTTGGATGCCCGTTTTCCAAAGCGGCATTTGCGGTTCCGGAGTCGTTCGGCGATTGAAAGGTCGCGTTAGCGACGATAAAAAACGGCCAACTAAGCCTTGTTCTTCGGCCATCACATCATCTCCACAAGTCGGTCAGCGTCGTCAAGGAGACGAAGGGTTTCACCATCCCGACTGAACATCGCACGCACTCCCGCCTCATCAATGTTCCACTCCTTAAGCAATTCTTCTCGCTTGTCCGGAACATCCTTCCAATTCAACCATTTGACGATGCGATACAATTCATCGCGACGCGATTTGATAATGTCAGTTTTCCGACCGCGCAAATCAAGCAATTCAAGCACAGCACCCGCTTGCCCCTTCTTCATGCGGAGGTGTGGTCGGATACCTTTCATCAGTTTGCGCAGGTCGTCTTCGCTATAAAATTGAAGACGGTGTTGAGTGCGTCGGCTGTTCTTATGGATTTTCAAATCGGTTTGTAACACACCACAGCCGAGGGCTTTGTGCAATTGTTCGCAATGCAACTTCCCTCGCTCGCCTGTTGCGATAAAACCAGCGCGCGGCTCAAGTCGTTTGGTGATGGTGATGTAGCCATCAGCGTCAAGGAAGCCAGCGGCATACGCCCACACATCCTTGAAAATCACGGTGTTGTCACGAACAATACCCCACCCTGCGCCGACCTTTTCAATATCGTATTCCACACCATGCATTTTGAAAAGTGCGCTCAGTTGCGGTATTGAAAGATGCTTGGTGTTTTCCATGCTCACAAAAACTTCACTCGCAGGTAATGGTCCGCGTTCTTCAAGCACCGTCGCGGCTTTTGTCAAAAAAATCGCATCGGTCTTTTTGATATTGTCAACCGAATGCAGACTGTTTCGCCACTCCTTTTTTGCATTCTTTTTCAGTTGTTGCGCGTCAACCCACATCTGCCGTTGCTCTTCGTTAAAGTCACCATCAATTAAGAGCAACTTGCTGATGGTGTCGTTGGCTTTTTCCCATTGCACACAGGCGCGACGAAGTGCGTATTCGCGCGTTTGACCGTGTTTGCGAAGTGCGATTAAATCGCGTTCGCTTACCCCTAAGTTCCGAACAGTAGATTCGTGCTTTGCAATCCAATCAATTGATTGAAGTGTAGCCTCTACTTCCTGTTTTTTTGCAATGCGTATAGCATCAATCGCATGGTCAATGGCTTCACGCATGTCTTTGTTTTCGCGCCGCGCCATGCGGAGGTCTTTCACCAAATCCCCAGCACCGCGACCAAACATGGACTGAAACCATCCGCCGTCGGGAAGAGAACGCTTGAGTTGTTGAGCAACTTCCCGCGCCATCTCTTTCTTTTTTTCTTCTTCCTCTACTTCGTTAGGGCGCGGAGGTGTAGGGTTTGCGTTGGCTTCACCCTGCCCTTGAGACACAGGCATGGGTGCATCACCAAATGTCGGACCCTCAATGACATTCTTCAACAACGGATTGTCGCTGAACAAATTGGAGTCCGACAAATCAATCAATACGCTCGCCCCCACCATGTTGCGAAATCAATTTGACATGTTAAGCACCTATCGGATTGGGTTGTCGCTTTTTTACACCTACGACACACCGTTGCATAACGAATGCGCTTCGGCAACTTCGTCCGCACCCTGTGCTTGAAAACATCGTAATGTTTGCGAGGCATCACCACTTCTCCTTATCCGCCCAATATGCGGCACTCATCGGACCACGCGCTATGTTCTTTCGGTGTCGCGACTTGAATGACTTACGCTTTGCTTTCATCCGCGCGGATTCACCAGCCTTTGGTTTACCAGCAACGCTCGCACCCTGTTCACCAAAGCGAATCGTCTTGGTCTTTCCACCCGACCGAGCCACCACGATGTGGGACTTCTTGGGATGGTTAGGGGTGCGCTTGGGCTTGTTGTAGCCTTCCACACCCGCGCGCTCAAGGCGCGGGTCGCGCTTACTTTCTTTGAGCAGTTCACTCCAAGCGTGAGGCATGGGTTCACTTGTGTTGATAGGATAGCCTTGCTGTTTTTGCTGTTGTATAACAGGGTCAAACTCCGGTCGCACCATCAAACTGTTTGGGTCATATTCGGGAAGTAACTTAAAGGCATCTCTTTGAGGTGTTTGAGCCAATTTGTTCGCAAGATTTGCTCGCATTTTCTGTCCTCTTGAAAGGGTTGGATTGTTGAAACCTTGCTCTAAACCCATCACCTCCCCCGCATCGGGACGAGGCGCGCGACCAAAAACAGCACGCGAGTTTTGTTTGTCATAGACTTGTTGTTGCAGTTTGGGGTCCATACCACTCATGTATGGGTCCCACTTGATGTGTGCTTTGTCTGTTCTGTTTTCCGAAACAGGGTGTGAAAATGCGCCAAAATGACTCAATGCGGGGTGTAATGTTCCACCCGTATCGGGAACGCCCTTAAAACCCCCCATTTCGGGTTCTCCCCGTGAGTTAGCGTTTCCTTTAAGAAAAATCCACCAATTGTCATTCACTACCGCCAACTCTTCGGCGGTGATTGGCTCGTGCATAATGTATTCGTATTCTGTCATGTCAACCCCTCGTCAAATGATGATACCCGCATACGCATGGGTATGTTGTAAGGAAAAGTTGCTCACCTCTTTGTCGCGCGTATTCCATTTGCCTCTTCGCGGCGTATTGCGCTTGATACGGGTCTTGATACGGGTCTTTGCTCGGTGTAGGGCATGGTGGATAGTCGCCACGGTCGTTGCGCCCCTTCATGAACACCCACGCATTGTCCATCGCTTTAACGATAGTGGGCTTTCCGCCTACACCCTGCTTTTTGCTACGCTTGCGTTTGGTAGCCGCGCGCTTTTGACCTGCTGACATAGAGCCGCTGGTCTTGGGGGTCTTACTTGAAACCTTGACGGATGGGCGACACTTCGGGTAACCCTTGCTGGAAGTGTTGGCTTTGCTTCGGCCACACGGAGGATGCTTACCATCCTTACCTGTGCGCGAAACATCCACCCACTTCTCCTTGAACCAACGGTTCAAGTTCTTCTCAACCGTCATTTCTTTTTCTTCCCCCTAAACTTGCCACGACAGTATTGAACAGCCCATCCATTCGCATACGCGCTTGGATACACTTTGAACTTCTTTTTTGCGGCGGCTTTGCCTTCGGGACACAGTTTCTTCTCAAGGTAGCCAAACGCGGCATCGGTCCCTACACACAAATCACATTCGCAACTCATCTCAAAAACCCCATTCGCTGAAAGGATAAATCAATCTATCAACCCCTCCATGATTTCATCCAAGTCCACGATGCGTTCGCGGAACTCCGTGGTGGCCCAATGCGCTAATGCGAGCGCAATAGCGAAGTCGTCGTGCCGACCGATGCTGTCAAGCCGTCCCTTTTTGCTCATACCGAACATCAGCAGTTCGCGCTCAAGTTCGGACATGAGCGTGCGAGAACGGTCATCACCCCACGGCAAACGGATTTGCTCTTTCTCAAAGCGCAACACCAAACCCATGAGAAGCGACTCACGGCGTTGGCGTGTGGAAATGAAGGTCTTGATGGGAAGGTCGGTGTCCGCGCGCAATTCAGTTGCAAAGACGCGCTGGAAGTTGTTCGCCTCAAGTTCAATGACATCGGGATTGAACTTTGCATTCAATCGTTGAATCTCGGTGATTTGTGTGCGGAAGTCCATGTTCTTTCTACGAATCGCGTGAACCAACTCAAGCAGTTCGGGATTGGTGGATGGGCGACGAAGCACCACCATCACGGTGTAGTCAGCCGCGCGGTCGGATGAAATAGCGGGGTCCCAACCGATGAAGTATTGGTCGTCGGGGTCGCCAACTTCACGCTCAATCAACTTGAGTGTTGTGTCTTTCGCGGCTTGGAGAATGGTTGAGGGGAAAAGACTGCTCACATCATCCATCGGTTCACACAGGTATTCGCGCGCAAACGCAATGGCGGGCATGTCATTACGACGAGCATCAAGTGACTCCAAGTCCCATCGTTCGGGCCACAACGCTTCGCCTTTCGCGTTGATGGCGGGGTAGGTTTCAACGAGATAACCTTCGCGCGATTCAAGTTCGGTGTAAAGGTCAGTTGGTGTAAATGGTGTGCCGACAATCATCAGTTTGGAGGTGTGGTGAAGCGTCGGCACAAGGACTTCGTAAAACCACGAAGCAACGCGAGCGAGTTCGGTGTCCGTCGTTCCCCACAGAATGTCGTCGCAAAGAATGAGGTCGGGGTGGATACCACGGATAGCACCACCGACCGACTTTGCGCTGATGTTTGAACCGTTGCTAAAACCAAAGAAAGTCTTGGACCACGAATCGGGTTTCTTCATTTTCGCGAGAAAAGGAACGCTGTCAATCAAATCATTGAGTGTGCGCATGTGGTGGATGGACTGATGCAGACTGTGCGAAATCAACACGGCTTTTGTCTTTGGGTTGAACGCCGTTTTCCAAAGCATGTAGCCGAGGAACAGCGTTGACTTACCGTGGTCACGCGCGGCTTTAACACAATACCGCTTACGCGATTCAAGGTTGTTGAACCATTGCTCGTGATGCCATGAAAGTTGAAACCCAAGAATCTCTTCAAAGAAAAACTTGAAGTCGCGCTTCGCTACCTCAAAGTCAATTTCTTCAATTGCTTCAAGGGAGAGCGAGGACACACGCCATCACCGTATATTCAACCCTTTCAATAACGAATCCCATGAGGCTACATGTTCGTCTTCGGACATGTTCATCGCGTCAGCAAAATCAATCTCCGGGGTGTTGTTGTTACCGACGACTTGCTCAACAATTTGTTTTGCTTCTTGGTTACCTGCTTGTGCTGATTGAACAATTTGTTTTGCTTGCGCGGGACCAAAGATTTCACTCAAAGCACTTTCTGCCGCGTTTGCTGTTTTACCGCTCAACTTGTTAGCGGCAGTCATCGTCTTTGAACCAATACCGGCTTGCATCAACGCTTCCATCATTGCATCGCGGTCCGCGAACGGCTTTTCTTGATGCTGTTGGTAGACTTTATCCAACGCATTCTTTACCCTATCACCAGCGGTTGCACCCAACTTCATTTCTGCATCAGTCGCAAACCTCGCACCGAACGATGGCTCTTCCGTGACTGTCGCTGTTTCACCAGCCGCCGCAGGTTTTGGAGCAACGACACCGGTGTCGGGTGGGTTACCAAACTCAATTTCCGGGGTCGCCTCTTCCGTTGGTGAGTCACCAAAATCAATTTCCGGAACCGCTTGTTCCGTTGGTGCATCTGCATTCGCCGCTTCTTCCGCTTCGGGTGTAGGTGCTTCGGGCAACGCAGGTGGCTGTGGCTCTTCCTCCGGAACAACATTTGAAGGAGCGAAAGCAGTTTGCTGTGCTTCGTTTACCGCTCTTCGCTCATCACCCATTCGCCTCATGCGAGCCATTGTGCCTTCTCGCGGTGCTTCTTGTCCCGCACCGATTTCTTGGATTTCGCGTCGCATAGCGTCTTGAACGGTTTCTTTCGGCATGCCTTTGTTCTTTCCTCTTTCGTGAAGAGCAGGTTGCACTTGATAATCTCGCGAAAGTCGTTCATTGATACCGGACAACGCTTGGTCTATGTTTCGGTCACCAAGTTGACTGCCCGGAACATACCTATCGCGAGCCTGTTGTTCTTCTGTTTGAGCGCGCCCCAATCCACCTTCAAGCGCACTTCGTCGCGCATTTTGTTCACGACGAGTTCGTCCTTCAATGTAAGAGTCTTTGGCGGCTTGAGGTAAGTGTCGCAAATCGCTGATTGCGCGACCTGCGCCACCCATGAACTCTTTCATGCGGTCACCAAGACCGCTTTCTTTAACGGCTTGAAGGGCGTGGCGACCAGCATCTCCAAATCTACCTGCGCGTAGTGCGTTCATTCCGGTAGGGTTTTGTTGATATTGTTGGTCCCTATCAAACGCGCGTCCAAGACGCTCAACCTGTCGGTCTTGCCTTCTTTGATTGCGGTTTTGCATACCCTCCTTGAACTTACTTGCCCCTGCCATAATACCGCGACCCATAGCCGCACCGTATTTCCCAGCGCGCAAAGCGTTCATTGCGGTAGGGTTGTCATGATACTCCATGAGATTATGTCCGCGTTGAGCGGTGTTGTATATTCGTGTCATTTCGCGAGGGCTTCTTGCGCCTGTTCCCATGAAAAGTTGAGCAGGGCGTTGTCCTTGCTCCATGAAGAACGGTTGTTGTTGTTGTTGTTGTTGTTGTTGTTGTTGTTGTTCAACATTCTTCCGAATGATGTCGGGGTGAGAATTGTCACGCTCCGCGACGGCCTTAATGAGAGGTTCCCAAGTGTTGTCTTGAACATCAAACATGACATAATTCATGTCCGTGACGGTTCCGCCTTTCGCGAAAATGAACTCCATCGTTCCTAAGTCACGACCATGTTCAAGCATGCTACTGTTCCATTCAATTTCCCAATTTTCAACCATTCAACGCACCCCCGCAAGACCTCTTGATAGCGCGAACGACATCGGGCGTCGTGTTAAAAGATTTCGCTATGACGCCCCAATCACCAAGCGACATAGCAATCGCGCGAACAGTCGCGCTGGATACGCCAACTTCGTTTCCTAATCGTTGCATGTCGTATGCATCCATCGGGTCATATTTCACTATCAAAGAGCCACCAGCATCGTGTAACTGCACGCGCTCCATGATATTCGCGATGACACCCATTGGGTCGTCGTCGGACATAGCAAAATCTCTTCCTTCCGGAAAAGGATTGAATCCCGCCATGTCCGAAAAATCAAAACCCGCTGGTTGAACAGGCACGAGGTCTTCACCAATGACTTCCTGTGTAGTGTCAATCGGTGGTGGCGCGCTCATCGGCTCTTCGGGCATAACAGGTGGGACGGGTCGGTCATCTCCAAGCGCACCTCCGCTCAAATGTTCGGGGAATTGTTGATAGCGATGTTCGGTGTCACCAGCAAACTTACCTCGCATACCGTGTGATTCATCGGCACTACCCAATGCTTCCAAATCAAGTTGTTTGCCGCCCGATTGAAGTGCAACATCGCGCCAAGAACTGACAATTCCACTCGGTGCTGTTTGATACATTGAAAGGCTGTTCGGGTCAACATTCATCTCTTCTGCTGTTTTCAACATCGCCAAGATTTCAATTGCCGCGTGGTTTCGCCCATTGTCACCGCCGCGAACTTGCGGAGCAACTTGAGAACGATGTTTCGCAAACATAGCATGAATGTCATCGTTGGTGTCTATTTGCAAACCTGCACGAAGGTTTTTCATCACTTTCTGCAATCCGGAAGCGCGCCCGTCTTTACCGCTTCCGTAAAGCAACTGATTAACGGGTGCGCGAGCCATTTGTCTCGCTGTGGTTGCGTTGAAGCCCATTGCTTTCAACCGATTTTTAACAGCGGTTGACATACCTCCCCCCGTTGAAGGCACAAAGAAATCACTTGGGAGAACAGACACAATATCCATCGGTGAAATGCGACCATAAGCGGCACTTTGTTCGTGCAAATCCTTGTAATGAGAAGGGTATTTTGTGTTGTCGCGAGAAGTTGGGTCTTTATCGTTTGAAGTGTAACGATGTGTCACACCGCTGGTGATTTGTTGAGGCTCAATGCAATTTTGTTGCGCGCCTATGGAAGTTTGAAAACCGTATCTATTCGCTTCCTCTTGAATCTCTTTCGCGGCGTGAAGTGCGGCTGATTCAAGGTGTTGACCCAATTCGGGATGTATTTCGTTTCGCGCATGGTTGTTGATGAGTCTACCATCGCTGGTTCTCGTCTGTCGGTCAGCCGTTGGTGTTTTTTTGTGTTGGTGACCGCCGTAGTGGTTGTTTTTGTAATCGGGGTGAAGCGAACCGTCTTCGCGAAAAGGTATCGGTATTTGATTTATCTTGTCACCCGCTTTTTCTTTGATTTTGTTGAATCGCATTGTTCCGTCATTGAATATCTTCTTTGCGAATTGTAAAGCGGATGCTTGATTAACAAACTTTCTTTTCATTCCGCTCGCGTCTGTGTATCCACTTTCCACCAATTCTCGCGCCATAATACCAGCCGCAATCTCCATCGGAAACTTACCAAGCAACCCCGACTCAAGCAATTCTTCAAACGGTTTTCCTGTTTTTGAATTGATATGAAAATGACTCAAGGTTTGATGGTCGGAGTCGGGCGGAGGGAAGGTCATATCGTGCATAACACCGTCTTTATCACGATACCACACACCCTTCCCTTTGATGATAAGGTCGGTCATCAAACACCACCTCGTCGCACATACAGGTCGTAAGGATGCGCACCCCAACGCGTTGCATCATCGTCGGGGTCGGTTTCTGTCGCCCCCGTCGGTGCTGATGTTAAACCACCCGAAGCGTTATCGGTTGCACCTTCGGTCGCGCCTTGCATGGATTTGTCCTCTTTGCGCATCATGCGTCGCATCAAATGATTGAGTTGGTCAATGAGTTGACGATATTCAATACGGTCGCGAGGTGATAACCCCGTCAACTTGACTTTTTGAGCGCGCTTAAGTAGAAACTCTTCGGAAGCGAGGATAGCATCGGTTGACCCAATACCGCCAGCACCACCAGCGAGAGATGTAGCATGCGACATTTTTTTCCCGCCGGGAGTGATGGTTTCGCGTGGTAGATGCATTGCTTTCTTGTGCGGCATAGCATCACGCGAACCGCGCGGTGCGCGAACTTTTCTCGCTTCGGGAGAAACAGTAGGAGTGGGGATAGGGTCATCCAACGGTGGAGATTCTTGACGGAGGGCTTGTCGCATATCCTGTGCGACTTTCTTTTGTGGATTAGCAAGAGCGGTGCGCGCTTGTGTGTGAGTGGCCGATGTAAGTCGCGGCATTCCAAAACGAGTAGGCTGTTGATAACCGTAGAAACCACCAAACGAACGAAACGGTGCAGAACCAGCCATCATTGAAGTCGTCGCTTTTGGATTTCGCCTTGCGCCGACACGAGTTCGTTTACTCGCCTTTCCTTTACCGCGAGTTTTGGTTTCGGTGGTTTCCATTTTCCCTTTCTTCCGCCTACCTTTCTTAGCGCGTTGCCTCGCCATCGCCGTGTCAATGGTTGTGGTTTTCTTCGGTTTTTCATCGTCAAACTTTGGTTCGCGTTTTTTGCGAATCATTTCAAAAGCATCATCAATGAAAGGTGCGGTAGAAAGCATCATGTTTGCACCGAGGCCGCTGGCGTTAGGATTGGCTCCGTCAATAGCCTCACTTTGGCCGACCTGCCCGGTCATTTGAGCGAGTTCAGCCTGTTGTTTCATTTGACTGTCTTCTTCGTCTTCCGGGTCTTTTTGAGGGATTTTGATTTTCATGTGTTGCAATCCTTGCATCATTTTAGCGCGCTTGTCTTGGTCTTCGCGTTTTTTGGCGTCGTGGCGCGCACGCTCTTCGGAGTCTTCACGCCCAACTGATGAGTCTTCTTGTAACTCTTCCGCGCTTTCGCGAGGGTTGAAACGCAATCCACTTGTGCTTCCTTCGGGACCGCCTACCATCATTCACCCTCTCCCATGAGTTTACCGCGAAGCCTCGCCCACACTTCGGGCGACTCTTTCGCTAATTCAACTTTGAGGATGTTGATAGTCTGCGCCGTCATGTGTTCATTGGTTGTTCCAGCGGCGCGTTCTTGAACGCGCATAATGTCTTTCACCGTTTCACGCACTTCTTTGTGGAGTGAAACAATGTTGCGGACATATTGAGGGTCGTTGCGGTCAGCCTCGTCAAGAAAATGACCCAACTCACCGTTAATGCGCGACAAATTGTGCCTCAACGATTCCATCTCTTGACCTGCCTCAACAATGATGAGGTCTGCCGCACCCTTTTGCACGACAGGTTTGAGGTGGTGTTTGAGGTGGTGGTAAATGCTGGATTCGGGCATTTGGATGTCCAAAGCGATTTCTTCGGCGGTCATGGACGCGTTGAAGTAAGCCATTTCCAACTCTTCGCGCTTAACAGACACACAAAAGCCGCATTCGCTGTTGCTTCCCATGTGATACTCTCCCATGTGGTTGCGAAAATGACGGTCAGCCGTCCCTTCACGCCAGCCTTTGTCTTTGTCCAACTGCTTTGCAATGATGATACCATGTGTCATCATTTCTTCAAGACCGTCGCGTTCCGAGTCTTGACAAAACTTGCAAGACGCTCGCGTAATACGCTCCGCCATAGCAAACTCCAAGTAGCCGTAGCAAAAGAGTGTTTCCATGCGAAAGCGGCTCGGTCGTGCGCCAAAAGTTGCGGGTGTCCCACTCACCGTAGACACAGCGAGAAGCCTTTCGCGAGCGGCGTTGGACATTATCGCCAACAACAAGGCGTCGTTGAGTGAGCGAGAACGCCGAATGAACATTTGTCGCGCATGTCCCGACCGAAATCACGACCGTTGCGGTCTTTGTGGTTGTTTCATCAAAACAAAAACCATTCTCAACAGTAGCGAATGCCCCGTCGGAAAATGGTCAACCTTGCTGACCGAGACGGCGGTAAACGATGCCGGTCGCGCTGAAACAAACGAAAAGCGCGCCGATAATCCAAGTGAGCGTGTTTGAGTCCATTTTTGGGCCGGAAAACACCAGCAACATGAAGCAACCCAGCGTTAGTGAGATGAGTTGCACCATTATCATGTCAACAACAACGGATTTGCGCAAATTGGTCATGTCGCTAACAGCACCAAAGAGTGTGGTCATGTCCATATCATCGCCCTCCAAGCATAGAACGGATGAAAGTCCCACCGCCTTGCGCGACGCTTTGAACCATGCCGGGGTCTGCGAGCGCGCTATCCAGCATACCTTGCATGGTGCTTTGGTTTGCGATGGCGACCATCTGCTGGAATTGCATATTCATTTGTTGAACATTGTTGGAAGCCGCGTTGAGGATTTGAGTTTGCGTCATGGTGACGCTATCACTCGTCGGTAAACCCTGCACGCCGCTAAAATCAAAGGTAAAACCGTCGTCTCCCTCCTTGATTTTAGCGTTCGCGAGCATTTGATGCAACGAAACCGCGACCACATTGCTGATGAGTCCGATAAGCATGTTCAAGTTCGCACCGTTGTTATCGGAAAGCCACTTGTCAATGAGCGGATTAGCGGTTATCATCATGGACAGGATGTCCATTTCGCTCGGTGGGGGCGGGGGTGCGTAGGGATTGTAGCCACCAGCCGCGCTCATGGTCCCCATTTGAGGCACTTGTTGTTGTCCGTTCGGCAATCCGAGGTTCAGCGCGCCGCTGTTTTGCGCAGGTTGTTGATTGTTTGACCACCATGCCATGATACCACCTCACGCGCCACCCTCATTTTGTTGTTGCGGTAGAGGGAGAGGTGCGCTTTGCTGTTGCATTTGATGCATCGCGAGTGCGTCATGAAGCAGTTTTGTGTTGTTCCCCGCTTGGAATTGACGCATATCAAACACAATCATCACCAAATCGTTCATTCCCGTCGCGGAATTGGTGAAATGCGTGATGGGGATGTTGTCTTGCTTCAACATCGCGAAAAATTGTTCGTATTTTGCAAGGATTGGCGGCGTATTATCCTTCTTTTTGATGCTGTTGACAGGCACAGCAACGACTGAAACACCCTTTTTCAACTTGGCTTTGAGGGTTCCACCACTCGCTTCTTCCTCCGCTTCGTCCTCTTTTTCCCATTTTGTAAGCAAATGATACAGGTGAAGGTGTTCCGGGCAGTAAGTTGCGCGCATTCTACGACCGCTTGTGACCTTTTCTCGCGCTACGAAGGCTTCAATCTCGCCTGTGACCGGGTTTTTGAAGTAAATGTCCCACAGCGATTTACCGGTTTCTTCATCAATAATTTGCTCGTAGATGTTGCCAGCCATGCGCAGAAGGTATTCAACATCGCATCCGTCCACGCAACAACGCATTGTGTTGGTGTTGTAGCGGTATTTTCCGCCCCAAGCGCGTTTTGGGGAGAAAATAGAGCGTTTTGTCGGAGAAAGGAGCGAATATGCCTGTTTGATGTCCTTTCTACGCGCTTTTTTGGGGTTTGAGTGCTGTGAAGGGAAGAAATTGACCTGCGGAACCTCAATGTGGTCGCTCGCGTTGGTCATTGCGGCCTGTGCTTGAGCCTGTTGTTGCATCTGCGCGAGGCTCATTTGGGTCTGTGCGGCAAGCCGCAATAGGTCGTTTTGGGGTGTATTTCCAAGCATTTCATCACCAACTTAGCATTTCAATCATCGTTTTTTCAACATTCCAGCCGATTTTCGTCGCCATCATGCTTACGCGACACGGAATACCTGCTTTTTGGAGTCTTCGCATGGCTGGACGGTGTGAGTTGAACACTTTATGCTCTCGCAAACGCCCGGATTGCCATAAAATGTTCGCATTATCGTCCCACCACTCGTCTGCTTTGTTCGCAACAAGCCAAATCTGCTTCGGAGCGTAGCGTTTTCCCTTCAAACGAGTCTTCAACGAGCGATAATTCCACCTTTTTTCAATCAGCGCGTCTACAAGGTATTCAAAACCACCAACTGCGTCAATCACTTGTGCGCCGTTACCGTGAATGACACGCGTATCAGTCATGAAAACAACAATTTCCACTTGACGGTCAACCATATCATCAATCCAAAGGTTCCAAAAGCGTTGTTGACCGCCAACATCGGATGAATGAACGACTCTTTTTTCTCCCTGCCAGCGAATGCGTTTTCGCGTGGCCTTCGGAAGCACATATCCGCCCCCAAGAAGTCTTTTTGGGTGCATTGTTCGCTCTTCAATGTCGTCCATTTCGCCCGGAGTGCGCATAAACAGGTCAAGCGTCGTTTTTCCAACCTGCGTCGGTCCGTAAACACCAATTCTGCGCGGTTTGAGGAAGTTGTATAGTTCGCGACCGTAAACAACCGCGCCCATCAACGCGCTACCAGCGAATGTTGCAACCATCAACCCACCCAATCACGAAGTTTGTTGTAAAACCACTCTACGGTGTTCTCCCAAATGCTCACATCGCCGGTTGTTTCAAACCACGAGACACCTAAACCACTCGCGATGCCAACGATGATGCACAACATTAACGCTCTTCCACGCTCGTAGTAGTTGTCCAGCGTGTTTTGCGTGTGCAAAGCGCGTAATGTAGCCTCCGTCGCATCATCACCCGGTGTTTTGAAGAGCCAACCCAACGCCATCACTTCTCCTTCTTCGCGTATGTGCCGTCGGGGTTTCTTTTGCGCGTATCACCACCACCCAAATTGAGTGATTTTTTGGTTTGAGCCTTGTGTTGCGGCGCATCCGCTTCCGCATCACCGTTCATCAAGTTGAGGTATTGCTGAACTTCGGGGTCTTCTTCCAACGCTTCAAGTTGTTTTGCGAAGGCAACCTCTTGTTTTTTGATTTCCATGTCCATTTGCTTCTGTGCAAAGCGCATTTGTTGCGCTTGCATGGTGCGCGTCATGTTTCGTTGCATGTTTGAGATGACCGCGCGTTGGTCCATGCCGTCTTGTGCCAGCATTTTGTAAATGAAATACGCCATACCCTGCAAAGTAAACGCGCCCATCGTGTAGGTGATGGCGTTCGTGTAGGTCGTGTCGTCGTAAAGCCACAGTCTCGCGTCAAAAACTGCGATAGCGCACCCAACAAGGATGCTCACAAATGAAATCAGTCCAAGCACGCGTAATTCGTCTTTGTTTTGGGGGGTTTGCGGTTGCATAACAGAATCCTCCTTGCTACGCGACAATGCGTGCGCTACATAAGCGTGTTGATTCACCTTTTTCTCATTATTATAGTATTCTTATTATAACAATAAACAGTATTATTGTTATAAGAATCAAACTATATTATTGAGAAAAGTCAACTTCCGGTTGACCTGTCGCGGCGGGTTGTTGATTTGGTGCAAAGGGTGGTGGTAGTGGTAGGATTTGGGGCGATAACCCAAGACCTTGTTCCGACCAAAGGGGCTTCATGCTATCCATTGTATTGAGAGCATCATTTGCATACGCATAACCACGCATGTCATTGTGATTTTGCAATTGAATCATCGGATGCGAAGAATGCGCCAGCGCGAAAGAATCCTCAATCCTTTTTTGCATTTCCGGCGTCAACTGACCTTGTTCAAAGGCTGTTTTCAATTCGTTGTAGTCTTGGAACCCACCGGCTTTGTTTTTCTCTCCGGCCATAATTTCGTCAATCGCGTTGCGATGCCACCAATTCGGACATTGGTCGTATCTCACAATTTGTTTTGCATTTTCGTATTGTTTCTCTTCCTCCGGAGTGTAAGACGCGTTTCGTCCTTCACCAATCAACTTCTGCGCTTCTTGTGCTACAAACTTGGGTTTTTCCGGATTGGAATAGTCAACAACTCCCAACGGTAACGCTTGCAGGTCTTCATGATTCGCGTTGTCCATCACTTCGGCTTTGAATTGCTTTGCGCTTATCGTGTTAATGACCTCACCATCAGCGTTCTGTATTTGCGCGTCTTGAGAAACACCGAACTTCTTTTCAAAATGGTCAAAATCATCATACCCCAACAATTTCGCGGCTTCATCGTGCAACAACGAATACAAAGAAGCGTTTTCACCAATCATTTGTGAGAAGTTGTTTTGACCGATGTTTTGAGGTATAGTTGGGTAATCCAGCGGGTTGTTGACGCGAGTCATGAAAGTTTGAAGAGCCTTTTTGATGGCGAACTTTTGCCACAATTCGCGGATTGCTTGATTCAAGTTTTGAGTGTAAAGACTGTTCAACGCGCGCCTTTGGTTGTGTTGATTCGGGTATGTCAAAAGCGTGTTTACATCAACCGCGCCTTTTTCTTTGAAAGCCTTCAATGCTTCATCGCTGTATGTTGGAGCGGCACTCGCCATTTCGTTTGTTATCGGATTTTCACCAAACTCTTTCAACAGCGCATCAAGCGTGTCGCTCCTTAAGTTGGTTGTTTTACGAGCCACCATTGGTTTTTCAACGCTGTTTATCGCGTCAACAAGTTTGCCTATTTTGCCTGTTTTGAACTTCATGTAATTTTCACGACGCTTGAGGATTTTTTGCACTTTTTTGTTTCCTTTGAAAAAACTCCCAATGTCTTTATCGGTAACAGGTGAAGGAGGATGCGTCGCGCCGGGTTCAAACAAACCTTCGCGTATCTCTTTTCCACTCAACAAATATCCATGCATCGGAATAAGAGGTTCGTAGTTTCCAAAAGTGATTGGCGCATTCCCTCCATAAATGTCGGCCAGCGTTAGTGACAATTCGCCGTCATCGTTGATAGGCAAGCGACGACTATCCGCTAACAATTTGTTACGCTCCTTCATGCTCAACATGAACTGACCTGCCTTTGGATGGTTTTCCGGATACTGCGCGTCAAGGTCACTTAAATCGTGAACAAGGTGCGCCTCCGCGATTTCTTGCAACTTGTGTATTTTTTCAAGCAACGGGTGTTCATCGTTTCCATGAACTTCTCCAAGCATATACGCTGGGTCTTGCTGAATAGAAGCGACCAAATAATTGATATGACCAGCCATTTCCGGTTGATATTTCAATGCTATTTGTGCCATACGGTTGATGTGTTTATCCAACATCATTTTTTCGTGATTTTTCTTCGCAGTTTCGTGAACTCCCCGAAGTTGCATTCCAGCACTTGTGTCTACTGAAGGCGCGTCGCCAAAGTCAATGGTGGGTTCGCCAAAGTCAATGGTGGGTGTTTGTTCCGCGGGTGTTTTGTTTTGTGGGTAGGTAATGCGGGGAACTTGTTTTGTTGGCGTTTCCTCTTCATCAAAAGACCCCATCGGTTCCAATTGTTTTTTCTTCTGCGCTTCGCGTTTTTGTTCAAGCGTTTGGTATTTGCCTGTGCCGACATAATCACCGTAAATGTCCCACAAAGGTTGTTGTGCTGTCACATGCTCTCGCAAGAAGTCCGGTATTTGGCCCGACTGACGCATTTCAACTCCCTGTAACAAAAGTTGATTCAATAAGTCAAACTTTTGCGCGGTCGCGCCGTTGTGAGTATAGTGATGATTTTTCCCCGGCATCATCTCGCCCGTTTCAGCATGAGTGTGTCCTTCGTGGATATGTTCATCATTGTTGGGGTCGCGCTGACCGCTACCGAAACAATCAGCGCAAATACCGTTACTCAATTTACCTCCGCGCACATGTCCGGCTTGATGTTCACACGCCGGACAAGCGAGTTGTTCATGCTCGTCGTCGTCCATCTCGTCAGCCATTTCGTGATGAGCGTATGATTCGGTTCCACGAGGACGAAGGTGTTTTTGGATGTATTTTCGCATTTTTGCACCATGTGCGCTTTCATCGCGCAGTTCGGGGATTCGGTGACGCAGGTAAGTGATGGCTTCATCTCGCGTAAGCCATGAGTGTCCATGACAAGTCCCACACAAAGTGGGTGCTTTTTCACGCCAATTGTGCATCAATGAGTGCGCGTTAATATCACCATTTGCGATAGCCTCTTCACTTCCTCGCGTAAAATGCGAGTTTTGTTCTCGGCGAGCCGCTTCTGCTTCACTCAACAACCCTAAATCATCCGGTTCGTCATCGTGATGGTCATGTGACATTGAACCTGTGTTAAGTTCAGCCAACTCTTCTTTAGTCAACATCTTATTCGCGAACTCTTCAAACTCGCTATTGCTTTCAGCAACCTCAATCATTTCAGCGTCCGTCATCATGTTTTTCGCATTTTGAATCTCTTCTTCGGAGAGCGGAAAACCCATTGACAGACGATGAGCCATCAATTGATTGATGTTGTTGACGCGCGGCAACGCTTTGTTGTTGGTGTTATACAAGACACCTGTTCCACCCATTTTACCCATTCGCCCTTCTTTGACCCTATCCAACGAGTGTGTGTAGTCGTTCCTGTCCGTCAAAACAACCTTTTTCTTGTTCTTTTTGTCGCGACCAATATCAGTTGCATACACCCTATCAAAATCATCCTTCTCATACATTGATTCATGGATTTGTTCAATGATGTTACCCACTTTATCAATTGACAAATCCCCTTCTTTCAGCATTTTCGCCATTTGACCTCCGCCGCGAATAAACGCACCCAACATGAATCCGTTGAGTCGTTCAAACACATCCGAGTTTGCGTCTTTAAGAATGTTCATTTTCTTTTCATACCGCTTCAATTCCTGTTTTTGACGCCTACGCTTCATCATCAACATACCGTATTTTTCTTGAAGTTCGTCTGCGCGTCTGTTGATTTCTGCAATTTGACCGGGTGACTGATACTTCCCGCGAACTTCGCGTTCAACACCGTCCTCATCCGTTTCTTTACGCGGAGTGGTGTGGAACAACAATTCGTCAATTTCTGCTTTTTGTTGCTTGTAAGAATCGGCGGCTTTTTGAGTGGTAGCGAGTTCTTTTTTACGACTCTCTATGCGTCGTTTGTATGTTTCAAGGTCGTTCATGGGTTGACTGAAAACATCAGCGAGAATAGCGCGACGAGTGTCCTCTTTAAGCAAAGCACCCGGTTTTATTTTTTTCCCGTAAACACCGTCTACAAGGTCTTGCATGAAATCCATCGCGTCTTCAATAGCGTTGACGCGTGTAGCCATCAGCGTCTTTTTTCGGTGAACTTCGTGGTATTTATCAAGCGCATCGTTGTTGTTCAACAAGAATGAAATTGCACTCAACTCTTTGTTGCTCATACCAGCGGGACCCGTTCCCGTCGCATGCTGAATGGTTTTGTAAAGTCCGAACTTTTTGAAAATGTTAGCCGCGCGTGGGTGACCGGTAATGACAGCCTCCTTGATTTTTCGCCTAAAATCGTTCTGTTTATCCTTCCTCCATTGGCCGAGGTATTTCCCTGCGTCAGCACGAGCCTGTTGTTCCGCGATGGTTTTAGGATGGTATCGTGGCTCGTCCGGGTAAATGTGATGCAAAATGTTCGTGAGTGATGTCCTACCTGCTTCACTCGTCAACGGAATAAACCCATCCTTGTTGCTCTTCAAGTTCGGAAGAATGACAGTTTTTTGTGCATAAGGTGATTGGATTTGAGTTGGTCCGCGATGACCTTCAATTGTTAAACCGCGCAAATACGACTCTTCTTTCGTTCGGTTTCCGAAACGGTCTTCGTGACACGAAAGACATTGTTCTTTGTTATTCAAAATGTCATCGGCGTATTCTTCCGGAGGATTTGAAATGTCACCTCCCTCCATTTCTCCAATTGCCTTTCGCGCATGATGGTTCCGTTGAAACTTGTCAATTTGTTCTCCGCTTTTTTGGTGGTGTTCTTCATCCAGCGCGTGGCGAAGACCGTCTTGACGCAAATACTTCAACAAGCGAGAAATGTTGTAAGAATCCAATGTGCCGTCTTTTTGTTTTCCTGTGAGCAAACTTACAAACGCATTCGCGTAACCTTGCAGTCCCATGTTGCCCTCGGCGTATCGCATGGCCGCGTTAACCAATTCAATATCGCTCAAACCTGTTTTTTCCATTTGTTTCATGTGCATACCAATGCGTGCATTGATTCGCGACATGGTGTTTTCCAAATGACCGTTCATCAACGAGTTCAATTCTTGATATTTCATCGTTTGGTCACGCGTAGCATTTTGAATGTTCCCAAACGCGATGATGTCTTCTGCGCTCAAATCCATACCTTTGATTTTGTCATCTATTTCGGCTTTATCTTCTGCGCTCGCATCCTCCCCACCCGCGTATTTGTGGGCTTCATAACGAAGTTCGCGCATAACACGACCCATACCGATGAGGTTTTGCGTAAAACCATCAACGCGCGCCATGATTTCATCTTCATTCAAACCGTGAAACGCGTGACCAACTTCAAAGTCATCACCCGTCAAACCACCCAACGCTTTCTCGCTATCAAGTTGGTATCGCCCATCACCGACTTGCATCGCCATCAATTGCATTTTGTATTCGTAATCATCAATGACGCCTTCTTTGAGTTGCCGTTCAAGGTCGCGCATTTTTTGTGAAGGTGTGAGTCTGTGGAAGGAACTCCAATTTCCTTTTTGACTTCGCACATACTTCAATTCTTCTTCGGGGTCAACCAATTGAGATTCGGTTTGCGCACCACTCATCGCACCCTCACGAGCGCGCGCTTCAACTTCTTCACGACTTCCGCTAATCGCGCTTGCCTCTTCGCTGGTTTTGTCACCTCTTAGTGTGCTGAGAAAACCTTCATCCTTCATTGAAGCGAGAAGGGCGGGGTGTAAGACATCTTCCATATTCAAAGTATTTGCCAACTCTTCGCGCAATTCCATACTGAAAGGGCTTTTCGTCTTCTTCTTTTCATCGTTGTAGTTTGCAATGAAAGGACTCAACAACAAGTCGGGCATGTTCGGAAGACCCATCCCTATACCCAACTTACGACCAGCCTCAACCAATGAAGGCGTTAGAGCGTCGGGGCGTGACCCAACGCTTTCGCTCACAATTCCACCGCGTCGTGTCGTTTTCGCTCCAAACCCGTCTTCACCGGTCAGCGAAACCATGTATTGATTGAACTTATCCTGTATTGACCTAAACGCGGCCTTTTCGTCAAGACCTTGTAAACGCAAACGCGCGACTTGTGAAAGGATTTCTTGAGTTGATTGGGTTGAAGGTCTTGCTATTTGAACTGATGAGCGTCGTTCGTTAAACACCGGGTCTTTTTTCCCTTGTTGGTCCATCTCAAGGTTTCGGAAATAGCGTTCGTAATCGCGAGCGGATTGGTCACTTTGCATCTGTGTTTGCATGCTTTTTGCGCGAGTGATTGCTTGCTTTTCACTCAACCCTTGAGCCAAACCATCACGAACGAGTTTTTCATACACCTCTTTCATTTTTTCATCAAGAAGGAATCTCTTACCTTCCTCATCTGTGGGGTTAACTTCTTCTAAAGCGCGTTGTTGTTCGTCGCGCAATCTGTTTATGGCTTCTTCAAAGCCTTTGTCGGTAAGTGGCCCACGCGTTTGTATCATTCGCTTTCGTGGTGGTCGCGGTGTGTAGTTGGGAGCAATACGGTCGCTCTTGGGAACGGCCAAACTGAGCGTTACACCCAACGGGTGGTCGTATTTGGACAACAAGTTTTGGATACCTTTGATTTCATGTTGCTTGTAATTTTCACCGCTGTTTATTGGGTCTGCGATAAATGAAGAAATATCAGCGCGAATCCCTCCCCCTCTTTTCATAATGTCATCAAGTGGCTCACCGACTTTTTCGTCTTCCTCACGAACCTCTTTCAGTTCCGGAAATTGGGCCGACAACCGTTTCAAATGCATCATAACAGGCGCGTTGATGAAAGGTTCAGCCAGCAAAGCGGGTGTTCCGTCTTCACCTTCGGCCTCCATTTCTTCCATGCTCATTCCAAGTCCGCGCCCAAGAATGATGTTGTTCGCGTTGATGATGTCCTCATAGAGTTGAACAATCGCGTCTTGGTCTTCCGCGTTTGCTTCGTATTCGGCAACTGCCGCTTCCATGTAGGGTGCAAGCGATTTGAAACCCTTTTCAGTTTGACTCATTCTACGCTCACGACGCGTATCATCGTCGGCTTTGACGATGCGAATAAACTGACCCATTGATGTTGCGCACGACGACCCTGCCCTTGAAGGTAGCGGTTAGCAAAAAATTGCTGGCGATTTTTTTTCGCCCCCACGAAAAAATTGCCTGTATTTCGCACGCGGTTAAGCAGGGCAAATTGTCGCGCCGCGAGCGCGACTCCGGCTAACGCGATATTTGCCCTAAGCGCGAAGCGCGAGAGCGCGAGGGACTCGCGGTGTCGCGCTGATTCAGCGTTGCGCTAATCCTCGCTGTCGCACATCGTCGCGGTAAGCAATCGCGGTAAACGGTCGCGGTAAGCGGGTTGTCGCGAGAGCGATTCCATCGCGCTCGCTCCAACCATATGGTTGTCGCGGGCTTTTGCGATTCTTCGCGGCAAAAGCGCGAGGGCCGACAACCCGATTTTGGGCCGACCCCTTATAAGGGCCACGCCTTATCTGTCGGGAATGTCAGCCCCCTAACGAGGGGGTGGAGGTTAAGAATATGATGAACCAAATTGAAGCCAGCATCCGAGCCAACACCCATGCTATGGTGTCCGCCCTCAAAGCGAAGACACTACCGGCATGGTTGAACACAACGGTGGACGACATCAAGTCCGCCAAGACCGCCAACGGACCGAAGAGAGCCACCAAGAACGCAACCGTTCTTGTCCGCTTCGCCCACCAAGATGAGATTGAACACCCGCTGATTCAGTCTTACGCCGGTGGCGACAGCGGAGTCAACCCCGACAACGACTTCAACTCCCTCA